>CEUK01133896.1_pt1 | contig 38583 bp, 34 predicted proteins | sample 356451 | NCBI WGS metagenome assembly CEUK01 (sample SAMEA2622843, study PRJEB7988) | marine metagenome | isolation source: saline water (ENVO:00002010), including
TCGTGCAAACATGATTCTTGCTGCCGCTCTTGTAGAGGGTGTTGCGCTTTTCGGAATCATCATTTGTCTACTTGTAGCCCTAGGATAAGATCATGGGCGCGCTGTTAACACCGGCTTTCGGCACAGTTTTTTGGGCTACGGTTGCCTTCCTTGCGGTATTATTCATACTTCGTAAGGTTGCTTGGGGACCCATCCTTAAGGCTTTAAATGATCGTGAGGCAAGTATTGCTAATTCTCTACGTGAGGCTGAAAGGGCTCGCGAAGAAATGGCTGAGCTTAACTCAGACAACGAGCGTTTATTACAGGAGGCTAGAGCTAAACGCGACGCGATGCTTAAGGAGTCAAAAGAAATTGCTGAAAAGCTAGTTTCTGACGCCAAGGCTGAAGCACGTGATGCAGCAACAAAAGAAATCGAGTCAGCTCGTGTAGCAATTGAAACTGAGCGCAAAGCAGCTGTTGCTGAATTAAAGGCAGAAGTTGCAAAGCTTTCAGTTGATATCGCTGAACGTCTTTTAAAGGATGAGCTGGCTGATACGGACAAGCAGAAGAATCTTGTTGACAAGCTAATAAGCGAGTCTACTATAAGTTAAGCACATGGGAAGTATACGTGTAGCATCTAGATACGCAAAAGCTCTTTTAGGACTTGCTTCCGAGAGAGGCGAATTAGGCGCGATTGATTCTGACATCAACACGCTTTCATCTCTTTTAGATTCTTCTAGGGAATTCGAATTGCTGCTCGTGAGTCCGGTAATCAAACCGGACCAAAAGAAATCTGTACTTGAAGCATTACTTAAAGACAAGATGAGCGAAGTAACCTTCTCATTTATCATGCTATTGGTATCTAAAGGAAGGGAGTCGATTGTTCCATCAATCATTGAAGAAACAAAAGCTCAACTACGCACCATGAACAACATTCAAGCGGCTACTGTAAAAACAGCAAGTCCACTTGATGACGACTCTAGAGCGAAGATCCTTGCCGAAGTGGCAAAACTTCACAACGGAGAAGTAGAATTAAAAGAAGTCGTTGATCCAGAAATCTTAGGAGGCTTTGTGCTGAGAATGGATGATAAGGAAATCGACGCTTCTATCAAGCGACAACTAAGCACTTTAGGTCGCAAACTAACAGAACACGATTACGAGCCGGAATTTTAGGCTTAAAAGAAATCAAAATGGCTGAAATCAACCCAGCAGAAGTATCATCTATTCTTCGCGAGCAACTTGCAGGTGTAAAGACCGCAGCAGAGCTTGAGGAAGTAGGTACAGTACTACAGGTAGGTGACGGAATTGCCCGCATCTACGGACTAAGCAATGTTCAATCAGGAGAGCTTATTGAGTTCGATAATGGCGTACGTGGAATCGCCCTAAACCTCGAAGAAGACAACGTTGGAGCAGTATTGCTCGAGCCTGCAAGAGGACTTAAGGAAGGAGCGTCTGTAAAGCGTACCGGAACTATCGCATCAATTAAAGCAGGAGAAGGTTTACTAGGACGTGTAATTAACACTCTTGGTGAGCCTATCGACGGAAAAGGGCCAATTCAAGGAAACCTTTATGAAATGCCTATCGAGCGTAAAGCTCCAGGTGTAATCTACCGTCAACCTGTATCTGAGCCACTTCAAACAGGAATCAAGTCTATCGATGCAATGATTCCAATTGGAAGAGGCCAGCGTGAGCTTATTATTGGTGACCGTCAGACAGGAAAGTCTACTGTTGCGATTGACGCGATTATTAACCAAAAGGAATTCTTCGATGCAGGCGAGCCTGTATTCTGTATATATGTTGCAATAGGCCAAAAGGGCTCCACAGTTGCAAACATCGTTCAGACACTAGAGGACGCAGGCGCAATGGCATACACTGTTGTTGTTGCTGCAACAGCATCAGACCCAGCTCCACTTCAGTTCTACGCACCGTTTACAGGAGCGGCTGTAGGTGAGTTCTTCAGAGACACTGGTCGTCCAGCACTAGTTGTATATGACGATCTTAGCAAGCAGGCTGTTGCATATCGTGAGGTAAGCCTTCTTCTTCGTAGACCTCCAGGCCGTGAAGCATACCCAGGAGACGTTTTCTACCTTCACTCACGTCTATTAGAGCGTGCTGCAAAAGTTATTAGTGAAAACGACATTGCTAAGGACATGAATGACCTACCAGATTCTCTTAAAGATATGGTAAAAGGCGGCGGCTCGTTAACAGCCCTTCCAATTATTGAAACTCAAGCTGGCGACGTAAGTGCATACATTCCGACAAACGTAATTTCTATTACTGACGGACAGATTTTCCTAGAGTCTAACTTATTCCTTTCGGGCATACGTCCAGCGATTAACGTTGGTATATCAGTAAGCCGTGTGGGAGGTTCTGCTCAAATTAAGTCGATGAAGAAGGTCAGTGGCACACTTAAGCTAGACCAAGCACAATATCGTGAGCTAGAGGCTTTCGCTAAGTTTGGTTCTGACCTTGATGAGGCCACTAAAGCAATTCTTGATAAGGGAGCAAGAAATGTAGAGATCCTTAAGCAAAACCAAAATTCTCCTCTTCCTGTTGAAGAGCAGGTGGCAATGGTTTATGTAGGAACTAAAGACCTTCTTAAGCAGGTGCCAATAAACAAGGTGCGTGAATTTGAGGGAGAATACCTTTCTTACCTAAAAGCAAAGCACGCTGATACTCTTGAGGCATTAAAAGCCGGAAAGTACACAGACGCTGAAACAAGTGTTCTTGAAACAGCTGCTGCTGAAATCACAGCACGTTACGCATAATCAGAAAGCAATAAAGTAAGCTATGGCTGGAGGATTAAAAGAAGTTAGAGAGCGCATTGGTTCGGTTCAGAACACAATGCAAATCACATCTGCTATGAAAATGGTGTCTGCTGCAAAGCTTCGCCGTGCTCAAGATGCGATCACTCGTATGCGCCCTTACGCAGAAAAAATCCAAACAATCCTAGCTAACGTTAGCGCAACACTTGATTCGTCTGAGGGTGTATTCTCTCAAGAGAGAAATGTAAAAACAGCTCTAGTTGTGTGTATCACATCTGACAGAGGTCTTTGTGGAGCATTCAATAACAACAACATTAAGATTGCTAAAGAGATAATTAGAGAAAACGAAGAAAAGGGCATTAAAACGTTTGTATTACCTCTAGGTAAAAAGTCGTCGGAGGCGTTTATTGGCAATAGACCAGAAGGCTTTGAGCTTGTTGCAATATTTGCAGACTTAAACTTTGACGTCTCTTCTGAGGTTGCAGAGTTTGTTATGAATGGCTACTTAAAAGGAGACTGGGACTCAGTTAAAATTGCATATAGCAAGTTCAAAAACGCAGCAGTTCAGATTCCAACTAAAGAGAAATTTCTTCCACTTCTTCCTGAAGAAGTTGAAGAGGAGGCTTCAAGCAACCAAGTTGAATACATATTTGAGCCAAACAGAGAAGAAATTGTTGAGAACATTATTCCTAGCGCTCTTAAGATTCAGCTTTACAAAGCGCTTCTTGATAGCCATGCTTCTGAGCACGGAGCTAGAATGACGGCTATGCACTCTGCAACAGAGAACGCGGGGGAACTATTAAACGAACTTAAGATTTCCTATAACAAAGCCCGTCAAGCTTCGATTACAACAGAAATTCTTGAAATCGTAGCAGGGTCTGAAGCCCTGGAAGGATAATAGTTAAAATTCTTTTTTAGCCCACTTTTAGTGCGTAGCTTGAAACCATGGGTTTAAGGCTACGTATTTTTCTTGGGATGTTGTTAGTAGTATTACTTGCACTAGCATCTACAGGCGCTGTTGCATATTTCCATTCACAGAAGCAGGACATTGCGTACAACGAACAAAGGCTTCAAAGAAAAGAGGCCGCACTAAGTCGTAGTTTGGACTATGCCTTGTCAAGGCATTCAAGCGTACTTTCAAACGACAGTATTGCCCAAATTTTTACAGACCGTATATGCGAATTAGCTGATGTACATAGCTTAGTCTTCAGTCTATATACGCTTGAAGGAGTATTGATAACAACATCTGCATCTCTTTCTGATAATAGCGCTCCGCCGCTTTTGCTTTTAGAAGAATCAAACCCAGCCCTTTCAAGTCAACACAGCAGGTATATCCATGTTGAGGAAGATGGAGAAACAGAGGTTACAAGGGTATACTGGGTGGTCAATGGTCACGACTCAGAGCCCATGATGGTCGCAAGCGCTAAGTACAACCCCCGCAAGATAGACGAGAAGGCTCTAGGAGCCTTTTTAAGCAGGCTGGCGCCAGTTTATCTAATCCTGTTCTTGGGCGCGACCTTAATAGCTTATTTCACACTCCAGTCCATTACTAGCCCTCTACTTAGGTTGAAGCAAGAAATGTCAGAAGCAGATCCGCTTTCGGATGGCCCGCACATTGACTACAGATGGAAGGATGAGATTGGAGCTTTGGTAAGCGAATACAACGAGCTTTTAGAAAAGCTGAGATCAAGCCTAGACGAAAGAGCTAAATACGAAAGAGAAGGCGCGTGGAAGGAAATGGCTCAACAGGTTGCTCACGAGATTAAAAATCCCCTAACGCCGATAAGGCTTGGCATACAACAGCTTGAGAAATCGTGGTTAGACAATGCGCCAGATTTTGAAGCAAGACTCAATAAATTTTCATCTACTGCACTAGCCCAGATTGATATACTAGCCCAGATATCCCAAGATTTCGCCCAATTAGCTGAAGTAAGACAACCAACACTCTCAAAGATTTCTCTAGAACAGGCTGTGATCAATTCAGCCGGAATGTTTGGACCTGAGAAAGTCATAATTGAAGGGGTAAACGCATCGGTTGTGGCAGACATGGCTAGTTTAGTTAGACTGCTAAATAATTTAATATCAAATGCTATTGAAGCCGTTGCAGAAGCAGGATCGACAAGCCCTGTTAGAATTTCTTCTGAGATTTCCTCAAGGGAGGTAATAATTGCAATTGAGGATAAAGGAATTGGAATACCTGAAAGTGAGTTGGATAGGATTTTTGAACCAAGATTTACAACAAAGAATCACGGCCTAGGTTTAGGGCTTGCCATGGTTAAGAGTATAGCAGAACAAGCATCAGGAAGAGTTTGGGTTAAATCAAAAGAAGGGGAAGGGTCAACTTTCTATGTGAGCCTACCTAGTGGGAAATAATATGGGTCGACTTGGCGAGGCGTCAAGATCTATTGCAGCGACCTGAAGATTTAACGCGTAAAAGCCGTCTTTATGGATGTCAGGTAAGTAAATAAATTCTGTTATTGTTGCATTGTATCGCGGACTATCGGGCACACCGAAGAAAACACGATGACTTAATAATGCGCCTCCATCCACCTCCTTATCAATAGAAGGGAGGTCAATTAATAAGTGGACAACGCCTCTTGATACAAGTTCTAAAGTGAATTCTGGATCAAGGTATGGCGGGTTAGTATTGTCCCAGGTTTGGCTTTTCTTTTTATCAGAATTAGGAATTGTTCTTAAAACTAAAGCAGTTGGAAGTTCGGATAAATCAGGAAGATGCTCTTTCAAAACAACCCTGTCGCCACCGACTTCAACAGGCTCAACAGTGTGGACTAAACAGGGAAGCAAAGGAGCTAACGGCTCACGACGTAACTGCCGATCAACAGACTCAGCCTCGAATGTAATATGACCAAGGCATTCAGTGTGAGTTCCGTGACCATGAGGATTAAAGTAAACATCAGTAAAATTGACAGGACCCCCTTCAGAAACCTTCCCAACAAAACCCTCTCCTCTAACTGGCTCAAAGCGAGGCCCATTTACATACCAAGCGGACGCGCTCTTTTCAACTCTTGAATCTTTAATAGAAATACTTATATCAATGGGAGAGGTTAGGTCTATATTTAGCGATCGGTCACCCCAATTGATTTGTGCGTTAGCGAGCTTCATAATGCTAATAAACAAAAAAGGCGTCCACATGGGCGCCTTTTTCAGATATGTTTATTTTTAGATTAGTCAAACAGGTATCCAAAACGAAGAGACGCGTTGAATACGTTTCCAAACATGAAGTTACCTGTGCGGTTAGGGTGTGTGTTAAGAACAGTATCTGTATCTCCGTCGATGTACTCGTCGTACATTAGATCCGTAACTGCATCAAAACCTAAATCACCTACAAAGCTATCAGCGATCTCGATAGATAGGTAGTTCTCGTCGGCGGGGTTACCAAACTCAATGTTGAAAGCAGAAAGAGATGTACCACCGTTAATAAGCTGAGTGCTGATTGTGTGGTTACCTACACTAGTAATGCCAAATCCAATACCAGTCTCAAAACCAATGTAGATAGCATCGTTAAAATAGTAGTCTGCACCAAACAGTAGATCCAAACCAAAGTTTGTTACTGATTGTGAGTTGCTGTACTCCCACTCTACAAACTTGTCGTACTCCCCAATATGTGCAGCCTCGTTAGGCCCCCACATCTGTTTTGTGTGTTTTACAGTAGCCATGCTAAAGCTACCCTCGAAACCAAAGTATGGGCTAAGATTATCAGTTCCATCAAAGTGAAGTTCGTAACCAAGACCAATTCCAACTAAAGAATTGTTAGTAGATAAATTAAGCTGCGGGCTATCCACATTCTCAATATCAAGTACAGTTGTAGTTTCATCAAACTGTTTGTATGCGTAAGTAGTGTTGTCTACACCAACAGTGAGCCTCACTCTCAGAGCCTTATCATCATCAAGGAAATAACGGTACTTAAGAGTAGTCCCATCGATAAAGTTACCACCAAACATAGTTGACGAACTATCAGACGAAAAATTTGCGAACGGATTGAGATTAACCTCAATATTGTGCTCTTTTCCCAATTGTTTTTGGGCTTGAGCGCTTGTAAATACTAGCGAAACAAGCGCTAGAGCAAACATTAATTTTTTCATAACCATTTAATATGTTTCAGATTTCAATATGCAATTACGGAAATGATTCGCGTATAATCGAAAAATTCGCATATAATCCGCTAAATATTTGGTGTTAAAACCAAAGAATACACACGTAATACTAACAAAACCAACCGTTTGTGGGTTGACTTGGTTTTAATGAACGAAATGTCACAAATCCAAGGAGACATGAATTTATTTTGATAAGAGCTAGTCATTGATAAAGGATCAAACTAGAATACCCCACTACTCAATTTATTATAAAGGGAAAATAAGAGAAAATAGAATTAATAGAGAATTTCATAGTATTTGATAGAAAATAGAAATTGACTCGTAACACTAAAAAAACAATAACAGGAATTTAAAATTTGACTAAGGAAGTTTTCTAATACAAATGTTTGGTCTATCCCTATTCAACAGTAACACTCTTTGCGAGGTTTCGCGGTTGGTCGACATTGCAATCAAGAAGAACAGCCATGCGGTAGCTTAAAAGCTGAAGAGGCACGACACTCAATAGAGGAGCTAAGGCATCATCGCATCGCGGAATTTCAATAATGTGATCTGCTAAAGCAGCGACATCGATGTCTCCCTCAGTTACAATTCCTAACAGCCTGCCTCCTCGAGCCTTTACTTCCTGTACATTGCTGACAACCTTTTCATACACGTCATCCATTGGCGCAATGAAGATTACAGGCATATCATCGTCGATTAGAGCAATGGGACCATGCTTCATTTCAGCTGCAGGATATCCTTCAGCATGGATATAGCTTATTTCCTTGAGTTTTAAGGCCCCCTCTAGAGCGATAGGGAATTGGTAGCCACGGCCTAAGTAAAGCGCGTTTTTTGCCCTAACAAATTGTTTTGCGATAGAATCAATTCTAGGGGCCTGGTCAAGTACACGCTCTACTAGTTCAGGAAGGTTATTTAGCTCGGCAAGCAGTCTTGTAAATCGATCACGAGGAATGTTCCCTTTCCTATAACCTACGTGTAGGGCCATCATAGTTAGAACTGCAACTTGCGATGTAAACGCTTTTGTTGATGCGACACCAATTTCTGGTCCGGCATGAGTATATGCGCCACTCTCAGTTTCACGAGGGATGCTAGAACCAACAACGTTACAAACGCCAAAAATGTGTGCACCAACAGACTTAGCCGACTTAATTGCTGCAAGAGTGTCTGCAGTTTCTCCACTTTGAGAAATTGCAATAATTACATCATCAGGCCTGATAATTGGGTTTCTATATCTGAACTCAGAGGCGTATTCTACTTCTACAGGGGTTCTTGCAAATTCTTCAAAAAGGTATTCGGCAACAAGTCCAGCATGCCAGCTAGTTCCACAACCAAGAATTACTATTCTAGAGGCATTTTCCCACCTATCCCAATAGGCGTCAATTCCCTGCATTTTGATTTCGCCAAGCTGCAGGTTAATACGCCCCCGGATTGAGTCACGTATTGATTGCGGTTGTTCGAAGATTTCTTTTAGCATGAAATGCTCGTAACCGCCTTTTTCAATAGACTCGATTTCTAGTTCTAGAGCGTGAACCTCTGGCGTGATTATGTCATTTGAGATTGTCCTGATTCTAAGGCCATTTTCTAGATCGATGCATGCTACCTCTTCGTCCTCTAAGTACACAACGTTTTTTGTATGACCAACTATGGGCGTTGCGTCAGATGCAACGTAGTAGGAGCCGTCTTCGCCAATGCCAATTACTAATGGGCTTGATTTTCGGGCCGCGATGAGGCGTTTTGGGTTGCTTTTGTCAATTACGACGAGGGCGTAGGCCCCAACAACTTGGGAAAGGGCTGCTCGTACTGCGTCGAAAAGGTCGAGTGATGAGGCATCGATTACCTCTTCAATTAGGTGTGCAAGGACTTCAGAGTCTGTGTCGCTAAGAAGGTTATGACCACGACATTTGAGGGACTCTTTTATTGCTGCGAAGTTCTCAATTATACCGTTATGAATAATGGCAATTCTGTCAGACGCTCCCTGGTGTGGATGAGCGTTTGTGTCGTTTGGTGGCCCGTGAGTAGCCCAACGAGTATGTCCAATGCCAACTGATCCGGAGGGGGTTTGGGCTCCAATATGTGAAGTTAAATCGGCAACTTTACCCTTCTTTTTTAAAACCTGCAATGATCCATCTTTCTCAATAGTTGCAATCCCTGCACTGTCGTAGCCGCGATACTCCAAGCGCTTTAGTCCTTCAATAACAATAGGGTAAGCGGGGTTTGACCCAACATATGCAACAATTCCACACATAAAGCTAAGTTAAATCAGTGAGAGCAAGTAAGAACAAGCCTTGCCCGATTCTCATTAACATCAGCGCCCCTTAAAACTATACCTTCTATAGATGTTCCAGGGTAAAGAGAGGTAACTATTATTGGTGGGACATCTTCCCCAGGAGGGAAATCACCGTAGCCGGCGTAATTAAAATTTCTGTTTAAAATGTGCTGAATAGTTTTGGTTACGTTGAAGCGATACTCTTTCAGATTTCGGTCGTAAGAGCCGCCTACGCCAATAGGGCTGTATTTATCCGGGATAGCCTTTAATGAACCATCTTCAGCCCTTAGACCTATCCCTAAAACATCAGGGGCACCGTATCGAGCGTCGTAATAAAAATCATCAATAGGAAGGATGAGTTCAGCTTTCAGGATTGCAGCTTCAATACTTAACTGAGTATTTATACTGTCGAGGTGTGGGAATTCAATCGTGGTTAATAAACCGCCCCCACTCATGACATATGCTAGCTTTTCTCCAGAGATAACGGCTGAGTCTGGTTCAACAGCATTAATCTGGTCTAGAGCTTGCACATAGGTGCTGTTAAACATGTTAACCCTTGCGCTTGTTGGACCAATTACATAATCGAAATGAGTTGTATCATCGTCGTTATGGTAGTGAATCCTTACGACACTTAATCCAGAGCTAAGGTCAAACCCTGATGCTCCATGTCCAGCAATAGAGCTAACAGTTATGCCGTGGAAATACTCTAACCAATCGTCATTTGATGAGTAAATTAAAGTATCTAGTTCTAATAGAGTTTGGGCAAAATCAAGATTTAAATCAATCCTTAATTCAGCGGATGAAGTGTCTGTTTCAGTACTTAACTCTCCAATAGGCTTTATTGATATCGGCGCCGGATATGGATCGTTTAAACTACCATGAAGAGTTTCAGGGTCAAATGAAGCATAGTAAATAGAATCTAGGCTTAAAGAGTCTTTAAGCTGACGTACCGAAATTCTGTGATCTGTGTACTCGCCATAAGCGCTTCCAGAATAACGTAGGCTTAAGTAGACGCTATCAGCAACGGGGTTTGTTCCAAAATCAGCGCCTGTAGCACTTAACCTTAACTGTGCAGCAAAACTTGCTGAAACCTCACCTAACCTAGGATGAAATACTCGGCCAAGAATACCATTGCTGAATTGGTCTGTTCTTAAACTATCGTCGCGAACGGTATTTAATTCAACGGTTAATGTGTCGACGACAAGAGTAAGAAAATCTGAATCAGGAAGATTTTCAAGACCAATTGAAGAGTCGGGTTTTTTACAACCAGCAAGAGATGCAAGGGTTAGAAGAGCCAACCAAACAACGTTTTTTATCATGCTGTTTCTTCAGATTCGACGCCAAGAATTTCGTCGTAGAATGCGTTTACATCTGCTAAGTAGCCATCATTTCCGGGGAAATCAAGAATAGGAACACCAGCAGACTTAATTTTATCTATAGTTTCTGTGTTAAGATTATCAGAACCAACAATAAGAGCATCAGCATGCTCAATTCCTAAAGCGTTTATGTTGTCAAAGGTTGCTTTCTTAATTGTGTTAGCACTTTCTTCACTAATTCCATCAATTACAAGCTTATCCGACATGCGCTTGTCTAGAGAGCCACCGAACCCTTCATTGTAGATGCTACAGACCACCTTACAGTTTGAAAAGTATGGGTCATCTGCGTAGTTAGTCTTAAGATAAAGAGGAAGAAGGTTTGTCATCCATCCTTGACAATGAATAACGTCAGGCGCCCAACCAAGCTTTCTCACGGTTTCAAGAACGCCCCTAACAAAGAAAATCGATCTAACATCAGTGTCTGCAAATAGTTTATCGTCTGCGTCGTATAACACAGCCTTTCTCTTGAACAAATCGTCGTTGTCAATAAAGTATACCTGCATTCTAGCTGTTGGGATAGATGCTACTTTTATGATTAGTGGATGATCGACATCGTCGATGCTGAGGTTCATTCCAGACAACCTGATAACCTCGTGTAGCTGATGCCGTCTTTCGTTAATCTTACCAAACCTCGGCATGAACACTCTAATCTCTTTGCCCTTGTCGTGGGCCCCTTGTGGAAGGAATCGAGAAATAGAGCTCATAGGAGTCTCGGGAAGAAAAGGAACCATGTGTTGTGAAACGTAGAGTATGCGTGCTTTGCTCATAAAGTTCTTTCTTCAGGTTAGTCGAAATGCAAATGTAGCTATTTTTACGCCCAAATACAAGGCCCACCAAGCGTTTCAGGGCTTTCTAGTTACTAATAAATGAAAATATTTCGAACTACATCAGAGTTGATAAAGTGGCGTAAAGAGGGTGTTTTGGGGCTTTTAGGGTTTGTGCCAACTATGGGTGCATTGCATGAGGGGCACGCTTCTTTGCTAAGAAGTGCTAGGAAAGAATCAGATGTAGTCGTTCTTAGCATTTTAGTTAATCCAACTCAATTTGGCGATGTTTCAGACCTTGAAAATTATCCCAAAACTTTAGAGAAAGATTTAAAAATTGCTGAAAAAGAGGGTGTTGATGCGGTTTTTGCACCAACTCCTGAGGATTTATATGGTGGAATCCCCTCAGCTGATAATGTTGATTGGGGGGCAATTACTTCTGACTTTGAGGCTGAATTCAGGCCGGGGCATTTTAATGGAGTAGTCGCAGTAGTGGACAAGCTTTTTACAACAATCAATCCTGACAAAGCGTTTTTTGGCGAAAAGGACCTTCAACAAGTTGCGGTTATAAGAAGGCTAGCTTTGTTGCATCACAATGAGGTTGAAATTGTCTCTTGCGATCTGATAAGAGATTCTGACGAACTTGCTCTGAGTTCTAGGAACATTAGACTTTCGCGTGAGGGTCGAACGATTGCTTTAGAACTTTCAAAATCGTTGAAAGCCATCTTTAATTCGTCAAACAAGGTGGGCCAAATCCGATTAGAAACCTCACGTATCGATGCCATCGAAGGGTTGGATCTAGATTACTTAGCTGGCGTTAATGAAGTGACGTACAGCAAAAACGACGATCCACAATCTTGGACTCACGCAATAATTGCCGCAGAAGTTGATGGGGTAAGGTTAATTGATAACATTCGTTTGTAACTTCGCAGGAAATAAATTGATTATGCCAGGACCTACCCAAATAATTTTAATTCTCTTAGTTGTTTTACTTCTTTTCGGTGGCCGAAAGATTCCAGAGCTTATGCGCGGATTAGGACAGGGGATGAAGGAATTTAAGGACGCAACAAAAGACGATAACGATTCGTCGGGTGATAGGGACAGCAAGTGAGCCTGAGGCTGACATTTGTCCTAATCTTTTGTTTACAGGGAGTTCAGGCCTTTTATCAGGCCGATTCCCTAGAGGTCGACTCACTTTTTTCTTGGGAAGAGCAGTGGCTCATTTGGTGCGAACAAAGCACGTGTGTTAGTACAGACACTTCCTTATGGAACGGCGTTGGCGAGCCATCTCTTGAGCTGGACACAGCAGTAATGAAGCAGCGCCTAGCCATCCTCGACCGTACCTCAGACCTCGATCTACGTTGGAACCCAATTGCCCACAGCCGCATCGCCTACTACGTCAAAAGACGGAAGCAGGGCCTAGGCACAATGCTCGGCAGAGCTCCCCAATATTTCCCCATTTTCGAAGAAATCCTAGACAGAGAAGGGCTTCCCTTAGAGCTCAAATACCTCACTGTTGTCGAAAGCGGCCTCAACCCAGAGGCTAAATCTCACGCAGGTGCACGAGGACTATGGCAGTTCATGTACTATACAGCCAAAGCCGAGGGCCTCAGAATAGACAGTTACATTGACGAAAGAAAAGATCCTCGCAGATCAACGGAAGCCGCGTGTAAGCACCTAACAAGGCTATACAACAGATACGACGATTGGTATTTGGCATTAGCTGCATACAACTCCGGCTCTGGGAATGTAAACAAAGCAATACGCAGAAGTGGTAAAAAGAACTATTGGGAGATTAGGCCCTTCCTACCCAAGGAAACCAGAAATTACGTTCCAAACCTCCTTGCGGTAATCTACCTAATGGAGTATCACGCGGAATACGGGATAACTCCAAAACCGGCACTTCCAGGATATTCGGCAATTGACACTGTCATGGTAGAAGGCCCGCTCAGATTCGACCAAATAGTAGAGTTTACAACACTTTCCGAAGCTGAACTAGCGGCCTACAACCCTATTTTTAGAAAGAAAATCGTACCGGGGCCTGGTGAGGTTTGGGCTTTAAACCTACCCATAAGAGCAATCCCGGCCTTCATTGAAAATGAGGCCAAAATGTCTCTATACAAGCCCGAGCTTACCCCAGAAATCAACTACGAACCAGAACCAGTTTACTACAGAGTACAATCTGGCGATGTCCTAGGCACTATAGCAAACAAATACGGCGTTTCAGTCAAGCACTTAATGGAATGGAACGGCCTATCAGGCACAACAATCAGAATAGGCCAGAAATTAATCATACACGGAGATCCAAGTAAACTATGAAAAATTGCATCTTCAATTCGATAGCACTTTTGCTCCTCGCGCTTTTATCTAGCTGTTGGAGTCAAGATGGAGCTAGGTCGCCTCTGCCGGGTGTTGTGGGGCCGAGAGGTGAAGTGCTTGTAGTGTGTGCAGATGAGGTTTGGGCTGGTGAAGTTGGAGATTCTTTACGGTCTGCGCTGCAGAGGCCTTATTCGGTTTTGCCTCAGATGCATATGAAGAACTATGAGCCGATGTTTGATTTAGTTCAGAAGCCGCTTGACGAGTTCAATAAGTTTTGGAAGCCTCACAGAAATGTGATTTTAATTGACATTGCAGACAGAAAGGACACTCAGGAGCCGTCTTTCAATTTTTACAAGGGTCGTTATGCTATGGGCCAAACCTTCATTGAAGGGAAAGCCCGTACTCAACACGAACTTGCCCTTAAAATTTCAGAGAGATCCCTAGAAATGGAGAGCTATATTCATAAAAAAGAGGTGGGGCGTTCTGCCGGAATAACAAGACTTTCCACAGACGAAGCAGTTGAGCGTGACATATTAGAAATGACAGGCGTTTCAATGGCTGTTCCAAAAGGCTGTTTTGCCATTGTTCTAGATTCGGCTTTTACATGGCTTGATAGGCAACAAACAAGACTCAAGGGTAGTAACAATCACGACGTACAGCAGGGGATATTCATTCACTCAGAACCTTACATTGGACCAGAACAGTTTTCGCTTACTCAGATTCTTGATAGGCGTGATGAAGTAACAAGAGAGAGAGTAAACGGCCCAACTGAAGGCAGTTTTATGTCAGTAGAAAGGCGCATGCCATCAACATACGAAGAGATCACTCACAAAGGCGCTATTGCTGCTGAAGTGAAGGGGCTTTGGAAGATGGAAAAAGATTTTATGGGAGGCCCTTTTTATAGCCTTACCATGTACGATGAAGCTACTGAATCATTAGTTACAGTTGAAGGATATACTTACGCTCCTTACTTCGATAAAAGGGAGTACATGAGGGAAATTGAGGGCATTGTTAAGACAGCCCAAACCTTTAAGTAACTACTCTACGATAAACGCCTTACTGCTTAAGACTTCTTGTTCTTTTAGAAGAGAAGCCACGTAGTTACCAGCCGGAAGATCCAACACGTTAAGACTAATTGTTGTTGCACCATCTTTTACGCTAGCCCTTTTCACACATCTTCCAGCGCTATCGTAAACAGAAACGTCACTAATAAGCGTGTCAGAGCCCCAGCCTATGTCCAAATGAGAAACAGCAGGATTCGGGAAAACTGTAAAATCAGCGATTTCGGGAGCATTTTCAATATTTAGGGAAATGTCACCATTTGCAAAAGTGTATTGGCCCTTTCTAAGGTTACTCACCTTAAAAGTTCCATTGCCATTTGAGAGAGATCCCGCCTGCCAAGTGTAGTCCGGGTATTGCTGCCAAGCGGCCGCAGAGCTTGGCCTCCAAGCAAGAAAACCATTCGCCTCTGTTGCGTAGTAAAGGTCATAGTCCAAACCGTCCGAATCGTTGCCCACATAATTAAATCTGGCGTCTAATAAAAGCGCATCACTCCCCTCAATTCCATCCTCCCAAGTCCCGTCTACAGTCCAAAAATGAGTACCACTCACCTCATTAACATAAAATTCCAAAGGCTCCTGATCAGGCGCAGCCCAATGGTGCTCAACTCTAACGAGAACGCTGTCAGTAATCTCATCACAACCCATCCTCATATCAACCCACGGCAGAGAGCTCAATCCTGTAGGCTCAGTAATGGAAAAAGTTATGTCGAGTCGGCCTTGGTTTAGCCTTCCGTCTGCATTCAAAGCGATAAGCTCGAAGGGCTCCTCGTGCTCAATTGTTGCCACATCATATTCGCCACTTAGCCTAATTTCTTCGAATGAGGCATTCCAATTTGAATCCCAAGTGTATATCTCTATTGGCTCATTGTTGTGGAAATTTTCACAAGCCCTGAGCTTTTGATTCAGGAATAATGTAGTTTGGTATCCATTAGTTTGATCTCCAACGGTAGAAGTAGAATCAATAAGCCAAGTTGAAAAACCAGGTTGAAAAACCTGAGCGTCAAAGAAAGATTGAACATCCATGTCCGAATAATCCTCAAGAGCTTCGATAAACATATCAGGGTCCATGTACGAATCCCAATAATCTAAAAGCACAGCTTGACATGCGTTTCGGTACATGTCATCGCCCAAATATGCTCTCATATTGTGGTGTATAGAAGCGCCCTTGTAGTATGTATGACGCCCATAAATTTCCTCGTCAGGCATAGGCGAAAGGGGATGAAATCCGTTGTCTTGCACATGGCATTCTTCAAGGACAAACTGCTGATTGTCTTTTATGAAGTCAACCATAGCATCATGCCCGTCTTTCCATTCGGTAAAAAGCGTATTAGTGTATTCAGCACCACCCTCCTTGAGCCACATATGGTTGTGGATATATGGAGAAGTAATGTTACCCCACCATTGATGCCCAAGCTCATGAGTAAGAAGGTCGCTATTTGACGCGGCACTTTCTTCTATCATATACCTTGGGTAAGCAATGTTGGTTGGAATTTCTAGGGCACCATCTGTTGTAAGAATATAACCTACTCTTTCCCATGCATAAGGTCCATACCAATATTCGCAAGCGTCAATGGCGTACCCAAGTTCATCGAACTTATTTACCATTAGATTGATGTCTTCAGGTTTGGCCGTTAGACGAACTGGGATGTCGCCATACTCAGAAGTATATACGTAGTTGCTGTCAACGTAATTTGAAACTGCGAATGCAGCTTGGTGAGTAGTGATGGGGTGGTCGAGCTGGAAGCGTCTGACCAATGTGTCGCCTTCTTCGAAAATCTCTTCGACCATTGTCCCTTGACAATGCGCCCTCCTTCCGCCAGAAGATCTCACGTTCCATTTGTAAGTAGCGCGTTCTACAAAGTTATCAAAGCATGGGTGCCAAACCTTACCAAAATTTGGGGGTATTGAGGTAAGACCAATACCCATGTGATAGATATAGTTTGCTGCCCAATATACCCCTCCCCAGTATGGGTCTGCATATGGGTGACCAGAATAATGGACGTCAATTATGTGGTTTGAGCCTTCATTAAACTCTCCTCCAGGAGCGGGGACGTGTAATTCGCCATCGACATGGCTAAATGACGAAACAGTGCTATCAACAAAGACAGAGTCTACAGTTAAATCGACAAGATCAAATCTTACTGACTCTGCGCCGCTCTCAAGAATGTCAAGATCAATTATGCAACGAGCGTATAAATACTGTTCGTTGTATTTAGTTACATCGAGGTCGACATCATAGTTATTAATATCAAACGTGTCGCTCCTTGCAATAGACGGTTCCATATCGTAATTGTTTACCAAAACTTTGTGCTGATATTCTTGTCCTGGAACATCTGTGTGCTTACATCCAATTGGTTTGAAAACTCGTGGTTTAGCCGTGTATTCGTTGAGATTTTTGATTTGGGTTTGGCTAGAAGTTGAAGAAAAGGCGCTCGATATAAGAAAAATTAGGAAAGCGATTGTAATTCGTTGCATGCGCGCAAAGTACAACTGACATTTGCAGTATGAAAAATTTATCAGTTGCTCAGGGCATGTTTGTTGAAGTTGAATATGTTTTGACTGAAGCTGGGCCTGACGGCGAGGTGCTTGAGGAGTGTCCAGCGGAACAAGCGTTTGGTTTTACAATGGGATCAGGAGAAGTCCTCACTGCATTTGAAAAAGCTTTAGAAGGTAAAAAGCAAGGAGAGCCATTCAGTTTTACCATCCCTTGTGAAGACGCATATGGAGAGACCACCATGGACGCAATCTGCTCTCTACCCAAAAAAATTTTTGAAGTTGATGGAGAGTTTGACATAGAAAGAGTGAAACTAGGAGAAGTTCTACCGATGAATGATGACGAGGGAAACGAGATGTATGGAATAGTGCTAGATGTAAGCGACACGGCAGTAGAGATGGACTTTAACCACCCATTTGCAGACATCGACCTTCATTTTGAAGGAACAGTCTGTGATATCAGAGAAGAAGAATAAATGGAAAGAACTGAGATACAGGACTTGGGTGAGTTTGGGCTCATTGGAAAGTTGACGAATGGATTAACAAAGAACCAACCATCTTCTTTACTTGGAGTAGGGGATGACGCAGCTGTAATTGACCCATTTGGTAAGAGAGTTATCGTCTCCACAGATCTTCTTGTTGAGGGCGTTCATTTCGATTTGAGCTACGCGCCTTTAAAGCATTTAGGATACAAGGCGGTGATAGTTAACCTAAGCGATATCTGCGCTATGAATGCTCTACCAACCCAAATCGTAGTAGGTCTTGGTGTTTCTAACAGATTTTCTGTAGAAGCTCTTGAGGAACTTTACAACGGTATGAAGCTAGCGTGTGAACTGTACGAAGTAGATTTAGTTGGTGGGGACACGACTTCTTCTCCTTCTGGCTTAACACTGAGCATCACTGCCATAGGTCTTGCTGATTCTAAAAATATAGTTTCACGTGGTGGTGCATCAGCAGGCGATTTATTAGTCGTCACCGGAGATTTGGGATCAGCATATATGGGCCTTCAAGTTCTTGAAAGGGAGAAAACTGTTTTTAAGGACGCGCCGACAACTCAGCCTGAACTAGGTGACCACTCATATATTTTGGAACGGCAATTAAAACCAGAAGCTCGAACAGACATCATTCGTGAGCTTTCTGACCTCGAGGTGTTGCCTACGAGCATGATAGATGTAAGTGATGGTTTGGCCTCAGAATGCATGCACCTAATGGCAGCAAGTGGTCTTGGAGTGAGACTATATGAAGATAAACTTCCGATTGACCCTAAGACTTATGACACAGCGAGGGAATTTAATCTTGATCCTACTCTTTGTATGCTAAGTGGAGGTGAAGACTATGAGCTTCTTTTTACCATTTCGCCAAATGCCTATGAAAAGCTGAAGGTTCATCCCAAACTTTCCTTTATTGGTCACATGACAGATGATCCAAAGGAGAGAATAATGGTTACAAAGAGCGGCGCTGATGTTGAGCTTAAGGCTCAGGGATGGGACGGGTTTAAGAACGAATAATGGCAGCGGATAAAAACCAACCAAATAGAATAACTGAGCTTTTCGGCATTGAATATCCCATCATTCAAGGGGGTATGATTTGGTGTGCAGGCTGGGAGCTTGCTTCTGCAGTGAGCGAGGCTGGAGGCTTGGGGGTTATTGGCTCTGGAAGTATGTATCCTGAGGTATTGAAAGACCATATTTCTAAGTGCAAAGCAGCAACATCAAATCCATTCGCGGTTAACCTACCCCTTCTTTATCCAGATATAGAAAAGCACGTAGAATCGATCATTGAACTTGGCGTGCCCATAGTTTTTACTAGCGCAGGCTCTCCTAAAAAGTGGACTTCGAAGCTAAAGTCACATGGGATTACAGTTGCTCATGTTGTAAGCAGCGCAGTTTTTGCGGCTAAATCTGAAGCAGCTGGAGTTGATGCAGTTGTTTGTGAAGGATTTGAGGCCGGCGGCCATAATGGTCGTGAAGAAACCACTACAATGTGTTTAATTCCTTCTGTTGTTGAGTCGGTAGATATCCCTGTTATTGCAGCCGGAGGTTTATACGATGGAAAATCAATGCTAGCTGCTATGGTTTTAGGCGCTGAGGGAGCCCAAATGGGATCGAGATTTGTTGCAACAAAAGAAAGCTCAGCACACAATGAGTTTAAGAAAATAGTTGTTGAGCTAGGTGAAGGAGGTACGTCTTTAACATTAAAGGAGCTTACTCCAGTTAGAATGATTCACAACCAATTTTACCGCAAAGTAATCGAAGCATACGAGGCAAAAGCAACAAACGAAGAGCTCGCGGAGCTTCTCGGAAGGGGTAGATCTAAAAAAGGAATGTTTGAAGGCAACATTGATGAGGGCGAATTAGAGATTGGCCAAATAGCATCAATGTTGCAGAAGATTCAACCCGCTGGTAAAGTTGTAATTGAAATAGTGCAGCAATACACCGATACGGGCGGACAAAAGCTAGGAAAACGCTTTGAATTTTAAACCGATAGTTCAACTAAAGTGCTCTCTAATATTTTGTGCTGACTTTGAGTTCACGACACTTTTGAGCTCTTCTAAACTTGCTTTAGAAATACCCTTTACTGAACCAAAGACATCAATTAGTTTTTCTCGGCTTACCTTACCGACTCCTTTAATTCCATCTAATTCAGATACTAAGGCACTCTTGCTACGCTTTTGTCTATGGTGTTTTAATGAAAATCGGTGCGCCTCGTTTCTCATTTGTTGAATGATCTTCAGAGTCTGAGATCTTTTATCTAAATAAAGCGGAGTGGAATCGCCGGGGAAGAAGAGTTCTTCTAGCCTTTTTGCTATACCTACAACCTTTATTTCTTTTTCTAGACCAAGCTCTTCAAGCGCTTCCATTGCATGTGAGACTTGGCCCTTCCCACCGTCAATGATTAAAAGTTGCGGAAGTGATACGCCTTCTTCTGTTAGCCTTCTGTATCGTCTATAAACAGCCTCCTTCATACTAGCAAAATCGTCAGGCCCCTCAACAGTTTTGATATTGAAATGTCGGTAATCTTTTTTTGCAGGCCTCCCGTTTTTAAACACCACACAAGCCGAAGTTGGGTTCGTTCCCTGCATATTAGAGTTGTCAAAACATTCGATATGTCTTGGGTCTTCTTTCAAGCCTAAATCCCATTTCATCGTATCCATCAATCTTTTCCTTGCAGAATCAGGATCTACTTGCTCTTGTTGCTTATGCCTGTCTTTCATATAGAAATCAGCATTCTTTACAGACATATCAAGAAGCTTTTTCTTATCTCCCTTTTTAGGGACACTAATCTTTATTCCATCTTCATCATCAACCTTAAACGGCACATATACTTCCTTGCTTCTGCTTCTAAAAACCTCTCGAATCAAAGGAATTGCTGATTCTAAAATTTCCTTTTCGCTATCGCTAAGTTGCTTTTTTATTTCAAAGGTTTGGCCCTTTACAATAGAACCGCTAACAATATTCATACAATTGACATACGCATTTGTAGCGTCAGAAACTATAGAAAACACATCTACATTGGTTATCGTTGGGTTTACCACAGTGCTCTTTGCTTGGTACTTTTCTATAGACTTCAGTTTAGATTTAATCAAGTCGGCTTTCTCATAGGACAAATTCTCAGCAGCGTCTTTCATGCTTTTCTTTAGCTTAGCTTTAACTTCAGATAAATTACCCTTGAGAATATGTCTTATTGAAGCTATACTATTCTCATAATCTACTTTTTCATGATAACTTAAACAAGGACCACAACATGTTCCAATTTGGGATTTCAAGCATTTACGGGGTGTTATTTTGATTGACGGGTTTTTTAAAACTCGTAAAGAAGATCCTCTACATGATTCACACATTAACGGATAGAGAGATTTACAAAAACTTAAAACAGTATGCATTGTTTTTTTATTTGTAAAAGGCCCGAAATATTCACCCCCGTCTTTTGAAGTTTGCCGAGTTGCAACCACTCTAGGAAAAACCTCGTTATTTATGACCAAAAACGGAAAGGTTTTATCGTCCTTTAAAAGGATGTTATAAGTGGGCTTATGCTTTTTAATAAGAGTGTTTTCAAGTAGTAAAGCATCTTGTTCAGTGTGCGTCACAATCCACTCAATGTCAGATATTTTTTTAACTAGAGTTTCAGTTTTTTTCTTGTAATATGTCTTTCTGTTGAAATAGCTGCTAACTCGTTTTTTGAGGTTTTTTGCTTTACCAACATAAAGAAGCCTGCCGTTAGAATTAAAATGCTTGTAAACTCCTGGTTCTTGAGGAAGGCGTTTTAATAGATTCGATATGTGATCTGAAGGCTTCACAAGCTTCAAAGATAGCTACCTTTGGAGGATGGATTTCGTAACTGGCGGAACAGGAATAGTAGGAAGGGAGCTTCTTTGCCAATTACTAGCAAAAGGCTCTGAGGTTAAGGCTCTTAGAAGAGAGTCGTCTGATGTTGAAGGGACAGAAGCGTTTATAACAAACCATGGAGTATCAATTCAAGGTCTTAATTGGGTTTGCGGGAATATTAGGGATTTCGATGAAATGTTATCTGTATTACAGGGATGTTCTCGAGTTTATCACGCTGCAGCACTAGTAAGCATCCATCCAAAAGACAAACCTCTGTTAATGGAAGTAAATAGGGACGGTACAGCTAACGTAGTCAACGCTATGCTCGATTTGGGAATTGACGATTTAATTTATGTAAGCTCAGTAGCGGCTCTTGGTCACTCGACGAAATCTCCAGTGACAGAACAGACAGAATTTGAAGAAGGGCCTCTTGTTACTGCTTACTCTAGAAGCAAATACGAATCGGAATTAGAGGTTTGGAGAGGGCAAGCAGAGGGGTTAAATGTTTTGATACTAAACCCTTCTATAATCATTGGAGAAGGCGATTTTTCAAGATCATCAGGGGAGTTTTTTTCTCAGGCTGCGCAGGGAGTGCCAGTTTATCCGGCAGGCAAAAACGGATTCGTTTCAGCAAGGGATGTAGGTAAAGCTTGTTTAGCTTTAGCTGAATCAAAAGTGAGGGGAGAAAGGTTTCTATTAAACTCAGAGAACATCAGCTATAAAGACGCAATGATAGCTATTGCTCATTCTGTTGGTGCTAAGGCGCCTGATAAAATTGTAAAGTGGTGGATGATCGATTTAGCAGTTTTCATTTTTACATTGCTTAACCTATTTACTAGGCGAAAATCATTACCAAATAAGACGAGCATGTTGATGGCTCAGCTTAAAACCGAGTATGATGGAAGTAAAATCCAAAATGTTCTCGATAATTGGGAATACGAATGTGTATTCGACGCAATTGAAAGGACTGGTCGAGTCTATTTAGAGTCTTTGTGATTGCTTAACGACTTTTCAATAGATATGATGTTTTCGGTCACTTCTTGCAAAACCCCTTTCATTGCTGCAGGATGCTCCCACCACCATTTGTGGGACTTTTCAAATTCTTCTTGGGTTATTCCATGAGAAGCATAGATATTCCCATATCGAACTTCAAGCTTTTCTAATTCAACCTCACTAGTGTGTAAATTGCTTTTATAAGCCGCTTCAACAAGGTACACATCAGTCATGACTTCGATAAACGCTCTTCTTTCAAGGATACCAGACCCTTCCTCAGGCCTTGACCTTGACCAATCCCTTGGATCTGAGTTACAGCTGAAAAAAACAACTGAGATCAAGATGATTTTAGCGGTTGAATTCAAGTCTTTCTCCAGCATGATTACCTTCTTCTGTTAGTACGTTTACGCCATCCCAAACCTTAACCCCATTTACCCAAGTCCCAGTAACATATGACTTGAATTTGTGACCGTTAAATGGAGACCATCCGCATTTGTAGAGAATGTTTGAGCCGGTTACCGTCCAGTTTGCGTCAGGATTAACTAGAATGAGGTCAGCTTTATATCCTTCTCTAATATAACCTCTGTCTTTGATTTCAAAAAGCTCAGCAACTCTGTGGCACATTAAGTCAATTACTTTTTCTACTGAAATTTCTCCTTGATGCACAAGGTCGAGCATTGCTAGAAGACCGTGCTGAACAAGAGGTCCGCCTGATGGAGCCTTGAAGTATGAATTGCTCTTTTCTTCTATTGTATGAGGAGCGTGATCGGTTGCGATTACGTCAATACGACCATCTAAAAGAGCAGCCCTAATTGCGTCTCTATCAGAGGTGGTTTTTACTGCAGGATTCCATTTGATATATGTTCCTTTATCTGTGTAATCAGCATCAGTAAACCATAGGTGATGAACGCAGGCTTCAGAGGTGATTTGCTTTTCACTAAGAGGTTTATTTCCATCAAAAATATCAAGCTCTCGTGCTGTTGAAATATGTAGAATATGAAGTCTTGCACCATGCTTAGTTGCTAGCTCTGCAGCCTTTGATGAGCTTTGGTAGCAAGCTTCGGCAGATCTAATCAGGGGGTGTTGATCAATTGGGATATTCTCACCCCATCTTTCCTTTGCAGTAGACATGTTTGCTCTTACAATAACCTCGTCTTCACAGTGTGTTGCTACAATTGTAGGGCTCTCTCTAAATATTCCTTCTAGCACCTTTTCTTCATCTACTAGCATGTCACCAGTCGATGAGCCCATGAAAACCTTTACTCCACAGATTCGTTTTGGATCAGTTTTTAACACCTCCTCAAGATTGTTATTACTAGCTCCCATGTAGAAACTGTAGTTTACTGCACTCACTTCTGCAGCCCTCTCAAACTTGTCTTCAATAAGTCTTTGCGTAAGGGCCTGAGGCACTGTATTGGGCATTTCCATAAATGAGGTTACTCCACCCGCAGCCGCAGCCTTTGACTCTGTACTTAAATCAGCTTTATGAGTAAGTCCTGGCTCTCTAAAATGGACCTGATCATCAATTATTCCAGGCATAAGCCAAAACCCTTTTGCTTCAACTATATCAGCTCCTTTAGCGATTAGACAAGTTCCAATTTTAGCGATTCTATCACCAACAATAAGAACGTCACCTACAGTAACCTTCCCTTCATTTACGATGTGTGCTTCGCGAAACAATGTTGACTTTGACATGTTTTTATTTTAGAAAACGCATTTTTAAAACGCCCAAAAAGGCTTCATTAAATATATCAAGGCTCATCTTAGAAGTTCCCAATATTCGATCACAAAACCTAATTGGAACCTCTGTTATTTTAAATCCAAGCCTCTTTGCTCGGTATTTCATTTCGATTTGAAATGCATATCCGATAAACGTTACAGCATCAAGATTTATAGCCTCAAGCACTTCTCTTCTGTATGCTACAAATCCAGCAGTACTATCCTTTACCCCAAGCCACAAAATGGAATTTACATACAATGATGCGCCCTTGCTTATAAATCGTCTGAAGAAAGGCCAATTCACCACTCCCCCATCTTTTACGTAGCGTGAACCTACTGTTACGCCCGCGCCCCCCTCAGCACAAGGAATTCGTAGTCTAATTAAATCGTTTGGATCGTGTGAGAAATCGCAATCCATTTCAAAGATGAATTGATAGTTCTTTTTTAGTGCCCACTTAAAGCCAGCGATATAAGCTGTCCCAAGACCAAGCTTCCCTTTTCTCTCAAGCACATAAATACGTCCAGGGTGCTTTTTAGCTGTTTCTTTAACTAACCCAGCTGTGCCGTCAGGTGAACCGTCGTCTACGATAAGTACATCAAAAGTAAACTCAAGGCCCATAATTGCTTCAAGCATAGTCACAACATTTTCTTTTTCGTTGTATGTGGGTATAATTACGAGGCTATCCGTCATTACGTAGTCATTCTAAGAATGTTTAATTCTTGTTCGGTTACATGTCTCCAATCACCTCTTGGCACATTTTTTTTAGTTAAACAACAAAAGACTACCCTGTCGAGTTTGGTTACCCTATATCCAAAGTGTTCAAATATTCTTCTTACAATTCTGTTTCTGCTAGAATGAATTTCTATACCAATCTGTCTAGGATCTTCGTTGACATAACTAGCCTTGTCGACTCTAACGAATTTTTCATCTAGAACAAACCCCTCAAGCATTGCTAAAAGATGCTCGTTTTTAACCTTTTCGTAGATAGATGCTTGATATAGATTTCTTACTCCTGTTTTAGGATTAGATAGCCTCTTGGCCATTTCGCCGTCATTTGTCAAAAGGAGTAGTCCGGTTGTCTCTTTGTCTAGCCTGCCAACGGGGTAAACTCGCTCTTGGCATGCGCCTTTTATCAACTGCATTACCGTTCTTCTGCCTCTATGATCTTCTGCTGTAGCAAGGAAGTTCTTAGGCTTGTTTAGAAGAATATATCTCTTTGTTTCAGCCTTGATAGTATCACCTTCTACTTGAACTTTATCGGTCAAACTAACACGATATCCCATCTCCGTTATCACCTCACCGTTTACACTTACTACCCCCGCAGCGATTAAAACGTCAGCCTCCCTTCTTGAACAAATTCCTGCCTGAGCAACGAACCGGTTAAGTCTCATTGGAGCGTTTGAATCAGCAAGCGGTTTAAGTTTAGGAGACAGTTTCCTTTTTAAAGAATAGCTAGGCTTATGTCTCTTTGTTTTTTTAGGATTTTCCGGATACTCTGAGCTTTTTTGGCTAAGCGTTCTCCTAGAAATCTTTTTCTTAGGGACAAAGGATTTAGATTCTGGTTTGGTTCTCCGGGCGCCTCCTCGGCGGCCTGAACCTTTTTGATCTTTCATTTTCTAATGATTCTGGCCACAAAGATAACTAGATAGGAAATGATGTTGGTTCATAAAGCATCTTTAAGGCGCTCTACTTTAACGGAATTTTTATCAGGGGGTATCCGGCACTATCTCAACTCAATTAAAGTAGAGCCGATAACAGCTGTTTCTTCAAGCACCTCAATTGTGTATATTCCAGAGCTTAGTAAAGCAGACTCATCTGCGGTATAGAAAATGCAAGCGTCGAGCCTGTCATTCGAATAGTCAACAGTTCTACTTGCACTGAAATTGACGCCAGCTTCTGCAGACAGGATAGTGCTATCAGGCCCCATAATATTGAGGAATAAATTTTTATCTCCCGAATCAGCTATAGCATTTTCAAGAAGAGTAAAACACACCTTTATCATATCAGCTCGGTCAGCTCTTGATGTTTCTCTTTGACGACCAGATGAAAGAAGCCTCACACCTACTGCACTAACATCAGAGCACTGCAAAACCTTTCCTGCAGCAATAATTTCTTCCATATTTTCTTGACGTCTTTCAAGTTTTGCATTTCTGTCTTGAACCTCTTCAACGCGCTCCCTCATTGCAATATTTTCCTCTGTTAGAGCAATATTTAATTGGTTAATTGAGTCAATCGTTGCGATATATCCCTTCATAATAGTTCGAAGGGTTTCAGACTCTTTTTTAGCCTTAGCTAAAGCCCAATTCCCATTTTTCACCTTAGTAATGAGTCCGTTAATTTTATCTCTTTGAGCAGAAATTTCAGCAACCATCATACTGTTCTCTGTTTGAAGAGTGTCGTATGCAAAGCGCATTTTCTCTAGGTCAAAAACGACCTGTTCTTTTGATAATTCTAAATCACCGTATTCCCCAGTAAGCCTTTCATAAGCTTGGTTATTAACGTAAAGTTTAGCTCCAAGGAAAAGGCAGATAATTGCTAAAACCGCAATTGCAATGAGTGATTGTTTATGAGTAATATTCATTGGTCTTGAATAATATGCAAAGATGCAAATCTTTTAGCAAGAGTTAGTCCAAACTTTTGTGAACGGTTATAGCTACGGGTTACATTATATAATTCTTTTTTCCTTATATTATATATAAGGGCATTTATAGGCGTTAATCGAGGCTTGATTAGAGTAGGTGACATTACCTGTTATTAAGCAGATGTTTGTACAGCAAAAAAGCAAAACCCTGCTAACGCAATGTTAACAGGGATTTCTGTTTTTATTTGGAGGTCCGAAGCGGATTCGAACCGCTGTAGCTGCTTTTGCAGAGCAGAGCCTAGCCACTCGGCCATCGGACCAAAGGAGTGCAAATATACATAACTCTTCTAGAAAGAGTGTCCAGAGGATTATCTTAGCCCTATGAACACAAAAGTCATTATTCCTAACTCCCTGACTATGGGCAACTTATTAGGCGGCTCTTTTGTTTGTTGGATGGCAGCGTCTGGATACGATTTAAGTAGTGGAACAGTAGCAATCGTTTGGTTGGGGGCTATGATTTGCGATTTGTTTGATGGGTTAATTGCTAGACAATTAGGTGTAGACGGACCAATGGGTGTGCAGCTTGACTCTTTGTCCGATCTTGTGACTGGAGGTTTAGCACCTGCGTTTGTCGCATATAGGCTGATAAGCGATTCGGATTATTCCACAGTAGTTTTTTCAGAGATTTCACCTCTTGTTAGGATTTTGCCTTGGGCGATAGTTGTAGCAGCAGCATATAGGTTGGCAAGACACAATGTGAGCATGGCAAATGGAGCTAAGAGCAATTATTTTGAAGGACTGCCGGCTCCAGCAACTGGAATATTTTGGATGGGCATGATTGTGTGGATTGGTGGAATAAAGACCCCTCAAGAGATGTGTGCTATATTGATTGTAGCAGGAATGGGCCTACTTTTATTACCTGTTTTTATGGTGATAAAGAGGAAGTTTTTCACGCTAAAAGAGTGGGGCGATGACCCTGTTATAGATAAAACAAGAATGATATTTATTGCTCTTTCTGTGAGTGTTGCAGCAGTTGTAGCTATTGCTTGGCATAATGTGTTTGCAGCCGCGCCGTTGTGCGTACTTTTGTACTCGTGTTTTGCATTTTTGCTTGCACCAAAATAAACTAGACTTCAGAAAATGAAATTTCGCGCAGAGATTGACATCATGCCGCTTCCGGCATTACTTGACCCTCAAGGAAAAGCAGTTGGCAACACTATGCCGCAGATGGGCCTAGGAGAAATCGTAGGTGTTAGAATTGGTAAGCACGTAACAATGGAGATTGAAGCTGCTGATATGGCTACTGCTGAAGTAAAGGTGAAAGAGGCTTGCGAAAAGCTTCTTGTAAACCAAATCATGGAGCACTTCTCTTTCAGAGTAGAAGTGGCCTAAAACAGAATTATTGAGGGCAGCTCGTTCCGAATAAACTCAGGAACAAAAGCATATCGTTCACCCCAACGACTCCGTCGTTGTCTAAGTCTGCATCGCCCACTACAGTATTAGATCCAAAGTAGCTGAGTATGGCTAGCATGTCATTTACTCCAATAGCGCTATCACCCGTAAAATCGCCAAAACACAAAGGGTATGGGCCATTTGAATTTATGTGCTGATTTGCCATTGCTAGAGAATATTCAGCTACTTTAATGCCAATCCTTCTCCCTGGAATATCGTCTGCAGGGGGATGTATTCCACCCCATATTCTAGAAAGAGAGCATTGATCAGAAGCATCTCTATAAGTCGCCCATTGAAGAACAATGTCTTCGGATGGCCCTTCTTCAAATACGAGAAATTCATTTTGGTGCGCTACAAATTCGCCTATACCACCCGGGAAATAAGCGCTTCCTGTTATTGAAGTCAAAATCTCAGCTGCTGCTCGGCTAAAAGCTGAATGGCCACTAACGTATCCAGCAAAAGGAGGAGTTACAAATGAGGGTCTTTGATAAGGCCACCAATCTTCAGCTAGCATCCAATCAACACCAGCGATATCGAATAGAGGAGCTTCAATAAAATTGTGTCCATTCCATGCCCTAACCTTTATTTTGCCAACATGATTAATGTTCGGAAAATCAGGATCGTTAATATAAACTAAGCCACTCCACCCGTTTATTAACGGAAGTCCAGCCAAATCAAAATATGGCTCATTTGGATATGAACATTGGCCTCTATCTGCCATCCACCTAATTGCTGAAACAGGACGAACATAATCATACCACCCCTTATGACTCCATGCAGCAATTGCCGCATCGTGCATTGCCCCTCCAAGAGTGAAGTATGAAAAAACATCCCATTTAAGTTTTGATAGTTCTGGACCTTCACCCTGCCATTTTGGTACAAATTCTGGATGATCGGCAACGTGATTTAGGATTAGAAACCAATGTCCAGGAGGTGTTTCTGAGTCGGGACCATCTGCCCAAAATTCAGCTAAAACTCGACTATAATCACCTCTTTTTACAATTTGGGCTTCGTAAACATCGCCAGTTATTGGATTTGCATTGTGACCAAGGCTAACGTCACCACCTTCTGCCCAATTATAGATTTGGTCATAGCACTCATATTCCAAATCAAAAAGACTTTCATCTAAATTTCCAATACTTGCTGGGCTAATATCAATCTCAACACCATCAGAGGGATCAAGGTGCTCAGACCACCTTAAAACCATACTAAACCCCCATTGATAAGTGTCGTTAAATCCAGTTGTAGTGTTTAAATCAATGAGTGGTGGCGCTCCTTGATCAATCCAAACAAAGTAATCATGACCATCTCTAGTGTGTGTTGATCTTTCAAAAAGAGGAAGACTAAATGGTGCTACTCCTCCCCATTCAGGACTCAAAAAAGGTGGTGTCTCCTCGCCACCTATCCCAGATTGGTCAATGAATTCACTCAAATTAATAGGCTGCCATGAGTTTGGGTTAATTAGCCCAGGGTTGCCAGCCTGTTGCTCAATTATTAAATCAGGATTTGAAGGTGTGTAGAAAAGATTAGCATGGCCATTCTCCTCGTTACTCCCGTCTTGCAATCCAATTTCTATAATTTTTGAGGCCAAATAATTCCCTAGTGCTCCGCCGCCGTCAGAGATATAATCAAGAGATGTATATGTAGGCTCGCCGCCATATTGAACAAACAACTCCTCTGCAATACCTAAAGTGTATTCTGCCCCGGGAGAATTCTCAAACCTATGTGAAATCAGGCGGAACATGCCGTAATTAATAGCTTCCTCCGTCAAAATCAACCCCTCCTCCTCAGAAACAGGCAAAACCCCGTAAAATGGAATTTCAACACCGTTAAATAATTTTCCAAGTATAAACGGCTCGACATTTTCGTCGTAAACGGCAAGAGCATCGAACATTAGTGTAGAAGTATGGAATAGGTTTCGTGCATGAACCGTAGGCCTAGCCTGGTCACTTCGAATGGCCTCTAAGAGGACTTCATTCCATTGGCGGGCAATGCTTTGATCTGTAGTTTGGGCTAAAGAACTGCCACAAAAAAACAGTGCAAATAAAAGTGATTTTAGATAATGCATCTCAGACAAAGTTGGTTAGTCTTGACTAAACTGCAAATCAGAGCAAAGCTAAAGAAATTAACACAGCAAAGATTTCGACTACAGTTGGCTCGCCTTGAAGGAAGGCTACAATGTCAAATGGGCTTATACTGTCCTCAGTATAAACGCTTAAAACTCCTGGTAAATTGGGGTTTGGTCGAATTGTATAGGCCAAATCAAGAGGGAAGGTGCTGTTGCCTATATAAATTTTCCCTAGTTCAAAAGTGTAGCTTATTGCATCGATAAATTTAGATTCGCCTATATAAAGTTTCCCGTCTATATAGGTGTAGGCCAAATCGAATTGCGAACTGCCAAACCCCTGAAATATCTTGTTTCCCTGCACGGTACAAAGTACGTCACCACTCCAGTCGGCACCTTCTCGCACTAAACCCCTGTCAATATTGAGCGCCATTTGGCTCCACCTCATTGACGAATCGGTATAAACGTAAGTTGTACTTTGGGCTAAAACATTCTTGTCCAATAGGGCAAGCTTAGCTACAATTAACACTATAAGAAGTTTTCTCAGCTTACTCATTAACACAGTTCGTTTCTTATTACAAAGATAAACGAGCTGCCTCAAGCGCACTTTCTAGGTCAGCGATCAAATCGTCAGCATTTTCAAGGCCTATCGATAGCCTCACCAACCCTTCTGTAATGCCTGTTCTAATTTTTTCCTCGGGGTTAACGCCAGCATGAGTCATACTCGCAGGATGTTCAGCAAGAGATTCAGTAGAGCCCAAGCTCACTGCTAACTTGAATACCTCAAGCGCATCTAGGAAAGCAAAAGCAGCACTTCTTCCACCTGGAATTTCTATAGCCATCATTGCCCCTCCATTCTTTTGTTGATTGTGTACAATTGCAGCTGCCTTGTAATCACCAACCTTTTCTAAATCCTCTTTCCAAGCACAGAAAATCTTAAGCCCTGGCTTCTCTTGAAGGAAGTCGAGTATTTTTCTAGCTGAGTTTACTTGACGTTCAACCCTAACGTGCAATGTCTCCATTGACCTAGCAAGTAGCCAGCTAGTCCAAGGGTCAACTATACCACCAAAAAAGGTTCTGTATTCGTATACTTTAGCCATTGCTTCGGTTTTACCACTAACAGCACCTGCTATTACGTCACTATGTCCGCCAATGTATTTCGTCGCGGAGTACAAGTTCAGGTCTGCCCCTAAGTCTAGTGGACGCTGAATAATTGGCCCCAAGAAGGTGTTGTCAACAGCAACGATAATTTTGGCGTCTTCGGTTTCATGTTCTCTAGCCCACTTAGTAGCTAAGCTGATGTCGTGTACCTGAAGCGTTGGATTTGCGGGTGTTTCCATGTAGATCATCCCAGGAAGCCCTGAGCTAATGTCCATTGTGTCGATTTTGTTTAGACTATCCATCAATATTACATCAACACCCATTTTTGGGAGGATATCATCTATAATGTGCTGAGTTCCACCATATAAAGGACCCACATACCAAAGTGCTCTGTCCTTAGAGGTGTGAGCCATTAACGCAGTGCTAATGGCTGCCATTCCACTAGCAAAAAATGCAGACATTTCTGTGTCATCCCATGAAGCTAATCTCTTTTCAGCCACAGAAAGCGTTGGATTTCCTAGTCTAGAATAAATGAAGGCATCCTCTGGAGGAGTTTCGGCTCCTTCAATACCATATGCGGTCTCCATTTGGGCTGCTCCAGTTCTTGCGTCAGGGAAAATGAAGGTTGATGCGGGATGAATAGGCGGCTTTACTGCACCAAAATTTTCAGCGGGGTCATATCCTGCAAATATTGAGCGAGTTTCAAGTTTATAATTTTTGTTCGGCTTCATTCTTTAAAATTAAACGATTGTTCGGTAGTTTTCAATAGATAGAAAACAAATGATCAATAATAGTATAAAATAGTTAAATTTGTTCTATTTTGTGCTAATAAAACAAGTAAATACAGAACAAATGAATATTCTAGACGCTCTAGACCGGACAATCGTAGATCATTTAAGGTTTGACGGTAGATCCTCTATGCAGGATTTGAGCGAACTTACGGGATTAAGTCGTTCAGCTGTTTTTGCGAGGGTTAAGCGTTTGGAGACAGACGGTATTATACAGGGATACACAGTTAAGCTCAATAGGAAAAAAATGGGTTTAGAGATTCGTGCATTCTGTAGTGTAAGCCTCAAGCTGCACGAAAGAGTAGCAATAGAGGATTTCGAGCACAATATTGGCGAATTCAGGGAAGTGAAAGCCTGTTATCACCTTACAGGATCATCTGATTATATGGTAGAGGTGCAGGTGGCAGACATGGATTCCTACCACAAATTCATAACCCATAAACTTGCTGCGATGGATAATATTGCTCAGGTAAAGAGCATGTTTGTTATGAATGAAATACTCGAAAAATAGTGCTATTCAGCCATAGCCGCAATCGCTGGCAGAACCTTTCCCTCAAGGTATTCTAGCATTGCCCCACCACCTGTACTAACGTAACTAACTTGGTCGGAAAGGTTCGCCGCATTGATTGCGGCGACAGAATCACCTCCTCCTATTAAAGTGTACCCTCCTATATCAGTTGCCTCTTTCAAAGCGTTTGCAACAGTAAATGTTCCATTTGAGAATTTCTCGATTTCAAAAACCCCCATTGGCCCATTCCAAAGAATGGTTTTACTTTTTCTTACCACTTCAGCGAATTTATTAGCAGAATCGGGTCCAATATCTAGACCCATCCATCCATCAGGAATATCATCAGTAGAACATGATTGAGTTTTTGCATCATCGGAGAATTTATCTGCAATAACACTATCCACTGGCAAGAATACTTCTACGCCTTTTTCCTCTGCTTTTTTCAAAATATCTCGTGCTCTTGGCACCATATTCTCTTCAACAAGACTATTTCCAACATTTCCACCTCTAGCTAAAACAAAGGTGTATGCCATGCCTCCGCCAATCATTAGCCTATCAACTTTGTTTACTAGGCTCTCTAGAATTGCAAGCTTAGAACTAACTTTAGCACCTCCAATAATTGCTAGAAGCGGGCTTGCGGGATCAGACATAACTTTACTTAAAGCGTCAATTTCACCCTGAAGTAAAAGTCCAAAAGCCTTATCTACTGGGAAAAACCTAGCTATTATTGACGTAGAAGCATGAGCCCTATGAGCGGTGCCAAATGCATCATTAACATAGATATCCCCGCTTTCAGCTAATTGCCCAGCAAAAAACTCGTCGCCTTCTTTCTCTTCATTGTGGAATCGCAAGTTTTCTAAAAGAGCAACTTCACCAGGTTTCAATGATTGAGTAATATCCAGGGCTGTATCACCAACACAATCCTTTGCGAACTTCACGCTAAGTCCTAGTAATTCTTCAAGTTTTGGTACGATATGACATAAGCTAAGCTCTTGAATCACACCTTTTGGTCTACCTAAATGACTCATTAAAACAACCGAAGCACCTCCCTCTAGTAAATACTTTAAAGTAGGCAGAGCCTTTCTAATGCGAGTGTCGTCTTGGACCTTGAAATTCTCGTCCAAGGGAACGTTGAAATCAACTCTAACAAGAACTCTTTTGCCCTTGATATGGAGGTTTGAAAGTGACATTATTTCGAAAATAGGACGTGCATACCCACGTTAGAATCTACATATGAATCTAGGTCAGATATTAAGACTCGTTCTTGAGTCATTCCGTCTCTTTCCCTTACAGTTACTGTATTGTCGTTTAATGAGTCGTGATCAATAGTTATGCAAAGTGGAGTTCCAATTGCATCTTGTCTACGATAACGACGGCCAATTGCATCCTTTTCATCATACTGAACATTATGCTTAATTCTCAATTGTTTTAAAACCTCTTTCGCTTTTTCTGGAAGCCCATCTTTTTTAATAAGTGGAAGAACAGCAGCTTTGATAGGAGCAATTGCTGGAGGAATCTTTAGAACGATCCTTTCTGCGCCACCGTCTAATTTTTCTTCAGTGTATGCTTTACTCAATACGGCAAGGAATAATCTGTCAAGTCCAATAGACGTCTCTACAACGTATGGGACAAAACTTTCTTTAGTTTCCGGATCGAAAAACCTAAGCTTCTTTCCACTGTGATCTTCGTGTGACTTAAGATCAAAATCAGTTCTTGAGTGTATGCCCTCTAACTCCTTAAATCCCATTGGAAAGCTGAACTCAATATCACATGCTGCATCAGCATAATGAGCGAGTTTAATATGGTCGTGTAACCTGTAACTCTCCTCACCCAAACCTAAAGAATAATGCCAATTCTTTCGAGCATCTTTCCAGTGATTGTACCACTCCTCTTGGGTGCCAGGCTTAACGAAGAACTGCATCTCCATCTGTTCAAATTCTCTCATTCTGAAAATGAACTGTCTTGCAATTATTTCATTACGGAATGCTTTTCCAATTTGGGCTATTCCAAAAGGAAGCTTCATCCTACCGCTTTTCTGAACGTTCAAATAATTTACGAATATACCCTGCGCAGTTTCTGGCCTTAAATACACAACGCCCGAATCACCACTTACTGCACCAAGCTCTGTTTTGAACATCAAGTTAAACTGTCTAACATCAGTCCAATTCTTAGATCCGCTAATTGGACAAGCGATTTCAAGCTCCTCGATAAGCGCTTTAACTGCGTCTAAATCATCAGCTCCCATTGCTGCTTTAAACTTTGACTTAATCTCATCGATTTTATTCTGCCTTCGAAGAATATTGGGATTAGTTGTTCGGAATACCTCTTCGCTAAAGTCGGCGCCAAACTTCTTTTTACCCTTAGCTACGTCCTTGTTAATCTTAGCCTCAATCTTGCCAATGTACTCCTCGATTAAAACATCAGCCCTATAACGCTTCTTGCTGTCTTTATTGTCAATAAGTGGATCGTTGAAGGCATCAACGTGACCTGAGGCTTTCCATGTAGTAGGGTGCATAAAGATTGCAGCATCAATTCCAACAATGTTGTCATTCATCCTAACCATAGAAGTCCACCAATACTGCTTAAGATTATTCTTAAGCTCACTGCCAAGTTGCCCATAATCGTACGCTGCACTTAAACCATCATAGATCTCACTACTTGGAAACACAAATCCGTATTCTTTTGCGTGGCTAATTATCTTTTTTAATCCGTCTTCAGCACTCATTTTCGAGGTTTTGCTCAAAGTTACCTACTTCACCTCTTGCTAAAGCCTAAACTCCCAAACAATTCTATTTATATCAATTTTTAAATTTTTTTGTAGAGATGGTTATGCCAAAAAAACACCTAGATTAATTATCCTTATATAACGTGTCGGTTAATTCCTTTAGCGAATTCTTAACTTAGCACAATCATGTCAGCAAGTCTTAAGATTGGACTATTGGGAAGCGGAAGCTGGGCTACGGCTCTTGCAAAGATGATTTGTGAGAACACAAACAAGCTTAATTGGTGGATTAGATCGGAGGAAATGCTCGAGTATTTAGGAAAGTTTGGCCATAATCCTAGATACATAGAATCCATAGAATTCCAAACTTCGCAACTTGCACTTTCAAATAATATGCAGGAGGTGATTGACAACAGTGATGTTGTAATAATTGCAATTCCATCTATGTTTTTGCATGATGCATTTGAGGAGCATAATCCTCAAGGGCTTAAAAATAAGCTGGTGTTTTCTGCGATTAAAGGGATGATTCCCCAATACAATAGTATTCCTGCCAGATATTTACATAAGAGTTTAAATATTCCTTACGATAACATTGGAATTATTTGTGGCCCATGTCACGCTGAGGAAGTAGCTCGTGAAAGACTTAGCTATTTGACGGTTGCGTGCCCCAAAACTGAAAACGCTGAGAACTTCTCTTCATTTTTGAGTACAAGGTACATACGCGTAAAGACTTCAGACGATGTTTTTGGCGTGGAGCTTGCAGCAGTTTTGAAAAATGTATATGCTGTGGGCGCTGGCATTGCGCACGGCTTAGGCTATGGCGACAACTTTATATCTGTGCTTATTTCAAACGCGGCAATAGAGATGAAAAGGTTTATCGATATAGTTCACGATATAGACCGAAACATAAAAAGTAGTACTTATTTGGGAGATTTGCTTGTGACAGCTTATAGTGTTAATAGTCGAAATAGGGCCCTTGGCACAATGGTCGGGACGGGTTACACAGTCAAAACCGCCGTCATTGAGATGAAGATGGTAGCCGAAGGAATGACGGGGGCAAAAGGTATAAATGAGATGAATAAAAAATTTAAAGTTGATATTCCAATTGCAGATGCTGTCTATAGAATTTTACACGAACGTATGTCTCCTGTATTGGAAATGAGGCTTTTGTCAGATAACTTGAGCTAGTGATTAGGGCTTTTCCAAATAGAAATAATCTGTTAGCGCTCATTTTGATGGGCGCCTTTATTCTTTATTCAGATTTTGCTTTATCCCAAACCCATGATGTATCATTCCTCCCCAATCAAGGACAATGGGACTCATTTATCCTATACAGGGCTGATTTAAGCGGTACAGTTTTATGGATGGAAGAAGCTGGCTGGTCGGCATGGGTAGCAGGAGAAGGGTATGATCAACTTTGGGCACATGAACACCAAGATGTAGATGTCCTGCCTCAAACTCTAGAAGCTCACGCATGGAAAACAACCTTTATTGATGCAAATCCCAATTCAATAAAAAGCGGGACAAACGAACTAGGCTACAAGGTGAACTACTTTAGAGGTAATGATCCTGCAAAGTGGATAGAAGGGATGGATCCAGTCAGCACGGTGATTTACAATGGGGTTTGGCCTAACATAAACTTAAGAATGGATGGTTCGGGGCGAGGATCCCAAAGGCTCAAATATGATTGGATAGTTAAACCCGGAGGCGATCCATCAGACATAGCTGTTCGACATGAAGGAACAATAATTCGACTACAAGATGATGGGTCATTAATACATGATTTAGGAGCTGTTGGCCAAATTATAGAAGGTGCTCCATATGCATTCCAACTCATAGGTAGCAAGCTTGTAGAAGTGTCCTGTTCGTATAAACTCAAAATGAGAAGAGACGGTTCGTCAGAAATTAGATTTAAACTTGGCGACTACGACCAGGATTACAACCTAATCATCGACCCAGACATTGTATTCTCAACTTTCATTGGTGCAACCCAAGCGAATTGGGGTTTCACTGCAGGCTCAACCGAGGACGGCAATGCAATAGCTGGCGCTGCGCTTTGGGATGGCGGAATGGGTGACTACCCAACTACAGCTGGCGCAATTTCTACTACATTTAATATGGCTAATGGCCCATTTGATATAGGGGTTACGGTTTTTACTCCTGACGGAACGAACATCATCTATTCTACTATTGCGGGAGGTGACGGTATGGACGTTCCATCATCTGTAGTTGCAGATTCAAATGGTGATTACTACGTATTTGGCGCAACAGGATCGGGAAATTTTCCAACAACTGAAGGGGCTTATGACAATGTATTTAATGGAGGCCCTTATGTGGATTTAAATGGATTACAGTCGATGTTCCCCGGGACATTTAATGTGGGTTCAGACCTTTACATTTTAAAATTTGCAACAGGAACAGGGGGTCTTATTGCGGGAACATTTGTAGGTGGTTCCGGCAATGACGGAGTCAATTCGGGGAACCTATTAAACTTCAATTACGGGGATGTATTTAGGGGAGAGATAAATGTTGATGAACTAGATAGACCTTGGGTTGCTACAGTGACTTCGAGTAATGATTTTCCAATGGTTGCAGGCCCCTATCCAAGCTATAACGGGGGAGGAACTGATGGAGTTTTATTTAGAATGTCTCAAGACCTTACTACCATGGAGTGGTCATCTTATGTTGGGGGTTCAAATGATGATGCAGCATATGGAGTACAGTTTACTTCGGGCTTTGAACCTGTAGTTTGTGGTGGGACGAAGAGTACAGATTACCCCGCTCTAGGAAGTTCTTACCAGTTTACACTTGGTGGTTCTGTAGACGCATTCATAACCAAATTCCCTAACGGAGGAGGTATTCCTCTTGCAAGTACTTTTTATGGCTCAGGGTCTTACGATCAAGCATATTTTGTTCAGCTTGACGATGATGATTTGATATATGTCTATGGCCAAACCGAAGGCAATTTAGAAGTTGTAGGCAACGTTTACAACGATAGCCCCAACGCTGGTCAATTCGTCACTTGTTTTGACACTCAACTTCAGAACATTGAATGGAGTACAAGGGTAGGAGAAGGGGGTGGAAATGACGGTATTGAAATAAGCCCCACAGCATTTCTTGTCAGTGATTGTGGCCAAATCTATATGAGTGGTTGGGGTGGAGCAACAAACTCAGTTAATGCAAATGGGGG
>CEUK01010985.1_pt1 | contig 36964 bp, 26 predicted proteins | sample 356451 | NCBI WGS metagenome assembly CEUK01 (sample SAMEA2622843, study PRJEB7988) | marine metagenome | isolation source: saline water (ENVO:00002010), including
ATCATAATTAACATCACTGTTTGTTCCTGGTATTTCCCTTATTTCCGGATAAAATGACCGTACTCCTCCTACTTCTATCGGCTTTAAAAATAATCCTTTATGGTAGGCATATACGCTTGGAATCAGACCAAAACGCATAAAATCATTTGTAGGAGCCATATATTGGTCATATTCTGGGAAGTAAAAAAGAGAAGCTTCTAAAAAACTATAGGTCTCGAAATTCTCGTCAAATTGTTTTTCAAAACGATTACATGTAATTACAACTTCATGGTTAATCTCCAATAAATCAAAAATTCTGGCATAAATTCTCATAGCGTTTTGCTTACTGTAAATTCTCCGCTTTATTGGTTCATGAACATAGTAATAGCCCGTTTTCGCGCGCTTAAAGCTCGCCTTTATGTAATGTTCTAAAGCAATAATTTTTTCTTTATTATCAATTATCTTGTCCCACTTCTCTCGTTTAATTAGTGCTCTGATTTCTTTAGTTTCCTTTTTAATTTCCTTATCGCTATTTCCTTCATAAATTCTTTTCGAAAATATTTTTGTGGCTTTACTGTAGCTAAAAAAGTTTCTCTTGTTTTGATTTTCCAATTCAAATAATTTAACCTCTGCCCTTTTAACCAAGGCATCTCCTTTTGAATAATCTTCTTCTTTAAACCTGTCAACCTCATCCATATGCAAAACATATCGATTAACCGCGATTGCTGTGGTATCGTCAATTATTTCGTCCAGGCCATTATACGATTTTGTTTTTACAATAAAATTTTCAGGCACAATCAATTCATAATGAAATTGCCTTTTAGGATACTCATCTTGAACCCGAACTTCAAAATAAAAATCGTTCAATCGGCCTGGTTCTCTTATTGTGTAAGTGTACTCTATTTCACTTCCAACCTCAATTCCCTCAAGAGCGAAAATGGTAAAAGGGCCATAATTTTCATAATTGTCAACTTCCTTCCTGTTGCTATCGTCAAACTCTATTACTTTACCATTTTTTGTTATTGCCCGAGCCTTTAAATTAGTAACGTCTCGAGAATTGGACATAGAAATATAAACCTTGTTAAATGCCTCAACAGCATTATCATTATTCAGGCGAATTCTCTTGTAGTATAGATTCTCCTCTATTAAAACATCATCATACAATGTCCCGGATTTTGGATCAACAAATGTTCCATACTCATATGTACAAACATTCACATCAGAGACATAAACCGCATTACTCTTTTTTTCTTCCTCTGTTAAAGTTGTTAAAACAGGTTCTTCTACCCAAAATTCCTCGTTAAAAGACGGTGCAACACCCTCTATTTGTCCATAAACGGGAGTAATTAAAATCGCCATTAGTCCAATGAAAAATAATCTTAATCTCATCTAATTAAATTTTACGCTATTTCTTCCTGATTATTACAACTTCCTTGTACGCTTTTTTTAATTTCTTAATCATTGAATTCCATTCCTCAAATTGAGGCTCTTCAATCATAATTGTATCAACAAAAATATTTTTTTTCAAAACTATTTTATTCTCCTTTTTCTCGTAAACAATATTAAACCCAAAATCATTTCCCTTAAATTGTATGTTTTTTGGAATATAGGACACTTCAGACCCCGTTGGAATATCAAAATCAACCTCATACCTTAAATCAACTTTATATTTAAATTGCCTGGCAATTCCTTTTCTATCTTCAATATCAAGCTTGCTGTTTTTATAATCCCGATCTAAATTAAGGTTTACATATGTCTCGTTTTCAACAGTTTTACTGTAATCGTCCAGGTTAAATGTATAGTTTATGGTTAAAGATGTATCTCTATTTCTTAAGCCAATAATGTTTAATTCATCAACTTTAAATTTATTATTTCCTTTCTCTAAATAAGATTCAATATAATTTCTCTGATCTTCTTCATTATTCATGTTAGCAAGCTTATAAACATAATTAAACTTGGTGTAACCTTCAGCTTCTATCTTACCTGTTCCTACTAATTTTGTTCCAGTTAATTTCATGGAAACATAATCGTGCTCTACATTTTTTTCTTTTTTCACGACAGGAACCCGATACAGCTCATAACTTCCTTTTCCCTTTGAAATTAAAGCTTGTTTTCCTTGAATGAATTCTGTTGGATACCCGTATGGCGTATAAGAACCAACAGCGTCTAAAACCACCACTTCATCATCTTTATTTCTATACGAGGCAATCATATGATTATCAACAATTGGTGTAGCTATTTCGGTATAATCATAAGGCAGGTCATCACTTCCTATCCATGTAATATTTCCCTCTATTCCGGCATACTTTAACATTTCTGTAATTATACTGGCCATATCTTTACAATCACCATACCGCTTACGACAAACACTGGATGCAGACCTCGGAACAAATCCCCCCATACCATCTTCAAATGCAACATATTTTATATTATCCTGAACCCAATTGAAAATTTTCCGGGCCTTTTCATCTTTGAGCTTTACGTCTTTAATTAAATCATGAGTTATAGACTTTAATACAGAATCTTCTTTTAAGTTTAGGTCCTTAATTAGAGAATAATACCAATTATACAGGCCGTCTAAATTTGGCAATACCGTAATAGTAGTGTCTTCCAGTCTTATTTCACCAATGTAAGTAATAATGTGAGGAGTATAATAGCGCAAATTCGGTGCTCCGAATGAGGACTCATAAGCATCCTGATTTTCAACCTTCCATGTTAGCGTAGTAACCCCCCCCTTCTCAAATTCAGTTCGTTCTATTTCAATTTTTTCGGTATTAAAAAGCTTATAATTCACATCAACATTGGATGGAAATGAAATACTATATTCTGATTTTAAAGTAGGCAAATAATTTACCAGAAAGGTACTTCCTAAAAATTGAGGTTTTTTTATAATTTCCCTGTAAGACAAATTAATTTTAGTGCCCGGCTCCGAACCTGGAAAATTAAACGCAATTTGCTTATTATCATGAAAAAAATAACTTCCATTATAAATATCTTCTGTTTTAAATTCAGTTACTTTCGTTTTTTTTAGCTTATCTGAATTTTCATTTTTAGGAGTATATGAAAAAGCTTTTATATTTTGAATTTCTGAGAATTTTGAAAATTGAATGCTTTGGTCTCCATAAGAACTGGCTTTATCACTTAGATATAAAATTTCCCAGTTAACATCACTATAAATTTCAAACTCATTTCCTCTCGTTTTTATAACCACATGTTCTTTATCTGACAAATAAACAGCATGTTCATCTTTATATTTTTTTTGAAGTTCTGCTAAAATTTGACTCCCATTTCCAGAACAAAAAGCATCATGAAGATTAATACAAAAAAACAATATAAAACAAAAAACACCTTCTCTCATACAAATACATAGAATTAACAAGCGCCAACGTTAAACTACAACCCCTTAACATCTATAACAACGTCATCCTTATACAATAAAATATACAGCAAGTTTCCTTTGTTGTCATAAAATTTACTCAAACCATCTCTTACCCCCTGATTAAAAGTTATTTCCGAAAGTAATTTTCCCTCGCCATTATATCTTTTTTGCAAACCGTTTAACCTTCCAAAATCATATTCTGCTTCATGTCTTAATGAACCATCAGTAAAGTAGAGCTTATAATTACCATGAATTTTACCATGTAAGTATGAAGCCTGGATCCAGGGCTCACCATTACTGTAATTTCTTAGGTAAGCTCCTTCATTTAGTCCATCTTTTTCAGAAAACTCTAAAGCAGGCTTACCGTTATCATAATATGTTTTTATTAATCCGTTGCCATTTATTATAACGGGTTCAATAAGCTTGCCATTTTTCATGTAGTTATAACTGAGGCATTCTCCTCCGTTATATAATCTTTTAATTACTAACTCTCCAAAAGCATCGTAATTACTATATTCACCATGAACAAACCCTCCTTCTGTTTTAAAAAAACAATTTATTGTTCCGTTTGAATGAAAATACTTCACCCCTTTGCTCTCTCCGTTTTTATTATAATACTCTATCTCCTTTAACTCTCCAGTTATATAGTATTTAGTTATAGAATCTACAGTGATATCATTTTTATAAATGGTTTTTTCCGAAATATTTCCGGTGTGATAATAAGATTTCCAGACTCCTTTTTTCTTTCCAAACACATACTCGCCAATCTCTTTTATTTTTCCATCCGGGAAATACGATTTAAAAACTCCGTGACTTTCTCCATGGTTTTTTTCAACTCTTTCAATAATTTGACCATTTGGATAATAAAACAGTTTGATTCCGTGATGCTCACCGCCGTTAACTCTTGATTTTAAATAAACATGACCGGATACACTATTAAAAATATAATCTCCTTTTCCTTGAGGTGTTTTAATACTGCAAATAATATTTCCCTGATCATTAAAAACTTCAGATTTATATAACACATTACCTTTATAAAAATAATTTGATCTCTTCTCACCAGTAATAGAATAGAAAGTAACATGACCTTCGCTCTCCCCATCGATATAATAAATCTCTTGAAACAAATTTCCATTAGGGTGATAAAACGTCCAAAGCCCAGTTTTATCACCTCCTATATATTGTCCCTCCGCATATAAATTACCATTATCATAATATGATTTATACTCGCCATGAAGCTTGTCATTTTTATAATATTTCTCTTCATCAATGGCTCCCCAGGAATAATACGCTTTAAATTCTCCGGATAAAGTGCCTTTTATATAGTTTCTTTTCTCTTTTATTTTTCCATTTTTCCAATAAATCTTATACTCTCCATGAAATTTATTACCCTTTTTTGTCCCCTCAATATATCTGAATCCAAAACGGTCATTTAACAAATAATCTTTTTTTCCTTTCGAAATCAAAACTCCATCTGGACTGTAATTATAGTATTTTTTTAATTTTCCATTTTTAAAAATATGCTTCCAAAGAATCTTATTGTTTTTTATGTAATCTTTATCCAAGCCATGAAGTAATCCATTATTGTAAATCTTGTGAGCCATTGTATCTCCATTTGAACCAAACTTTAGATAATCACCATGTAAATTTCCGCTTTTATAGTTGTACTTATATGCCAAAGAACCATCATAATAATATTCTTTCCATTCGCCATATCTCTTCCCCCCTTTATACTCTCCCTCCCTAAAAACATTTCCATTTTCATGAAATTCAACTAATGCCCCTATTGCCTTTCCTTTTGAAAAGGATTTAATTTTTAAAGTATCTCCCAATGGACTAAAAACATAATGTTTACCTTCCTTCAATCCATTAATGAGGTTAATCGTTGATGCTAATTGTCCATTCTGATAAAACTCCTTGACCAAACCGTCAGCCTTATTATTTTTAAAATTTTTAGACATGTAAAAAATTCCCTTATCGTTGTATATTTTAACTTCTCCATGTAACTTACCATCAATAAATTCTCCCTCGTAACTGGAACAACCATTCTCTCTGGTGAAATATGCTACACCATTAAGTTTGCCAGCTTCATAAATGCCTGACTCAACAATATAGCCATCTTTAGAATACCATATATTCTCTCCTCTTAACTTACCATTTTTATCATATTCTGTTTGTGCAGCAATTTTTCCACTGGGATAAAAATATGTCCATTTACCCGTTTTAAAATCATCTTCATTTCTCTTACCAAAAGCAGTTAAAACCCCTTTTTTATTAGTTATATATTCTCTTTCGTCTATAACTCCATTAACAAAGTATTTATTACTGTTTATTTGATTATTCCAATATTTGATTTTAAACTTTTCAAAAGCTTCTAAAGTATCTTTATATGTGATCATTGCCTTTTTTATAGAAGGATTATCAATTATGCTCATAACATATAATATATAACCTTTTTGAAGCCCTCTTTTCTTAACTTCATTTAGAAATTTAACATAGTATTGCATTGTAAAATCTTCAGAGTTCGGAAGAAAATTAAGCTGTTTGAAAATTAAGTCTGTTACAACATTAGTTATGTATTTTATAGACAAATCCGCATTGTAATTCCCTTTCAAAGCTAAACCAGATGATATTAAACTATTAATTTGCTGATAATGTTTTATCTCTTTTTTTTCTCTATTTATGTCAAAATTTCCTTGCATAATATCACTCATTCCTCTGTAAGCATCTCTTATTGAAGTAGAATTCCTGTTTGAAATTATAGCCATTTGAAATCCTAAAATTGATTGAAGTTCACCACCTTCTTCTCCGGTTATCTGAGCAAGCAGCAAATGTGAATCTGAATGATTTGGATTGTGAATTAAAATAGATTGTAGTAATCTTTTTGCTTCTTCATATTTCCCTTGCATTTTTAACATTAAAGCCTTTAAATATTTAAAACGAAACCTGTATAATGGATATTTTTCTACCGCATTATGAATACATTCAAGTGCATCATTATAATTTTTAAGATCGATTAAAGCTTTTGTTTTGTAAAAAAACCCTTCTGATTCATAGGTTGATTCTTCATCTATCATTTCCCCTCCTGTTTCTACTGCCTCTTTATAAAACCCGGCTGTATACTGAGCGATTAGCTTATTCAATTGAGCCAAGGCATAAAGAGTGTCACTTTTATTTATTTTATCAAAAGAAACAAAAGCATCGTAAAATTCTTGTTTTTCTAAATGCTCATAGGCCTTATTAAAGTATTCCCCTGATGTTGTGAATTTATAGTTTTCCTGCGCTATGAGTAGTTGTGCAATCAAAATACCGAAATACGTTAAACTCTTTTTCATACTTTTATGTTCTCTTCTAAATTAACCCCAATTCTTTGATTTCTGACTAAGGAGCCAATAATATATCAAAGGTATTTTGATTAAATCAGGTTGAATTGTAAGATAGATTTTCGAGTCTAAAAATAAAAGTATTTTTATGACATAAAACTCATTACTCCATCATTAACCCATTCCCATGCTTATTGCACTGAAAGCATCTTCAAAATGAGTTATATTGGATTTACTAACGCTAATTATAATAGAAATAATATCAAAACGAGCCGGAACTTCTAACTGAAGATTTTCAAGATAGACACTTGCCAGGCGTAAAAGGTCTCTTTCTTTTTGGTCATTAACAGCTTCTTCTGGTTCTCCGTATTTATTGGAAGAGCGTGTTTTAACTTCAATAAAAACCAGTTCTCCATTATCCTCAGCAATAATATCCACTTCCAGGTGACTCATTCTCCAATTCGTATGATGAATAATATAACCTCTGCTTTTTAAATAATTAACCGCTATTTTTTCCCCCTCTTCACCAAGTTGATTATGAAACGCCATTTATGCTTTTATTTGATACATATTCCCGGGAAGAGCTTTAATTGCGTCATTTAATTCCAGATTAAATAATGATTCTGAAACCTTTTGAATAGGTTTATTTAAACTAACAGCAATTTTTTCCCTGGTTGAAAAACCTTGATGTTGAATGATTTTCAAAATCTGATTTTCCTCATCCGTAAAACAACTCAGTAAATTTTGCTGTTGTTTAGGATTCTTTTTTACCTCTTCAATCCAATTCATTTCTCTAAGAATGTCCTCACCGGACTCAACTAAAGCAGCCCTATTCGACTTAATTAATGCATTACATCCCAATGAATATTTATCAATACTTCTTCCGGGTACTGCAAAAACCTCTCTTCCATATGAATTAGCAATGTTGGCCGTAATAAGTGATCCTCCTTTAATAGCGGCTTCAACCAAAACCGTTGCATCAGCCATTCCTGCTATTATTCTATTTCGTTTAGGAAAATTTTCTCTTTCCGGATTTACGCAACTCATAAACTCAGATAAAACTCCTCCCCTATCAAGCATTTTTTTTGCCATATCTCTGTTTTTTGAAGGATATATTTTGTCAAGCCCATGCCCTAAAATTCCTACTGTAGGAATGTTGTTACTTAATGAGAACTTGTGAGCATATGAATCTATTCCATATGCCAGTCCGCTTATAACAAGTATATCTTGATTTTTGAGGTCCTCAATTATTTTTAAAGTTATATCCTTACCGTAAGCTGTAGCTTTTCGGGATCCAACAATTGCAATTATCTTGGATTTAGTTAAAACCTCAGCTCCTTTATAATACAAAATAAAAGGTCCGTCATCACAGTACTTTAATTTTAAAGGATAATTATTTTGGTCATAACTTAAAATCGAAATTCCATGATGACACACAAATTCCATTTCTTGTTCAGCCCTAAGTAAAGCTTGTCTCTTAATTCCTTCATTACTTAAGTTTGAACATAAAACCCTGCCTATTCCAGGAATTGCTGAAAGTTCATTTACAGAAGCGGCAAACAATCTTTTAGCGCCTTTAAAATACTCGGTAAGTAATTTGGCATAAAGACTGCCTATTCCCGGGATTTGAAGAAGGGCAATTCGGCATAATATTTCCTGGTCCATAAGTAAATGACTAAACTGCCATTCTTTGAACTATTCATCCTTTTAATTAAAATAAAAAAAGCTGAATACCCAAAAATTTTGATCTTTTGGGTAAAAAAATATTTTTTCGAATTATAAAATTTTATTTTGAATGTCCTTTAAAGGAATTCCAGCCCTGAGCCTCTAAAGGATGAATTGAACCGTCTTTAGCTGTTAAAGTTTGCCCTTCCGATTCGTTCAGAAAATGACCAACGACTGTAAACATAGGATGATTCTTTATTTTTTCATAATCCGACAAGTCTATTGCAAAAACCAGTTCGTAATCTTCTCCTCCATTTAAAGCACACACTGTCGGATCTAAATGATGGTCTCTGGCCCTGTCAAAAGTTTGTTGATCAATAGGTAATTTATCTTCATAAATTGACACACCAACTTTAGATTCATTGCATAGATGCATTACTTCAGATGACAGCCCATCAGAAATATCCATCATTGCATTTGGTTTTATTCCCAAAGACTCAAACTCTCTTATAATATCCAGTCGAGCTTCTGGTTTTAATTGACGCTCCAGAATATAGTCGCAATCTGACAAATCAGGCTGAACATTCGGGCTTTCTTTATATATCTGTTTTTCTCTTTCCAAAATTTGAAGCCCCATGTAAGCTCCTCCTAAATCTCCGGAAACAACTAACAAATTAGATTCCTTTGCGCCACCTCTATATACAATTTTACCCTCTTTTCCTTCTCCAATTGCAGTTATGCTAATTGTCAAACCGGAAACAGAAGAAGTTGTATCTCCGCCAATTAAATCAACGTTATATAATTCGCAAGCTAAGAATATACCTTCATAAATTTCTTCAATTGCTTCTAATGAAAATCTATTTGATAAAGATAAAGACACTGTTATCTGTCGGGGAACAGCATTCATAGCAATAATATCCGAGATATTTACCATCACAGCTTTATATCCAAGGTGTTTTAAAGGTACATAGCTTAAATCAAAATGTACCCCTTCAACTAACAAGTCCGTTGAAATTACTGTTTTGGAATCATCATCATATTTTACAACAGCCGCATCATCACCTATACCTACCAATGTAGACGCGTTTCTTATTTGAACTTTCTTTTTAATTATATCAATTAGCCCAAATTCTCCTAAATTTTCTAACTCTGTTCTATTTTGATCCTCCATTTTTCTTTTGCATTGAAGCTCCGGCTTTACTGGCCTCTCTAAAAGTTTGAATTTCTTTCTCAAACAAAGCGTATATTGGGCAACTTTTTATTAATTCATGTTGCAGAGTAATATATAAACTTCCCTGTATGCCCAATTTCTCGGTGTCTTCCTCTCTTCTTTGTTCGGAAGCGTATGTTTTTTGTATTGCGATTTGATTTTTGGTAATTGCCTCATTCAAACATTGCATCTTTATAGCATTTGCATTTGCTTTAATTTGTGCTGTATCCAACTTACTTAAACATAAACAAGCTGTATCAGAAACTTGCTCCTCAATGGTCATTTGCCCGTTACTCATGGTTATTATTCCAAAAATAAAGAATAGTATTGTTGCTGTTTTTTTCATTTTAAAATAATCTAAAGTGTTTCTCTCTAATATTTTCCACGCACAAGCTAATAATGGTTAAGTTATAAATTTTTTATTAGTTCTGAATAGATACTAAATTTGTCGAATGATGAATATTAAAAATATTATTCTTGATTTAGGAGGTGTTTTAATCAATCTCGACTATGACAAACTCGATAAAAGTCTGAGTTCACTGGGGCTTTCAAATGCTTTCTCGAAGGCTAAACAAATTGAAATATTTGATAAACTGGAAGAAGGAAAAATTTCTCAGAAAGATTTTTTTAGTGAATTTAATCGTTTAGCCGAAGCAAATCATGATAATCAAACTATTATTAATACCTGGAACTCTATTATATTGGACTTTCCAAAAGAACGACTGGAACTGATAGAGCTTCTCAAAAAAAAATATCGTCTGTTTTTGTTTAGTAATACAAATTCAATTCACATCAAAGCTGTTTACGATATTCTTAACCAGGATTATAGTATTAAAAACCTCGATCAATATTTTGAAAAAATATATCTATCTCATGAATTAGGAGTTAGAAAACCAAAAATCGAAGGGTTTAAACATATTATAGAATATAATAGCTTAAAGCCAGATGAAACACTTTTTATTGATGACAGCCCGCAACATATTGAAGGTGCAAAAAAAGCAGGAATTAAAGCTGAGTGGTTGAACCTGGAAAAAGAAGATATAGCAAAACTAATAAACCGATTATCATTAATTTAGAGAGATGAATTCAATTATAATTGTTGCAGGGGGAAAAGGTTTAAGAATGGGTAGTGATATTCCAAAGCAATTTCTAATGCTTAAATCAAAACCTGTTATAATGCATACTATAAGAGCTTTTTACGACTGGAACAAAAATTGTGAATTTATATTAGTGTTGCCCTCTGACCAGCAGTCTTACTGGCAGCTTTTAGTTAGTCAATATAAATTTGATATTCCTGTTAAAATTACGACGGGTGGTAACACACGATTTGAAAGCGTTAAAAACGGACTCCAAAAAAGCTCGGGTAGAATTGTCGGCATACACGATGGCGTTCGCCCTTTAGTAAGTACAAAAACAATTGAAAAGTGTTTTGAAGTTGCTGAATGTTTAGGAAATGCAGTCCCTTGTATTCCGGTTACAGACTCTTTAAGAGTTGTGGAAAATGGTAAAAACCAAATAATCGATCGTTCAAAATATTATAGAATTCAAACACCTCAGGTCTTCCAAAGAGCTATTCTTTTAAAAGGATTTGATCAGGATTTCTGCGAAGAATTTACTGACGATGCTTCAGTGGTTGAAAAAACAGGAGAAACTATTCATCTGGTTGAAGGAAATGAAGAAAATATTAAAATCACCACACCATCTGATTTAAAAATTGCAGAAGTTTTTTTAGAAGAGACATACGGCCTTTAGCGATTATACATCCTAAAAAGAGCTCTGGAAAGACCAGAGCTCTTAAATATTGATCTTAATACTAATCTATTGCTAAGCAACAACTTTATTAGCTACTAAATATTCCGCTATTTGAATAGCATTAAGTGCTGCGCCTTTTCTAATTTGATCAGAAACGCACCAAAAAGTAATTCCATTTGGATTCGCTAGATCCTCTCTAATTCTTCCAACATATACATCATCTTTACCTGCCAGGTCGTAAGGCATTGGATACCCTAGATTTGGTAAATCATCCACTACAGTGATTCCTTCAGTTGCTTCACAAGCAGCTCGGAATTCAGCTGGAGTAACTTGAGATTCTGTTTCACACCAGATGGCTTCTGAGTGAGCTCTCATAACCGGAACTCTTACACAAGTTGCTGACACCTCAACATCAGAAGACATAATCTTCTTCGTTTCATTATACATTTTCATCTCTTCTTTTGTGTATCCATTTTCTTGAAACACATCAATATGAGGAATTACGTTAAACAACAACTGATGAGCAAAAGCTTCAACTGTTAAATTTTCATCGTCAACAAACTGCTTTACCTGTTCCTCTAATTCTGCCATTCCGGAAGCTCCGGCTCCTGATGCAGACTGGTAAGAAGAAACATGTACTCTTTTTATGTGTGATAACCCTTCCAATGCCTTTAAAGCAACTACCATTTGAATAGTTGTACAGTTCGGGTTGGCAATTATATTTCTTGGACGATCGTTAGCCGCACCAGCATTTACTTCAGGCACAACGAGCGGGACATCTTTATCCATTCTGAATGCACTTGAATTATCAATCATTATGGCCCCGTACTTAGTAATGGTGTCGGCATATTCCTTTGAAATACCGCCTCCTGCAGATGTCAGGGCAATATCAATATCTTTAAAGTCGTCATTATGTTTAAGCTCTTTTACGACAAGCTTTTTTCCATTAAAATCATATTCCTTGCCCGCGCTTCTGGCTGACCCAAATAAAACTAATTCATCCATACCTTCTAAAGGTCTTTCAGAAAGGATACTTAGGAATTCTTGTCCTACTGCACCACTTGCTCCTACTATTGCTACTTTCATGAGTTCTTTTATTTTTTATTTCTCACAAAATGTCCTTTTGACATTTCGTGTTAGGTTAATATAGAATTGGTCAACAAAATTAACTTTTTTATTCTGATTTATTTGGTTTTAGCCATATTTTGAATCTTTTATTCAAAAAAGATTCAATGTCTTCGGGAAAACTATGCTTTTCAAGCATAAGCTATATACCTTCATATTGTGAATAAACTGAATTGTCAACTGTTTAAATTACAAAATAAACGCAAGGGGTTAACCATTTCCTTTTTTGTCTACGTACTATTTATGGTTAATCATACTTTTTCTCAAAACATTAGTGCTTATGACCTTTTAATTACAGAAATAATGAGCGACCCTAAACCTGTTGTCGGCTTGTCGGAAGATGAATTTATTGAAGTTTATAACAATAGTATAACATCTATAAATCTTTCGGAAATAACAATACAAATAGGAGCTAAATTGTTTGTTCCAGAAAGTTTTTTACTTAAACCTGACTCATTTATTGTGTTTTGGGACAAAGATATTCCTACACTTAAAAATAAGGGCGATTCTTTAAAAATTTTATACAAAAACAACGTTGTTCACAGGGTTGATTATAAACCATCTATGCATGCCTCTGAATTTAAAAGAAATGGCGGTTGGAGTATAGAATTAATTGATTTTAAAAAGCCTTGTTTAATTAATGGAAATTGGAATTCTTCAATAAATTCCTCAGGAGGAAGTCCTGGAAAACCAAATGATATAAAAAAAAATTTAACAGCTCCCCAAATCGAATTAAACTCTTATTGCCCGAAAAACGACTCCCAGCTAAGCGTTATTTTTACAGTTCCGATAGAAAGTATTGAGACAAGTCATGAATATAATATCCAATTCAATAACGTAATAATAGATATTCCAGAATTAGACTCCGGCTCAATTGATTCAGTTTTAATTACAAACGCTGCAACTTGTTATGAAGCGCCTTTCCAGGAAACAAACCTAAAATACGGACTGCCACTAAATCCTGATTCTGGAGACATCGTTATAAACGAAATACTCTTTAATCCAGCTGAAAACGGAAGTGACTTTATTGAGGTTTTTAATGTCTCTGATAAGCCTTTTGATTTATCAAAGCTCTCCTTCTGTAAAAGGAGTCAACACAATTTACTTGAAAGTCCTTTTAAATTAAGCGATAACCCTTTTCTATTATTGCCTGGCGAATATTGTGTTGTTTGTCCAGACAAGAACTGGCTATCCAAAACTTTTCCCAAATCCATAAATATTCTTGAATCACCTATTCCTAAAATGAATAATGATGCTGGAACTTTAGTTATATTAACTAATTCAGCTGAAATTATTGACGAAGTAAACTACAAAGATGACTGGCATTATAATGAATTAGTCAATCATGAAAACATTAGTTTGGAAAAACTAAACCCAACTGATTTTAACATTTCTTCCAACTGGTCTTCTGCTTCGTCGTCTGAAAATTACGCTACACCAGGTTATCAAAATTCCAACTTCATTAAACTTATAAAAACAATAAATTATTTTGAACTTAATAATTCCATTATCACACCAAATTCTGATGGCAATAAAGATCAATTAATTATTCAGTACGATTTGCCAGATATTAACTGGACAGCAAGAATTACAATAATAAATTACTTTGGAAAAACAATTCATAAAATTGGTTCAAACTTATTATTAGGAAAAAGCGGGACTATTAATTGGGATGGAAAATTACAAGATGGCTCAATTATAAAACCTGGTATTTACGCCCTGCACATAAATGCTTACAACATAAAAACGCAAAAAACTATACGACAAAAAATAACTTTTTACGTGAATGGGCGATTGCATTAATATTTTTAAAATTTCATTTGAGTGATTAATAATGTCATTTCAGCATCCTTTTCACTCATCTTGTCAAATTAAACTCCTTCCCGGAAACTATACATTGTAAATTTACGGCTGGTAATAAGGTAATTTCTTATAGTTAAGGGTTTCAAAGGTCAAGCTTCCGCTTGGCCTTTCTTTTTATTTTAAAAACAAATTTTATGCCCTTTTTAAATCTTCAAATCATTAATTCGTTCGGGATTTTCCCTCATCCTTTTTAATGTCTCCTGTTTCCCAATTATCTCAGCTATATTAAACAGTGAAGGACCTCCTCCGGTACCTGTAATGGATAATCTAAGTGAAATCATTGCTGCTCCGAAACCCAACTCTTTCTCATTCAGATATTTTTTGAATCCATCCTCTATAAAGTCTGCCTTAAATTCTTTTACTGATTCAAAAACCTCAATTAAACCTTTAACTATTTGACTGGATTGATCTTTCCATTTTTTCCTGACTATTTTTGCGTCAAATTCTGTTGGCGTTTCAAAAAAGTATTTTGCAGACGAATAAATATCCTTCACAAAAGCAACGCGCTCTTTCATTTGAACTGCGACGGCAAATAAATCTACTGAGGTGAATATTTCTCGCTTTTCTAAATCTAACTTTATTTCTTCCGCTATTTCTTCATTAGGCATTTTAGACAAATACTGTTGGTTAAACCATCTGGCTTTATCAGGATCAAATTTAGCTCCTGATTTACCAACTTTTTTAATATCAAAAATTTCTACCAACTCCTTTAAGTTAAAGATCTCTTCTTCTGTTCCTGGATTCCAACCTAAAAGCGCCATAATATTAAGAAACGCGCCTGGATAATATCCCTCCTCTCTATATCCTTTTGAAACATCTCCCGTTTGAGAGTCTTTCCATTCGATTGGAAAAACCGGAAAACCTCCAGCATCCCCATCTCTTTTACTGAGTTTACCTTTACCAGTTGGCTTAAGTAATAGTGGTAGATGGGCAAACTTTGGTATATCCCATCCAAAAGACTGATACAAGGCTATATGCAATGGTGATGATGGCAACCACTCTTCTCCTCTGATTACATGACTAATCTTCATTAAATGATCATCAACAATATTTGCCAAATGATAAGTCGGCATTCCATCACTCTTAAAAATAATCTTATCATCCAATTCAGAGGAATTAAAACGAACCTTCCCTCTAATCATATCATCCACTATAATGTTTTGCCCAGGTTCCATCTTGAATCGAACGGTATATGGAACTTTATCTTCCAATAATTTTTGCGTTTCATCAGCAGAGAGCACAATAGAATTTCTCATGGATCCTCTGGTTAAATAATCATATTTGAATGTAGATTTTTCAACCTCAGCTTCAATTCGTTTTGCCTTTAATTCTTCAGGTGTATCAAAAGCATAATATGCTTTACCTTCATTAATGAGTTGCTGCGAATATTTTATATAAATATCTTTTCTTTCGGATTGTTTATAAGGCCCATAGGCACCCCCCTTATGAACACCTTCGTCAAAGTCAAAACCACACCAGTTTACACTTTCAATAATATACTCCTCAGCACCTTCCACAAATCTTGATTGATCCGTATCCTCAATCCTGAGAATAATATCCCCCCCTAACTTCTTGGCAAATAAATAATTATATAGGGCTGTTCTAATCCCTCCTACATGCTGAGGTCCAGTAGGACTCGGTGCATACCTAACTCTTGTTTTTGACATTGATTTTATTTTATGAGACAAATATAGTGCTAAGCGATGGATTGATATATTAATGATTTTTAATAAATGATTAACTAAATTTGATTAATAAACATATATTGATTAACAATAACAGAAAATATATAAAGTTATAGTTAGTTGGTAAGAAGTCTTTTAACATGAAAAAATCACTCTTCCTTTTTCTTATTTCCATTTATTTTCAGGGCATTTCACAAGAAGAAGTGGAAGGAGTTCCTTTTGCGCAATATTCTGGCTGGAGTTTGGAAGCTCTTATCACTGCTCAACTTATCAGTCAGCCTGAAAGCGAAAATGTTTTGCCTTTTTATGGAATGGGGGTATATCCCAGATACAATTACAGTCTTGTTGATTATTTTTCGATTGCAATAGGAACTCCTTTAAATGTGGGTGTTGATGCCTATGGATCTTCAGTTGGGTCTTATTTTAAATTTTTTGGTGACGTACCTCTTGAACTTACTTTAAATGTAGGTTCCAGAGCAACTAAAAATGCCGACTATCTATTTGGTGCATATGTTGGTGGAGGTATGGGGTATAATTATTATGTTTTTTCAGATTCATTTGGATTTAGAGCCAGTACACATTCCTTTGGACCTGTAATTAGTAGTGGAGTTAGGTATAAATATTTAGGTAGACCTTTAGGAATAAGATTAAGCTACATGTTGGGATTGGTTAATAATTTTGAAGAAGATCCTTATATTATATACAATAAAACTACGAATCCAAGGATTCTTACATTAAGTCTGGCATACGGTGTCCAATAATTTTAACAGATATAGAGCTCAAATTCACAATAAACTTAAGGTTTTCACAAGAAAGTACTACCTAAGAGAATTGTTTAAAGGTTCTATTGTTACCGTTTCTACCGCAATCTCTCTATTGATTATCTTTTCTGTTGCAGAATATTTTCTGCGATTTAATTCATTGTCAAGGTTATTTATTTTACTCTCTTTTAGCTTTATTTTACTCTTTGCTGTTACTCGGTTTTTAATCCTTCCTGTTTTAAAATTGTTTGGTCTCGCTAAATCGATTTCCAAACAGGATGCCTCTCAAATTATAGGAAACCATTTCCCTGAAATTGAGGACCAACTTACCAATTTACTGCAACTGGAAAAAGATCGGGAGGCCAACGACCTGGTGATTGCGAGTATTAACCAAAAAGCAAAAAAGATAGCTCCTTTTGAATTTAAGGAAGCGATTTCATTCCGTGATGTTTTTCAATTTGCGAGATGGGCTGTTATACCTGTTTTCATTGTATTTATAATTTCAGTATGGGATTCCAGTATTATTTCCAAAGGAGCAACAAGAATCGTTCATTACAACAAAAAATTCAGTCCGGAAAATCCATTTAAATATAAAATCATAAATAAACATTTGTCTGCAATCAGGTATGATAATTTTAACCTTCAAGTTGAATTTACAGGAGATGAGGTACCGAACAATGTATACTTAATTTATGGTAGTAATAAATTCAGATTTATAAAGAAAAAGCCTTTTCTTTTTGAATATGAATTTCGAAACGTGCAAAACGACATTGATTTTCAACTAAAAACAGGATCTTTTCTAAGTTCATGGTATAAAATTTCACTAATTGAGAAGCCGATTATAAATCGGCTGTCTTTAAACTTAAACTTTCCAGAGTACACGCAAAAAAAGAATGAGGAAATTAAAAACAATGGAGATCTTATTATTCCTGAGGGCACTGAGGTTACATGGAAAATTAAATCAAGTTTTGTAGAAAAAATTCATTTTATAACACCAGATTCAACAATTTTTATTGAATCATCAACCAATCAAAATAAATACAAGAAAAAAATATTTAAAGACATAAATTATAGTGTTGTTCCAGAAGGATCAGACAGTCTCCTTGGAAATAAAATGAACTATAAAATCAAAGTAGTTAAAGATGAATATCCAAGAATTAAGATTAAAACAATTCATGACACTATAAATCCTTTAATGCTGTTCCATTCCGGAATCATTGCGGATGATTATGGATTCAAAAAATTGAGTTTTAACTTTCAAAATAAAGATACATCAGGAACAATATTAATACCTATTCCTAAAGATGCATTTCAATACCAATTTAATTATGGATTAAACATAAAAGACCTTGGTTTCATAATTGGTGATGAATTTTCTTACTATTTTGAAGTTTTTGACAATGACGGTGTTAATGGCTCTAAATCCATAAAAAGTACTCCAAAATCATTTAAAATTCCTTCGCAAAAAGAAATCAAAACGTTATTGGCTGAAAACAAGGAATCCATCAAGGATCAATTGAAAAAAAATATGCTGAAAGCTCAAAATCTACAAAATGAATTTGAAGTGATTAAAAAAATGATGCTTGAAAAACAAAAAATGGATTGGCAGGATAAATCTCGTATAGAACAGTTTTTAAATCATCAGCGAGAATTTGAAAACGACCTGGACAAACTTCGCTTTGAAAACGAAAAAAATAATTTTCAAAAAGAGCAACTGTCTCGCCAGGAGGAAAACCTGTTACGTAAACAAGAGAAAATCAATGAGTTGTTTAATCAATTAATGGATGAAGACATGAAAAAACTTTATGATGAGCTTGAGAAGCTAATGGAAGAATTTAATGAGAAAGAAACTAAGGAAACAATTGAAGAAATCAACTTAAGTAATGAAGAACTTGAAAAAGAACTTGACAGGACATTGGAAATGTTTAAACAAATGGAATTTGATGAACAACTGGAAAACGTAATAAAAGATTTAAAAGAAATTGCTGAAAAACAAAATAAGCTGGCAAAAGAAACAAAAGAAACAAAAGAAATTTCGAATGAAGAGCTTCAAATAAAACAAGAAAAATTAAATAAAGAATTCGAAGATATCCAAAAAGACATACAAAATTTAGATAAAAAAAATAATGAGCTTGAATACAAACGAAATCTTGAAAATACAGTAGAGGAGCAAAATGAAATAAATAAAGAGCAGCAAAAAAGTTCTGAAGAATTAGGAAAAAACAACTCCAACAAAGCCGCTAAAAGTCAAAATAAAGCTGCAGAAAAAATGAAACAACTGGCTAATAAAATGGAAGAAATGCAACAAGAAATGCAACAAGAAAATCAAATGGAAGATATTAATAGTTTACGGCAAATTTTGGAAAACTTAATCTCCTTATCTGTTGAACAAGAAGATTTAATGCAAAACATAAAAAAAATAAACCGATTTGATCCGCAATTTGCGGATTTAGCAACTAAACAAGGTGATTTAAAGGAAAGTGCTAAACTCATTGAAGACTCTCTTCTGGAGCTTTCTAAACGTCAAATAGCTCTTGAATCAATTATAAATAAAGAAATTATTGATATTAAGTATAATATGGATAAATCCATTGATTTATTAAGAGAAAGAAAAAATCACAAATCTGCAATTAAACAACAATATGTTATGACTTCTGCTAATAATCTTGCATTATTATTAGACGAATCCTTACAACAAATGCAACAACAAATGCAGAACAGCATGAAAGGAAATGGTTCATGCTCAAAACCTGGAGGTTCAAACCCAAAATCAGGAATGCCGGATATAAAGCAGATGCAAAAGGAATTGTCTGAACAAATGCAAAAAATGATAAAAGAATTACAGGGAGGAAATATACCTGGAAATAAAGGAAAAAAGAATAATAAAGGACTGGCTAAAGATCTCGCTAAAATGTCTGCTGAGCAAAATGCGATAAAAGAAAAACTTAAAAAATTACATGAGCAACAAAAAAAACAAGGAAATAATGGACTGGGCGAAATGAAGAATCTTTTAAAAGACCTTGAAAATAATGAGTATGATCTTCTAAATAAAAATTTTACACGTGAAACAATTCTCAGACAAGAACAAATAATGAACAAATTATTAAAAGCTGAACATGCAATGAGAGAGCGGGAATTCGAAGAGAAAAGAAAATCAAATCAAGGTGAAAATTATTTTAATCGTAACCCTCAGGATTTTACTCCGTACAAAAGTCTCAAATTAAAGGAACACGAGGAGTTAAAGACCATTCCTTCATATTTTAATTTGTACTATAAACGTAGAATAAGCGAATATTTTAATATTTTTGAAGAATAATAAATTAAAAAAATGGAACATCAATTATCTTTTCCATCCAAAGCTGAAAATCTAAATCAAGTAGAAGTTTTAATAAATAATCTATGCGAAAAATTTGAAGTAAATGAAGAATATTATGGCAATATTTTAATTGCATTAACTGAAGCAGTTAATAATGCTATTCACCACGGAAACAAATCAAATCCAAATAAAGAGGTTAAGATAATTTTTAATGCTGACGGTTCTGTTTTAAAATTCACCATTAAAGACGATGGTCCAGGTTTTGATTTTGAAAATCTACCTGACCCTACAGACCCTCAAAATATTGAAAAGCCACACGGACGAGGTGTTTTCTTAATGAGAAACCTTGCCGATGAGATTGAATTTAATGATGATGGGTCAACAGTGATAATGAGTTTTAATTTAGAAAACGAATTGTTGAAAGAAGTTCAAAAAGAAAAGGAAGAAGAAGCTTGATGGATATAGCAGGTGAATTTAATTTTCACAGTGAAAATATTTCATTTATATTGAAAAGAAAGCCGGCTGTAATTAGCTGGCTTTCTTTTTCAATAAAGAATGAAAATAAAATACCAGGTGAGATATCCTGTATTTTTTGTTCAGACCAATATTTACATAAAATTAATGTAACACACTTAAGTCATGACACTTTAACGGATATAATCACTTTTGATTATTGTGAAAATAATACAATAAACGGCGATTTATTTATCAGTATCGATAGAGTAAAAGAAAATGCAAAATCATTTAATACTTCTATAGAAAATGAACTCCACCGAGTTATGATTCATGGCATACTGCATTTGTGTGGTTTTAAAGACAAAACACCTGAAGACCAAAATGTTATGAGCGAGAAAGAAGATTTTTACCTAAATTTGCGCGACTTTTAATATTGAATTAGAATTTTATGGGGTTTTTCAAAGAATATGAAGTTATAGTGGTAGGAGCCGGTCATGCAGGCTGTGAAGCAGCTCATGCATCTGGTAAGATGGGTAGTAAAACACTTCTTATAACCTTAAATATGAATAACATTGCTCAGATGAGTTGCAATCCTGCTGTTGGAGGAATTGCGAAAGGTCAAATCGTTAGAGAGATAGATGCTCTAGGAGGAATGATGGGTATTGTTACCGATGAAACCATGATTCAATCCAAAATGCTTAATAGAAGCAAAGGGCCTGCAATGTGGAGTCCAAGGGCTCAATCAGATAGAATGATGTTTTCCAATTCCTGGCGTTTAAAATTAGAACAAAACAAAAATGTTGATTTCTGGCAAGATATGGTTACCGATGTTTTGGTAAGCAATGACAAAATAACAGGAGTTAAAACGCAATTAGGACTCGAATTTGGAGCGAACTCTGTTGTTTTAACGAATGGTACCTTTTTAAATGGAAAAATCCATATAGGAGAAAAAAACTTTGGTGGAGGACGAGCAGCAGAAAGAGCATCAATTGGATTAACTGCCTCACTAGAAAAATTTGGTTTTGAAAGTGGTAGAATGAAAACAGGAACACCTCCAAGAGTCGATGCCCGATCTCTTGACTTTTCTAAAATGGAAGAACAACCTGGTGATAAAAACCCTCCAACATTCTCATACACAGATACTAAGAGGTTAAATAAACAAAGAAGTTGCTGGTTAACTTATACGAATTCAGAAGTACACGATATATTAAAAACCGGCTTTGATAAATCACCTATGTTTTCCGGTAGAATACAAGGATTAGGTCCAAGATATTGTCCTTCCATAGAAGATAAAATTGATAGATTTTCGCAAAGAGAACGCCATCAAATATTTGTTGAGCCGGAAGGATGGAATACAGTTGAAGTTTACGTTAATGGATTTTCAACTTCATTGCCAGAGGATATACAATACTCCGCTATTCAAAAAATAGCAGGTTTTGAAAATGCAAAAATGTTCAGACCCGGTTATGCAATTGAATATGATTATTTCCCTCCTACTCAATTAAAACATAGTTTAGAAACTAAAAAAATTGAAGGTTTATTTTTTGCTGGACAAATTAACGGCACAACAGGATATGAAGAAGCTGCAGCGCAGGGTATAATAGCTGGAATTAATGCACACAACACAGTACACCAATACAACAAGGAATTTATTTTGGGAAGAGATCAAGCTTATATTGGTGTTTTAATTGATGACTTAATTACGAAAGGAACAGAAGAACCTTATAGAATGTTTACTTCTAGAGCGGAATATAGAATTTTATTAAGACAAGACAATGCCGATGACCGATTAACAGAACTTGGTTACAAAATTGGACTTGCTGATAAAACAAGACTTGATAATGTTAAAGAAAAACAAAATAAAGTAACTGCAATAATTGAAGAATTTAAGAAAATAAGTGTTCAACCCTCTTTAATTAACCCAATTTTAATACAAAAAGAAAGTTCGGAGATTAAACAAAAAATAAAAGCATATAACCTGGTATTAAGACCTCAAATCACAATAAATGATTTAAGAATAGACCCATACATAAATAACATTCTTAAACAATCATCACAAGAAACCATTGAACAAGCAGAAATTCTTATGAAATATGATGGGTACATTTCAAAAGAACAAGAAATGGCAAATAAATTAAAAAAGATTGACAATATTAAAATACAACCAGATTTTAACTATGGTTTAATTAAAACACTATCAGCTGAAGCTATTCAAAAATTATCAAAAATTAAACCGAAAAATCTTGGTCAGGCAAGTAGAGTCTCCGGTGTAAGTCCATCAGATATATCGAACCTGATGATTTATTTAGATAAAAATTAATTGTTCCACGTGGAACATAAAGAAAAGTTTCTATTAAAGAGAAAATAATATAATGGAAAATTACTTAATGATACAAGATAAATTACTGAATGAGATTAAGTTAAAATCAGACGGTAAATTAGTTGATGTATTGATGGAAACTTTACATGTAAGTTTAGATAGTGCCTATCGAAGAATACGATTAGAGAAAATATTAACACTGGATGAAATAATAAAAATAAGCAACACGTTTAATATATCAATAGATCAATTAATTAGTCATGAATCTTCTGATTCAGTATTATTTTCATTTCCATTTAAATCATCTCAATTCGATCTGGAAGAGTATTTTGAGAAAATTTTACTACACTTAAAAAAAGTAAAAGATGAAAATGGCGTAATGTATTATTCAGCAAAAGATATACCCATTTTTCATTTTTTTCAGGATAAAAAACTATTGGCTTTTAAATTTCATTATTGGCTGAACACAATGAATCATGAAGGTGATATAATGAACAAAGACTTTAATTATGATTTTTTACCAGCGTCGATTGCTGAATTAACCAGAAAAATATACTCAGTTTATATACAGATAAACACACATGAGATATGGAACTATGAAACGTTAACAAGGTCATCCAGTCAAATAACGTATTATTATGAAATGGGTATAATCAACAAAACACAAGCCAGGGAACTTCAAATAAGATTAATAGATTTTATTAATCATATTGAACACGAATGTAAAATAGGGAAAAAGTATTTTATTGATAGCGAACCAATGTCAAAAGAAGAAAACTATCAACTATACTACAATGAAATAATGGCTGCAGACAACTCCATTTATGCAGAATATGGAAATACAAAAGAATCTTTTCTACCTCATATTGTATTAAATTATATGATAACAGATAATTTACAATATTCAGAATACAATAAATCTGTTTTCGATACAGTAATTGATAAATCAACTCTAATTACAAAAGTAAATGAAAAGGATAGAAGAAGATTTTTTAATTTCAATAAAGTTTTTATCCAAAAGCAATTACGAAGAATCGAAATTATTTAGTGAAGTAATTTACTATAATATCAGCCTTTTTTGAACCAATATCTTTAGTTAACTCGTTTTTGGAAACCATTTTTATATTCTTAATACTTTTATACTTTTTTAATAAAACCTCTTTCGTCTTTGGTCCAATACCTTTAATATTATCCAACTCAGTTATAATCATACCTTTACTTCTTCTGTTACGATGATGATTTATACTGAATCGATGAGCTTCGTTCCTGCAATATTGTATTAATTTTAAGCTGGAATTATTTTTATCAATATAAAGAGGGTAGGGATCTTTTGGAAAAAATATTTCTTCAAGTTTCTTAGCAATACCTATTATTGCAATTTCTCTGTCTAAACCAATTTCTTTTAATGCTGAAACAGCAGAACTTAATTGGCCTTTACCTCCGTCAATTATAATAAGGTTTGGAAGACCGGAATTTTCCTTTAACATTCTCGAATACCTCCTTTCTATGACCTCCTCCATTGATGCATAATCATTAGGCCCTTTAACTGTTTTTATATTAAAATGCCTGTAGTCTTTTTTAGATGGTTTGCCATTTTTGAAAACAACGCAAGCGCTAACGGGAAAATCCCCTTGTATATTGCTATTGTCAAAGCATTCAATATGAATTGGTAATTCCTTTAGGTGAAGTTTCCTTTGTAACTCCAGTAAATCCGTTTTTACACCAGTATTTTGAATTGATTTTTTATTTATTTTTTCCAACCCATAAAATTTAGCATTTCTAAAGGATAAATCAATTAATTCTTTTTTTTGTCCTTTTAACGGAACAATTAATTTAACACCAGGAAGGTTATAATTTAATTTAAAAGGGATCAATATCAATTTACTATCGGAGTTAAATTCGGTCCTTAAAAGGGTAATATAGTGCATTAAAACATCTTCAATAGACTCATTAATTCTAATTTTCAACTCAGCATTATGACTTTGAATTATAGCACCATTTACTATTTTAAAATAATTCAGGAAATATTGATTACCAACCTGGTATATTCCAAAAACATCAGTATTGGTAACATTTGTTGATACAACATAAGATTTGCTTTTGTAATCCTCTAATAGATTTAAGGATTCTTTAGTCTTTTGTGCGCTCTCAAAGTCCAGTTCCAAAGCAAAAAATTTCATTCTCTCTTTTAGATACTTTTGAACTACTATGAGATTACCTTTAAGTATATTTTTTATTTGTTCAATTCTAATAAGGTAATCCTTTTCCTTTTCTTCCCCAACACAAGGTCCTTTGCAATTACCAATATGGTATTCCAGACAAACTTTATATGCAGATTTTTGAATTTTCTCCTTAGATAAATTCAAATTACAATCCCTCAATTCAAATAATTCCTTTATTAAATTAAGGAGTGTGTTAATCATCTTTACAGATGTATACGGACCAAAGTATTGCCCACCATCATTTTCTCTTTTACGTGTACTGAAAACTCTTGGAAATTCCTCATTTGATATGCATATCCATGGGTAGGTTTTATCGTCTTTTAAAAGAATGTTGTAAGGTGGTTTATATTTTTTAATCAAGCTATTTTCCAATAATAATGCATCATGCTCTGACTCGGTAATTATTATTTTAATATCTCTGATTTTATTTACAAGAATTTTAGTTTTACCGGTTTGATTTTTTGTAAAATAACCTGCTACTCTCTTTTTAATATTTATTGCTTTCCCTACATATAATATATCACTACCTTCATTAAAGAATTGATACACTCCGGAACAGGAGGGTAAATCGTTTAAAATATTCTTAATTCGTTTTTCAACAAGACTAATCATAGGACTAATAAATTTAAAAACATTCCATATAACAAGAATAATTATTAAATTGTATTTCTTCATACCAAGCATCATAAAAACCTATGCGACTATTAAAAACTAAAATAATAGCATTAGTATTACTAACAAGTTCCATTTCATTTGCACAATTACCCAGTAGAGTTTTGGTTGGTTATTGGGAAAACTGGGGTAACCTCCGATTAAAAAATGTAGATGACAGGTATAATGTTCTTTGCTTAGCTTTCCTTGAAGCTGATAAAACTTATCCAGCTACACCTCACGATAATAAAGTTTCAGACTTAGAATTTACACCCACTAATAAAACAACACTTAAATCAGACATCATTACCGTTCAATCAGAGGGGAAAAAAGTACTTATTAGTATAGGCGGCGGAAATGGTTCGTTTAAACTAAATAATAACAATGATAAAATAACATTTGTTTCAAAAGTAAAGGATTTCATAATTGAATATGGTGTTGATGGAATTGATATTGACCTGGAACAACCAACCTATATTTGTACATCAGGTAACCAATCATTAAATGATCCGGAAAATCATATCCAATATCTGATAGATGCATGCAAAGAATTATTAAGTTGGTATAAAAACACTTATGGTAAAAAAATGATTTTAACCACTGCTCCTGAGGTTAAATATACAATTGGCGGAACATCTCCCTGGAATAAATGCAACGGAGCTCTTTTACCATTTATAGAAGGACTGAAAGATGATATCGATTTGCTAATGATTCAGTTATATAACTCAGGAGATATTTATTCAAAGGACGGATCTTCAACAGGTATAACATATAAACAAAGTACAAAAGATTTTGTGATTGTAGCCATTGAATCAGCAATTGAAGGTTTTAAACTTCCAAATCAATTGAAGACAAGTGGAACGTACTCAGGTTTACCATCTAATAAAATTGTTGTGGGGTTAACAACATGCGCATCAGATGAAGCAGTAAAATCAAAATCAGAAATTATTTCAATAATGAATTACTTAATAGGATCAGGACCAAAAGCAGGATCTTATACATTAGATAATTCATATCCCAATTTAAGAGGTATGATGACATGGAGTATAAATACAGATGCCAGAATGTCCTCTGCTAATTCCTGTAATCCATCGGTTGCTTATGAATTTGCCCAAGCTTTTGAAGATGTGTTTGGAACAATTGATAATTCAATAGAAGTCTTAAACACAAAATCTTTAGAAATTTATCCCAATCCTACTACAGGAATATTGACTGTAAATACAGGAAATTTAACAGGTGAAAAAATCACATTAATAGATATAAATGGCAAGGTGGTATTTACATTTAAACCAACAGGAAAGATAACAAGAATAGATTTATCAAAGTACTCAAAAGGTATATATACTTTAAAATATGAAAATCATTTAACAAAAGTAATTGTTAAATGATTTTCATTTGTATCCGGTATTTTCATATTCAATATAATCCTCAGCCTCATGTTGAGGATTAATTTCATACCCATTTAAAACTCTTTCCAAACCATCTATATACTCGGTAATAATTAATACCTTACCACCTTCAGTGTAATGAATCCATTGACCTGATTTACGACCAGAAACATATTCACCTAAACAAAATAAATTTCCAGAGTTGTACCAAAAAATGTGTTCACCGATGGGTAAACCATTTTTGAATTGACCTTTAAAAACAAGCTGTTTTTCGTTATAATAACTTCTCCATTCACCTTCTTTTTGCCCATCAATATAATTTCCTCGTTGAGAAAAACTACCATTTATATAAAACCACTCTCCTTCTTCATAATCATCTTTAAAGTTACCTTGAATTATAATTCTTCCAGTATCATCAAAAGCTTTATAAATACCATCGTATAACCCTTCAAAATAATTTATCTCTTCATAAACCGATCCATTGGTATAATACTCCTTCCACAAACCGTTTTGTTTGCCATTTCCTGAGTACATACCACTAGACTCTAAAAGTCCGTTTTCATAAAAGTAAAACCATTCACCTACTTTTACTCCATTTTTAAATTCACCCTGTGATAATTTTATTCCAGAAGGATAATAAAAAACCCAGTAACCATGTTTCATCCCATTCTTTTTAACAATACCCTCCCCATATAAAACACCATATTTATATATATACGAAGACACAACCTCACCTTTATTATTATATTTCCTATGGACTCCATGTGGTTTACCATCCTTAGTAAAAAAACCAGATTTAATAATTACCCCTTCACTATCAAACTCTTTATTTATTTCAATTTCAGATAAATTACTAACATCCTTTTTAATTATATTTTCATGATATTCATTTATATTTAATAAATCACCTTTTTGATTATAAATCCGCTCAATACCTTCTTTATACCCCTCTGAATAATTGACTTCTTCAACAACTTTCCCATCTTCAAATTTTAACCATATACCTGTTTTTCTGTTGAGTTGATCTTTTCGGTTGATAATAAGCTCCCTGCCTTTTCCCTGATTATATCGCCACCAGACTTGTTCTAGTCCTGTAGTATCAAAACGAAATGCAGAGCCATGTTTTAAACCATTCTTAAACGAAACCTTTTCTTTGATTTTACCGGAGCTGTAAAATATTCTTAACTCTTGAATAGTGTCTGAATTGAATAATTCTTTCTTGACAACAGATGAATTTTTATTGTAAGTTATTTTCCAACCATTTTTAACACCATTTTCATATTTTAAGGATACCGACAATACACCATTTTTATTATAAAAATTCCAAATAGAGTCTAACTTATTATTAACCCTTTTTCCTTTCGATTTAATATTTCCATTTTGATAATAATTTATCCAGAAACCTTCTGGTTTTCCGTTTTTTATTAATCCTTTACTGGCAATTTCACCATTTGGGTAAGTGAATTTTTTAAATCCATCCAAAGACTGGCTGTTTAATAAGAAAGGAAAAATTATGAACAGGATTAAAATAAAATGGGAACTATATTTCGTAAAAAAAATCAATGGAATAATTTATTACAAACCTAATTTCGCACTAATATCCAACATTTTTATAATAGGCCTTTTTGCCTCTTCAATTAATCTCTCGTCTAAATTCATTTCCGGTACCTCATACTTAAGGCAATTATATAGCTTCTCAAGGGTATTTAAGCGCATATGAGGACAATCATTGCATGCACAGGTGTTAAGTGGTGGAGCAGGAATAAAAGTCTTCTCTGGAGCATCTTTTTGCATTTGATGTAAAATCCCACTTTCCGTAGCAACTATAAATGTATCACAATCACTTTCTTTTGAATATCTTAAAAGAGCTGCTGTAGAACCTATGAAGGATGCGTATTCCAGTAATTCAGCTTCACACTCAGGATGAGCAATAATTTCTGAACCATGATTCTCTGCTTTTAGGGCTACAATTTTCTCCAGTGAAAAAATTTCATGAACCATACAGCTTCCATCCCAGATTACCATTTCTCTTCCTGTCTCTTTATTTAAATAAGCTCCTAAGTTTCTATCGGGTCCAAATATAATTTTTTGATCTTCAGGCAAACTCTCTACAATCTGCACAGCATTAGTCGATGTACAAACAATATCAGTTAATGCTTTAACATCAGCCGAACAATTAACATAAGAAATAACAATATGATCAGGACGCTCGGCCTTAAATGCAGCAAATTCATCAGCAGGACAACTTTCAGCCAAAGAGCACCCGGCATTTAAATCAGGCAACAACACTTTTTTTTCAGGACTTAAAATCTTAGCGGTTTCAGCCATAAAATTTACTCCGGCAAATAAAATAATATCAGCATCAGTCTTAGCTGCTTTTTGAGCAAGAGCCAGACTATCCCCTACAAAATCTGCAATATCCTGAATATCCCCTTCCTGATAATAATGAGCAAGTATAACAGCATTTTTTTCTTTTTTCAACTTCTCAATTTCATCAAATAAATCAAGAGTAGGATCAACTTCTTTTTCCAAATACCCTTTCTCCTCCAGTTCCTTTAAATTATCTTGACTAATCATATAATATATATTCTTTATTTTTTAAATAAAATATGTTGTTATTAATATTCAGTTGATAAACCGTATTTCTTTTTTTGTTTTTTCTTGTATCAACAACATTATTCAGTTTAATAACCTGTTTCTAACATTTTACTGATACTTAATATACTGAAAATTATATATTTAACTTGTTCTTAACAAAAACATATTTATATGTATATGTTTATTTAATTTACTGTTTTAACAGTGTTCATTTCTTGAAATAAATGTTAATAGCTTTTTGTAATTCATTACAAAGTTAGTTTGCAAAATCCGAATTATCGTCTAAATGATATTTTTTGATGTTTTTTCCAATAAAAACTATAAAAATAAACTCACTTTAAAATATTGTTTTAAACAATTTTAATGTGAAAAACTAGGTGTATAAAGTCACTGATTTATAATAAATTATAGTTTAATTAACACTTTAGTTTAAACACTGTTAATAGTATGCGTTTCTTAGGTATAATTCTTATTTTATTACTATTGTCAGGATGTTATAAAATTGAAAACAAGGAAAGTAATACAGAATTAAAACAATTATACAATTCATTGATTGATGAGCTAAACAAAGGCGATTACAAATTAGTTAAATATTTTAGTCGAGAGGGTATAGTGGATACAATGTACTTTGATTCTGTAAATTGGCCTCAGGAACTTAAACTATTTAGCGAACTGAATATTTCAAAGAGTCGTTTAAGTGATTATCATATTTTAACATCGCAAAATGGTTGTGAGAAACAATTTTATTCAAAATCTGATAAAAACACCATTAAAAGATACGAATATTTAGATTGCAATAATAAACTATCTGTAGCAGTAAATCTTTCCAAATCGTCACAGCTTTACGCTTTTTCATATTATTTAGAGTTAAATAATAAAGGATATTTAATTGAAATTACTTCAGATGTTAAAATGGCTTATGAATCTGATTATAGAGTAGAAGGTAAATTTATTACCAGTGAAGATAAAATCAACTGATTATGGAAGATAATAATTTAGAAGAAAAACAAAATAACTCAAATAACCCCAACAAAAAAAATGAATTAAATCAACGTAATTTAGGAGCAAGTTTTAAAGATTTCATTTCCATTTTGTGGAACTTTTCTAAAGACACACTAAGTTTTGCTGATGAAGTTGATAAGTCTGCAACGGTTAAAATGATTAAAAGCGAAATCCAGTTTAAAGGGTTTAATATCTGGATTTTAATATTTTCAATAATCATTGCAAGTATTGGTTTAAACACAAATTCAACCGCTGTAATTATAGGAGCTATGCTTATATCCCCTTTAATGGGACCAATTATGGGGGTAGGATTATCACTTGGAACAAATGATTGGAGTACACTTGTAATCTCATTTCGTGCACTGTTGATCACTGTTTTTGTCAGTTTATTAACAAGTACATTATATTTTTTAATTACTCCTTTTGGTGAAGCGGGAGATGAATTATTAGGTAGAACACATCCTGAATTAAGAGATGTATTTATAGCAATTTTTGGTGGATTAGCAGGAATTATGGCAAATACCAGGAATAAGGCAACCAATGTTATACCTGGAGTTGCCATTGCTACAGCTTTAATGCCTCCTCTTTGTACAGCAGGATATGGTATTGCAACAGCAAACTGGCAGTTTTTTTCCGGAGCATTTTATTTATTTATTATCAATAGTGTTTACATAGCAATTACAGCATTTATTGTGATTAGATATTTAAAATTTCCACTTGTTCATTTAATGGATGAAATAAAAGAGCGAAGATTCAAGCGATATATATTTGTTTTTTCTATTTTACTTATAGTCCCCAGTATTTACACACTTTATAAATCGTATCAAAAAAATAATTTTGAAACAAATGCTCAAGAATTTATTAATGAATTTTTTGAACCTAGTGAGATGCATACTTCAACTATAGAATATAACGACGGTGAGCCTTATATTCAAATTAATCTGATTGGAAAATCCGAGTATCACAATGATTCTTATAAAGAATGGCTCTTAAAATTTGACGTACCAGCAAATACAAATCTGGATGTAATATCAGATACAAGAATTGATGATATATTAAATAGAATGGAAAGTGAAAAATATAAAGGTTCAAGATATTTTGAAGATAATTATAAGTTGAGTTTACAGCAAATAAAAACACTCAGGAAAGAAAACGATTCATTAAATAAAAGCTTAATTAATATTATTTCGGACACAATACCTTTTACTCAAATAGTTGCTGAGTTGAAAGCAATCACTCCATCAGTTCAAGGTTTTGAATATGGAGTTTATAAAACTACAGACTTCAAAACAACAAAAGAGATTCCAACCTTTCATTTGAAATGGAAAAGAAAAACCAGTGTTACTCGGGCTGAGGAAAAAAAGGTGAAGGCCTGGTTGAAAGAAAGATTACAACTCGATGAAGTTCGATTAATAAGTTATTGATTCTATGCAAATTGTTGATGACGCAATAATTCTTGGAAAAAATCAAGTAAAAAATAACAATCATGTAGTTAAAGTATTTACCCGGAATTACGGTCTGCAGAGTGTTTATGTATCGGCACAAAAAAAAAAGAAATCAGCTAAAAGTGCAGTTTTACAACCTTTAAGTCTTTGTCAAATAAGGTATACCAAAACCAAAAATTCTTCCTTACCTATACTACAGGAAGCTAAAATAGATGTTCCGCTTTTGAACATTCAAATGGATATATATAAAAGTGTAATAGCACTTTTTACTGCAGATTTTTTATCACAGGTTTTATCTGAAAATACAGAAGAAGGCTTTTATGATTTCATTAAAAATTCAATTCAAATTTTTAATGAAATAGAAGAAGGTAAGTCAAATTATCATCTGGTTCTTTTATTAAAAATAAGCAAATGGTTAGGTATTCAGCCCTCTTTAGGTGATGGACCGAATAATTTTTTTGACATAAAAGAGGCCACGTTTTCAGCCGTAAAACCGAATCATGTTAATTATTTATCGATTGAAGAAACTGAGCTTATTCTTGAAATTTTAAGCATTGACTGGAATGAGATTCAAAAAATAAGAATCACCAGTACAATAAGAAGGAAAGTATTGAACAGTATTATTCATTATTATATTTTTCATATTCCAGGATTTAAAAAACCAAAGGCTTTAAGTATTTTAGAGGAAGTATTTGATTGATGAAGCCTTTTTTTACTCTTATTGGATTATTACTGGTGCTTAAGCTGAATGCCCAAAAAATCAATTTTTTAAATGTTGATTCTATTCCAATAAAGAATGTGCTGGTAGCTAATTTGATTATGGACGAATCCGTTTTTTCCAATAAAAACGGAGAAGTTGATTTGACAATCTTTCAAGATGATGACGAGCTCCTCCAGATTATACATCAATCCTATAAAAGTATATTCCTCCCCAAAAAAATACTTGCAGACCAGAAAATTCTGATTCTGGAAAAAGAAACACGTAAAATTGCTCCTGTTGAGGTTTCTGTTAATTCAAAGTCGAAGGAATCAAGCTATGAGTTGATAACGCAACATAAATCGATTTCTAAAGAAAACATCCAACAAAACGGTGCTGCGACCTCTGCTGATGTTTTAGCGAATACAGGTCAGGTTCAGGTGCAAAAAAGTCAATTGGGAGGAGGAAGTCCAATTTTAAGAGGATTTGAGGCAAGTAGAGTACTGTTAGTAGTTGATGGAGTTCGAATGAACAATGCTATTTACAGAAGTGGACACATGCAAAACGCAATATCTGTAGATGCTAACTTGTTGGAAGGAGTTGATGTTATTTTTGGTCCCAATTCATTAATTTATGGAAGCGACGCATTGGGTGGAGTGATTCATTTTAAAACCAGAAGTCCGAAATTTAAAACAGACTCTAACAAAACAGAAAAAGTAGACGGTTTTATTAGACATCAATCGGCATTAAGTGCAAATGTTGCAAATATATGTTATCAAAATGGGACTAAAGATTTTGCGTATTTATTTGGAGTAACAAGAAGTGATTTTGGTAATTTAAGGATGGGAGCTAATCGGTATCATGGATTTGATGATTTCGGAAAAATTTTCAATTACACTTCAATTATAAATCAAAAAGACAGTATGCTTGTGAACGATAAAGAGGACATTGTTCCTCAATCTGGATATACGCAAACCGACTTTCTCTGGAAGGGGATGTATAAAGCAAATAAGTATACGAAATTGAGGATTAATTTTCAGTATTCAACTACCTCAGACGTTCCAAGAATTGATAAAATGAACGAATATAGAGACAGTACTTTAAGATTTAGTGAATGGTATTACGGGCCACAAAACAGAACATTAATTTCTCTTGGTTTAGAAACCAGTAAGGCTTCAAAATTATTTGATTACAATCAAACGATATTTGCACATCAATATATACAAGAAGACAGAATAAGCAGATTGTATAAATCAAATGAACAAGAACAAAATAGTGAGGATGTAATGGTTTACTCCTTTAATTCAGATTTTATAAAATATTTAGATACGAATAAAACATTTAAAATTAATTATGGTTTTGAGGGGTTGTATAATCGAGTTGAATCTGAAGGGAAAATTTTAAACATTAACACTTCTGATTTCACTTCTTTAGCCTCTCGTTATCCTGGAGGAGGTTCCGATTTGAGATCTTTTGCTGCTTATGTTTCGGCTCAAAAAAACATTAAAAATCATATTTTGAAATCAGGTTTCAGATATACGGCGATGAATATCCTTTCTAAATTCGATTCCAATGAAGTTGTAAATCTTTTAAATATTGATGAAAAAACATTAAATAATAAAGCCTTTACAGGCTCATTGGGTTATGTATTTCATAAGGGTAATTACAAATTTTACAGTTCTGTTTCAACCGCATTTAAATCGCCAAATGTTGATGATTTTGGAAAGATTTTTGAGAAAAAAGGAAATCTTACCATCCCCAACACCAATCTAAGTCCAGAAACCTCTTTGAATTATGAGCTGGGAAGTAATTATATGCACCATTATATTGATTTTGATGTTGCCTGTTTTTATACTCAAGTTTATAATTTGATGACAAAGTTGCCCACACAAATAAATGGTTCGGAAATCGTATCCAGAAATGGAGAAGATTTTAACCTGGTGAGCGTTCAAAATAGTGGAAGAGCTAATATTTACGGTTTATTTGGAGTGTTAAAATTTAAATTTACCAATCGTTTGGAATTAACGTCAACCTGCACAGCAACCAAAGCTCATTATGTAAACAACCAGAAGGCCGTTGGGCATATACCACCCCTTTATGGAATGAGTAGTTTGAGTTATAAAGTGAGAAAAATAAAATACTCTGTTTATTCGCGATTCAATGGAAAAAAGAACTGGAAGGATTTTAACATTTTGTCGGATAATCCAGATGAGGCGGTTATTGATTTTGGATCTCCAGCATGGATGACACTTAATGGGTCTGTTTTTATGTATTTGTATCCGAGTTTAAAAATTCAAATCGCGCTAGAAAATGCGTTGGATGCGCATTACAAAACATTTGCGTCGGGAATCAGTGCTCCAGGAAGAAATTTCATCGCTTCAGTATATTTTAAATTTTAAATCCAGTCAGTGAGTTATCGTTTTTTCTTTTTGATATTTTGACCTTTATCTCCACGTGTACGTGATTTTTTGTATTTGTTTTTTAATTCTCTTTTGTATTTTCCTCCAAGATTCTCCTTACTGTTTTTCTTGGATTTTTCATGAAATGCAAGTCCTGCTGATTTTTTTTGCTCACGATTTTTAGACTGTCTATATTTATTTTGTTCCCTTTCTTCGGGAATCAACTGCTGATTTATTTCTACCTCTTCAGGAAAGGTTAATTCATTAATTTTCACATTCATCAATTGTTCAATATCGAGTTTAGCATCTTGTTCTTTTTCGGTATAAAAAAGAATAGAGTTTCCTTTTTCTTCAGCCCTTCCAGACCGTCCAATTCGGTGAATATAATTCTCAGGAAAAGTAGGCGTATCAAAATTGATAACATGCGATACTTTTCTGAAATCGAGTCCCCTTGCTATAATATCGGTAGCGAGTAAGACCTGAAATTTACCATCATCGAATAGCTCAATCGTTTCCTTTCGGTTATTTTGTGATTTGTTGGAATGAATAATACCAACATTGTCAATGTTTAAAACGTCGAATAGTCGGTCTGCAATCTTTTTGCTCGAAACAAAAACGACTACTTTATTAAAAGTTTCTTCATCGACTAAAAGATGTTTCAGTAAATTCACTTTTGTAAAAAAGTTCTTTACGCGATAACAATCTTGTTTAATGTTCTTTAGCGGCTCTCCACTAAGCGCTATATTGATGCGTTTTGGAGATTTAAAAAAATCATTAATTAAGTCATTAACGTCTTCCGTCATTGTTGCCGAAAACATAATGTTTTGACGATTTTCAGGCAATAAATCAAATATGTTTTTAAGTTGATGCCTGAAGCCTAAATCAAGCATAACATCAACTTCATCAATGATTGTCTTTTTTACACTTTTCAGAGGTACAGCTAAAGAAACGGCTAAATCATACAATCTTCCGGGAGTTGACACCAATATATCCAATCCTTCACTTAATTCTTCTTTTTGAGTATTAATGTTAACGCCTCCATAAGCTCCATAAGTTCTTAAATTCATATATTTTGTCAATTTAGAAATTGAATCAACGGTTTGGATTACCAGTTCCCGCGTAGGTACAAGAATTAAAATTCTTGGAGTGGTTTGTTTTGAAAATTTTAAATCCTGTAAAACTGGAAGAAGATAAGCAAGTGTTTTTCCAGTTCCAGTTTGGGAAATTCCAACTGCATCGTAACCAGAACGAACAATGGAGAAAGATTCCAATTGAATGGGAGTAGGATATTTAAACCCTAACTCATTAACGGCTCTATTTAAAAACTTATGAAGATGGAAATCCTCAAAATTTTTCATTTGAAAAAGTTTATTACCTGGTATTTAAAGATACAATTTATAGGTTTCATATATCTCTAATCTTCTGTTATATAAACATAAATACAATGCAAGATTATGTTTATGCAATTTATTAATCGTCTTTATAACCTGGATGCATAAGTATTTTGTATAACTCAATTATTCGTCAAAAAGTTGTTCACTTGAAAAAAACAATAGTGTAACTGTATCTTTTTATTAAAGTCTGCATTATATCAATGAATATAGACATTAAAAGTACGACTTCGAAAGTTACCTTATACCAAACAGAGAAGTTACAGAAGGGCATTTTGGGTGGATGCCCTTTTTATTTTCTTACGGTTATTGTGGACTTATAATCTTTGTTATTTCC
>CEUK01174198.1_pt1 | contig 36936 bp, 34 predicted proteins | sample 356451 | NCBI WGS metagenome assembly CEUK01 (sample SAMEA2622843, study PRJEB7988) | marine metagenome | isolation source: saline water (ENVO:00002010), including
AACCATCACCGTCTTCTGTTTGTTTGCAAGTTCTTCAACGGTTTGTTCAAACGCTTGGTCTGCAAAGTATGGGTAGTCGTTCTCGCCATCAGGGAGTAGTGGCCATGTAGCCATTTCAAGGCCACATCCTTTGAGGAAACCAGCATAAGGCCCCCAATGTCGATTGCGCAAGAGAATTGCATCCCCACGTTCACAGAGATTGTTTGCAGCCAAGAAGAGCGCACCAGAACCTCCTGGTGTTGCAGTTGAGACGAAGTTGAATCCCAGTGCTTCGATAGCTTCTCGATGCTCTCCGAGTACGAGTGATATACTGAGATCGAGGAAATCTGGAAGCCCCTTCAATGGAGCATAGGATGCGAATTCAAGCGGAGGTGCTTGTCGAAGCATCTGGTCAACAACGTCGTTGATAGCAAGACTTCCATCGTCCTCGAGAAGAAGTCCAGCCGTTCCATTGATGGCATCATGTCCCTCTTCTTTGGCTTTCAAATAACGAGCATACCAGCCAAAGATGGTATCGTTCCCTTGACGTGTGGATGCGAGTGCATTCACAAGCGATGCTCCGGGCACGTCGTCCATAGCCATGCCAAGCCGGTTTCCCTCTTGACCTTGTGGGGTTGAACCGTTTCCTTCATGAAGGGGATGAGAATGGCATGTCAAGGCCAACGTAGCATAGCTGGTAGTGCGCCTGATTTGTAATCAGGCGGTCGGGGGTTCGAGTCCCTCCGTTGGCTCCACCATCACATCCAATAAGAACGCTCAAACCGTTGAAGCGTTTGGTTGAATCATGAGCGCTGTTCGACTTGATGGCAAAGCATGTGCGGCCGATTTGGAAGAGCGACTCAAGCAACGCATTGCAGCATGTTCGGTTCAACCGCATCTTGCTGTGATCATCGTCGGTGATGATCCTGCTTCGCATGTGTATGTTAACAACAAAATCCGATCATGTGAGCGACTTGGTATTCGTTCAACGCATATTGAACTACCTGAGGATACAGAAGAATCCGTTGTTGCTGACTACATTCATTCCATGAACGAACAAGAGGACTTGCATGGCATCTTGATTCAATCACCGTTACCGAAACATATGGATGAGGAATCACTGACAGAATTGATCAATCCACTGAAAGATGTTGATGGATTCCATCCTGTGAATCTTGGTCGTTTGGTTCAAGGACGAACCGATGGCATGATTCCTTGTACGCCTTCAGGTGTCATGGAAATGCTTCGATGGGCTGAGGTAGATCTAACTGGAAAGAAGGCGGTTGTTCTCGGTCGTTCATTCAATGTTGGAATGCCTCAAGCCTTGTTGCTTGCAGCACGAGGTGCTGATGCAACCGTTACGGTCGTTCATTCTCGAACCAAGGATGCCAAAGCTGAATGTTTGCAAGCGGACATTATCGTTGCTGCCGTTGGTCGTCCTGAGATGGTTCAAGCCGATTGGGTCAAGCAAGGAGCAATTGTTGTTGATGTTGGAATCAATCGTGTCGATGATGCAACGCGAGAACGAGGTTGGCGCCTTGCTGGTGATGTCCATCCTGACGTTGAATTGGTAGCATCCCTTCTCTCACCTGTACCTGGTGGTGTTGGACCGATGACGGTTGCAATGTTGATGGCCAATACCGTGACGGCAGCTGAATACATGAATTCCTGATGAAGTGAGGGCTATGGACCAACGAGCACCACGAACCGCTGCCTTTGCCACAACGGTTGCGATCATGTCGTTCATCGCGATGATCGGTAATGCATTTCTTGGAAGATATCCGGGTCAAGAAGGTCAACGCGTTCTTCTCAAACCGCTGTTTAGTGGATTTCTAAGTGGAACCAAAGAGGATTATTGGGCTTCGACAGGTTGGTCGATGCAAGAATGGATTTGGCTTGCCATTTCCATCTGTTTGGTCCTCATTGCAGTATGGGGTCGAATGGAACGCCCCGTTCCTGAACTTCCAACTCGCCGTTCAGTTGAGGAACAAATTGCTGACTTTGAATCATCATCAACCATGGTTGGAACGCGTCAAGTCACTTCGGTCAATCAGAATACGTCGAACATTATCTCATCGATTGTAGGTGAAACAATTTCTGTTGATTCGAACCGAGTTGAATCAGCCACTGCATTGCTGTCAAGTGGTGAATTGGGCCGGAGTGCTGCTGCAATCGTTTCTGAACGAAATACCGATATCGAGTCACGACTGTTTGAATCGGAACTTGGACCTCAACCAGAAAAAGAAGTCGTCCAAGAAGATCGAGACTTTGTCTCCGATGGACCTACATACATTCCGTTACCAGGTGTTGAAGAGAAGAAACAATCACGTCCACTTCGAGATGAGAAAACGGAATTCGTCTCGGATGGACCGGCACACATTCCTTTGCCAGAACTTCCATCGTTTGATGATGAACCCTCAAATGACGTTCCTGACATGCCTGACCTTGACGACTTATTTGAAGAGAGCAATACAATTCCGACAATGCCCGACTTGGACGATTTGTTCTAAGTTGTCAACGAGAGGTTCAAAACTAAGCAGGGAGGGGAACAAATGATGTGGAGTTCCTCGTTTGATTTGCATTGCCACACCACACATAGTGATGGGGCATTATCGGTTGAAGAACTCGCTGATGCAATGGCAAAGCAACAGGTTCGAGTTTGGTCCTTAACCGACCATGATACAATTGCAGGTTGGGATGAAGCAAAAGCGGCTGCAAAGGAGCGTAACATACGCTTTGTTCCAGGTGTGGAATTGACATGTGCAGTTGAACTGCCATGGGATGAAAACATCCTCGAAGCCAGTTCTCGGAATCGACCACCTTCCTCATGGCATCTACTCGCCTACTTTCCATACGATCCGAATCCAAATGGTCTGATGAAGTTCAAAGAATGGCTTTCACCTCTCCAGGATGATCGAGTTCCAAGAATGCTTGAAATCATCGATAAGGTCAATGGATTTGGAATGAAGATTGAGGCTTCTGATGTTCTTTCCCGAGCGAAAGGCAGTGTTGGTCGTCCACATCTTGCAATGGCGATGGTCGATGCAGGATATGTCGAATCCATTGGTCAGGCATTTGAGGAATGGTTGGGCGATGGAAGGCCTTGCAATGTCGAGCGTCCGAAACCATCGCTTGCAGAAGCAACAGCGTTGGTTCATGCTGCAGGCGGAATCACCTCACTTGCGCACCCGCGCTACTATGGTGTTGATTATGAAACGCTGATTCAACATCTCAAAGCATCAGGTGTTGATGCGATTGAAGCCTTTCATCGTAGTCACTCCGATGATGAACGTCATCAATTGTGGAAACTTGCTGATCAATATGGACTTGGAATTACTGTTGGTTCGGATTTCCATTCCTTTGCTGGTGGCCATCGACCCGGCCACATGCCCGTAGTCGTCAAGAGCTTGCCTACACTGATTTCCTCGGCATGATTCGATGAAGGATCATTGCGATTTCAAACAGGAAAATAACCGGTATCGATACGAGGAAGAGTGAAAGCGGGTCTGGTGGCGAAAAGATTGCTCCCATAACGAAGGCTGAGAACCAAATGTGCTTGCGATAAGCCGCCAAGGTCTGTGGTTCAACCATGCCAACCCGCAAAGCCAGCAGTGTGATGACCGGTGCTTGAAATCCGATTGCACTTGCAATGCATAGATTGAGAATGAATCCAATGTATGCCTCAAGTTTCCATTGTGTTGACAACCCTGCTTGTTGGGCATCGTTGCTGAGATATTCAAACAACATCGGTGTGAGCAATTCCCAAGCGTATAGAATTCCACAGCATGCAAGAATGATGCTTGAAGCAATGGAGATGATGAATGAAAAACTTGGCTTTGGAGGTCGAAGATCGATTTCCTTGAATCGTTCGATGACAAGAGGGTGATGAATTCCTCGCAGTGTCGTCTCAGTGATGAGCAACAACAATGCCAGCATGAGACCAAAACTTGCTGAAAGTTGGATTTGAAGCATCAGAAACTCAACAGGTGATGTCACGATGACGTTGACATCATCAGGAAGACGTTGTTCTTCAATCAACCAAGCTACAATGGATTTCGCGATTGGAAATCCAAGAACAAGCCCTGTAAGGAACAAACCCACCAATGCTGTTGCCCGTTTGCGAAGGTACTCGCGAACAGAATTGAGCAACTGGCCACCAGGCGAATCCATCAATTCTGAAACAGCGTCTTCGAGACTTGTTGAGGACGCCATGATGTTCGCAGGTGGTTGTTCACATTAAGTGAATGCTCATTCCTCTTCCCACGTATGTGACGGTCGTGCATCGTACCATTTGCGTCCATTTTGATTCAATCGATACAAGCGATAGACAACAAACCCTGTAATGTACAGTGATGAGAGCGAAAGGACAACTGCCTTTGTCATTGAATTTTCTGAGTTGTCATAGTTTGAGACGACTTGAACTTCAAGGACGCCTTCATCACCAGGATGATGCAGGAAGATGAACGTGTAAACATACGGTGAACTCAATCTGAGATCGATGCTTTCGTTTGGAAGTAATTGTGATACACAAGCAACGGTTTGCGTGCAATGGTTTTCTGCAAGTGCCTGCATCTTGTTCCAATCAATTCCGAAATCAGAAAATCCAGATTCAGCCAAATTGACGGTAACAATCGCATATTCGAGCGGTATTGACGAATCAAGATTGGTGATGGTTGTCGTCGTGCCATACTTTGGATTCATCTCAGCAATAATGTCCTGAACCGTATCATCCGGTCCAAGACGGAAGGATGGTTGGTCCTCATTGGTTGAATCTTGATAATTGACGGCACCCATGATGGCTGCAAACAGGATGAGGAGAATTGTACCTTCAACAAGGATATGCTTTCGTACCTTTTCGCGATCAACACCCTTGAACATTGCACCGTAATCATTCCTAAGTCTGGGTTGAAGATGGTGAATGAACAAGGCACCGATTCCACCGACGATCATTCCAAGTGGAATGTCAATGATCCAATGAATTCCGAGATAGAGGATGGCGAAAATGAAGATGACGGTATTGATGAGAATGAACATGTGGTAGCGATAGTGACGCCACTCTTTGAGGGTCTGACCACTGGATTTGACATGAAGATAATTGAGCATCAGAATGCCAAATGGGATTGCAACATGGAGCGATGGTACTGCATTGTCGAGCGGATCATGTGTTGCATAGAAGGTTGAATACCATCCATCATGATAGAGGAGTGCATCCATTCCAGGTATCCAAGAGGACGTCACTTCAACATTGAAGAAGAGATAGTATGGAACTGCAATCGCATAAATCAGCAAGTAATTCAGCGTCACCTTATCGGTCATATCTCGGTCACTGGTGTATGCATAATACACGGTTGTCACATAAATGAGGAAGAGATAAACAAACAAGTAGTGGAAATTGAGAAACGTCGTCAAGGCATCGTTTTCAAATGCATTTTGAATCCAAAGGACAGCATTACCTTCGATACTATGAACCAAATCGGTCCAATGACCAACACGTTCCTTGATCGGTTCATTGAGTCCATCGGTCAAATTCTTCCAGCGGATAATCACGATGTATCCCATTGCATGCAGGTAATACCGTTGCTTGTGAATGGTTTTCAACCATTGTCCATATTTGACACGAGATTCCTTGTCATGGAGCGAGAAAATGGAGCATATGATTGGCGTCAAGAACAGAATCATGCCCATCATGACCGTCCATGGACTCATACTCTTGCGCAGTTGGCTGTGCATATAGAGGTTTACTGCAGAGTATTGCGTTCCCTACGTTTCATGACCCTTGCTTGAAGAATGGGCTTCAAGAACCATCATCGACTGGATGAAGTGAATCGCATGTATCATCCAGCACCAGAGAATACCTTGGACAGTCTCGTTCATGGTATGGACTTGTTTGATGCAATCGAGTTTGATGTGCGTTTAACAAAGGACGATCAAGTCATCATTCATCACGATCGAGAGGTTTCCATCGATCCGAACGAACGTCAAGGAAGATCACCCTATGTTGAGGATTGGGAGTTGGATGAACTTCTCAAACTGGGTTTTTGTTCTCTTGAAATGTTGCTCGAACATCCACGCATTCAACAAGCTGTTCAAGAAGAAGGCAAGGTCATGGTCGTTGAGTCAAAACGACCAAGTTACAAGGTGAAACGAAGCGGAGGTTGGTTTGCAAAAAACAAGCATGATGCGCATATGGGTGCGACCATGAAACGTGCTGAAGCGTTACTCGACCAATTTGAGATTCCTCAACAATCAACCGTTCATTACGCCTTTCACAAATCCATGAGCGATGCAACAAGAGTTGGAGAGATTCAACGAAATTGGTCCACATTGTTGCCAACGATTCGTCCATTTGCAGGGCGAAAGACACACCGCGTTCTTGCTTTCCCTGAATTTCTCACGACCTCCTTTGCTCGGTTGATGAGGAAGCACCAACGAAATGCTTCACCCATGATGCCATGTGCGATTGAATATCTTGCATCACCAACCAATCGAATTCCGTTGGGAAAAACGGTTGGATTGCGTGGTAAATCACTCGAACGATTGACGAAGATTCGGCAAGGCTTTCCTGTCTATTTGTGGCCCGTCTCAGCGAAAATAGAACACGCTGTTCTCAATGCAGGCTTATCCGTTCTCACTGATTCGAGTGATCCATCGATGACATGGTTGCCGAGTGGTCACGCACGATGGACGCAACCAGCGACTCTTCCTCTCGATGAAACACAGTATCAACAATTGAAGAATGCAACGAAGGAAGATCATCTATCTGTACTCAAATCACTCAAGAACGAAGTCACACCTTGGATGGAGTGCGATGTTTCACGTAAGCGTGAACTGCTCACCTATTGGAGGCAGAAATGGCAGTGGGAGGACAGTGTTGAAGACCTTCTTGCCTTTGAGGAAAGGAACGGTTCAATGCCCTGGCAAATCGTTCGTATGATCGGACACCGTGGAGCTGGAAAGACCAAGCGCCCCGTCCTCTGATCATTCCTGCTCTTGATGCTCTGCAAGATGCAATCGTGCATCATGTCGTAGGAACGGACCATACAAGGTCGGTAGCAATGTGACGCTTGAGATCATTGCAAGACTGATGGCAACGATGAAGACCTGTCCAAAGAGTCGAAGCGGTAACAAACCAGAGAAGTTCAGGATTGCGAAACCACCTGCCGTACTAATGGCTGCACCGAGCATCGCTCGTCCGGTTGTTGCGGTCGTTTTGGAGGTCCATTGAGCGACTGTTTTCTCAGGATGCAATTCAACTTCTTCTTCCAACCGAATCACATAGTGAACCGCATAATCGACACCCAATCCTAGCGCCAGAGCGCCGATGGTGACCGTTTGAGAGTTCAACTGATAGCCAGCAAGACCCATGATGCCATAGACCCACATAACCACTGTAATCAGTGGAATCCAAATGACACCGCCACGAAGAACAGCTTGTGGGAAACTTTGCGTTCGGATGAATTGAATCAAAATGAGGACGAATAAGATCGTGAAAGCTACAATGGCTGTTGATGTTATGGCGGAGATTGCAACATCAGCACTGATTTGTGCAAGAATCAATGCACGTCCACTCAATTCCATCGAAAACTGGCCTTCAACATCACTTGAAGCACTCTTGAGTGCATTCGAAAGGCCTTCCTCAAAGTCAACCGTTGCCTGCCAATCCAACGTGTTTGCTTGGAATGAAATGATGGTTTGTTGGCCATCGATGTAGAGCAGAGAATCAACGATTGCACGCCCTGCTTCGTCTTCTAGGAGGTACGCCTTGAGTTCACTGTATCCTTCAGCATCGTCCAATCCATTCATCATCCCATCAAGGGTTGGATTCTGGCCACGTTCAGCCTCAAGTGTATCCCATATGCCTGTTGGAACGCCCGTAACGCCCTCTGTCTCACTTAGTGTTTGAATTGCTTTTTCATAGGCTACCAGTCCCTCTGCCGAAACGATATCGCCTTCAAGGACCACATAGAGTGGTGTCGGACTGCTTTGGAATTGTTCTGCAATCATGAGGAAGTCTTGGACAACTTCAAGCGAATCATCGAATTGATCGGCTGTATCAAATCCGACCTCAAGCGTGCTCATGCCGTACGCCATCGGTAAGGAAAGGATGATGGCAACAAGAATCACGAGTGCAGGCTTCTCTTCAGCCATCGTACCAATCGCTGCTGTGAGTTTTGTTTCATTCATTGCTCCCGATTTCTTCAGCGGTAAGGCCTTGGAAGGAATCGCTGTCATCAATGCAGGTAACAGAGAGATGCTCAGGACATAAATCGCAAACAAACCAAGTGCAATGACGGTTCCAAAGTTAACAAGGAACATTTGCGATGAGAGTCTGAATGATAGGAAACCGACCATATCGGTAAAGATTGCAATCACCAACGCTGCTGAGGTCAAGATTGCACCCGAACGAATGGCCTTGATTCGCATCTCATGGTCGAAATCTTTCAGTGTCACGCGTCCTTTTGGATCATCATGTTCAATCTCTTGCATCACTTCCCGTATTCGCGTGACAACGTGAATTCCATAATCAACACCAATCGCAAGAAGTAGAATCGGAATGCTGTTCATTGCCGCATTGAAGGTGAGGCGGAAGATGCCTGCAGCTCCATAGGTTGCCATAATCGCAAGTACAGTCAACCCAATGACGTAAGCAGTATCACGAACAGATCTGAACTTAATGTAGAGAAGAACGGTCAAGAACACCAATGCAAGTGACGTAAGAATCCCTATTTCCTTTCCAATGTTGGAACTCTGTTCGTATTGGAAGTCTGAAAATGAGAAGACGCGAAGTTCGTTGTCACCTGTCGTATATTTTAGTTCAAACAGGAATACTTCAGTCCAACCAACGATAAGTTCCTGAACGTCACCGATAATCTCTGCGTTTTCATAGTTCGCTGCATCGGTTGAAACGACAAGATTGATGAGAATTGGTCCATCGCCCGCCCAAGGATTCTCCTTGTCTTCAGCAGGCATCGTAGCGATGATGTTTCCAAGATGATCGATGTTTTGCAGACCAATGTATGTTCCTAATGTTCCTTGAAGTGGACCCACCACTCCTGCGATGGCAACAGTTTCTTCTGGACTTGTACGGCTTTGTTGCAAACTTTGGATTTGACCAAGAAGAGCACCCAGTTCATCGCTTATGTTCAGGTTTGAATCCATCCGATCTTGCCAATCGGTTACTACACCAGGATTCCAATCACGTAATGCTTGTGCACTCGGCGCCATCGGCGCAGGTACAGCCTCGATGGCTCCTTGCAAATCACCAAGAGCGGATGTGAAATTTTCTTCGCTTGCAACGGTGGTATTGGCAATATGCATTGAAAGAGAATCTCTCCATGCTTGCGTCGTTATCGGATCTTGTGTGTTCAACCAGAACAAAGCAGAGCCTGCTGGTCCACTTGTTGCACTTCCTCCGAAGAGAGGTTCATGGTATGGAAGAAAAGCGTCATTGGTTAACAATTCCGCTTCGATAATGGCGAACTGTTCCCATGTTTCTGAACGTTGCATATCGCCTTGTTCAATCTCGTCGATGATTCGAATGAAATCAAGTGATGCTTGGTATCGATCCTCGATTTCATACAGAAGGGCAGTCGTGTCGTTTTGTGGATAAAAAGCGTCTTCACTGTTGTCAACATCGATGAATCGCGCCATCGATGCAAGTGCAAGTGTAATGATGAGAATTGAGGCGATGGTAGCCTTCGGTCGCACAACCGAGAGCGTTGTTAATTTGTTGAACGGGTTTTCCATACGCGAAAGCCCAGAAATGCATGTATAAATGGCTGTTCTTGATTTGAAACAATTCGGCTATGATTTTGAACACTCCTTGATAAGTCGAAATGTTTGATTCAAACCATGAGCAAGGACGGACCACGTTGGAAACGTGTATGTAAATCTTCAAAATTGAAGATGAACAAGGTCAAAGGAAAGGCAATTGGAGCTAAGATGGTTCTGGTTATGCGGACAGAGGAAGGATTGTTTGGAAGCAATGCACTCTGTCGACATATGGCATGGCCACTCCATTGGGGTGGGAAAATCAAAGATGGTTGTTTGCGATGTCCTCTCCATCACACATCCTACCATCCCGAAGATGGTTCGGTCAATGAGTGGTCGCCTGCGCATTATTTCCCAGCATATGGGAAAATGCTTGGAAAACTAAGGAAACCAACACCATTGAAGACATACGATGTTCGTGAACACGACGGTTACGTCGAAATTGATCTTAATTCGTGATCATTCAACGTGACGAAGAACTTGGTCACGGGCGAAATATTTCGGTCGATAGATTGGGACACCCTTGCCGTTGCGCATAACGACACGTTCATCGAAAATTTGAGCACCGATTCCAGCCACTCTTGCCCAACCAAAGAAGGTGGTATAGTAGCTTGGATCTTTGAGACCAACATGGTGAAGCAAAGCGCCTGAAGCGATATCGACGTTCGCATTCGGATTGGAAATCTTTGGATTTTCAGCAAGAACGCGTGGCGCAACTTCACGCAAGGTTCGAATGATCTTGAAGTTCTCATCTTCGGGACAAATATCCTCACCGAGCGCAAATTGTGCTGTTGCACGAGGATCTTCTGCTCGAAGGACTGCGTGGCCAAATCCGAACACAGGTCGCCCAGCAGCCAGTTCACCTCGTACAAATTCCTCGACCTTGTCTGCATCGGATGTGCCAACACGAAGAACAAACTCGAGGCATGATTGGTTGGCGCGTCCATGAAGTGGACCACTGAGTGCGTTCATGGAACTGGCCATTGCCGAATACAGCGTCGCATGACCACTTGCTACAGCTTTACCAACGAAGGTTGAGAGATTACCACCCCCATGGTCCATATGGAGAACGAGATAGACCGATAAGACGCGAGTCAGTTTGGCTTGGTCAACATCAAGTTCAAGCGTATTTGTGAATCGTTCAACCATTGACAAACTGGTATCATCCTCGGGAATGTTGTCACCTCGTCCATCACGGTAACGGAACAACAGCCCCAACATTCGTGGCATTCGAGCAACAAGATTGAGGGCATCTTCCTTCCAATCGTTGGTGCAGTCCCACATGCCGAGCGTTTGAATCCCAACAGCAAGCCAATCCATTGGATGGCCATCCTTCGGCAATGCTGAGAAAATCGGTCCAAGATCACCTGGCATCGTTGCTCGGCGAGCAAGGTCTTGCCTGAACGCTTGCGACTGTTCTGCGTTTGGTAATTCCTTGTTGTGAAGGAGATACACCACATCCTCGGGAAGCATTCCGGCAAGTTCAGTGATTGGGTAGCCACAGTAATGGACCCCTTCTCCTGGTGTGACAAACGATGTCCGACATGTCCCTACTGGAACGCCTCGCATACCGATGTCGAGATGAGCCTCGGTCAAATCGAGTAAGTGCTTCGCTTCCTCGCCCATGGTCTCACCGAGTTAACCCAATTCGGTCATTCGTATAAAGGAAAGGACGAGGTCGGCTACTAAAGGTGTTGATAATTACACCAAATTACGCATCATCCCAAGCTCGAAATCCTTGCGTTGATTGTCGGTCCGCATGGACGTGCAATCGAATTTCCTCCCCACGGATGAGGATGGCATCTTCGGCTGTTAAGCCAGGACAGGTTGCTTTGACCTTGTTCCAAGATCGTTTGCTTCGAAGGTTCTCTGACCACCACGGAAACGCCTTGCATTGCTGTGGACGTACTTCGTAAATGGTGCATTGCTTCTTCTCATCCAAGTAAATGCAGACTCCATCGGATTGGTTTGAACGAAGGATGTAGCGACCATCAAGTGTCTTTGTACATTCTCGTTTCAAGAACGTATGCACATCGAGATTTTTGTGTTCTGCAATCCGCTGAGCATCTGCCCTTGACAAATACACAATGCCACCTGGTTCATCACAGCAACGGCCACAGTCTGGTTGACAGGTGAAGTGGACGCCATCGGCCCACCAAGCGCCCCTCATTCCTCTTCACCCATCAGACGAGTGGTTGGCTTGATGGTCGAGAGACGTGCGATCTTGATCTCTTCATCTTCCATCTCAAACGCTTCCATTGCATCCTCGCTTACAAGTCCGAGTTCATGCTCAATATGTCGTAATTCATCGACGATATCGATGAGTTCGTTGGCGTCTGCATGCGCAGTTCGTTCGAGAAGTTCTTCCATCTTGAGTTCAAGATGTTGCAAGCGAAGATCATCACGCACAATGATTCGCTCTCGTTCTGCGAGTGCTTCATCAATCGAAGCATCAATGCTGGTGAGAACATCAGCAGTTCGTAGTACGTCATCTCCTTTGACAGTTCCAAGTTGATGCGTCAGGTGCTTATCGCGTGCATCAACATCGAGCACGGTTGGTGCTTCCGGTGTCAGTTGTTCCAACGTGGTTTTCAAATGCATCTCGAGCAGATCGTTCGCCGTAGTCAACGCTTCAGGAGAGACCAAGGATGGCTCCCAATCATCCTCTTCTTGGTCAAGAGGTGTTGCATGAAGTTCAATACCGCCAGTATCCACGCCCGTGTAGACAACATCTGTGGCGCGCTTGAGAATGTCTGATGCGAGAGTGATGGAGGATGTGGGCGTTTCTTCTTCCATGGTTGAAGATTCCAAGGCATGACCACTGAGGATTGCTTGAACATCCTCGGGGTTGAGAAATTCTTGTCCACGATCTTTTGCATCGTTGAGACTCGATAGTGCCGCTTCAACCCCTCTCCATGATCGTCCAACATGATTCATGATTGCCATGATGTGGGCGTCCTCGAACAGCATTCCAAGCAATGAACCCTGTTGTTTGATGTGCATTGCCAAACTTGCTTCACTCACATGATGCATGGTCGAGGATGAAGCATTTCGCAACAATTCCCACATGCGCGATGATGTCCATTCACGAGGATGGTTCATGGACGTACAAAGAACGTGGACGCCTAAGTTCAGTGCGTGATCAACAAGGTGACCAACGCTCTGAGCATGGACTTCATGGTCAGCAATAAGATGTGCATCATCGATAAGAAGGAGCGCTGATGTAGCGATGCTTTCATGCCAATCGTTTGGAATGCTCTCTAAGCCAAGGATTTCTGTTGCACGTAAAATACGAACATCATCATCATAGTATCGCAACACACTTTGACCTGTGGCATGCAAAAGGTGGCTCTTTCCAACCTCTCGTTCACCAACGATGATGTGTGGATTGTGTCGTTGTCCCAAATGATCGATAATCGATTCACAAATCGTACTCGACTGCTTGTTCTCAGGAATGACCTTCCACGTTTTGAACGTCTTTCGTTGGTTTATTTCCAATCGTTTTGGCCAATTGACATTGCTCGAGAGCACCGTCCTGTGATGCGTACGAAGCATTGGTTCAGGTGGTGCTAATTCCTGGGAAAGAGCGTTGATTGGCATGCTTCGTTGTTCGTCAAGAATCGATGACCAGAGCGGTTGACCTGATGAAGAAAACCCAATCTTGTCGCCAAGACTTCCCTCTGGAATCGTTTGCTCAAGAGTTCGTTCGCGAAGCGTTTTCAATCTTGAGACTGGGTGCGATTGATCAAGTTGAATTGAAGGTTCAAATGTTACATCGTCACCGAGTACCTCCTTGCTAATTGCGGCAAGAACCGGTCGTTCGTGGATTGGTTGCGATTGAAGAAATCCACTTCTTGTCCTCTCTTTGCTTGGTTTATTCAAGAGTCGACCAAGTTTCGAACGGTTATCGGGACGTTGTTGTTCAGCCTCAGGCAAACCTGCTTTGGCTTTTTGGAGAGCGATACGTAATCGATTGGTTCGCTCAATGCTCATGATTCATCCTCCGTTCGACGTTGACGAGCTGAGGCTTGTTCGCGTGCATGAGCTGATGGTTCGATGTTCAATTCGGCTTCTTCTGATTTCGGATGAAGTGTCGCAACATGGCCGGTTGACTTGATCGGTGGAAATTGCGCAATCTTTCGAGTCGAGGCAGAATTCACTGCCTGTTGCATGCCAGTTTTTCGTTTCTTCGACATTGATTCGGGAAACACATGCTCCTTCGTCGATGGATTTGGTACGAATGGTTTCGTACTGTTCAGATGCTTTTCATCCAATGTTGGAAGTTCGACACGATGGTTTGCAGCCGCATCAATCGGGCTTTTCTTCACGGTTTGTTTGCTGCGTCGACGCTTGCGAACTATTCGTTGTGGCGTTCGTGGTTTTACCTCGATTTGTACGGGTTCTTCAGGCGCCAATTCTTCTTCTTGGGCGTGTACAGTTGGTGCTTTCTCATCTTCAGAATCGTTGGCCCACGCTCGCATCTTGGATTGGAGTTCTTCATCCACTGGGACAGTTTGATGTTCAACTGGAAGGGGTACTTGCTCGACTGGTGGGAATCGTTCTGATCTTGATGAGAGGACTGGGTCGCTGACGTTCTCCTCAAGATGGGCTGCAATAGATGCTTCAATCTCCGCATCAAGGTCGTCAAAGAACGGGTGCTCTTGGAGGAGATCAACATCGAGCAACCATGTCTGAATTTGTTCACTTTCCAAAGGACTGAATTCTCGTTCCAATCGTGACCGCTGAACAGGAGTAAAGGCTTCCAAATTGGACGAAATAAGCAACACGTTGCCACTTGATCGGGTTTGATCGACGATGGACCGAAGCATCTCAATAACACGTAATTCACCATGAATGCCTGACAGATATTCGATGCCTTCAATGACCAACATGCTGATTGGATGGTTGGTGAGGAAGTTGTCAACTTCTCGACGAATCGTCTCAAGAGAAGGTTCCAACGTTCGTTCATGCGGCGTTTCTGATAACCATCGATAATGTTCAAGATCAATGTTGTAGGCTGATGCAACTCGTGGAGGAGCTTGTCGAGAAATCACAAGCACTGGCCGGTTGCTTTCGAGGAGTATGCTGCAGAGATTGAACACATGCTCGGGGTCGAGGGAATGCTCGAGCCATGCTTGGCCCTGTTGTAAAACGGGTCCGCCTTGACTTCGTAGACGAGCCTCACTGCGTCGTCGAACGGCCTCTGGTGCGGAAATACTTGGTTTGACTTCAGGAAGCCGTTCCTCTCGTTCGAGACGGCGACGAGGCGCCTTGACACTTGTCCACCAGGCTTCATCCCTCTGGGTTTCTTCTTGTGAAATCAGGCTCGCATTTGGTTGCTGGGAAACAGCGGAGATGTAGGATGATTCCGACATTTCATGGAGGCTCATTTGTGCATCCAATGCGGAAGCATCGGTTTCGATCTCAAGAAGAGCCTCAATACCAACTCGTCGAATGTCTGCGTCATGGAAGGCCGCTGCAAGCGAACCATCGTAGATCAGGAGGTGGCCAATTCGTTGACCTACCTCTGGAATATTGCGTAGAATCTTGATCGAACCATGACGTTGCAACGTCGCTAATTCTTGAGCAAGGTGGCGGAGAACGTCGACCCCTCCTCGCCTTGTTTCAAGTACGTCTCCGGGTACAAAATCCACCAAAATCCCCACCCCGCAAACCGGAACATTTGCTTTTATCTTTTGAACTGTGTGTCGCATATGGACAAATCCGAAGCATTTCAATGGTCCAACGTTTGGGCCAACCATGGAGGCCTCACCCCTTTCATCGGATGAATTGGTGTTGCTTCAGAAAGGGCGAGAGGATTTTGATTCAGGACGCTATTGGCATGCACATGAAGCATGGGAAGACCTGTGGAATTCGTTGAAGCGCCGTGATGCTGAGCGAGCAGAGATTTTACTCGTCCAAGGATTGATTCAAACCGCGGCTCTTTTGTACAATCATCAACGAAAGAAAACAAGAGGTGTGCGAAACCAATGGGAGAAATTGGTGCCAAAACTTACGGGTTGGCATCATGCTTGGGGGTTGGATATTGCTCAACATATGCAGAACATTGCACCGTTTGTTGAAGATGTTGAGGTCTGGAATCAAGCCTACGAACACATCAAGATACCAGAAGCAAAGGAGGAGAGCGAATGAAGAACTTCACGTCGGGACTCCCTGATCATTTCATTCTCTTCTCACAAACACCAAAAGCGCAAGAGCAATCACGTCGAATCCTTCTTCGATTTGCAACCGTTCTTACAGTCCCTCTCTTGGCAATGGTTCTTTTCGGTGCGAGCATCATCAGTGGATTTTTTCTCATCCTCCTCTTTGTCATTCTCTTGATTGGATTCAAACAAATGAACGATTGGCAACAGATTCCTTTTGCTGTCAATCCATCGCATCCGATGATGGAATTGGATTCACAAAAGAGTGCAGAGGTCATGATCCGTTTGCATGATGGTCGTTGGGTTGAGGCAGGAGAGAATCGGTACAGGCTGATCAACGATGATTTGCTCAGTGGATTCAATCTCGTCGCCCTTGACGATGATTACAGTATTCTTGGCTATTTTTCAGATGAGAAGACGATCGGTTCGAAGCTTCGTCGCACCATGGCTTTACTCAATCAATCACTGGCATTACGAGATGCACACAATCAAGTGGAAGATGAAATCGAACATGCTCGTGAACGTGAATCACTGGATTCAGGCTTGCTCGATCGAGATTGGCCTGAAGACATTGAACTTGAAGATGCAGCAGGGCCAATCGCCAAAATACTCAAGGGGCAAGAATAGCGATTTCAACGATGCATGAACGGGTGCATTGAAAGCCTCAACCTGTCAGCATGCCTCTATGGAAACGCCGGTTCGTTGGTCAGAGATCGTCTCTGAACTGGACCCTGAGCATCAGGATTTGCTCTTTGGCACCTCGCTTTCTCGCCGCTTTTCGAGACTTCCTCTTTGGCTTTCACATCCTGCAAACATCGGCATGTTCTATGGATTCTTGATCGGTTTAGCGCTTATCTTTCCCTACATTCTCCGTTTCGATAACTTGAACGAGTCATTTTCGAATTGGTTGTTGTTCTCTTCCTTGTTTATGGCTGCATGTCTGGTTCTTGGATTCTGCTCATTGATTCTCGTAAGTTTGACAAAACGGATGCCGATGACACCTCCACGAATCATCCTGTATCCAATGCCATTCTTAGGAATCGCTTTACTCGGATTGGATTTCTCAAATGTCGTCGATGTTCCGAGTGGGATTTCCTTGTTCGTTCTCTTGCTTCCTGGCCCTGCATATGTGCATTTGTCTTGGGCACCACGATGGCGTCTTCTCTGCATGCTTGATGAGGGCGTCAATCCATTTGATGGCATGAAGGTCTTGCCTGAATCTGCGCAAGATTCTGCTGATGACATGGCCGGAACGGATCTTGAACTTCTGGAAGTTGTTGACGCATTTGAATCCGAATAAAATCAATCGTAACGGCTGATTCGCATTGGTGGAAGAATTATATTCGGACTCGTTGTCTTTGAGAACATGGAAGTCAACGAGTGCTTCATTGCATCAGTGGGTAAAGACTGGCATCGAATTTCAAATTGCAATGTTCATATGTGCGTCAAGCGACGACTTCAGCGAACGGTCATTCGTGGTCAAGAAGGCGACGACCTCATGGATGAAGGTTCAGAATCGGGTGAATACACCATTACGGGAAATATGCCGATGACCGAATACAAGGAGATCCTCAAAATTTTCAGAGGAGGGCAACCATTTTTCCATGACCCATTTGAAGAGCGTCAAATGAAAGTGGTGTTTCTATCAATCGATTACGATAGTGCCACAGGTGCGTATGAATTCATTTTGATGGAAGATGCTGAGCAAGATGAAATCAAATCTTGAAGATCCGAGCAACCTCAGAATTTGAATCAAATAAGACCGATCTTGGGTCCAATGGATTCCAAGAGTCGTAGAACTTCATCAAGATCATCTCGGGATAGACCAGATGACATTTGTGTTCGGATTCTGGCTTTATCTCGAGCAACCATTGGGAAGACGATTGCTCCAGCCATGACTCCCTCGTTTTGTAGATGGTTGGTCATTTCTTTTGCAGTTGATGATTCACCACACATGATCGGAATAATCGGTGTTGTTGAAACACCTGTATCAAATCCAAGCGATTGCAATTCTTTTCTGAAATAATTCGTATTCTCCCAGAGTTTGGCATGATGCTCAGGCTCTTCCATCAGGACTTCAATCGCAGCCTTTTGGGCTGCTGCAACGCCGGGTGGTTGTGAACCAGAAAGAAGCCAAGAACGTGAATGATTCAATGCATGCGTACGCGTCATCTCAGTTCCAGCAAGGATGCCGCCTTGAACGCCGAGTGCCTTGGAAAATGAACCTACTTCGAAGTCGACCTTTCCTTGCAATTTGAAATGATCAACGATTCCTCGTCCACCTTCTCCAAGTACACCTTCCCCATGACAGTCATCAACGAGAACCATCGCACCAAATTCTTCAGCGAGTTTGTTCACTTCATCGAGTGGCGCATAATCTCCATCCATCGAAAATACACCATCGGTAATGATCAATTTCCGTTCTGCATCTTCGTGTGCACGAAGAACGGCTTCAAGTTCGCCCATGTCGTTGTGCGCATAGACGCCCCGTCGAGCCTTTGTCAATCGAACACCATCGATGATTGAGCCATGATTCAATTCATCACTAATGATCACATCTTGTGGACCTTGAACAAGGGTTGGAATCAAGCCGACATTCGCGGTATAACCTGCTGAATAAATCAATGCAGCTTCCACACCTTTGAAATTAGCAACGGTTCGTTCTGCCTCAAGATGCAAATCCATCGTTCCAGCAATGGCTCGAACCGAACCACTTCCTGCTCCATAGGTTGTTGTAGCATCGACCATGGCTTGAACAACTTTCGGATGGGTTGTGAGGTTGAGGTAGTTGTTTGCTGAAAGCATAATCGTCGGTTTACCTTCCATCGTACAACGAGGTTGATTCGGCCCTTCAAGCGTCGGTGGTTCCCAAAGAAGGGACTTCTCATTGAGTTCATCAAAGCGCTGTTTCATCCACGTCATGTCGCCGGGCATGGTCTCACCATTCACTCCTCGCCGAGGTTGATTAAGGGTTTTTGTGAGATGTGGCTTGAATACGCATGATGAAAAAGGGGAGGCTTTAGCGTAGGGATGTGCAACTGAACGGAACGGTCAGCAGCGGATTGGGCAGAGCCCATGTGTTCATGTCGCAACCGCATTACCAAGAACAGTTTCGTTCCATTCTCGGCACAACTGCATGGCCAGGAACGCTCAATGTCACAGTTGAGGAAGAACATCTTGTTCACTATATTGCATTGCGAAACAAGGCGGGTATTGACACGCTTGATGCGCATCATGATTCGGTCACAAAAGCAGAATCCGTCAACGTTGATGGTTTCGAAGCATTACGAGTTCGGGGCTTTTTGCGAGATGGCGTCTCCTTCGGCGGTGCAACAGCCTACAAAGCAACAATTTCTCACAACGAACATGTTGTTGCTTGTGCGATTTTGATTCCAGATTTGACCAGGCATGTGGACGTCGTTGAGGTCATCTCAGGACCGTTCTTACGAGAACGTCTGGGCATTGAAGACGGTGATGATGTCACCCTACATCTGAACGCTTGATCAATCCCAGATGCCCATGTCCATGCGTGCATCTTCACTCGCATGGATACGAGGGTCCCAGCGTGGGGACCAAACAAGATTGATGTGAACGCTGTTCAATCCATCGGTTTGAAGTGCGGCTCGATGTGCTGCTGCCATGATTTCAGGCGCAGCTGGACAACCTGGCGAGGTAAGAGTAAGATCGATTTCAGCGTGTTTTCCTTCATCACGGTCTTCAAATCGTACTGCATAGACAAGGCCCAACTCAACGATTGAAATATCCAATTCTGGATCTTCGACCGTTTGCAATGCTTCCATAACCTGCGCTTCTTCAACCATCATTCTTCCTCCTTTAAATCGGACATCACCTTGTCGAACATGTTGCGAAAACCGTTGCTTCGAGATGGAGAGAGAGAATTGAGAATCCCCATTTCGACCGCAAAGTCTGGTGTTAAGGTGCGGGCGATTGCAATGGGTTGCCCATCGATCGCAATGGTCAAGATTCCCATCAGGCCTTGAACCAACTTTGAATCAGCTCCTGAAAAGATGCGTACATGTTCATCTTCGAAGTCAACCCGAACGTGTGCCTCTGATTGACATCCATGAATGCGTGTTGATTCGGACCATTCTTCGGTCGGTAATTCATTGACCTCTGAGGCGAGGTCGAACACATACTCAAGGCGCTCCATCCGATCGTCAATTGCTTGAAAATCTTCCACCAGTTCACCCAACTTCTCAGGATACGTCATGCAAATCGCTCCAGAATATCTCGAACATGCATCAAAAATTCTTCAGCATCTTGCATCGTATTGTAAATGTAAAACGAAGCGCGGACTGTACCGCTGATGCCGAGACGATTCAGCAATGGCTGGGCACAATGGTGGCCTGTTCGAACCGCTACACCTCGTGCATCGAGAAGATGAGCAAAATCTTCACTGTGCAGTGTTGGGTGAAGGAAGGAAACGACCGATGAATCATCATCATCATGACGTCCATAGACGGTCATGCCCATGGAGCGTAACGCAGTTGCAACGTGACGAGCAATCTCCAACAATCGTTTGTGTTGTTGGTCGAGATTGAGTGTTCCCAGATAGGTCAATGCTGCATTCCAACCAATTGCTTCAGCAATACGTGGCGTTCCTGCTTCGAATCGATGTTCATTGGTTTGATAGGTTGATCCTTCGAGTGTAACTGTCTCGATCATGTCGCCACCACCCATGAATGGTTGCATTTCTTGGAATGTTTCCTCATTGACGAGGAGACATCCGATTCCAGTAGGACCGCACATTTTGTGAGCGGACAATGCCATCATGTCGGCACCAAGTTCAGCCATGTTGATTTGACAATGCGGTGCACCTTGAGCAGCATCGAGTAAGACCTTTGCACCATGGTCATGGGCGATACGAATGATGTCTTCAATTGGATTTCGAACACCGAGAACGTTTGAAGTATGGACGACACAAACCAATCCCGCACCTTCAACTGAGGCTTCAAAGGCTTCCATGTCAAGGGTCAAATCCGATTGAACAGGGACATATCGTAATTCGTTACCAAAGGATTCTGCAAGCATCTGCCATGGGACAATATCGCTGTGATGTTCCATCTCAGTCAAAACGATTGGTCGTCCCTTAAGTTGGGCATGACCCCACGCGTGTGCTGCGAGATTGATTGCCTCTGTGGTCCCACTCGTGAGAATGCATCGTTCTGCATTGAACCACGATTTGAGTGCAGCTCGACATGCCTCATAGCCATCGGTTGCTTCACCTGCGAGAGTATGGACTGCTCTGTGGACATTTGCGTTATGCTTTGTGTAATAATCGTTCATTGCATCGATGACAATCGCTGGCTTTTGTGTTGTTGCAGCATTGTCAAGATAAATCAAACGATGGCCGTTGACTTGACGTTGCAAGATGGGGAAGTCGTCTTGAATCGCCAATTCAATCACCCGAGAAGTTGGCATTCAAGATGCACTGTAAGCCTGGTTTGAATGGCATCACGAACAAAATCAGAATCCAAACCTGTAAATGAATCAATGAGGAATCCTTCAACGATCATCGATGTTGCTTCTTGTTTGGAGAGCCCTCGACTCATCAAGTAGTGCAACTGCTCTTGATTGATTGGAGCAGATGCTGCACCATGCGCAGCAGCAACCTCATTGGCAAGCACTTCAAGTTCAGGAATCGCTTCTGCTCTGGACGATGGTGATAAGAGCAAATTTCTGAACACCTGTCCAGCATTTGTGTGCTGAGCAACATCGTCGATGGTGAGTGCGCCTGTTCCGATTGAATGACTTCTGTCATCGCAAGCCGCATTGAGTAAGAGATGAGAATTCGTGTGGGGTTGTTGATGATGAATTTCGATATGATGATCGTCATGACGTGTGCCATGTCCATGAACTGCGATGAATTGTTTCAGTGAAGCATTGCTTCCTTCAAGCGTCGAGCGTATGTCAGACTTGTTGCGATGGCCACCCATTGAGAGTGTTGCGAGTTCGAATTGCGCATCACGATGCACCGACCAGTCATCGACACGAACCATCACAGAATCCGCAGACAACTCGTTGATGATTCCGACGCTCAATTGTGCATTAGCGCGAACATTACCCGTTAAGGCAAGACCAAACCAATCGGCTTCACCATGAAGATGGATGACAACTCGCGAAGATGTTGTACAAGAAAAATGGAGATGAGCAGCAACAGCATGCCCTCCAGCATGGATGTGGACGTGTCCTTCCTTTCCATCGCAGTCGACCATTGTTGTTGTTTCGAGGATTTCATTGAGAAAAATACGAGCGATGTCAGTGGTTGCCAATGGTTGTCTTGTCCCTTGTCTAAGACTGAAATCTTCACTCTTGAAGACAGCTGTGTCGGCCTCGGGAATGGTCTTGACATTTCCAGGATGAACCCGTGACCATGGCGTGTAGCGCCAGAGGTGTTCGGATCGACTTGGAACAGTGGCATCGAGGTACGATGTCATCCAATCGAGCCCTCCATTTCTAACTCAAGGAGTCGGTTGAGTTCAACTGCATATTCCATTGGAAGTTCGCGTGTAAACGGTTCAAAGAAACCATTGACGATCATGCCCATTGCTTCTTCTTCAGTATGGCCTCGACTCATGAGGTAAAACAACTGGTCACCGGAGACTTTTGAGACACTGGCTTCGTGTTCAAGATCAGCAGTTGAGTTCCCAATTTCCATTGTTGGATAGGTATCGCTTCGGCTGTCCTCGTCGAGCATGAGCGCATCACAAACAACCTTTGAGCGACAACCCGAAGCCTTTGGCGTAACTTGCAACATTCCTCGATAGGAGGAACGTCCGCCATTTTTCGAAATGGATTTTGACAGGATGCTCGATGTCGTATTCGGAGCAAGGTGGTGCACCTTTGCTCCAGCATCTTGATGCTGACCTTCACCCGCATAGGCAACAGAGATGACCTCAGCATGCGCCCCTTCACCCTTCAGCAACACGGCAGGATACTTCATGGTCAATTTTGAGCCGATGTTACCATCGACCCACTCAACGGTCGCATTCTTGTGGGCTACGCCTCGCTTTGTAACAAGGTTGTAGACGTTTGCAGACCAATTTTGGACAGTGGAGTAGCGAATCTTTGCGCCTTCCATAGCAATCAATTCGACAACGGCTGAATGCAACGAATCGGTGGAATACGTCGGTGCAGTACAACCTTCAACATAGTGAATCGAAGAACCTTCATCAGCGATGATGAGGGTTCGCTCAAACTGACCCATGTTCTTGGCATTGATACGGAAATAGGCTTGAACAGGCATCTCGACATGCACACCTTTCGGTACGTAGATGAACGAGCCACCGGACCAAACCGCTGTGTTGAGTGCCGAGAATTTGTTGTCTGTGTGAGGCACAACTGTGCCAAAATATTTCTTGACAATTTCAGGGTGTTCCTTGAGTCCTGAATCCATGTCCAGGAAAAGAACACCTTGTTCTTCGAGGTCTTCTCGAATCGAGTGATAGACAGCCTCACTTTCGTATTGTGCAGTTACGCCACCAAGCCATTTCTGCTCGGCTTCAGGGATGCCCAATCGATCGAACGTTCGCTTGATGTCATCGGGTACATCGTCCCAGTCTTTTTCCGTCTTGTCGGATGAACGCAGGAAGTAGGTGACATTGTCGAAATCGATACCAGCGAGTGAATCGCAGTTGCCCCATGTTGGCATCTCGCGTTCCATGAAATGGTGGTAGGCCTTGACGCGAATGTCCGTCATCCAATCAGGCTCGCCTTTGAGTTCGGAAATGTCGCGAACAACTTGTTCACTAAGCCCTTTATCGAAGCGAATTGTAGCAGATTCTGGATCATGGAATCCATACTTGTAATCGCCAACCGCATCCTGTGCTTCTTGTGTCACTGTATCACCTCAAGCTAGGGCATCGACCCAGTCGTATCCTTCTTGTTCAAGTTTGAGAGCAAGTTCCGGACCACCACTTTCGACGATTTTCCCATCGATAAGAACGTGAACAACATCGGGTTTGACCAAATCCAGAAGTCGCTGGTAGTGGGTAATGATGAGACAACCTGTGTCTTTTGCTACAGCGTTGATCCCTTCTGCAACGATACGAAGTGCATCGATATCAAGTCCTGAATCGGTTTCATCGAGAAGTGCCATATCCGGTTGAAGCATAAGCATTTGAAGGATTTCAAGGCGCTTCTTTTCGCCACCGCTAAATCCGTCATTGACGTAGCGTGATAGGAAGGACTTGTCCATGTCGAGTTGCTTCATTGCCTCGTTCAGTTCCTTACGGAATTCTCGAGGAGAGGGCGCTTCTCCACGAACGGATGCAACGGACTTACGCAGGAATGTTCCTACTTGGACACCAGGAATTGCCGCAGGATATTGGAAGGAGAGGAACATACCTGCCCGGGCACGTTCAAACACTTCCATTTCGTTGATATCTTCACCTTTGTAATGGATGGTTCCACTGGTGATTTCGTAGGCAGGATGGCCCATGATGACGTTCGCAAGCGTTGATTTTCCTGCACCGTTTCTGCCCATGATGGCATGGATTTCCCCGCGCTTAATCTCAAGGCTAATTCCGTGGATAATCGGCGTATCCCCTACGGAAACGTGAAGATTTTCAACACGTAGTAGGACTTCGGTCATCTTCTCACCTGTTCACTGGTATCATCACCCCCTTATCAATGGATGCAATCGTTCATGATACCACGTCGTTGCAAGAATTCAAACATCACGTTGAATTGGACCAACCATGGAGGACGACTTGGTCAAAGCCTATGCACTTGAAGCGCAGAAGGCAATGGAAGAAGAAGCCAAGCGTCGAATTGCTGAACAAACCGATGCAGAAGAGGAAGAACGTCTGCGAAATACCCGGATTGAAGATGTGGTCGAAACAGAACACCTCGTGCCCGTTTTACTTTCCCGATTGGGAACCGTTCGTGCGGCATTGGATGGCCATGGAGGCGGTATCGCCGTCGCTCGATGGGAACGTGTTGCGAATGGATTTGATTTCGTTCTCGATCTGACTGGCGCTTGCCTTTCATGCGGTGCTGCACCCGGAACATTGGAAGGCGTACGTAACGATTTGGAAGCCGATACTGAAATCGAGGGAGTGCGGTTCTCTTCATCACTTCTTGATACGTTTGATGAACTCGGTCGAGAATTTATTCTCGCTCATGGAAACGTCGAATTTGTTGATGTACCATCGGGCAATTGAAAAGAAATCGCTTGGGGGTTGGTTGCATGGCTGCATGGAGTGATGGCGGTAGAGAGGACCCCCTGCCGTGCAGAGATGGTGACAATGGAAAATTCGAGATCGTTGCTCGCGACGGGCGCGCACGAATTGGAAAACTTCACACCTCTCATGGTATGTTGGAAACGCCTGCTTTGCTTCCTGTCATCAATCCAAACATTCGAACCATCGAGCCAAGAGAGATGTGGAATCGATACGGTATTCAAGGCTTGATTACCAATTCATACATTATCTGGAAGCATGATGATCTGAAGAAACATGCTCTGGAAAAGGGTGTCCACGACCTCATTGACTATCCTGGTGTCATCATGACCGATTCGGGTACGTTCCAATCCTATGTGTACGGTGATGTCGAGGTTGGTGTTGAGGAAATCGTCGAATTTCAACGCTCGATTGGCGTCGATATTGCAACGATGCTCGATGTCTTTAGTCGACCAGACATGACGGAACGTGAAGTGAAGGAAGCTGTTGAAACAACGATTGAACGTTGTGAACTATCCATTAAGGCTGCACAAAGTGTGATGTTGAATGGGCCGATTCAAGGTGGAACATATCGAGATTTGAGAAAACAATCCGCCCAAGGTATGGGTCAATTTGACTTCGCAGTTCATCCAATCGGTGGAATCGTTCCGATTATGGAGCAACATCGCTACAAGGATCTTGCAAAGATCATGCTATCCACAATTGGAGAACTCCCACCAGAACGCCCTCGGCACATGTTTGGATGTGGCCATCCGATGTTATTCGCGATGTTGATTGCACTCGGTGCTGACTTGTTTGATTCGGCAGCGTATGCTCTGTTTGCACGAGACGACCGATTGTTGTCGCCACAGGGAACCTATCGATTGAACGATCTTCATGCATGGCCTGAATTGGTTCCCTGCATCGTTCATTACACGCCCGAAGAGGTTCGAAAAATGGGAGAAGATGAACGAACCAATCTTCTTGCTCGCTACAATCTTGAGGTGACCTTAGCAGAACTTTCTCGATGCAAGCAAGCAGTCCATGAGGGAACAATTTGGCAATTAGCAGAGCAACGTAGTCACCAACATCCAGCGCTCCGTGAAGCATTTTTGTGGCTAACAACACGACCCTTCTCGTCAGGAATCTCAACCGATGCCCTCGATGATTTGGTTCTCGATGACCGATCTGCTGCTCGTGATTATCATCCAAACGGAGGCATATGGGAGAGTGATTGGTCAACGATCATCGATATGCAAACACCAAGGCGAAAGAAGGGTGAGCGATGGGGTGGAGAAGATACCCGTTCCCGTCCTCATATTCTCGCTGCCCGCAGACAATTGCATCAACGATGGAGGCCAATGGCATCCACGCTATGTGATGTTCTGATTTTGAATGGAAAACCCGGGCCATGGCGCCAACGGTGCGATTTGTTGGTTCTGCGATTGAAACATGTTCTTCCTCATCTCGAGATTTTTGTTCAAACACCATTGGGTTTACTCCCGTACTCGTTGGAAGATCTCAACCCATTTGCGCAAGTCGATGGACCTACTTGGTTGTGGAAACGACGCTTGAACACCGTTCTCTTGAGAGAAGAATTGCAACGACTCAATGTTGATGCGGATAGGATTGTCATCCTCGATGTTGGCCAAGATTCATTGATTCAAAAAGCATCAACTTTGCTGATGAAACACGGCCTATTGGATGAAGAAATCATGGTCGATGATCAGGAACTTCCACCACTGAGGGATGACTTGCGACGACGTCAAATCATTGACAAGATGGTTGTTTTGTTAAACCTCGATTATGACCACGCTGCAAACCTTGTTGAATCCTGTACATACATTATCGGCGGTACGGGTCGTGTCAAGAACGTCATCGATAAGCATGGTCAGCACATTGTCAGTCCAAGATTGACCGATGGAGGACTTTCGATGACGGATCTTGGTTCCAAGGCCGTGTTCGAATTGCAGTCCGAATCAATTGTTGAAGGTGAGCAATTCAACCCATCTGCAGGACGAGGGAAAGGTCCTCCACGATTGATGGTTGAGGCAGACGCTGTCGATTTTATTCTTCGTGGAAGGAATGTATTCCATGGCTTTGTAACTGCATGTGATGCTTGGTTGAAAGCGGGTGAAGCTTGCCTCATTCTCGATGAAGGTGGTACGTTGATTGGACATGGCACGGCACAATGTGATGCGAATGAAGCACTTCGTCTCAAGAAAGGTATTGCAGTCAGGACGCGAAGTGACTTTTCGAAATCGATGAAATAACGTGAAGTGAAAGAATTCAAAGACTTCCTTTCAGTGTGTTTATCGAAGACAATGTCGAAGGACCTCATTATCGAAACCAATGCGTTGACCAAATCCTATGGTCCACACGTTGCACTCGATTCCTTGAACCTTGAAGTAGAACGGGGTGCAACCGGGCTACTGGGTCCAAATGGTGCGGGAAAATCGACCTTTTTCAAGACCATTCTTGGCTTGATCCAGGCCACATCTGGAGAAGGCTATGTGCTTGGTCACGACATTCGAACAGAAGGGTTGGCCATACGGTCAAAAATTGGCTACATGCCTGAATACGATGCACTCGATGATGACATGGATGCCATTCATCAAGTTCGATACAGTGGTGAATTGCTCGGGATGAATCCAGTGGTTGCGATGGCAAGGGCACACACTGCGATGGAATATGTTGGTCTTGGCGAATTGCGCTATCGGCAAATCAACTCTTTTTCAACAGGTATGAAGCAAGCAACAAAGTTGGCTTGTTCAATCATACACGACCCTGAACTCATCATCGCTGACGAGCCATCAAATGGGTTGGATGCTGATTCTCGTCAGGCCATGCTGGATACGCTTTCCAACATGGTCACGACCGGAAATCGTTCGGTTCTCATGGCCAGCCATCTAATGGACGATGTAGAACAAGTCTGCGAGAACATTGTGCTTCTCCACAAAGGAAAACTTGCTGCTCAAGGCAGAATTGAAGATTTGAAAGCGATTGATCGAGAAATCGAAATCCACGTTTGGGGCAAAGCGAATGAACTCGAAAATGCGTTAGGAAAAGAAGGTCTTGAAGTTCGTCGAGAAGGTCGGATGATGCGTATTCGTTACGATGGAGATGCAACAACGCATCGTATCCTCAAGTGTGCAGCTGATACGGGTGCTCAAGTTCGTCGGATGCATGAATATGAAGCCTCGCTGGAAGATCTCTTCATCGTCATCATGGAGCGCTTTGGTTATGGTGTAAAGTCAAGCGAAGATTTGCTTGCATCTCCTGCTGAAGCTCGTAAAGTGGATGGACCTGAATCGATGGGAGGTTCTGGTGCATGACCGATGAGACGTTTGACGCTTCAACGCCTGTAACAGGAAAAGGGCGAATGGATACGGCATGGGGTTCTGATTCATCCGATGAGGCTAAAGTTGCCAAACCAAAGGCAAAAACGGGCCAAGTGTTTGAGCAGGTCTACGTTCCATGGGAAGGAGCATTGAATCCTCGATGGATGCGAAATTGGGCAATTTTTCGACACCATGTGTTGGGTATTGTTCGAAAAGGGCACCGTCCATGGGGTGTTCCAACCAAACTCGTGCTCATCGTCGTCTTGCTCGCTTCGATGACCGATGTCGCGCTTACACTTCTCTTCGCTGTGATTGGAGAACCGAGATTGTACGAGGTATGGGGTGTGGGTCGAAACAACCTCTATGCGCACGTCCTCGGCTTCTTCCCGCGGAACATGTTGTTCTATCCACTCGTTGCCGCGTTGCTTGTCGGTGGCGTCATCTCTGAAGACCGCTCCAATGGAACGAGTGCACTGTACTTCTCACGTCCAATCAATCGATTTGACTATGTTGGAATGAAATATCTCGCCGTGGCAACCATTCAGATGTTCATCATTATCGGTACGCTGTTTCTGTATTACTTCGTTGAAATCTTGGCCATGGGGCGAGGTTGGGCTTGGATGTTGGACACATTTCCGATGTTTCTTGCGACCGTTTTCTGTGCCCTTCTCCTGATCATCACCTACACCAGCATTGGACTTGCACTTTCTTCTGTTTCTCGAGGCAAATTTTTCCCTGGTATTGCTTTACTCGCCGTTCTTTTGGGGACCAAAACATTGGCAGCAATTGTCGAAGGTTTGTTCGATCGATCCATCCTTTACCTGATTTCACCCTATGATTCCGTAGCTCATGTTGGTCAAGCATTGATTGGTACGAACATCATGTACAATCATCCATGGATCTGGTCACTCGTATCGGTCATTGCAATCAATGCCGCTTCACTGTATGTCCTCAGTGTTCGTGTCTCTTCGATGGAGGTGACACGTGAATGATGCCTGATTTAGCACAGGAAGGAACGGCGGATGAGAAGGCCTGGTCACCAACTTCAGAAGCGCCAGTTGTCATGTTCAACAATGTTGGCAAAACCTATGGCCGTTACCAAGCAATCGGAGGAATTTCGCTTGCACTCAGCGGAGGTGTCACTGGAATTCTTGGCTTGAATGGTGCTGGGAAGTCAACACTGTTCAAACTCTTGATGGGTAAACTGCAGCCGACCCAAGGAGAAGTACGACTGTTTGGAACAAATCCCTGGAAAAATCCTGCACCCTATGCTCGTGTTGGCTACGTTCCTGAAAATGAGAACATGCACGATTGGATGACTGCGTTTGAGTTTGTTTCGACCTTTGCTCGACTTCATGGATTGACCAGAGATGAAGCGAGAATAGAGGCCGAACGCGTGCTGGAGTTTGTGGGACTTACCGACGTTATGCACAAGAAAATTGGGCGCTTTTCGAAAGGAATGCGACAACGTGCAAAGATCGCTCATGCCCTTGTGAACGATCCTGATTTGATTATTCTCGATGAGCCACTGCAAGGGTGTGATCCACTCGCTCGTACAACGATTATGAACGTCATTCGTGAACTTGGCCGAATGGGTCGAACCGTGTTGCTAAGTAGCCATATTTTATCCGAAATTGAACGTATTACCGAACAAATTGTAATCCTCCATCAAGGTCGCTTGTTGGCCATTGGCAACCTGCATGCAATACGCGAACAATTGGACAACATTCCACATACGATTGAAATTGAGTGTGGTGATGCGAAAGCACTCGCAAGGGACGTTCTTAGTCTCGATGTGGTGCATGGCCTTCAGTTTCCAAGTTCATCGAAGTTGAAGATCTTCACACATCATCTCGGTGAGTTTCATCAGCGTCTTCCAAAAATTATTGTCGACAATGAGCACAATGTTGTTGCCATCAACAATCCCGATGATGACCTTCAATCCATTCTCAAATATCTCACAGGAGGGCTTCGATGAGTAAAAAGGAGCGAGGTGAAACAATCTGGACCTCCTTGGATCGTAAGGCCACGGCCATTGCTGAATTTACCATGCGACAATATCGAACCCGTCTTTCGACATGGGTCGTTCTTGGTGTTGGATTTCTCGCAATCTCGGTCGTTCTCCTCTTCTACATCGATGCCATGAACACAGAAATTGAAGCTGTCGATAACGATGGTGATTCAGAGGATTGGGATGGCGACGGGTATGTCAACGGCCAGGAATTCAAATATGGTACGGATCTATTTGATGATGCTTCGCATCCGGGTTTACTCAGTCCGTCGATTGAACCTGAACCTGCTTCGATGTACATCAATGAAGACGATTACAACTGGGATTATTCTGATGCATCGACGATTACAACGGGTTACGATGATGATGGTGATTGTCGTGATTCTCAATTGCCGCCAAGTGCGCAAGACGACAATTCTGATGGAACACCGTGCAACATTATTTTGATTTACAATCCTGCAACCGACACATATCTCATCTATGCTGATCCGTATGTTGATGAAGATCCTGATGAAGATCGATATGGGAAAGAAGCACAGCATCGAGCGTTCATTCTTGGTGTCGGTAAACTTGGCTTCGTGTTCCTGTTGAGCATCTTTATCCCACTGTTTCTTGCAACCGGATTGATCCGTGATGAAATGACGTCAGGAACAATGCAGTACATGACGGCGAAACCGATTGCACGGGGTGAGATTTTCCTGTATCGTATGCTGGGTTATCTTGCCATCGTTTGGCCATATCTTGTGGTCGTATGTACGCTGCTTGCCATTGTCTCAGGATTTATGGGTCCAGGTGATCAATTCTTCCGCTTTGCAGACCTTGGCGTCTGGTTCTCAATACTTATCGCTGCATTGCTTGCAACACTCGTTTATGGGATGCTCTTCGCATCGCTGGGCGTGTTGTGGAAGTATGGTATTATTCTCGCCCTTCCCATCGCCGCTTGGGAACTTGGCATGGCACTGTTGTCCATGTCCGTTCCTGAATCCAGTTTCTTGCGTATGTCAATCGTCGGATGGTCGATGAGCATCATTGATTCAGCCGCCTATTTGGTATGGCCGGATATGGACATGTTCACCGCAGCAGGTGCGTGGGCAGGTGGTGCAGGGGAAACCTCAATTTTCTTTGGTACTGGAAATGCACTACCAGGTTACAATGCGCTCGAATGGGCTCAAAGCGACCTCGGTCTAGGTATGGGGCCATATGCAACCAGCATCGTTTCGATGATTGTGCTTGTTTGTCAAGCAGCGTTCTTTTGGTTCATTGGTCAACTCATATTCAAGTCGAAAGAGATCGTCTGAGGTGTCAAAATGGAATCCTTTGCAGGTGATTTTTCCACTCTGTGGACGCTCAATAATCGTCCTCCTATTGAACATTTGACGTGGGATTGGTGGTGGTGGCTGGTGATGATCGACGATGAGGACCATCCAATGGTTGGTAAACAACTCATGGTCTTATGGTCAACCAAAGAGAATGACCTCGTCCACATCAATGATGTTGAGTGGAAGCCAAAAGGAACGCCTGGTTTCGATGATGAAGGAGCGATTCAAATCGATGGAATGGTCTGTGCTTGGTGGTTTGATGGTTCGATGATGCACGATGAAATTATTGCAAAAGTCTGCGATATGGTTGTGCTTCCCTCAAAGCATGCCTCTTGGCCTGGTCATGAAGGTGAAGGCGGTGGCGCTGTCGTACCTTTGCTCGATGGTGATTGTTCGATGGGCATGTTTTCCGATCGCTCACAATTCTGGCTCAATCTTGATTTGGACCACGAGGCAATTCAATCGATTCGATTGAAAATGACGCCCTGGAATCATGCAATGTCAACCGCTCGTGAAGCAACAGCGACCTATCTTGGTTCATTGGGTTATGATATTCTCCGTTTACACGGAACCAAGACGAGTGGAACCATCGACGGTAAAGAGGTGACAGGCACAGCTTACTTCCAGAAGGTCTGTGTTCAAGCACCGAGCGTCCCGTGGTATTGGGGCGTATTGCACTTTTCCGATGGATCATACCTCGACTGGTTCTTACCCCATCTTGCACCGACGATTCTCAGTCGAGACCCCAAAGCATGGAGAAGACGCGATGTGACCCATATTGCCGTGAGTCAGGGTGGATTATTTCATGATGCTCAAAACGGACGTAGTGAGCGCTTTAAACGAGTAACAGTCGAAAAAGATCGACAAGCAAACAATCTCCCTCGTTTTTTTATTCATCTCAAGAATGGACGTACATCCATTCGTCTCACCGTACGAGCAGTTGCCCGAGCATACTGGGATTTTCATCAACCCACTCGTGGAGGCGTTTGGTCCCATCTTACGTACAATGAATATCCGCTTGAGGTTGAATCGTTAACCATCGAGGATGAACATGGGATTCGCCAGGAATCAATGTACGATTGGATTCGTGGCAATGCTGAACATAGTTGGGGTCTTCTGCATTGAACAAAATGCCTTGAAAACCTCCCTTCATAAGGCAAAGGGCTTATGTGCTTGTGTGTGAAGGTTGTTTCATGAGCGACGATGCCGATAGTGGGCAGGGCGAAGAAGAAGTTCAGACTGAAGAACCCAACCAAGCAAAAGCAGAAGCAGATGCTTCTTCCAATCAAGAGGCGATGAAAGCACGCTTCAAACTCATCGAAGGTGAAGAGGTCCTTCTGACAAAAGCCCCAAGCCCACTTGGATTCATGAGCATGTACATGCTTGGTCTGATCGTCTTTTTGGTGCACATGGTCTTTTGGAAACCCGATTCACTTCTCAATGAGGATTCAGGCGGTTTTGCAAAATTCATTGTTTGGGTTATGGGACTTGGTGGCTCAAAACTTCCTTTTGGTTTTGTCTTGGTTATGGCGACCATCACTTGGTTTAATCGCATGATGAATACCTCTACATCAGGAAAGTGGGTTACGATTTGGTTGTTGCTTGCAACGCTTGCACCGGTCTTGATTCAAATTGATGGATTCATCGCACTTGTTCGTGATTTATTCTCGGATGCTGATGTCGAGCCGTTCCTTGGCTTCCAATACAATTTCCTCTATTCTGGAATCGCTTTGACGTTTACCTATTGGGCTTTGGTCTTCTACTATCAGCGAAGTTTTGACTATGCAATTACGTCCAATGCTGTCATTTTCAAGCATTCGTTCTTGTTGAGCAGAGCCCATCGACGAATTCTCTTCGATCGCATCTCTGAGATTCAAGTTGAACGAACACCATTTGGAACGATGACAGGTTTTGCGACCCTCACAATTCTAACCGATTCAGGTATTGGTATCGTGGAAGAATCGGTCGGTGGTAGCGTTGGTGTGTCACCAAATCTCCCTGAAAAGCAGGATGATACCTCTGTGGAAAAGGCTGGAAAGAGTCTCTTGAAATCCTTCTTTGCATTGATGTTCTATCAACGAACCATTCGTACGGTTCGTCCTGATCCAAAGCACTGTTTTTACAAGATACGTGGTTGGGAAGATACCAAGACCTTGCTCAATGAAATGCACAAGAAGCATAGCCAATCCACAAAATTGGACACGCTTGCCGAGATTCTGACACAACAGAATGAAGGACAAGAATGAACCGTTGTGTTCAAGAACCCCAAATTTTTGGGTTTGAATGGAGAGAGAAACATGAGCGACGACATTATGGCAGATGCGATGGAATTATTCCGTGCGGGTGATTTGAAGGGTGCTGTTGAAAACCTCGATGGAAAACTTCGTGCGAACCGTGATAATGCAATCCTACAGCATACCTACGCTGAATTTGCAAACATGCTCAACATGGAAGAACAAGACGATGTCGTACCAGGTACGAAGATCATGATGTCCTACAAGAAAGCCATGGAACTTGATGAAGAGAACGATGAGTACATTGCTGATTTCGCATCATTTGCACTCGAATGTCGCCGTGTTCCACAAGCTGTGAAAGAATTTCAACGCTACAGTCGTCGACTTGAGATGGCGGACATTCCTACCGATGACGTCCTCTACATGGCTGCTCGAAACATCGTTGATACCATTGAGGTCATCGATCCTGAAAAGGCAAATCCGATGGTCAAGCCTTGGGTGAAGCAGGCATTGATTTGGGCCGTTGGTGGCTTGGGTTACACGCCAGAACAAGCTGCAGAAATCCTCACCTCTGAAGATTGAGGCTCATCCATGTCCGATGCAGAAACTCGTCTGCATTTTCGCATCGGCTATCTCGGCGATGCCTTTCATGGAAGTCAAATCCAGCCCGATGTTCGCACCGTTCAGGGGGAACTTATTCGTGTTTTCAAAAAACTTGGATGGCTCTCGAAAGATGAGGAAGGCCACAATCTTGTCTTATCCAGTCGTACGGATGCGGGCGTCCATGTTCGACTGAATGGAGGGACTGTTCGCATCGCTTCTTCGCTGTGGAACAGTATTACCCCACGTAAATTTGTTCGAGCAGTTGACGATCTCTTACCTGATGAAATCGCTTTTCTCGATGTACGTGAAGTGGACATGGATTGGAATCCGAGATTGGCCGTTCATCGAGTATATCGCTATCGTCTGGAAGGAATGGAATTCTGGAAGGACCCTGGTGAAGTCTTTTCACAATGGCTTCGATTGTTCGAAGGAACGTATGATGCTCGGAATTTTGCTCGTCTAGAAGAGGGAAAGAATCCAATCCGTACCATCCTCTCATGCACACCATGGATTGTTGATGGCCGAACGGTTGGCTTTGAAATCGTAGGTGAGGCGTTCCTTTGGAATCAGGTTCGACGCACGGCGATGGCGCTTCATCTTCTTGCACTTGGAGAGATTACTGCCGATGATGTTCGAAATGCGATCGACCACCCAAAAATCGAGGTTGACTTTGGTGTTGCACCTCCTGATTGGTTGATCTTATGGGGCGTTGAGTGGGAAGATGCCCACATTCCGGATTCAAATAGCGCAAATTGTCGCTTTTCGCCTCCACCGATTCCAAGTCGAAAAGCAGAACGTACCATGCGAAAACGTTGGCGTCAAGGCGCCCGAATGGAGATGAAGACACTGCTCCAACTCGAATGGATGGAATTGGGCGAATTGCCGGTTGCATTTCATAACGTCAAGGACTGAGTTTATCGCTCCATCGCGGTGTTTAAGTCTGCATAATTCAAGGGCAAAACATGCACGGGATTGCATGGAGTGGTCCTTCTCGGAAACAACTCTTTGCAATTGTATGTATTTCGATGATTTTTCTATCAGGATGTTTAGGAACAGGTGAAGGAAATCAGGAACAGGATTCTCAAAATGGAGAGATTACACTCTCTGTATGGCACACTTTTGCTGCTGAAAGTAAGGAAGAACAAGTGTTCATGAATTCGATCAAGTCGTTCGAATCCTCACATCCCAATGTCACGGTCGATGTGACGATGGTTCCATTTGGCAATGCCGATCAATTGTTCATGACCGCTGCTCAAGGTGGTCAAGCACCAGATTTGATGCGCCTATCCAGTGATCAATTAGGAGCAATTGGTGAGGTGCGTGTCGACGGTTTTCCGCTTCTGGAAGATTTACGGCCTCATTTAACGCCACAGGATCGAGCAATCTTCGAAGAGCGTGCTTTGCAAGCAATGCGTTACGGTGATGCATTGTACGGAATTCCTGCAAGCCAGGACTGTCTCTCACTCATTTTCAACAAAGCGTTGTTTGATGGACAAGGACTTGACTATCCAGATGAAACTTGGACGGAACAAGATTTGTTGCAAGCTGCTGAATCTCTCACCTACGACGACGTACAAGGACTCGCAATTCCAATCAAAACAGCGTATTGGTGGTTCCCTATTCAAGGAGGATTTGGTGGTTCGCTCTTTGACGAGAACGGCGAGCCTACCCTCAATTCCAATGGTTCGAGTGAAGCGATGCAATGGATGCTTGATCTCGAATTGGAGCATGGAGTCGTCGCAACAGGTACACAGATTGAAGGCATGAAGAATCAATTCATCTCCTCAAAAGCGGCCATGATCTTCGATGGACCTTGGAATTGGGCAACCTATGAAGCGAGTCGATTGAACATCGGTCAAACCTTGTTGCCACTTGTTGAAAGTTCAGGCGAACGAATGTCACCGCTTGTGACCTACAAAGGATGGACGGTGAGTAAGCAAAGCGCCAACAAGGTCGCAGCAACTGAACTCGCACTCTGGCTTTCATCCGAAGATGTTCAGAAAGAATTCGCAGTTGAAACCTACACGATGCCGACACATGTTGCACTCGAATCCGATTCGGAAATTATCGATGATGATGTCTTGTCTGGTTTCCTTGAGCAAACAAAGCAAGGTACGCCTGCTCCAACAACAAGGGCTATGTCGCTTGTTTACGATCCATTGTCAACCGCCTTTGAGCAGGCGTATTCTGGAATTGCCTCCACTGAGGAAGCGCTTTCTGGAGCCAATCAGCAACTCAAGGAACAAATGGATTCAATTTCACGTGCAGAACCTTTCCCGCTTGCAGAAGGCTATCGTACGATTAGCATCCAGTTTGAAACAACCAATGCGAC
>CEUK01166169.1_pt1 | contig 36669 bp, 29 predicted proteins | sample 356451 | NCBI WGS metagenome assembly CEUK01 (sample SAMEA2622843, study PRJEB7988) | marine metagenome | isolation source: saline water (ENVO:00002010), including
ACTTCTTTTATCTAAATATATTAATAATGGAAAAAATATTATAATCTTTTTTAAGAAGTAAAGATTCTTAAGTGAATTAATTTTATTTTTTTTCATAAAATTCCATTAAAGTGCATTATTTTATTAAATTAAAGTTAACTTCTTCGGCAATAATTTATTGAATATAAATATTAAAGAGATCATAATCTTTTAAATTAAAAAATATATTTCATCTTGCTTTAATAGTGCCACTTTATCCTTGATATTTACAAGATTGTTAAATATAAAAAAACATTCATAATTTTATTATTAAATTTATATCCTTAAAAAGTATAATATTAATATAAAGATCTTTTAGATCTTGTAAATTTGGGGCCATAGCTCAGCTGGTAGAGCACCTGCATGGCATGCAGGGGGTCAGCGGTTCGAGTCCGCTTGGCTCCATCAGTTATGTAGTAGTAATAACAATTACTTTGAGCGATGATAAATTTAAATAAATCATCTACCTTAGTGTCTAAATAGGAATTATTATGCGCTTTCTGCTACCATTTCGGCGATCAGTTATCCTTAGAAATATACAAAGGGTATATATACTAAAAAGGTTTATTAAAGGTTATGCCAAAGCTGATTTTATGTAATAAATAAAAAGGAGTTTTATTAAATTTTTCTAATTATTTATTTAACATCATAATTGCTCTTATCAATAAATGATTAAATTAGCATTTTGGAGTAAGAGTTTTTTAATTATATTTTGATTTTTAAATTTCTTATAGATTCTCAATATTAAAATAATTTAACTTGAAATATTTTTATTGCAATATAGAGTTTCATCTGTTTTAGAAAAATCTTATTTCTCTTATATGTATTTGATAAATTATCTATTTGATAGATACATTATTAATTTTGTTTTATAATTAAGAATAATATATAAGGCGACTTAAATGAGTTCTTTAATTGAGGTTTGTGACTCTTTTCTGTCAGAAGAAATTTTAAATAGAATTCAAAAAGAGTTATTAGCATTAGAAGTGGAAGATTATAAGAATATAAAATCGCTCTTACCTTGGTTGCCAAAAGAAATAATTAAGGAGAAAAATGTAATTAAGTATTCTGAAAAAGTTTCTGGTTTGGAATTTTCTATTCTATCAAAAGAGACAAGATGTCATATCGCTATAAAATCTGGACTAATAGCTGAAGATACTCAAATTCATTTTGATAGTAAAGCTCTATTAAATATTGTTGTGCCAATATTTATGAGAGATTTAAAAGGTTCAGGATTGATAATTTTCCCTTATTTCACAAGCTTATTATTAAGACCAATTTTGAGATATCAAATTGTATCTAAACTAATAAGAAAAATTAAATTTATACAATTTATTCTTAGAGCTAAAAATGTTCAATATTATCCTAATACAGGATATTTATTTAAAGGTTATTCATTAGCACATGGTGTTTTTTATCAACCAAATTCAGAAAACTCATTAAGAGCTGTTTGTACAATTAACTTTAAAAATTTTTAATAGAATAAAGATGAAAGCTATAAATATATTTTTCATAACACAAATATATGATGAAAATGATCCTTATAGATCAAATGTTGTTGAATGGATTAGACAAATAAGTATTAATCCTAAAGTTGACCATATTCATATTTTGACAAGATATAAATCTAATAGTATTCCAAGTAATAATTGTTCAATTTCAAATATTCAAAGTAAATTTAAAATCATAAGATTTTTAAAATTTTATTTTGAAATATTAAAGCAAATTCCTAAGAATTCAATAATCTTTATTCATATGGGTGGTCCTTATGCAATAAATCTTTTTTTATTCAAAATATTATTTAGATTAAAAGTCTATCAATGGTGGGCTCATCCTGTTTTAAGCATATCAAATAGATTGGGATTCTATTTGACTATTAATAAATTATTTACATGCACGGAAAGCTCTTTCCCTATTAATTCACCTAAAAAAAATATAATTGGTCATGGTGTAGATTTAAATAAATTTCCTTTATATCTTTCTAAGAATTTAAATTTAACTATAAATTCCAATAAAAAGTCATTGGTTACTTCTAGCAGATTAACTTTTAGGAAAAATATTCATAAAATGATTAATTTAATTGATTTTATGAATGGGAGAAGTAGAGATAATATTCAATTAATAATATATGGAAGTCCTTTAAACAAAAATGATATTTTATACCAGAATTATTTAAACGAATTAATTAATAGATCAAATCTGTGTGAATTTGTGAAAATTTTTCCTGCTGTAGATCATAGTAAACTGCATTCATATTATAAGAGTCATAATGTATATCTAAATTTTTCAGATACTGCTTTAGATAAATCTCTACTAGAGGCAATGAGTACTGGAATACCTGTATTGTCATGTAATAAATGCTTAGCTGAAACAATTGAAGATAAGAAATTTTTGAAGCTTATGTATTTTGATAAGAAAGACAATTTAAGTGTTTTGTCTGATAAAGTAAAAAGATTTATTAATCTTAGTGAAGAAGAATTAGAAGAATATAAAATCAAATCTCACAATATCATTAAATCTAAACATTCAATTGAAAAATTAACAAATACTATTGTAAATAATATTTATGATGATATTTACGAAAATAGTAAATAAAATTTAAATTAATAAAACTCAATTTTAAATGAAATATAACAAAATCATTATTTTATATAATTCAAGGATACCTTCAGAAAAGGCTAATGGATATCAAACCTTTAAAACAGCAGAATCTTTTATTCTTAATAATAAAGAAGTAGAAATATGGGGGCCAAAAAGATTTAATTTAAGGTATTTAGCGAATAGAGATGTTAAGGAGTATTATAACCTTTTAAAAACTCCTAAAATCATTAAGATATTTGTTTTTGACTTTTTAACTTTAATTAAATTTGAAAATTCTTTTTCAAAATATTTGAAATTCTTATCAAATATCATATTAATGTTAACTTTTTCAATAGGAGTATTATTAAGGATTCTGATTAAAAATAATAAAAAAACTATATATTTTACAAGAGACGTAAATCTAGCAGCATTTTTAATGAAATTAAATCCTAGTTTAAAAAATAAATTATTTATTGAATTACATAATTTACCCATCAAAAAAGGGAGAAAAGAAAGGCAGATAAAAATTCTAAATAAATCAAGAGGTATATTTGCTTTAACTAATTATATGAAAAAAGAACTTTCTAAATTTAATATTGCAGAGAGAAAAATATTATATGCACCAGATGCAGTTGATGTTTCTCAATTTAAGCTGAAAATTAGAAAAAATATAGCAAGAAATTCATTATCATTACCACAAAAAATGAAGATCTTTCTATATATAGGTAAATTTCATACTCTTGGTAATGAAAAAGGTATTCCTGAAATAATAAAATCAATTAAATTTTTAAATTTAAAAATTCCCTATAAGTTTTATATAGTAGGAGGACCTCTTGATAGGGTAGATATTTATAAGAAGATAGTCAAGAAGAATAATATAGATGCACAAAAAATTATTTTTATGGGTCGTCAAGAAATTAAGAAGATACCGATTTGGCTCAAATCAGCAGATATATTATTAATGCCTCATCCTCGAACAGAATTTTATGAAAAGTATGTATCACCATTAAAACTTTTTGAGTATATGTGCTCAAATAATCCAATAATAGCATCAAATTTAGAATCAATAAAGGAAATTCTTACTAATAAAAAAAATAGTTTATTAGTTGATCCTGGCTCAGCTAAATCTATCGCAGAGGCTATTGAAACTTTGGTAAATAATCCGAAATTTTCTAAAAAAATTGCTAAACAAGCATTTAGTGATATTAATAATTTTTCATGGATAAAAAGAGGTAATAAAATAATCAACTTTATTCAAAATATTTAATAGGATTATTGATATGAATTTTTATACTATTTAATTTGATATATATTTAAGATAAATAATAGAAAAGAGATTTATTTGTCTAAGACATTATAAAATTAATTAAATTTAAAGTTCTTATTTTGAATAATAAAGATAAAATTTATAAGATCATCGATAAATCTTCAGAGTATATTTTATCAAATTTATTTTGCAAAGAACATAAAGTTTTTCATAGAGGTAGAAATTCTTATTTATGGACAATTTTATTATATTTATATAAAAAAAATAAAGATCCTAAAATAATTTCTAAGGCTAATTATTCTTTAAATTCTTATAAAAATTGCTTTGGAATTAATAAGAATAATGATCTAATACTTTTACCTGGTCTAAATGTTAGAGGAAACTATTCTACAAATGCTATTGATTGTGGGATATTTTTAGATAGTATTAATGACTTAAAAGAAATAATTCAATTACCAAATGATATAGAAGTCAATTTTAAAAAAATTATGCGTAACTATGCATATAAAAAACTTAAGAATAGATCTCTAATACATAATCAATATTTATGGCTATTGACTGGTTTCTCTAGGTGTATAAAAGGAAATTTCAAAAGATATAACGATAAATATCTAAAATTAGTTATTGAAATTGTAAATTCATTTTATTCAGAAAATCTCCCTGATGGATCATGTCCTTATAATAATTTAAGTGATGATTTAAATCAAATAACAACTTATTATCATTCGAGATGTCTAGCCTTTGCATCATATTCTTTGGACAATATTTCATATAGAAATAATGAGTTAGAAAGTAAATTCTATAAAGGTGCTTTATTTCTTGCAAAAATGTATAAACCTGATGGATTAAAATCTTTATCTTTAGAGACAAAAAGATATTATTTTCATAATCAATATGAAGTTGGTTCTTTTCCATATGATATATATGTATTTGAAAAAGCTTTTAGTATTTCTGGTGATAATTTTTGGCTTTATTTGTCTCAAAAATGTATTGATAAAATATATCAAACAATAAATAATGATGGCTCACAAGAGTCAAAACTTAATCAAAAATTTAGTGATTGGCAATGTAATATTATGCGAAATACGCATCATGCATGGCTAACAAGAATAAGTAATCAATTTCTGGATAAAATGGATAATTATAAAAAAGTTAAAACAATAAATAAAGAAAATATATTAAATTTAAAATTTGTAAAAAGTATTAATGAAATTGAATCAAGTTTATTACTAATTAATAATGAGATCACTTACTATCAGTTTCTGCAACGCAAAAGTCCTATTAGTAATCTATACGGGCAAAGAATAGTCGGAATACAGCCTGATAAGCATTTACCTATTTCTAATTTATTTTTATCATTCCCTTATGAGTATAGAAGACTATCATTTAAGGCATTTAACTTAAAATATTTCATTAAAGATCTTAGTAGTATAAAAGGTGCTCTGCTTCAAATAAAAGATACCTTGTCAAGGAGAAATATTAAAAAAGCATTTTATATATTTAATGATCATATATTATCTTATTTTTTAGTAGGTTCTACAACCTTATCTTCTTCTTTCCCTTTATCAATAAATGATATTAATATTTCTGACAGTTGGATTGGACATAATCTTCAATATGCGGATATTAAAGGTTTTAATATTTTAGATATTGGCTATAGAAAGATAATATTAAATAGTAACTCTCTTTTTATTTCTGATATTTTATATAAAAATAAAATTTCATATACTTTTTTAGATAAAGATATTGAATATATTTTAAATACAAAGTATAAATTATTATTTAAATTTTTTAATAAGAAATTACTTATTCTCTTTGGTCCATTTATGATCACATATAAAAAAAATATAAAAGACTTTAAAGAAATTTAGCTTTCTTTCTTTTTACAAACAATAACAAATAATCTACAAAAGTATTTTAAAAATAGGTTTGTTATTTTTTTTCCGGCTTTATTAGGTAAAGGACTGATACCATAAATATCAATTATTTTAAAGTTATTTTTTATTGATATTAAGCTTTTTATTGGATTTAAAGGTATATGAGGCCCAAAATTCGGCACTTGATTTTTTCTTGTTTTTAAATAAAAGTGAAAACCATACCAAGAAAATAAATTTCTAATTGAAAAAACTATATATTCATCTTTTTTACATATCCTTTTTATTTCAGAAATTAATATATTAGGTTTTGGGTATTCTTCTAATGACTGTAAGCAGTAAACAATATCAAATATCTTACCTTCATTTAATATTCTACCCTTATGATTTATTTTTATAAAATCAACTTTTTTTAAATTTTGAGAAACTAATCTACTTTGAATATATTTAAAGTTATTCTCAGAATATTCAGCGACAGATATATTAGAGTTTTTTTTATTAGATAGAAAATTAGTATATTGGCCACCATAAGGCAGTATTTCTAATATTTTTAATTTTGATTTATCTTGTATAAATTGATTTATATTTTTACTTCCAAATAATTCTTGTTCTAATTCTAATTTATATCTTTTTGAAAAATATGTTGTTGGAAATGGAGATTTTGCAAATACACTGAATGATCTAAAGTTACTAATTTGGTTAAATGTCCATTTGTGTGGATTATGAATAGAGTAATTATTGTTATTATTCATCGCTTTCCAAAAACATGGCTCTTCATTATGTCTTAAAGGATAAATAGAACTTCTTTCCCTTTTGAATATATTTCTTGATAAAACATCATCTACTTTCCTTTTTGATGCCTTTATTTCAAAATTAGATTTATTTCCAGGATATCCTATTGTTAAAGCTCCAAGTACACCAAATGATTTATCTATTTTTAATAACTTTTTTATTTTGCTAGTGTTACCAATTCCAGCGTTCCAACATCCAACTAGGCCATCTTCATCAGCATAATATAAGATCATTTGAGTGGCTGCAGCTGCACTTTGTATTACTGAGAATTTATTGTGATTCCATCCGTAATGAGTTGATATAAATATTATCCAAGAAGCCTCTAAGAAATGGCTTTGGGCAGATATTCTAGATATTTTTTCTTTCATAGATTTATCATCTACTGCAATAAAATGCCACATTTGATGATTACATGAGGAGGGAGCATAATTAATTGCTTTGTTTATTATTTCCCGTATAAATTCGTAACTAATTTCTTTATTACTATATGTACGGCTTGATTTCCGATATGATTTCATTAGTAATTCAAAAATATATTGTACTTATATAAGCTTGCCATAGAGTGCTGCAAAGGTAAATCTCTTTGGAGAACCCTATATAATATAAAAATTGCGGATCTTAAGGTTTATGGTGATTTATTAGATGCTGGATCTAAAAATATAATTGCTTCATATTATAGGTATCTAGATATTTCAAATATAAAAAGTAGTACATTTGTTGATTATTATTCAAATGAAAGTGAATATTTGGTAAAAATAGACCTAGAAAAAGAAATACCTTTAAAATCTTTTTCTTATGATTCAATTTTATTAATGAATGTTTTAGAACATGTCTATAATCATAAGTTATTACTCAAAGAACTTTATCGATTGACAAAAAAATGGAATTATTATAGGTTCTGTCCCTTTTATGTTTAGATATCATGCTGATCCAAATGATTACTATAGATTTACACATGAAAGCCTCAAAAGGAATCTCTTAGAATCTGTTTATAGTGATATAGAAATTTATGCAATTGGTAATGGACTTTTAATTCTATTAGCAGAACAATTCTCAAGATTAATACTATCTAATAAAATTTTTACATGGAATAAGATTTATAGTATGGTTAATATCTATCGGTTTATCTAAAATACCTTTTTAAAATAAAGATAATATAAATTCAAATAAAAAATAGGCTGCTTATTTAGGACTTGTTTTCCAGGCTAGAAAAATTTAATTTGTAATGGTGTGAAATGGTATTTAATGTGAATGTTGTAAAAATACCAAAAATAAGAGAAATATAAATCAATTCTTGCATTTTAAAAATAAAACCAGCTAAAAGAAAAATCATTGATAATATGGAACCAAAAAGTGAATTTTTCGTAATGCTATTATATTGATTTTTGAAAATATGTAAGGGAATAGCCCAAGAAAAAATCAAGACAAAAAATGATAAAAACAATAAAAATGTCTGTATAAAATTTTCTAAATAAGTTAATTTTATTTGATATACAAACATTAAAAAGGGTGAAGAAATGTAAAAGTATACTATTGAAATTATTAATGCTAATGGTAATAACTTTAATGATATTGAAATAAAGAAATTATATAAATTTCTATAGCTTTTTCTTGATCTATTTATATAAGAAATTGAAAAATTATTTATATATTGAGAAGGTTGCAATATTATTGTGGGAACAGACTTTATTATTTTTACTAAGCTACTTCCAGCTGGACCAGCAATAATTCCAGCAATTGCAATATCACTATTTTTAACTATTGAGGAAAATAAATTTCTCAAATATGAAGATTTGATTGATGAAGAAATATCTGTATTTGATATAGTAAATTCTTTAAATATTTTTAATGGTTTTTTAAATGAATAAATAATCTTAGATTTGATTAGAGGATATATAATATTAAACTCATATATAAAAAATAAAAATGATTTTAAAAAATAAGCTAATGAGATATAAATTATCTCGTAACTGCTTGGCTTAAAAAGATAAATTAAATAAATCAGTAAAATTGAAATTAATTTCTTAGTTAGCTCATAGAAAGATATATTTTGTGATTTATTTTTGAAATATTGAAAAGCATACCATACTCCAGTTAATTTATTTAATATTATGGTAGAAGATATAAATAATAAACTTAATAGGATTGTTAAAATATTATATTTATATATATCTTTAAAAAAAGGAATTAATATTAATGATAAAGGAATTAAGGGAATAAGTATAATTAAATAAAATGAATATAGTTTTGAAAATTGCTCATAAGCTTTTCTTTCTGATAAACCAAATTTATTCAATAAGACTTGAGTGGTTTCTACTATTCTTATACTTAAAATAGATGAGAGCAAAATAGTAGAACTTTGAAGCAGAAAAAAAGTCCCTAATATATTTAAATTGAATGATCGATATAAAATTGATGTCTCTATTATTGATGCAAATGTTGAGTATATTACAGTACAAAATTGTAAAAAGAACTTTAATCTAATATTCATTTCTTAGCTTCATGATTTTTTATCTTCAATAAATAATCCCGATATATGATCTGCTAGTCTTAAACTGAATAAAATAATAAATAACATTGGGTTTGAACTTGAAGGAGATGGGAAAATTGATGGTCCACAAATATATAAATTTAAAATGTCGTGTGTTCTACAATCTTTATTTACAACACCCTCATTCTTTAATTTACTCATAACTGTTGTAGACATAAAGTGAGAACTTCCATTCCAAATATCCCACTTTTGACCATCATTTATTTTTGAGTTTAAAAAACCAATCTTTTCAAATTTTAAATTTTGAGATAACAATCTATGAGAAAGTATAAGACTCTTTTTATCTCTTTCAGATATTTGCCAATCAATATTTAGCTTCTCATAACCATGGAAATCTTTTACATTTGATAAATATACTTTGCTATTTTCATTTAGTGAAGAAGCACAATAATTTCTAATAGCAAGATATTCTGTATACAAAGGTATTTTTAAAAATTGTTTTATTTTTATATTTAAAAACATTATAAAACCTTGTAAAATATTTTTTTCTTTTATACCTAATTTATTTAATAAAGCTCTTTTTATTTTATTTTTAGGCTTAATTTTGTAAAAGAATTTACTATGGTAATCAGGGATTATTGCATCAAAGCATATTCTACTCTTACTAATATTATTTTCTATAACCTTTTTATTGGATAATTCAATTCCAAATTCTATTTTATGCTTTTTCCCAATCCTTTTTTGTGAACATAAAAAAGTTTTTTCGATATTAATTTTTTTATTTAATTTTATTATCCCCTCTAATCCCCTTGGGTGAGCAGAAAAGTTTAATCCAAGTTTACCACTCGAATTAGCTAATCCTATTTTTTTATTATCTCCAGAGTGAAGCAATAACTTTACTACCTCTAAACCGCCATTGCAGCATATAAAATATTTAGCATTAAAAATTTTTTCTTTTTTTGATAAGGTTGATAATACTTTTAAGGAAGTGATTTTTTTATTATCCCCTGATTTATTCAAAATTATTGCGTTAGTGTTTATATATAAGTCAAGATTTTTATTATTGCTAAAATTTAATTTAAATCTTTTTATTTTAATTTTTAATGCAGGTGAAATATTAAAATTAGAGCGTAATAATTTCTTATAAAATTTATTTTTAATTAATTTTTTGGTTTCTTCCTCTAATTTTTCTGTAGTGAAATATCCTGTAAGGAATTTCATTGCTTCCTTTCTCCAGAAAATTAATTCTTTTTTCTTTAATGGCCAATTTTTTAATTCAAGATTATCAATATTAACAAGTCTTCCTGACCAGAGATTTGTTTTACCTCCTAGATATCTTGCACATGATTTTTTAAAGTTTATTTTGTTTTGTAATTCATAATCAGTATCTATGCTATTAATTATTTCATTTTTAACTAAACCACCAGACTCTACTACAGCAATCTTAATTTTTTTATTTAAATTATTAATTTTATTAGCGCAAGTAATTCCAGAAGCTCCTGCTCCTATAATTACTACATCATAATTATATTCATTAATATTATTTTTCTTTTCAAGATCAAATAACATTTAATTTTAAAATTAATTTTATAAGAATACTTACTATAGATAATTTTGTAAAGGGAATAGGGATATCAATAAAAATTTTAAACTTATCTACCAAATAGAAAGCTAAATAGTCATATATTCCATCTTCTAATGTATATTCATTTTTATATTTGTCTAAAGCTATTAATGTAAATATTTCATCTAATGCATTAATTTTTAATATTGCATGAACTTCTGAATTTTTAATATTATTTTTAAAAATAAATTGCTTTTTAAAATAATAACTATGATATAAATTTTTATCAAGATATAGATCTATTCCTAAAAGAGTATTTTCTTTAATTCTATATTTGGTATAAAAATTACTAGATTTTGAATTTGTATTTATCTCGTAATCTGAAATACTACCATTTGATCCTTTTAATAAGAATCTACCAATATCATAATTTCTAGGATCTTGAATATTACATATATTATTTATTCCTGAAAAAATATTCAAAAAATAAAAACCTGCGTTTTGTTTTTTTTTTAAAATTAAACTAAAGTTATTTATTTTAAATAAAAACCTTATTAGAGATAAAGTGTGGTACTTATAGGAATTATGAAAAAAATATGCTGTTTTTAATTTTCCTAATAAACCCTCACTTATTAATTTTTCATAAATCTTATGAGTTAAAAAATAAGGCCAGTCCTCTAGTATAATTACTTTCTTGAAAGCTGAAAAGTTTGATGATCTAAGTAAATCTTTTATATAAATGGGTGGTGTATCTATTAATAATATAATGTCTTTTAAATCTATTTTTTTTGTTATTTTTTTTAAAACTTTTGAAATTTGATTAGCTGTTACACCTAGATATAGGTATTTAATCCCTTTCAATTTAATTTGTTCAATAGAATCTGTAGTAAATGTAATAGTAGAATTAATTGATGAAATATTTATTTTTTTGCCAGAGTTTTTTGAAATTATTTGCGAAATATTAAAGTAATTATTATTAATAATCGCAGGAGCTATTGTTTTTAATACCCTTTTACCTGCACCTATAAGTACTATATTATCCATTATTTTAGTAAATCTAGTATATTTAAGTTAATAAGCTGCTTATATACTATAAATATAATATTGAATATTTTAAATGTAAAACATTAATGCTAAATTAATTTACTAAATTTAATTTAAATTCATTTAAATATTTATAGTACTTTTAAAGAAATCTTTTTAAAAAAATTTTTTAATTTATGTTAGAAATAAATATGGAAAAAGAATATTATTTAGTAACTGGTGCAACTGGTTTTATAGGTTTTCATTTAACAAGATCACTGAATGAATTAGGTTATAATGTACTAGCTATTGATAATAATATAAGAGGAGGAAATGATTCAGCACATATTTATTTTATAAAAAATAATATAAAATTCTTAAATATTGATTTATGTGAACAATCTCAATTAAAGTTATTAGATCCTTATCTTTCTTCAATAAAAGGTATTTTTCATTTGGCGGCTTTGAATGGAACAAATAATTTTTATAAAAAACCTTATACTGTTTTTAAAAATTCAACTATGCCTTTATTAAACCTACTAGAAGAATTGATAAAAAATAACTTAACTCCTAAGATTTTATATACAGGATCCTCTGAATGCTATGCATATGGAGTTAAAAAAGGTTTTAATAAGATCCCTACTTCTGAAGAAACAATATTAGCTCTTGGACCAATTGCAAATCCTAGATGGTCCTATGCTTGTGGGAAGTTATCTGGAGAATATGGATTATTTAATGCGCATAAAGAATATAGAATTCCATTCGTCATAGCAAGAGTTCATAATATCTATGGACCAAGAATGGGATTAAATCATTTTTTCTCAGATTTTATAACAAGATGCTTTAATGGTGAATATTATTTATTTGGGCCAAATCAAACACGATCATATTGTTATATTGATGACTGTATAAATGCTTTGATTCTTTTGATGAATTCAAATGAGGCGAATCAAAATATTTTTAATGTGGGATCTCCAAATGAGACAAAAAATATTAATTGTGCTAAATTTATACTTAATGAATTAGGTATTAATGAAGAAATTATTTTTAAGGATGCACCTTCTGGTTCGATTGATCGCAGAAAACCTGATTTGACAAAAATTTTTAATATGTTTCCATCTTTAGAGAATCAAAAATCTTTAGAGTCTGGATTAAAACTAACTATTAATTGGTACAAAAAAAATAAAATAGATTTTGATACGTATGAAAATTGATATTTTTGGAGTTGGATATGTTGGTTTGACTTTTGCATTAGTTCTTGCAAAATTTAAGCATAATGTTAAATGTTGGGATATTGATAAAGAGAAAATAAAAGAATATAAAAAATGCAATTCAGATATAAAAGAACCTTATATCGAAGATATGCTTTATGAATTTCAGAAAAATGGTAACTTGAATTTTGAATTTTATGACTCTAAAAATGATATTAATACAGAATTAGCTATTATCACAATTGGTACATCATTAATTGATAATTCTTCAGAAGAATCTCATTCGCATATATTCAAGCTTGTAGATGAATTGGTAAGTAATAATGTGAAATCAATTTTATTGCGAAGTACTGTTGAGATAGGTACATGTAGAAAATTAAATAAAATATATGGTGATAAATGTAACTTTATATTTGCTCCTGAACGAACAATAGAAGGAAAAGCTATTGAGGAGTTATTGTCACTCCCTCAAATAGCTGCTTGTAATAATCAAGAATCTAAGATTCTTGTTGAAAAGTGTTTTTCTCCTTTAGGAGTAAAAATAATATATAGTGATTCATGGGAAGAGGCAGAATTGGCAAAATTAATTTGTAATGTTTACAGGGACTATAATTTTTCTTTTGCGAATCTTTTATTAAGAATAACAAGAGAATTATCCATCGATATAACAAAAATAATAGATTTAGTTTCTTTAGATTACAATCGCATGCCTATTCTAAAAGCAGGACCTGTATCTGGTCCTTGCCTTACAAAGGATTCAATTATTCTTTCAAATTCTATTAAAGACAAAGACGTTAAAAAAGTATTGCTATCATCAAGGAAAATTAATAATCAGATTATTAAAATTGCTTCCGAAGATATTATCCTAATTGCTAAAAAATATAGTATTAAAAGTTTATTATTTATTGGTTTAACATTTAAGAATTCTCCATTTACAACAGATACTCGCGATTCGCATTCAATTGAATTAATAAATAATCTAAAGCATAAATTTAAATTCAATATATATGATCCATATACTGATAAAAGAGCAAAAACTTTATTTAAAGATTTTTTTATTGATAATCTTAAAAATTCTTGTGATGAATTAGTTATTCTGTGTAATAGTCAATCTTGGATAATTAATATTTTTGAGGAAAATAAATATCTTAAAGATTCTATCAAATATTGGCTTTATAAACCTTATTTGGATTTAGATAAAAAAAATTATTTTTTAGGTGACCACAAAAAAATATTAAATAATTAAATTTAAAATGAAAGTATTAATTCTTGGTAGTAATTCTAGAATGCATTGTGGTTGGACAACAATGACAAAAGGAATATCAGAAGGTTTTAATTTTAATAATGTTAGAAATTTTATATTAGAGGGAATTAATAGAAATAATAGAAACTTTAACTTTAATAATCCTTTTTATCTTAGTTACCATATAAGGACTAACTTATTTAGTCTATTTCTAGATGTATTAAGAATTTTTTTTATATCAATTATTTATAGACCAAGTCATATATTAATAATTCCAGAATTACTGTGTTTGCCAACTTATATTGTTTCCAAATTATTAAATATTAAATATAGTATTTACTCAGCAGGAACTTATTCTTCTTTTATTTTAAGTCAACGTGGATATTTTTTAAAAAAATCTTTTCTCAATGCGAAAAATATATTTCCAATGAGTGAATATACTAAAAATAGGATAATAGAAAAATGTAACCATAAAAGGATTTTTGTAGTTTATGCAGGTTATAATCATAATCAATATTATAAAAGAGATATAGAAAAAGAAAAATATTCAATAATTTATGTAGGTAATTTGAAGAAAAGAAAAGGATTTAAAGTTTTATGTAATAGTGTTATATCTTTGCCTATTAGTATTAGAAAGAATATTTTTATAAGGTTAGTAGGTTCTTTTAATAAAAAAGAATTTAGTAAATATTCTAAAATTTTAAAAAATAAAGATATTTCATTTCAAATATTTAAAGATATAAGTGATGAACAACTATCAATTTTATTTAATAAATCAGAGATTAATATTTTGCCATCTATTACTGAAGAAAATTACTATGAAGGATTTGGCATTATTCATTCAGAAGCGATTGCTTCAAATTGTATGACAATTGGCTCATTAAATTCCGGGAATGAAAGTGCTATTAGTATAAATAATGGTTATCTAATAAATAATAAAATAGATATTAATCAAGAGTTAACAAATCTTTTAAAAAATATTTTTAATTCGTCTAAAATTTGTGTTCCAAGCGGCCAAAAGCCATTAAAATGGAGTAAAGTCGTAAATAAAATGATCTTAAAAATAAAGTGAAAAAGTTTTATAATTTCCTTTATAAATTGAAAGTTGAATTTAGAAATATTTTTTATATGCCAATTATAAAATATAAAATCTCTGATAATTTAAATTATGATATGTATTGGGATATTAGAAATAAGTCAGAAAGAAAAAATCCTCATATTCTTCATGAATATCGTGCAAAGTTGCTTTATGATTTTATTCTCGAAAATAATTTATCTTTGAATTCTAATATATTAGATATTGGCTCTGGAGATGGAAGACAGCTTAAAGCAATTCAAAATATAATGGATAAATTATCTATAACTGCTTCTGACATTAGTATGAAATCAATAGAAATTTTATCTGAAGATTTTGAGACTATTAATATTAATTTAGATAAAAATTTTGTTACAAAAGACTATAAGATAATTACTGCATTTGAGGTACTTGAACATTTAGAAAAACCAGAGGAAGATTTAATGTACTTTTTATCTAAAACAGATTATGCTTTTATATTCTCAGTTCCAAATACAGGCTATTTTTTTCATAGATTAAGACTATTTTTTGGAAGTTTTCCTATGCAATGGAAAAGTTTTCCTGGAGAACATTTAAGATTTTGGACTTATAAAGATATGGAATGGTGGTTGTCTTGTTACTTAGGTTTGAATAAAAATAAATATAAAATAATATGTTATGCATACCTTTTTCCTTTTTTAAAGAATATTTTTCCTTTTAATTTACCTTTATTTGCCAAAGGGCTTTTTATTCAAATTAATAAAAATTAAAATTGATTAGAAATCGTACAAAGTTTATTATTCATACTTTTACTGTTGCTTTTACAACATGTTCTTCCATCTTTGAGAATTTTATACTTTTTAATACTTTTAATTTAGATGTATTAGGTACTTTTTTTCTTATTCAAAGTTTTGCTCTTTTATCATCTGCATTTGTAAGTTTCAGAATAAAAGAAGTTTCTCAACTTTTATTATCAAAAAAAAATCTTTCAATTTCTCAAAGACAAAATAGTTTTTCTGAAATATATGCTTTCTATATTATGGTTCTATCAACTTTAATACCATTTGCGATTTTATTAATATTTATTTTACAGAATTTATTTAATCAAAATTTATTAATATATATGCCTACTATAATTTTAGTTATTTTTACTTTTATACTAAATCAATTATCTGGCTTCTGGTTCGCGATTCAATATCATAATAATCAATCACAAAAAATATCTTATTATCAAACATCTAAAAAGATTTCCTCTTTAATAATTATTTCTTGTTTATTTCTTATTAAACCTAATGAATTTGTGGTTTTCTTTATTGCTCTTTCTTATTTATTAAATGCATTAATATTTTTTATTTATGAATATAAATCTGTATCTAAAATATTAAATCAGAAATTTGTTTCTAGTTTTAGAAGACCTTTTTATATATTTAGAAAAATAATCTTTTCAGAATCTGATATTTCATTAGCATTAAAAACAGGATATTTGAGAACATTATTTTCTACATGGGCTAAGAATGGTGATATTTCTATAGCTGGAATTATTGCTGGACCAAGTGGCAGTGGATTATTAAAAGCTATAAAATCTATTACAAATTTAATATTTCAATTTACAACCTATACAGAGTCTTTTTTCATGACTTATATAAATAGAAATAATAATAAAGATAATTTTTTAAATAATTTATTTTATAAATCATTGTTATTAATTCCTATTGCAATATTAGTTTCAATAATTTCATTTTATTTCTCGCAAACACTCTTTTTAGTTATCTATAAAATAGAACTTACAAACTTTGAATCTCTAATTATTTCTATTCTTTTAATGATAGCTTTTACTGTGTTGATATTTTCTTGGATTTTTCCGTCATATCTTTTAAAAAATAAGTATAAAACTATTATGTATATAAGTTTTTTAGGTACTTTTATTACTTATATTATTTTTGCATGTTCATTTTTCTTTAAATCTTTAATAATATTATATTTTGCTTTGCCAATAGGTAGAATTTCTGGAACAATATCCAGCTTGATTTTATATTATAAGTTAGAGTCTTTTCATAAAAGATCTAAATAAAAATAATATAAATCTTTTAAAAATAAATTTATAAATTTTAATTTATTAAACTTTTTTTGCTATTAATTCCATTTCTTGCAACTTCTCTCCAAAGTTGATTTCTAGTGTTTAGGTTTTTTTCCTCATCATATTTTTTAATTGCTCTTTTTTTTGCATAGCTTCCCATCCTTTTTCTTAATTGATCATCTTCAATTAATTTAATTATATGTTTTGATATTTCTTTGCTTGAAGATGAATTAACTAGAAAGCCTGATTTTTTATCTTCAATATTTTCGTAAGACCCATCACTTAAAGTACTTACTATTGGTAAACCAGATAGAGCAGCTTCACTTAAAACTACTCCAAAACCTTCATAAATTGATGTATGTAAATAAATGTCTGAAATTCTATAGAATTTAGATAAAAGAGAGTGATTAGCTCCATCAGAATATATATATATCTTTTCTTTAATATTACTTTCTAAATTATTTAATAAATCATTAAATAATTTTGATTTTTTGAAGTTCCCAATCAGTAGTAGTTTTGTATTTGGCTTCTTTTTGATTACCTCAATAAATGTTTCAATTAATAGATTTAGTCTTTTAAATTTTACTGGTCTTCCGACCCATAATAATAATTTTGTTGATAAATCACTTGTTATTTTTAGTCTGAAATTATTTAATATTTTCTTATCAATTTCTTTGGTAAATGTTCTTGTATCTACAAGTGTATGGTTAACTATTATCCTATTTGGATCTAATCCAAAATACTTTATATATTTTTCTTTTTCTTTCCTATTATTAACTCGCCATGCATCTGCTAAAGGTAAATTAAATCGCATTAATAATTTCAATAATCTGAAATAAAAAGGTCTTTCATTAACCCAGTTTTTATTATTTACGAATGAAGAATGACTACCAATTAGTAAAGGTATATTAAATAATTTCCTTATTATATTAGCTATTAACGCAGTCCCAAATGGATCTTGCGAATATATTAAATTGAATTTATATTTTAAACATAATTTAATGGCTTTCCTAAGTCCATTAATTACAAGTAAAAAATGATTACTATTAACCACTGGGTAAATAAAAATATAATCTTCTCTAGATATTATTTTTTGAAATGATCTTTTATTAATTGGTGATAGTAGTATCATATAAATTCTTATATTTGAATACTTTGCATATTTTAGATGTCTTTTAATTGTCCTTTCACCCTTTCCTAAAGTCACGTCATTTCCAAGACTGATCATTAATAAATTCATAATATTTACAATTTATTTTTTGAAAACCATTTGAAATCTAACATATGATTGAGAGGTTTTTTTTTTTTTTAATTTAAAACGAAACTTATAAATAAAAATTAATTCTTACGAATTATATTTTTAAAAGTTTTTAAGATAAAAGTTTTTCATATATTTCTATATGATTAGCTACGATTTTATTTATATCAAACTTATTTATTGCTAGTAATCTCCCTTGCTTTCCCATCATTTTCATTCTTTTAGGATTATTTATAAGATATTGTATAGCAAAAGATAAAGATATAAATTCTTTTTTAGGTACCAATAATCCTGTTTTGTATTCAATAATAGCATCTCTGCATCCTGGAACATTAGTTGTTATTACAGGAATTCCACATGCTGCTGCTTCGCATAATACTTTTGGTAATCCTTCCCTATAAGAAGGTAATACAATAATTGATGCTTGCGTTAATATTTTCTCCATATTCTCTTTGAAACCTATATATTCAATAACTGATTTCCTAACCCAATATTCAATTACATCTTTTTTGATAAAGTCTTTCGCTTCATAATCAAAATCTCCACATATAATAAATTTCGCAAGTCCTTTTAATTTCTCAGCAGATTTAATAAATTCATTTATTCCCTTACTTTCAACTATTCTTGCAGGCATAAGTACTACTTTTTTATAATTTAATTCTTTTTTAGGTTGAAATTTTTTTAAATCTACGCCTGAGCCGTTTATTAAAATTGATTGTTCAGGAGATAAATTACATATTTTATTTATAAAATTTTTATCGGTATTATTTTGGAAAATTACCTTGATATTTCTATTTGATAAAGATACTTTATATAAAATACATGTAATTATTCTTCTGAAATTACCTATTAGACCTTTATCAACGAATATAAATCCAAGGCCAGAAATAGAGGCAACAATATTTAATCTTTTTCTATAAAATTTTGTTGCTATACATCCAAGAATAACTGGCTTTATGGAAATAAAATGAACTATATCTGGATTAATATCTTGAATTAACTGATAGATTGATAAGCCTGTTTTAAAAAGTCCTATTAGTCCAATATTTGACCTATTGATTTTAATAGGATGAGTTATTATTCCTAACTTAGATATTTTTTTAGAGGCCCCAGTAATAGCAGACCCTAGATGAACTTCATGATTTTTTTTAATTAATTCTTTAGCGATATCAATTCTATGACTTAATAGAAATTTATCAGTATTAAGTATGAAAAGTATCTTACTTTTTTTTATTTCTTTCATTAATAACTTTTCTTATTTTCAATCCATGATTGCCACATTAAAATACACCATAACTGTGGTGTGTAATCATATTCATTTTTATTATGCTTAGACCATATTTCTTCTATTAATTTATAATTGAGAAATTCTTGTTCTTTAATTTTATTCTCGGATAAAAGATCGCATGCCCAATCCCTTAAAGGCCCTTTGAGCCATGATCCAATTGGAACTGCAAATCCAGCTTTAGGCCTTAAAAACATATCTTCAGGGATATATTTCTTTAGTATATCTTTCAAAATAATTTTACCTGTTCTAGATATTTTATTTGAGTATGATTTCATTTTTAAAGGTAAATTAACAGCGAATTCAGCAATCTCATGATCAAGTAATGGTGCTCGAGTTTCAATAGAATTATGCATAGATGCTCTATCTGTTTTTACTAAAATATCAGAGGGCAAATAGAACAAAAGGTCTTTTAACATTATTCTTTCTGAATTAGTTTTTGCAAAAGGAACATTAATTATATTTTCATTTGTACCTCTAATATTATTAATTAATAAATTTTGATTATTATTGATTCCTAAGTTTAATAGACCTTCATAGATACTTTCTATAGAATTAGATTCATTTATTGTTTTAATAATTTTTTGCCTTTTGTCTTTAACAAGTCCTTTACTAGATAATGGTAGATTTTTTATAATTAAATATATTATTTTTTTTAATTCTTTTGGAGATTTGCTAAGAAGCTCATATATTCTTGGAGTAAAAATATGTCTATTATATCCACCAAATAATTCATCGGCTCCATCTCCTGTTAAGGCTACTTTATATCCTGAATACTTTGTAGCTTTACATAAAAGATAAGTAGCTATTTGAGAAGAATCTGAAAAAGGTTCAGAATAAATATTACAAAGATTAGGTATTATACCTAAGGCATCTTTTGGGGTAATTGGTATATCTATATGATGAGTGCCAAGATAATTTGCAATTTTTGCTGCATATGGTCCTTCATTAAAAGGAGATTTAGATTTTTTATCTCCCGGGAAGGAGATAGTTAATGTATTAATCTTTTCTATACAAATTTTTTGTAATAATGTAGCAACAAGTGTTGAATCAATCCCTCCTGACAAGAAAGTGCAAATTGGGACATCTGCATTATTTTGTAATGATATTGACTTAGTAATTATATCTTCAAGAATATCTTTTAGTTCATTTTTATTATAGGATTTATTTCTTTCTTTTTTTTTATCAGTCAACTTATACCATATTTCTGGCTTAGGATTATATAAATTATTATCGAAAAATTCTTCTTGATTTATTTTTAATAAATTTCCAGGTATTAGTTGATAAATTTCATCATATATACTATTTGGAGCAGAAATATATCCATAATTAAAATAATCATTTAATCCTTTATTACTAAATTTATTATTAAAAAATGGAAGAGCTGTAATTGCACTAAGTTCTGAACTAAATACGAAATCTCTATAATTATTATAATTATTCCTTACGAATCCCCAATAAAGAGGTTTTTCACCAAATCTATCTCTTACTAGATAAATATCTCTATTATCATTATCCCATAATGAAAAAGCAAACATACCTTTTATAATATCAAGTGTCTTTCTTAACCCCCAAAACTCTATTGCAGTAATTAAAACCTCTGTATCTGAGGCACCATTCCATCTTGATGAAATTCCAAATTCCTTATCCAATAAAACTTTAATTTCTTTGTAGTTATAAATCTCACCGTTGAACGAAATTATATATCTGCCATTTTTGCTTTTCATAGGTTGATGTCCTGATTTAGATAGATCTATAATTGATAATCTGTTATGAGCCATTGATATACCTCTTTCAGTATCTATCCAAACTCCGTAATCATCAGGCCCTCTATGTTTGATTTTGCTTGTCATTAAATTTATATTTTTGTAGATTTCTTCTTTTGTAGAATTATTTGTAATAATTCCTGAAATACCGCACATTTTTTAAATTTTTCTAGATAGATTTTTATTTCTATAATTCATTATAATATTCTTGCAATGATTTATCCTTATCATAGAATTCACTATATATCTTATTTGCATTTTCTGAAATAGCTTTTTTTATAGAATTACATTTCAATAGTTTTATTGCACTTTTTAATTGCTTTATTGAATAAGGATTAACATATATTGCGGCACTTTTTGCAGTTTCGAAATTTGGTTCTATATTTGAAAGTATCATTGGCTTGTTTAGGGATAAAGATTCTAATATAGAAAATGACATTCCTTCGTATCGTGATATTTGAATAAAAGCATCACAATCTGAAAGACCTTTAATGATCTCCTCTCTATTTTGGAAACCATACATAAAAACATTATCAAGTTCATATTTATTTATTAGATAATTATAAAATTTCTCTTCAGGACCTTCACCATAGATATGTAAATTAAAATCCTTTAGATACCTAAATGCTTCAATTAAGTAATCAATATTTTTCCATTTTACTAATCTAGAAATCGAAATTAATTCGATTTTCTTACTTTCTTTTTTATTTTCATTTGTATTTTTAAAAAGATTATTTGAATATTTTTTAAAACTAGAAAAATTACTAATAACTTTGATGTCCTTTGAATAGATGTTACCGCGGATATATTTTTTTAAATATTCAGAAGGAGTTATTATTAAATCAAAAGAACTTAAAATTTTATCTCTAAAAAAGGTTAAAATTCCGATAAAAATTGATTTGTTTAAAATAAAATCTGATAAATCTTCATTATGTCTATATTTATCCCTTATTGAGTCACCAACAAATCTATATATCCTTTTTTTATTTAATCCAATTAAAGCAATATATGTTTCTAACATAAGACCGCAACATAATATAGAATCTATATCTTTTGAATGGTATCTAATCTTATAAATTAGATTAACTGTTCTTAATAATTTATTTTGAGACCTTGTGATTTTGATTATATTTTCTTCATCGATGTATTTATTTCCTTTATTTTTTAGTGTAATGACTTTTACTTTGTCTTTTTTCCTCTTTATAAAAGAAAATAATTCTTTAACAAATATAGATGGACCTCCAATATCTGGAGGATAAATTCCAGTAATTAGTAGAATTTTTTTCATATTTTAGGTATCAAATAATAGGTTCCTCTATTTATTAATTGTCTTATTATGACTATTAAAATAATAAAAATATTATAATTTTTAGACAAATAAAAAAATCGTTTTACAAAAATTTTAAAAGTTAATAATTGCCAATTTGTATTTTTGGCGAGTAATTCCATTGATTTTCTTGAGAAACAATTAATATGCTCAAAGGGTTGTATTGGGCCTTTTTTGAATAAATCATTTTTTTTAATATTCTTTTTTGATATATAAGGTGGAACTGCAATGTAGAGAATACTCTTTTTTTTACATATCTTACTGAGGTCATATAAAATTTCATTTGGATTTGTTAAATGTTCTAGTACTTGATTAAGAGTAATTATTGAAAACTTTTTTAATTCTTTTTCATTATTTTCTAAATTATTAATTTTTTGATAAGTTTTTATACCTTGTTTTTTCATTAAATCAATTTGTTTAATATTTTGTTCAATTCCGTAAGGAATTAATTTTAAATGTTTAGATGCTTTCAACATAGGTCCCCATCCAAAACCAAAATCAAGATAATTAATATTGTTCTTAGTATTAGATTGAATAATTTTCTTTAATCTGCTTAAAAGAGTTATTGATTTTCTTATTGTAAAATTTTCTTTTGATTTATACTTTTCAAAACTTAAATTTTCATCAATAAGTTCGGAATAAACATAAGAAAGAGTTTTTTCGTCGGGAATATTTTTATGATATCTAAGTTTACATCTTAAACATAAGCATATTTGAATTTTAGAATCATAAAAATTAGATACTTTTTCCTTACTATTTAAATGTTTATATATATTATTTATTAAGTTAATTTCTTCTTCCCTTATAGTACATTCTAATTCTTGTTTAGTATTTGTAGATGCACAAGCAGGACAACAAATTCTCTCAGTGAATTCAGGTATAATTGAATTATTATTCTTGAACATAAATTATGAATATTTTCCATATTATTACAACTATTAACCGTGGAGGTGCAGAAAATCAATTAATTCAAAATTTATTAACACAAAGTAAAAATGGATTAAATATAAATGTTGTTTTCTTAAAAGGAAATGGATATTGGAAAGATTTATTAGTTAAAGAAAATATCAAAGTATATGGTCCCTTTTTTAATAAATTTTATTATTTTAATCCATTAGGTTTATTATCTATATTTAAAATTATTAATCAAAAAAATATAATACTGCACTGTCATATGCCGCCAAGTTTAGTTCTAATAAATTTACTTTCATTCTTTACAAGAAATAAAATTATTTATACCTCTCATAATGATGAACCTTTTTTTCCTAATAAAATTTTAGAAAAACTTTTTGCTAAAATTATATTAATTAAGCCGAAATATATAATAGCAATTACATCAACTGTTAAAGATTTCTTAGTAAGTAAATATAAATTAAATCCTAGTCGAATAAAAGTTATTGATTATAGTTTTGAATCTTCAATTTATAAAATAAATTCAAATAGTAAAGAATTTGATTTCTATAAGAAAGGCAATGAATATATTGGAATTGTAGCTAGGTTAGTACCGCAAAAAAGGGTTGATCTCTTAATAAAATCTTTTAAAGAAGTTTTAGTAATCAATCGGAATATCTTCTTAGTTATTATTGGAAATGGAAGCCTAAAAGAAGAACTTATGCTTTTATCAAAAGAATTTGATTTAGAAAAAAATATTATTTGGATTGATTACTCAGAATTTGTAGTCGAACATATGAAAAGATGGTCTTTATTTTGTTTGACTTCAAAATACGAAGGATTTGGATTAGTTTTATTAGAGGCTATTTATGCAAAAATTCCAATTTTAGCAATGAATGTTTCTTCCATAAAAGATATTATTGGGCCCTGTGGAAGGGTTGTAGATTTTGGAGATTATTTGGAATTTGCAAAAAATATCTTATATATTTTAAAAAATAAAGAGGATTACTTTTCTAATGACCATATTAATAAGTTTTCTCCTGAAATAAACTTTAAAAAGCATTTAGAAACTTATCTTATGGTTAAATAATTATTAATTATATTAATATATGGTAATTAGTAATTTAATAAAATCTATTTTGAATAATATTCCTTATACCAATTAACGAATTTACTTACCCCATCTCTAATGGATGTATTAGGTTTGAAATTTATCCAATCTTCTAATTTACTTGTATCAGCAGAAGTAGATTTAACATCGCCAAGCTGCATGGGTAAATATTCTTTTATTGCTTTTTTATCTAACGCTCTTTCAATTTCATAAATATAGTCCATTAATTTGATAGGATTCGAATTACCTATATTAAAAATTTTATGCGGAGCCCAACTAGAACTTGGATCAGGCATATTATAGTCAAAATTATTTTCTGAATTAGCGGGCTTGTCTTTTAATCTATATAAGCTTTCAATTATATCATCAATATATGTAAAATCTCTAAGCATATCTCCATGATTAAAAATTTCTATTGGTTTGTTTCTTAGTATTTTGTCTGTAAATATAAATAAAGCCATATCTGGTCTACCCCATGGTCCATAAACAGTAAAAAATCTTAAACCAGTAACTGGTAAATTATATAAATGACTATAAGAATGAGCCATTAATTCGTTTGATTTTTTTGTTGCAGCGTATAAACTAACTGGATGATCAACTATTTGATTCTCTTTAAATGGCATTATTTTATTTCCTCCATAAACAGAGCTGCTACTAGCATAGATCAAATTTTCGACCTTCGTAGATCTGCAACACTCGAGGATATTACTAAAACCAACTATATTAGATTGTATATATGATTTTGGATTTTCGATTGAATATCTTACTCCTGCTTGTGCCGCTAGATTAAATACTATTTTAGGTTTATAACTTTCAAAGATTCCTCTAATTTTTATATCATCTTGAAGTGATTCTTTTAATAAAGTAAATTTTATTAAATTATTTTTAGAGATTTTTTTCAACAACTCTATTCTTGAAAGCTTAAGATTTAAGTCATAATAATCATTTAAATTATCAATACCTATAACTTCATATCCATTTTCAAGAAGTTTTTTACTTAAATGAAAACCTATGAATCCTGCAGAACCTGTTACTAATATTGGAGCCATAAAAATTCTTATTAAGAATATTTTATCATTACCTAATAATATTTTTAATAAAGAAAATTTATTATTAACTTAATTAACCTTAGGATTTTAAATTTTCTATTTCTAAATATTCTCTAAGAAACGAATTTTATTAGAAATATGCACAAATTTATATATTATAAAGTAAGTAGCTAAAAGCCATAGTAAATCTGTTGGAAATATGCCTCCTCCCCAGGTGGCTTTAAAGGGTAAAGCGGTTAGTAAGTATATATAATTTCTTATAGAAAAATCTTTTCTTTTCGAATCTAAAATTGTTTGAATTTTATTTGATATGAAATAAAAAATAAAGAAGTTTAATGATGAAAATAATAAGATTAAAAAACATGCGATGAGAATTGGGCTATAACTATATAGACCAAAAGCTGAACCAAAAGTAGATCCTCCAACTTCTTTTATATTAAAATTTAATAGTAAGTCAGATAAGTATCTAGGTTGAAACATAAAGTCATCAGGTAAGAATGTATTTATATATCTTGGATAAATTAATTTATAAAACTGAGATATTATGATATTGAAGGAATCATGGAGATTATAATTAAGGGTTGTCGAATTTATAAAATGTGCGTATATCATTTTTGGAGATCCTAACATGTTTCCAAAAATTTGATAAAAGGCCAATCCATCATATACTGCTGGATTTGAGAAAGTATCAACTTCAACCAATCCTTTAAATAACTCACTTAATTTAGTAGAAAAAATTGAAGTTATTCCTGAAAGAAAAATAAAAAAGGGGATTTGTGCAGATCTATTTCTTGTAGAAAAAATAATATTAATTATGTTTCTTTTATATTTATAAAAATAGGATGAATTCAGTAGAAATAAACTTAGTGAACCAAGGTAGATAGATTCTATAGTTCTTCCTAAGCAAAAATACATTACAAATGACTTTATAAAAATAACTATAGTTAATAATATTAAGTCTTTAAATTTTGTTGAACCAAAACCAATCAGAAAAGCTGGAGGATATAATAAAAAATCATAATATGAATAAAATCTAGTAAAATTTGCCACATAATATAAATCGTCAGAAGAAACAATATTAGGAAATACTAAAGTAAAAATTTTGAAAAATATAAAAGCAAAGGAGGCACAAATATAGGTATAAAAAATGCCTTCTCCTAATTTATTTTTTATTTTTATTTCTTTTAGATGGCACTTGTTAAAAAGATACTTTAACTTTACTTCTTTTTTAAGATTTATTAATTTCTTAAAGGAAATTAAACCAATAAAACAACCTAATATTGAAATACTTAAAAAAGTAAAGTATTTAATAAAAATAAATTTTTCAGCGATTTCTCCTGAGAAGTATCCAACATGCCAATCAATTCCACTTCTACCATTTGGAATAGAAAAACATAAATTTTTGTATGTACATAGAGATATAAAAATAGCTGGTAAAATGTAATAAAAAAAAGATGGAATTACAAGAGCTGGTATTGAAATAAAATTAATATTTTTATTTTGAATATCTCTTAAAATAATCTTATATAAAAAATAATATCCTAATAAAACTATAAGAATTAGTAGTGTAAGCCTATTAAAATTTCTAAAGCCAACATCCCAATAATGAAAACCTTCTAACGAAAAACTCGTATCTGTTGGAACATTATCTGGTAAGCGTTTTAACAATTCTTTTAAATCCATTTATTTAAAAATAAATTAATTAATAAAAAGGCTTATTAAGCATATTGAAAAAGCCTTTATAATGGTAAATATTATAGATTAAACTATAAAACTTGGATTTAAAATGAAATCAATCAAAAAAATTTGTTGCATAGGTGCTGGTTATGTGGGAGGACCAACTATGGCAGTTATAGCCGACAAATGTTCACGTATTAATGTAAATGTGGTTGATATTAATGAAGAAAGAATTGCCGCTTGGAATTGTAATAATTATGAAAAATTGCCAGTTTATGAACCTGGTTTGAAGGATATTCTAAAAAGATGTAGGAATCGAAACCTTTTCTTTTCAAATGAAATAGAAAAAAATATTGCAGATTCTGATATGATTTTTATCTCAGTAAATACTCCTACAAAAACAAAAGGGATTGGAGCAGGTCAAGCAAGTAATCTAAAATGGATTGAGGCTTGTGCTAGGCAAATAGGAAAATATGCTAAAGGAAAAACAATTGTTGTTGAAAAAAGTACTTTGCCAGTAAAAACTGCAAAAACCATTAAGTCAATTCTTCAATCATTTTCAAAAATAGATGATGAGAATAAAATCTTCCATATTTTATCTAATCCTGAATTTTTAGCGGAGGGAACTGCTATTAATGATTTAGAAAAACCTGATAGAGTTTTAATTGGTGGAGAAGATCAAGAAGCTATAGATTCATTAAAAGAAATTTATTTAAACTGGATAAATGAAGAAAAAATATTAACTACTGATTTATGGAGTTCGGAATTATCAAAATTAATAGCTAATGCTTTTCTAGCACAACGTGTAAGTTCTATAAATTCTATATCAGCATTATGCGAATCAACTCAAGCTAATATTAATGAAGTTGCGAAGGCAATTGGAATGGATACTAGAATTGGCAAATATTTTCTCAAATCAGGTCCAGGTTTCGGAGGAAGTTGTTTCAAAAAAGATATTTTAAATTTAATCTATATTTGTAATCATTACGGCCTAGATCAAGTAGCTACATATTGGGAGAATGTAATAACTATTAATAATTGGCAACAACAGAGAATCACTCAAATAATCGTTAATAAAATGTTTGGAAATGTTGATGGCAAAAAAATATCTATTTTAGGTTTTGCATTTAAAGCAAATACTAATGACACAAGAGAATCTCCTGCTATAAAAATATGTAATGACTTAATTGAAGAGGGATGTTTCTTATCAATTTATGATCCAGAAGTTGATATTAAACAGATAACTTTAGATTTAGACCAAAAGCCTGTAAATGATAAATTAATTCTACAAAATTCTAGCTGTTGGGAATATGCTTCTACCATTCAAGATTCTGCTTTAAATTCTGATGCTATTGTCATTCTCTCTGATTGGGATAATTTTTATGATTTAGATTTTGAGAATTTAATCAATATTATGAGGAAGCCAAGTTGGATATTTGATACAAGAAATGTTGTTGATATATCTAAAGCAATAAAATATGGTTTTAATGTGTGGTCACTTGGTAATGGAAATATAAATTAATTTTATAAAATTGTTTTAAAATAATTAATTGTTTTTTCTAATCCATCATCTAAATTTATCTGTGGATCCCAATTAAGTTTATTTTTTGCTATTTCAATAACAGGTTTTCTTTGTAATGGATCGTCAAGAGGTAAGGGTTTGAATTCAAAATCTAATTTATTATTAATTTTGCTAGAAATTTTATTTGCAATTTCTAAAATTGTACTTTCTTGTGGATTTCCTAGATTTACTGGCTTTTTATAATTAGAATTCATTAATTTTATAAAACCATCAATCATATCATCAACGAAACAGAATGATCTTGTTTGTGTCCCATCACCATATATAGAAATTGATTTATTTTTTAATGCTTGTACAATAAAGTTGCTAATCACTCTTCCATCATTAGGCAACATCCTTGGACCATAAGTATTAAATATTCTTGCAATCCTTATATCACAGTTATGCATTCTCTGATAATCCATACATAATGTTTCAGCGATTCTTTTACCCTCGTCATAACAACTTCTTATACCTATAGGATTTACAGACCCAGCATAAGATTCTGGCTGAGGATGCACTTTTGGGTCTCCATATACTTCACTAGTAGATGCCATGAGGAATTTCGCTTTTACCCTTCTTGCTAAACCCAACATATTGTAAGTACCTAAAAAACTTGTTTTAGCTGTTTTTATTGGATTTAATTGATAACTTTTTGGTGATGCTGGGCATGCAAAATGCCAAATTTTATCTATCTCTAAAGTTATTGGATTAGTAACATCATGTCTTATTAATTCAAATCTTGGATTATTTACCCATTTATTAACATTAGATTTTGTTCCTGAAAAATAATTATCTAGACATATAACTTCTTCCCCAGAATTCATCAGTTTTTCGATTAGGTGTGATCCTAAAAAGCCTGCACCTCCCGTAACTAAATTTCTTGAAACTGACACTATAATTAGAATATTTAATTTTAATATATCATTATATTTATTAGTATTATAAATATAATGATTAAAATTTATACTTGTTTCAAAATATAAAATTATATTTTTTATAATATTAATTTATATCTGAATTAAATTTCTTAGCAAAATTTATATCAATAAATATTCCTGAAATTATTATTATAATACTTACAATGGAAAGATATAAAAGATTAGAAAGACTATAAAAAATTCCTAATATAGCAATTGAACCTATATAAATAATTGAAACTGTTGAATGGCTAAAGCCATTTGATACAAGCCTTTGATATAGATGCAATTTGTGAGGTTTTAAGAAATTTTGCCCACTTAAAAATCTTCTTATAATTGTAATAATAGGATCAATAATTAATGGGGTAACAAGTAATAATATTTTTATAAAATCATCAGAGGAATTACTTGAGTACAATAAACCTACAAAAAAACTTCCAAGAAATAAACTTCCAGAGTCTCCCATAAATATTTTTGAGGATTGCCAATTAAATTTTAAGAATCCAACTAAAGAACCAATCAGAGGAATAATTAAATTTGAAGATGAGTTTAGAAAGAATAAAATTATAATGAAACTACTGCATACAAGGCCATCAATCCCATCCATAAAATTGATAAAATTAATTATTGCTACGCCTATAAAAGTAAAAATAATATAGTAAATAAAATTTGCTTCTAGAAAGTTATTTAAAAAGCTATTAGAGAAATTATTTATTATGATAATAGTAATTATTACTGTAATAATCTGTGCTATAAATCTTGATTTAGAAGATAAATTGAATTTATCATCTAATAAACCAATAACAGATAAAGGTAAAGATATTAATGGAATATAGAAACTTTTATAAATAGAAAAAAAGATATAAATTAAAACAAATATTATCCCACCAGAATTAGCCTTTATTTTTTGATGCATACCCCTATTAGTTGGAATAGCTGGGAAATAAGTTCTAAAGAATGTTAAAAGATTTTTTAAGATAAAAAATGTGAGTAATAAAGGTATAAAAAATTCAAATAAATTCATAATTATATTTTAGTTGATATTGTTTTTTAAATACCATTTCCATCCGTCAATACACATAGCTAGAATACTCAATTGAGGAGACCAATTAAGTTTCTCCTTTGCAAGTTTATTAGATGCAATATAAGAGCCAACATCGCCAATTCTTCTTTCAACAAAAATATAATTAATTTTTTTTTGAGTTGCTTCTTCAAAAATTTTGACAAGTTCTAAAACTGTTGTTCCTTTAGCTGTTCCTAAATTTATTGATAAAAATATATTTTTTTTATTTAATATAAAATCTACAGCTGATAGATGTCCCTTAGCAATATCTACAACATGAATAAAATCTCGGATACATGTTCCATCTCTTGTATCCCAATCTTTTCCAAAAATTCTAATAAAATCGAGTTCATTATTTGCAGATTTGCATAATAATGGGAATAAATTATTAAATTCCTTTGATGAATTATCTCCTATGAGTCCAGATTTATGTGCGCCAATTGGGTTGAAATATCTCAAGTTAATAATGTTCCAATTTTTAGAAGATTTATATTTTTTTAATAATAACTCTTCTACTTTTGCTTTTGTCTTTCCATAAACATTATTAGGTTTAATTTTAAAATCTTCATTAATTATGCCTGATCCAGCATCTCCATAAACAGTTGCACTGCTACTAAAAATAATAGTTGAACAACCATTTTTATCCATTACATCAAGTAAAACTTTTGTCCCCTCATAATTAATATCCCAATACTTTTCTGGATATAAATTTGATTCAGAAATAGATTTCAATCCAGCAAAATGTAAAACCATATCTATTGGCTGATTTCTATTCTTTGAATAATTGAAAATATTCTCAATACATTCATAATTTCTAATATCTCCGCAAAAAAAATCTAAAGATCCAACCCTGCAGTTTTTTGTAGAATTTCTAATATAACTAAGATTTTCAAATACCTTATAAGAACTATTATGAAGAGAGTCTAAAATATACACATTAAAACCGTTTTCTATTAGTTTTATACAAGTGTGACTTCCAATATATCCTAATCCTCCTGTTACTAGAGTATTAACCATTTATCTCTCTTAGCTATTATTTTATTTTAAATCAAATAACATAAAATACTTAATGATTAATGATTAATAATTAATGATTATTGATATAAAATATTCTCTGTAAATATTAGTTGAACAAATTATTTTTAGATTAAATAAATGTATATTTAAAGAATCAATTTTAAAAATTTCTTATTAATATTTTATTTCAACCTCTAATATATATTCTTTTACATTTATTCTTTGGTTTATAGTAATGTAAAATATTATCATCTGAAATTATACTTTCAATTTATTTTATAAATACCTTAAAACAGGTTTTTAATTAAAATATTAATTTTAAATGATATGGGGTATTGGAATTCAAAACAAATAAAAAATTTTTTTAAAACAAATGAAATATTATTATTTTGTTTAAAAATCTTTAATTTCCTATATAAAATAAAAAAAATTTATAGAAAGTTACTTTTATTTTCTATTGATTCAATTTTAATAATAGTTTCAATTAATATAGTGAAGTATTTTTCTTATCCATTTAATAGAGAATATGTCGAAATACTACCAAATAATTGGTTGCTTTTAACATTAATACTAGTTGTTTTTATTGTTTATAATTTTACTGGTCAATACTTATCATTAAGTAGATATATAAAGTCATCTGAAATATATGGAATAGCATTGAGGAATTTCTTAGTAGTAATAATTTTTTTATTAGTCAAATCAGTTCTTGATTTTAAAATTTTTGCAATTAGAAGGCAATTTATACTTTTATGGTTAATAAGCACATTTATTATTACATTTTATAGATTTACCTTAAAAGAAATAAATTTATATTTAACTCTCTATAAATCACAAAAAATAATTAAGGTTGCTATTTATGGTGCAGGATCAGCTGGAGCTCAGTTGGCTTCATCAATAGTTTTATCTGGCAAAAGTAAAATTGTTGCTTTTTTTGATGATTCCCAAAATTTATGGGGAAGAAAGTTATTAGGTATTCCTATTTATCCATCCGAGGAAATATGTAAATATAGAAATCAAATTGATCAGATTTTATTAGCAATTCCCTCTATTTCAAAAGATGCTTCAAGTAAGATTTTTAATAAGATACAAAATTATGAAATACCTGTTTTAAAAGTACCATCTATAGAAGAATTGACATCGGGATTAGCTAAAATAGATTCATTGAGACCAATAGAGATTGAGGATTTATTAGGAAGAGGCGCTGTAATGCCTTTTAAAGAACTAGTAGAGGAATCTACTAAAGGTTTAAACATATGTATTACAGGTGCAGGCGGATCAATAGGAAGGGAATTATGCAGGCAAGTTCTAAATAATTCTCCCAGCAAACTAGTAATGATTGATAATAGCGAATCTAATCTTTATCATCTTGAGCAAGAAATAATCAATAATATATCTCAAAATAATATATCTGATAATAAATTTATACTTGGAAATATAAAAAATTATAATTTTATAAAAGATATTTTTATTAAAAATAAAATTGATGTTGTTTTTCATGCGGCTGCATATAAGCATGTCCCTTTGATTGAATCTAATCCTCTTCAAGGTATTGAAAACAATGTTTTTTCTACTTATAGTTTATGCCAAGCTGCATTAGATACTGGAATTAAAAAAATGACTTTAATTTCGACTGATAAAGCAGTAAGACCCTCAAATGTTATGGGTGCATCTAAAAGATTGGCTGAGTTAATATTCCAAGGTTATGCAGCTAACTCTAAATATGAAAAATATACAAATAATCTTGGTAGAAAATTTAATTATCCTAAATTTTCAATAGTAAGATTTGGAAATGTGTTAAATTCTTCAGGTTCAGTAGTACCACTTTTCAAAAAACAAATTGCAAATGGCGGTCCAATAACTCTTACTCATAAAAATGTTATTAGATATTTCATGACTGTTCCTGAAGCAGCCCAATTAGTTATTCAAGCTACATCTTTAAGTAGGGGAGGTGAAGTTTTTCTTCTTGATATGGGTTCCCCAGTAAGAATCTATGATTTAGCAAAGCAAATGATTAAATTAAGTGGATTGAAAATTAAAGACTCCTCTAATAAAGAGGGTGATATTGAGATAATAACTACAGGCTTAAGACCTGGTGAAAAATTATATGAGGAATTATTAATTGAGGCAGAATCTAAAGCTACCGATCATCCATTAATTTTTAAAGCTAAAGAAGCATATATTCCAATAGAAGAACTAATAAAAGATCTTGCCGACTTAGAGCAATGTATTAATAAACAGAATAAAGAGGAGTCCTTTCAAATACTTTCAAAACTTGTTCCAGAATGGGATATTGATAATAATAAATGTTAATTTAACCTCTGATAATTTTTTTATTTAGCTTGAATTTTCCTCGAGTATCAATAATTAAACGACTATAATTTTTTATCATTTCATAATCAAAGCAATCATGATCAGTCGTTAGTACAACGCAGTCAAATTTTTGCAAGTTTTTTGGCGTTATTTTAATACCTTTTATCTTAAAATTATATTTTCTTGAATCAGGTACTTTTTTATGAAATGGATCTGAATAAGTAACTTTAGCATTTGATTTTAAAAGCAGTTTTATTAATTTAAGAGCCGGAGACTCCCTTATATCGTCAACGTTTTTCTTATATGATAATCCTAAGATTAAAATATTACTATCTTTAAGTGATTTGCTTATTGCATTAAGGGAGGTAGATATTTTCTCTAAAATATATTTTGGCATTGATGAATTTATTTCTCCTGCTAACTCTATAAACTTTAGATTTACATCAAATTCTTTAGCTTTCCAACTTAAATAAAATGGATCTATTGGGATGCAATGTCCTCCTAATCCAGGGCCTGGATAAAAAGGAGTAAATCCAAATGGTTTTGTAGCCGCAGCATTAATAACTTCATAAATATCAATTTTTAAAGAGTCAGTTAAGGTTTTTAATTCATTAACTAAACCTATATTTACCGCTCTATGCACATTCTCAACAAGCTTAGTCATCTCAGCAACCTTAGTTGAAGAAACAACAACAATATTATTTATTATATTTTCATATACCATTTTCCCTAGTATTGAACATTTTTTTGTAGTTCCTCCAAGAATTTTGGGAGTATTATTAGAGTTATAAGTTTTATTACCTGGATCCTCTCTTTCCGGAGAGTAAACTAAGAATAAGTTATCACCTATTTTAAATCCTTCTTTTTCTAATCTGGGCTGAATAACTTCTTCCGTAGTTCCTGGGTAAGTCGTACTTTCTAAAATTATTATTTGACCTTCTCTAATATGTTTATTTATACTTTCTAGGGTTGAAATTATATATCTAATGTCAGGCTCTCTATGATTTGTGAGCGGAGTAGGAACGCAAATTATTAAAGCATCAGCTTCTGAAATATTTTTAAAGTCATTAGTTGGATAAAAAAAATTATTCTTGATTTGTTTATTTATTCTATTAGATGGAATATGATGAATATAGCTTTCACCTTTTTTAAGTTTATTTAAATAATCTTCATTAATATCTATTCCAATAACTTTAATCTCATTTTCGCAAAAATTTAGAGCTAATGGTAAACCTACATACCCTAATCCAATAATTGCAACTTTAAAATCTTTGCATTTTATTTTTTTTTTAATTTGTTCGAAAGGGCTAATACTAAATTTTTTCATTAAATTTTTCATCTATTGGCTTTATCTAGATATTTTATCATTATCGATAAGTCTAAGATTTTATTTTATTTCCATCAGACTCTTATTATTAATATTTAATTTCATATTAGATTCTTGCTCATGTAATGAGCATCTTAACCCGGCGAATAAAATGCAAATAATTAAACCAACTTTCCCATCATATAATGTAATATCAGATAAATGTGTAAAGAAAATAATTAAACAAGATATTAACCAAGCTTTTGTAAGGAGATTATAATTCTTGTTCCTTAATTTCATAAAGTTTTGAATCACTTTAGTCAAAAGTAATAATAGAAAAATTAATATAATTGCGGCTAAAGGGATTCCAAAATTAAATGCCAATTCAAAAAAAACATTATGAGTATGCTGGGCATTTATATAATAACTTTCATGCGAAAGCATATTATTTTGATGTAAAAAAGGAAAAGTAGAAGCACCCCAGCCAAAGATTGCTTTCTTTTTTATTAATTCCATAGCCGATTGCCAAACATAAAATCTTGGCGTAATATCTAAAAAATTATTTGTGATTCTCTCGCTAATAATTGAATTAAATAAATTGAAATTAATCTTCTTTAGAAAAAATAAATAATTTGTTAAAATTCCAAAAAATGAAAAAGCAGATAAAATATAAAACGATTTTTTGATACGATAAAAAGAAAATATTGTAAAAATTAATGCTAAAAAACCATTTCTGGATTTAGTCAAAATCGTAAAATATGAGAATATTAAGCATATTATTATTAAATAAATTTTTCCAAAGTTATGAGCTCTTTTTTTTATGAAATAGAAAATAAAAGGTATTACAATCGTAAGCCAGATACTTAAATAATTAGCATTATTAAATAGGCCTGATACTCCTAAAGAATTATTAAGTGGTCTTTGAAACCATATT
>CEUK01004676.1_pt1 | contig 36582 bp, 32 predicted proteins | sample 356451 | NCBI WGS metagenome assembly CEUK01 (sample SAMEA2622843, study PRJEB7988) | marine metagenome | isolation source: saline water (ENVO:00002010), including
GTAACTGATATGGGGGGGTTTATTGCTTGCTCGTTTAAAAGAGGGTGTGATTTTATTAATATACCAACATCTTTATTAGGTATGGTCGATGCTTCTATTGGAGGTAAGACTGGAGTTAATTTAGGGAAATTTAAGAATCAAATTGGTTTTTTCTCTAATCCAAAAGCTGTTTTTATTGACACTATTTTTTTAGATACTTTACCCGAAAGTGAAATTTATAGTGGCTTAGCAGAAATGATGAAATATGGATTAATATATAATAAAGAGATTTTTAATAGAGTTGTTAAACAATATGATGATTTTCGAAATATTGATCAAATTCTTTTAAAAGATTGTGTTGAGGTTAAAAAGAATATAGTAAACAAAGATTTTTTTGAATCTGGATTAAGAAAAATATTAAATTTTGGTCACACAATAGGTCACGTTATTGAGGGATATTATAATACTACCTTGAATTTATCTCATGGTCATTCTATAGCTATAGGTATGTTAATGGAATCATCTTTTTCAGTTGATTATTCTTCTTTAAGTAAAGATGACTATAAGATTATCAAAAAGGTTATTACTTCAAATTATGAAATGCCATATTTTTCTAATCAAGCAATTAACGATATGGTTCAAATGCTAGAAAATGATAAGAAAAATAAGGAAGGTAAAATACTTACTTGTTTATTAAGAGAAATAGGTTATTGTAATTATGACTTTGAGATCAGTAAAAAAGAATTTATGGAGAAATTTAAATCTTATAAAATAAGTTAAGATTTTAATGTAATTAATTTTTCTTTTATTTTTTCCAAACGTAGAATAACCTCTTGATTTACATTTTTTGTTTCATCTGACGTTATACTAGAATTTGATTTCATTGCTTTTTTTGCGCCATCTAGAGTATATCCTAGAGTTTTTACTAAATGATAAATATCATCAATTTTTAGGATGTCTTTAGGAGTAAATAATCTATTTCCTTTTTTATTTTTTTTAAGTTTTATTGAAGAAAATTCTTTTTCCCAAAACCGTATAAGAGATGTATTGACATTAAACATCTCTGCTACTTCTCCAATAGAATAGTATAGTTTTGTTAATTCTTTTTCTTTTATTCTTTCCAAAAAAATTGATTTAATTATCTAATATACTTAAAATTACAGAAATTTAGTTCTTCTATTGAAGACTTGTTATTTTTTTATCCTTTTGAATAAATTTTAAAGTATTGTTTAATAAAGAAGAAACTATAGAAGAAATAAAATTAGCACGTAGAAGAGAGTGGGTCTTTATAATTTTATCTGGAGTCTTCTTAGGATCTTTAACTCTTTTAAATGTTCTTGGTGTCTCTCGTTTTATCGATCTTTCAGAATATTTTGGAATTGGGTCAAATTCGGATATTCGCTTTATTGTAGCTGTAGGTGTATTACCTTACCCTATAACATTTCTTTGTACAGATATTATTTCTGAAATCTTTGGAAAAAAACGTGCAAATATGCTTGTTTGGGCAGGATTGATTTTAAATCTTTGGGTCATTTTAGTCTTGTGGTTTGGAGGATGGCTGGAAGCACCAGATTCTTTACTCTCTAATGGTAAGCTACCAATTGATATTATTGATGGTCAGGTTGTTGTGCCTCATGGATATTCTTTTTATGAAATACGTACATTGACATTTGGTGCTACTTTTGCATCTATGATAGCATATATAATTGCTCAATTTGTAGACGTTAGAATTTTTCATTATTTTAAAAAAAAAACACGGGGACGTTTTCTTTGGTTACGTAATAATGTTTCAACAATAACTAGTCAGATGATTGATTCTATCGCTGTTATTTTAGTAACACATTATTATGCAGATGGTATACCAATAAAATCTGGTGAAGATGTTTATTCTGTTTTAATTATGTTTATTCTTAGCAGTTATTTGTTTAAGTTATTTTTTGCAATAATTGATACTATACCTATATATATAGCCGTAAAGTATATTAGGAGATTTTTAAAGATAGATGATGAATTACCTTTTTGAAAAACGATATTTTAAGTGCCAGATTAAATATATTATACCAATCATTGCCATTATACTCCCTGCAATAAAAGAATATTTAGTTGTATATAGCGTGTTATCATAAGTAAATATTGTTGATGCAGAGCCAAACATAATACCTAGTTCTAGTGCAATGAATAATGTGCTAGCACCAATTCCTCTTCTTTGTTTATGAGATAAGTCTGCTGTCCAAGCCATTAGTGTAGGACTTGAAATACCTGTACTTATACCAAACAGAATAGCACCAATTGTATAAAGTTTCCATTCGCTTGAAAATGTAACTAACATCATACTTATAGACATAATAAATAGTCCAAAAATTAGTGTTTTTTGCCTACCTATTCTATCTGAAAGTCCACTGACTAATATTCGAATAAATATAGTTGAAAATGCATAGAAGCCAAGAAACCAACCTTTATTTTCTATATTAAAAAAGTCAGACATATCTGGTGTTATTGTAAGTACAATACCTGATGAGAAAGTAGAAAGAAACATAACTATTGCTGCAGGTAAGACACTTGGTTCAATTATATCGTTCCAATTTATTTTTAAAAGTTTCCATCTAAACTTTACTTTATTTTGTAGAGTTTCTTTTAAACATAAAATTAAAATCAATGAAATTAAACCTAAAATAGAGGCAGCAATAAATAAATTTGTCATACCTAATTCTTTACGAATAATTGATCCTATTGCTTGACCACCGCCAAAGCCAATTGAAATAAATACTCCCCAAATTCCCATTCCAGCACCTCTTTTATTTTCTGGCAATATATCTGTAACTAGAGCTGTTGCACCTGTTGGAAGAAAACCAGCACTAAATCCATGCATTAGCCTTAATGTTAGGAATAAACTCACAGATGTGAATAAAGGATATAGTAATGATATTATTATTGCGACGCCTATTCCTATATACATAACTTTTTTTCTACCTATTGTATCTGATAATTTACCTGAAAAAGGTCTTGATATTAATGCTGATATTGTAAATATGGAAATGATTAGTCCTTTTTGATCAGCTCCTCCCATCTTTGTAATAAATTCATTTAATTCAGGTAGAATTAAATTAAAACTCATCATAAAGAATAAGAGTCCAAATGATATAATCCAGAAATTTTTGGAATAATTTAACATTATTTTACAAAAGTACTCCTATATTGTGTTTAATACAATATAATTTTTAGTATGATTAAAATATTTATTTGTTTTTTTTCTTTTTTATTATTGAGCTGTCTATCAAGTATGGAAGAAAAAGAATCTTCATTAATTAGCTGTAATGGTAATTATAATATTGTTTCAAAGGTAGATATAAAAAAATTTAATTTAGATGACTCTAGTAAGGTTAAAAAAACAGATGAAGAGTGGCGAAAAATTCTATCAAAAGAACAATTCATAGTTACTAGACAATCAGGTACTGAACCTCCTTTTTCCGGAGATTATTGGAATAATAAAGATAAGGGTAATTACTATTGTGTTTGTTGTGATAATTTACTTTTTTTATCAGAAACGAAATTTAATTCAGGAACAGGTTGGCCAAGTTTTTATGCTCCTGCATTTGAGGATAATGTAAAACAGGTTATTGATAATTCTATTGGAATGATTCGAAATGAGGTTGTTTGTAATAAATGTGATGCTCATTTGGGCCATGTTTTTGAAGATGGTCCTCTTCCCTCAGGTTTGAGGTATTGTATTAATTCAATATCATTAAAGTTTAAAAAAGAATAAATGTTAATTAAGTTTATTTCATATGTTAAGTGAGGCAACATTTGGAGCAGGATGTTTTTGGTGTATTGAAGCTTGTTTTAAAGACTTAAAAGGAGTTTTAGATGTTATTCCTGGCTATATGGGTGGTAATGAAGAAACTGCAAATTATACTGATGTTTGCTCTGGAAAAACAAATCATGCAGAAGTAACTAGGATTTTATATGATTCTGATGAAATAACGTTTGATAAATTATTAGAAGTTTTTTGGTATATACATGATCCAACACAGTTGAATAGGCAAGGGAATGATATAGGAAGTCAATATAGGTCAGTGATTTTTTATCATAATATAGAACAAAAAAAAAAGGCTGAATTCTATAAAAAGAAACAAAATGATTCTAATATTTGGGATAAACCTATTGTTACAGAGATAACAATTTGTACTCATTTTTATCCTGCTGAAGATTATCATAAAAATTACTTAGAGTTAAATCCTCAGAATCCATATTGTAAATCTATTGTTAGGCCAAAAGTTGATAAGTTTAGAGCAATATTTAAAGATATTATTAAGTAAAAAAGGCTTAATTAAGCCTTTTTTATATTTTAATCTAATATTTCTATTTCAGATTACAATCTAGCTCCTTTTGTTTAGGGTCTAGTATACTATTTATCATTTCAATTCTTCTTCTATTAATTCTTATAAAGTATTTTTCTTTTTCTTCTTGTGAATATTCTGCACTGTTTTTAATTCCTTCTTTCTTTTCAATAATTCCAAGCTCTATAATTTTTACACGTTCTTTTTGAGCATCAGATAGATGAAGGCATTCAGCTATTTCATTAGCAATTTTATTTGCTGTAATTTCAGCATTTTCTTTTTCTCCTTGTTCTTTGTTTTGTGCATTAATTCCAAAACTTATAGTTAATGTAATTCCGAATAATATTGATGTTATTTTTTTCATTTCTTTAATTATTGTATTATAAATAGAGTTTCTTGTTTTTGAAAGATACACTTTAAAAATGAAATTATAAATAATTATTTTAGTATTATGGTGATACGATATTTAAATTTATTTCTTTTAATTATTCTTTTCGGTTGCGGAGGATTAAAAGATTTTAAATCTGCTAGGGAAGGGAATAATTTAAATTTTTCGAGAAAAGGATTGACTGAATTCCCTGAAGAAGTATTTTTTAATCCTAATTTAAAAGTATTAAGATTATATGGGAATAAGATTGATTCTATTCCAGATCGAATAGGTGAACTTGTTAATTTGGAAAAATTATATTTAGGAAGAAATAATATACATTATATTCCTAATTCGATTTCTAATTTAAAGAAATTAAAAGTATTGTCTCTTCAATATAATGATTTAGAGGAGCTTCCTAAGTCATTATGCGAATTACCTAATTTAGAACAACTTCTTTTGAATAATAATAGATTAAAAACCTTACCAAAGCGAATTGGTAATTTAAAAAAATTAGAAGTACTTCAATTAAATTTTAATGGTTTTGAGTTTCTTCCAGAAGAAATTGGACAATGTAGTGAATTACAGTTTTTGAAGTTAAATCAAAATAACATTTTTGAAATACCAAATTCATTAACAAGTTGTAGAAAATTAAGGGAATTATATTTGTCAGGTGCTGGACCCATTTTGACTTTGCCAGAAGATTTATGTTCCCTTCGTTATTTTGAGGTTTTAGAAGTTGATAGAATTGTTACAATACCTAATTGTTTGTTAGTTCAACAGACAACCAGATTGTCAATAATTGTTCGATAATATTAATTCTTTCTAAGATTCATTAATAGAACAAAATCATATGAAAAATGTGCGCCAATGCAAAACCATAAACCAAATTCTTTATAACCATAACTTATTAAAAATATAAATGGTAAAACAACTAATCCATATAAAGATAATTTCCAGTTTAAAGGGTTTAAATATCCATGAATTGCAACAAAAATAATTGAGGTTATGAATGGTCCGATATAAAATTGAAATCCAGATCTAAATAACAGCTCTTCTCCAAATCCTGCACAAATAGATATGAATAAGCAGTCGAATAAGTTTAGATTCATTTTTTTTATAATATTTTCAATACGATAGGGTATACCTTCAAAGATTGGTGCTTTTATTAAGAGCAATGCTATAAACGCATATACTATCCCTAGCTCTATTCCAATAGTTAATTTTAGTATTGATAGGTTAGATAGTTGTAATATTTCTAAAGGTGAAATATTTTCAAACCAATAAAGTATAATAAAAGTTGGAATAGGAAAGATTAATAGTGTAATTAATCCTAAAAAGTAAATAGAACGTTTACTCACAGTATAAAGAAAATGAATTAAATTTCTTTTTTCAGAATTGTTTGGGTTGGAAATGCAAATTCTAAATCAGCTTCGTTAAATCTTTTCAATATTTCTTTATTAATTATATGTTGAGAATTTAACCAATGAGACTCTGGTTTGATAAAATAAATAAATAGTATGCCTAATGAAAAATCTCCAAAATCTTTAAATCCAACTTCACAAGTTTCATCAAGTATATCATGATTATCAGCTACAATTTGATTAAGTATATCAATTCCTTTCTGCATACCTTTTTCATCTGTATCATATGTTAAACCTAGATTTAACTTAATTTTCAATGACGGTTGAGATGTAATATTAACAACACTTTTATCAGTAAATGTACTATTTGGGATTGTCACAATACGACCATCTAGTGTTCTTAGTCTTGTACTTCTTAAACCCACTTCTTCAACTATTCCATCATATCCCTCAATTTGAATTCTATCTTGAATTTTAAATGGTTTGTCTAAAAAAATCATAATACCTGCAAAAATATTTTTCACAGAATCTTGAGCTGCTAATGCTAAAGCTAGACCACCAATTCCTAGTCCAGCAATCATAGCTGTAATATCAAGGCCAATATTATCAAGTCCTATAATTACACCAAATATCCATATGGCAGATCTTAAAGTTTTTCTGATAACAGGTAAAAGAAAGTTATTTTGACCTCTTTCTGTTTTTTCAGCATAAGGTAATATTATCTCTGTTACAAATGCATCAACTATTCTTGAGATTATTGATGTCAGTATAATAATTGTTGCAAAAAAACCTATACTTTCTAGAGATGTAAGAATACTCTTATCACTAAAATGAAGATCATGAATAGCAATCCAATAACCTAATAGAATAATAGAGTAAACAATTGGCTTCTCTAATTTATCTATTAATATATCATCAAGCTTTGTTTTTGTTTTTTTTGTTATTTTTTTTATTACATTAGATATAATCCAATACACTATTTTAACTGCTATAAATGATCCTACAATATAGCCTAAAGCAATTAACCACTCTAGAATAGTATTATCTAAAAAAACTTTATTTAAATATTCCATTGTTGTTTTATTTATTCTAAAAATAGGAAATCTTTGTAATAATTAAGGTCTTAATTCTTTTTTCGCTTTTATAGTACCTATATTCATTGTAATAAAATCTATATTTACTTTTGGTGATCTTGATGGTGAATACTCTCTACCATAAAAGATTATTTGTAGATGAATTTTATTCCATAGTTCTTTAGGAAATAGTTTTTTTGCGTCTTTCTCTGTTTGTTTTACATTTTTACCATTAGTAATCCCCCAACGAGTTAGTAATCGATGAATATGAGTGTCAACTGGGAATGCTGGTACACCAAAAGCTTGAGCCATCACTACTGAAGCTGTTTTATGACCTACTCCTGGAAGTTCTTCTAATAGTTTAAAGCTTTTAGGTACCTTTCCATTATGCTTTTTAATAATTATTTCGGATAGAGTAAAGATTGCTTGAGACTTTTTGGGAGAAAGTCCACAAGGGCGAATTATTTGACGAATTTCATCAACTGTCAATTTTACCATATCGTAAGGATTGTCTGCTAATTTAAATAAGTTTGGTGTTACTTTATTCACTCTTTTGTCTGTGCACTGTGCAGATAATAATACGGCGATTAAAAGCGTATATGAATCTTTATGGTTTAGTGGTATAGGTGTATTAGGATATAATTTCTCCAGAGATTTAATGATATATTTTATTTTTTCTTTTTTGTTCATTTAATTTTCAAACCATTTTTTAAAAACTTAATAAATTCTTGAAATTGTGTTTTTGATGTGAAAAGCTTTTTCAATTCAGATTTAGTTGATTTTTTGTTTTTATTGATTTTGTTTTTTGATTTATTCTTATTATTAGTTTTTTCTATGTCTTCAATTACATCAAATAATTTATCCTCCATTTTTGATAATGAATCTGCAATTTTAAAACGTTTTTCAGCTTCTTTTTGATATCCTTTTTTTTCTAATAGTATACCTAGATTATTTTGACCAATGAAATCATCCGGATCTATTTTTATGGCTTCTTCGTAATCCATAATAGCTCCATCAATATCACCAAAATTATTTTTAGCGAATGCTCTTGCTGCGTAATGATATCCGTAATCAGGTTCAAGTTCAATAGCACGATTAAAATCAGCTAAACTTTTTTCTTTTTCTTTTGAATGAAGGTATGCAACCCCTCTATCAGAAAATATAATAGGTTCATTAGGTGATTCTTTCAATGCTTTTGAATAAAGTATTATTGATTTTTTAAGATCACCACTTTTAAATACTTCATTTGCTTTTTTATGAGTTTTATTTGCAAACATTATCTAACTTAGAATTATGTTAGACAAAGATATATACTTTCCTGTGTACAGAAAACTTTCCAATAACAAGGTTTTTTTTAAAATTATAAATAATACTAAATTTCATGAGATACAAATTATTGGAAAAAAAGCTCAATTAAATAAAATAGTAGCAACTAAATATCCTGAAATTTTAAAAATTCAGGATATGATTGAATATAGTTTTGAAGGAATTATAGAATCAAATGATACAGAGTATTCTAAATTATTGAATACTTATACGTTTATTTAATTCTCCTTTGCTACCATATTTTAAAATGTAAACTCCACGTTTGAGAACGGATAGGTTTAAGATATTTTCCCCGCTGTAAATTAATTGTTTATGAATTAGTTGACCTGACAGATTATAAACATAAATATTATTTGATTTTTTAGCTTTGACTTTAAATAACCCATTTGAAGGATTAGGGCTTATTGTAAATGAGTCTTTAGGTATATCGGATATATTAATTTGTTGCATATAATGAAACCATTTTCTGAAAAACAACCAAATTTCTGCTGCTTCTGTAAAATCATTAACAGGCTCATAGAAATATGTATGTCCTCCACCATTCACACGCAAGAGTTCTAAGGATGATTCTGGAGTACAAGCTTGATATATAAATCTGTCAACAGTAAGACCATCTGCAGCATTGTTGGGTAATTGGGTTGAGTCAGCTGAGGATAAGCATTGATGCACATTAATCCAAAAGTTCATAGTCTCCCCAACTAAACTTAATGAAGGAAGAGGTGAGCTATAGTAGGGTACAGTAGCATCTGCTGTTCCATGGACATGTATTACAGGAGTTTTATATGTAGGAACACAATTAGCAATGTCATCGGTTGCCATAGTTCCCGACATTGCTCCAATTGCTGCAAATCTTTCATTTAATTCACAAGCTAAATGATAGCTCATAATACCTCCCATAGATATTCCAGTACAATATATTCTTGTTTGATCAATATTATAATTCTGAATTAAATGGTCAATCATATTATTAAAAAATGTTACATCATCAGCTATAGGAGCTAACAAAGTACCATTATCCCATGAGCTTTGTCCAAATGCATTAATAATTCCTTGTGGATATATAGAAATAACTCTTGCTGAATCCCCAATTTGCTTAAATCCTATATTAGTCATCGTGGAATTTGATCCACCTAATCCATGTAATACAAATACTACAGGGAGAGATTCTGTATTTTGATTAAAACCAACAGGAAGGTATTGAATATATTCTCTATTAATACCTCCGACATCAATGCTTTCGTTAGTTTGTTGAGCTAGTGTTAAGTTTACAAAAGAAAAAATGAAAAGTATGTATATGTATCGCATAATATATTTTGTTTTTTAAAATTAATAATTCCGATTATTTTTTCTTCTAATATAGATTAATTTAGCTCTTCCTTTATGGCTTTCTCTTTGATCTATTTCAAATTTTCCAGTTGATTTAATTAGTGGAGTTAATTTTTCAAAACCATAAATTCTGGAATCAAAATTTGGTTGTTTTTTTTGTATTAATCCACCAACATCTCCCAAAAAAGCCCAACCATCTTCATCTGCGGTATCATTTACAGTCTGAGTAATTAATCTAATTACTTTTGGAGTTATAACTTCTATCTTCTCTATTTTTCGTTTGCTTTCTAAATCGTCTTTATCTTCATCTATTTTTTGAAGAATTTCAAGATAAATGAACTTATCACAAGATACAATAAAAGGGTCTGGAGTTTTCTTTTCGCCAATTCCAATTACAGTAAGTCCGGTTTCACGAATTCGAGTTGCTAATCGTGTAAAGTCACTATCGCTAGATGCGATACAAAAACCATCAACTTTACCGGAGTAAAGGATATCCATTGCATCTATAATCATTGCTGAATCAGTTGCATTTTTACCCAATGTGTAACTGTATTGTTGAATTGGAGTAATTGCATTATCAAGTAGTATTTTTTTCCATTTAGAAAGTTGTGGCTTTGTCCAATCTCCATAAATACGTTTTATTGTTGGATTTCCATATTTGGTAATCTCTTCAATCATTTCATTAATGTATTTTGAAGGTATATTATCACCGTCTATCAATACGGCCATATTCTTATCTTTTTCCATTTTTATATTGTTATATGTATATCTAAAATACTAGATAACAGGAAATTAATATTCAATTTCTAAATTAAGTCTTTCTTTTAATTTATGTAAGTTAGGGTTTTTTTTCGCTAATGACATAAATTTTTCTTTTCCTGTTTGAAATTGGATATCGATTTTTTGATTTTGAGAAATTTCCATTTTAAAGGTTATAAGGTAGTTGTTTAATTCAGATCTTATAAAACTTGTTAGTTCTTCAAATAATGGATTGATGTAATCGATTTGAATTTGATTATCTACTTCTAAAATATATTCATTTTCAGATTTTTTTTTGGGAGCTCTTTTAATTAATGCATTATAGATGGTCTCTTTTCGTTGTTTTTTCATTTTGAAAGCGAATTTTTCCCATGCTATTTTAAGTTCTTCAAGTGTATATTCATTTTTAGGTATATTTTCTTCGAGTAGTTTTTTTTCTTCGTTAACTTCTTCGTTTTTCTGAAGCATTTCCTTTATTGATAATATTTTCACTTTGGAATTTTTATCTTCTTTTTTATCCGTAGGTATATTATCTTTTTTTCTTGAAATATTTTGATGTTCTTTTTCAGGAGTATTATTTGTAGTATTTTCTTTTGTTATGAAGTCTTTGATTTCTTCATTTTCAAATGGAATTATCTCTACTATATCAGTTAAGGATTTTTTTTTTTCTAGTTCTTGTTTAATAGAACATAATTGCATAATTGCCATTTCAACTAATAGCCTCTGGTTTTTTGATATCTTATATTCGACATCTGTTTTACTTAATACACCAAGTGCACGCACTAAGTTATTTGGATTAAGTTCTTGTGATTGTGCAATATATTTTTTTTTGATTGATTCACTTACTTCAAGTAGTTCCGCTGTTCTTTGATCTTTACAAACAAGTAAGTTTCTATAATGATTTGCTAAACCTACGATAAAATTATGTGGATCAAAGCCTTTTTCGATAATTTCATTCAAGATTATTAAACCACTTGGAATGTCTTCTTTTAATGTACTTTCAACAATACTAAAATAATAGTCATAATCAAGTATATTTAAATTTGAAATAACATTTTCGTAGGTAATATTATCTTCAGAATAAGTTACGATTTGATCAAAAATAGATAGTGCATCCCTTAATGCTCCGTCTGCTTTTTGGGCAATAATATGTAATGCTTCAGGCTCAGCAGAAATTTTTTCTCTATCTGCAATTAATGCTAAATGGTCTGCAATATCTTTTACTTTAATTCTAGCAAAATCAAATATTTGACACCGTGATAGAATAGTAGGTATTATTTTGTGTTTTTCTGTAGTTGCAAGAATAAAAATAGCATGTTTAGGAGGTTCTTCTAATGTTTTTAAGAATGCATTAAAAGCACTTTGAGAGAGCATATGAACTTCATCAATGATGTAAACTTTATATTCTCCTAATTGTGGTGCAATTCTAACTTGGTCTATTAGGTTACGGATTTCATCGACTCCATTATTTGATGCAGCATCTAACTCATATACATTTAGGGATGATCCAGAGTTAAAGGATAAACACGAATCACATTTTTCGCAGGCTTCAATTTTTTCAGATTTGTTAGAACAGTTAATTGTTTTAGCTAGAATCCTAGCGGTAGATGTTTTACCAACACCACGAGATCCACAAAATAGAAAAGCCTGTGCTAGATGTTCATTTTTTATTGCATTTCGTAAAGTTGATGTAATTGAATTTTGACCTACAACTGTATCGAAGGTATTGGGACGATATTTTCTGGCTGATACTACAAAATCCATAAAAACAAATTTACTCTTTTTTTGATTGTTGATTTAATTTATTTTTCAACAATAATTATAGATTGTAATCTTCCACAATACATTCAGTAGCAATTTTGGCACTACATAATGCTAAAGGTATTCCACCTCCAGGATGAACAGAAACTCCAACAAAATATAATCCTTTTATTTTTTTACTATAATTAGGATGTCTATTGAATGCAGAAAAACGACTATTTGATGCGTTACCATAAATAGAACCAAATTTACTATTGTGTATATTTTCAATTTTTCTTGGGTCAAGGATTTCTTCAAATTTAATGTTAGTTCTAATATCGCTTTTAAGTAATTTGTTCATTTTTTGAATTATAAATTCACGTTTCACTTTAATTTCATCATCCCAATTTTGTCCATTATTAATAGGTGCATTTATTAATACAAACCAATTTTCACAGCCATCAGGGGCATCATTTTTTACAATTTTAGAAGAGATATAAATATATATAGATGGTTTTTCAAATATTTTTTTCTTGTAGAATACAGAGTCAAATTCTTCTTTGTCTTCATCGGAAAAAATCATATTATGAACATCTAATTTATCAAAAGACCGATCTATTCCCCAATAGAAAACAATTGCAGAGCTTGATCGTTCTTGTGCTAATGTTTTTTTTGGATGTTTAGAATTTGGGAGTAATTTTTCATAGGTTAAAGAAACATCCATATTACTAATAACAAAATCAGAATAGTATTCGTTTTTTTCAGTTGAAATCCCTATGATTTTATTTTTGTTTACATTAATTTTTTTTACTTTTTCATTAAAGTGAAATTTTACACCTTGTTTTTTAGCTAGATCTACAAGTGATTCTATTAATTGAATCATACCTCCTTTTGGAAGGTATGGACCAATATTAATTTCTAAATGAGATATCATATTTAGCATTGCTGGAGCGTGGTATGGATGGCTTCCATTATAGATTGCGAAACGATTAAATACTTGTGCTGTTCTTTTATTTTTGAAAAATGACGTGTTTTCTTGATGCATTGTTTTAAACAACCTATACTTAGGTATATTAATTAATGCCTTTATTAGTTTTTTACCTATTAGTTTTTTCCATCTATGTAATGATTTTTCAATAAATAAAGGAGCGATAAGTTTATAATTAGATTCAGCTTTATCGAGATATTTTTCGATTTGTTTTGGATTTTCATCAAGTTTTGTTGAGATTTCTTTAACAATTGATTCACGGTCATGTTTTAATAGTACTTCCAATCCATCATCAAAGAAATATTTAAAAGAGGATTTTAGTTTAGCCATTTTGAATGTCCCAAAATCTTCTCCACATAATTTATACAATTCTTCAATATATTCAGGACAAGTTAATATTGATGGACCTTGGTCAAATCGATACCCGTCTTTAGATTTACTATTGATTTTTCCTCCAGGAAAAGCGTTAGATTCAAAAATATGGGTTTCTATACCTTTGTTTGCAAGACGAATACTTGTAGCAATTCCAGCTAGACCAGAACCAATTATAATAGCTTTTTTTTTCACAGAAATGCTATTCTATAATTTCAATTGTATCAATACTATCGCCCTCTCTAATTTCATCGATTATATCAACTCCCTCAGAAACCTTAGCAAAGCAGGTATGGTTTCCATCTAGGTGAGCTGTATTATCTCTTGAGTGACATATGAAGAATTGAGAGCCCCCTGTATTTCTTCCTGCATGAGCCATAGAAAGAATACCTCTTTCATGATATTGATTTTCACCATCTAATTCACAATCGATTGTATATCCTGGTCCACCAGCACCTACGTGTCCATTAGATCCAGTTTTAGAATTAGGACAACCACCTTGGATTACAAAATTAGGTATGACTCTATGCCATTTTAAGTCATTATAGTAACCTTCTTTCGCTAGCTTGATAAAATTTTCTACTGTTTTTGGTGCATCTTTTTCAAAAAAATCCACTTTCATATTTCCTTTATTCGTTTTGATTATTGCTTCCATAAAATTTTGAATTTTGTCAAATATAGTTTCTCGAAATTATTTTTCCCATTTTTCATTAGCTTAATTAAATTTGTCATATGCATTTTTTCCATTTTAGTAAAAAAGATATAAATCTATTTAATTCTCAACATATTAATTTGATTAATAATCAAGGCTTATATAAGTCATATATAAATCGTGATTTTAGAATTACAAATTTTAAAGATCAAGCTTTTGATAAAAAAAGAAATTATGCAGCATCGCATCGTTCAGTTTTAGTTTCAGAATTAGAAAAAAAATATTTTGGGGTTAATAATAAGGACAAGGTAATGTCAAATATTGAATCGTTAAAGTTGAATAATACATATACTGTGACTACAGGTCATCAGCTATCATTATTTACTGGTCCTTTGTACTTTTTAGTTAAAATTATTAACGTAATTAAATTAGCTGATAGGTTAAATCAAGAAAATAAAGAGATTAATATTGTTCCTGTATTTTGGATGGCAACAGAAGATCATGATTTTCAAGAAATACAATCCATTAATTTATATGGTAAAAAGATTACTTGGGACTCAAAACAAAAAGGTCCTGTAGGAAGATTTAATTTAGATGGATTTAGTGAAATTAAAGAACAAATCCTTGATTTTTTTGGTAATAATAATGATGCCCAGATACATGATTTAATGAAGATTTATGATGGTGAAGATTTAGCCGAAGCCACTTTTAATTTAGTTCATGAGTTATTTAAAGACTATGGTTTGGTTATTATTGATGGAGACAACAAGAATTTAAAAAAAATGTTTGTTTCAACTATTGAAAGGGAATTGAAAGATCAGTTTTCATATAAGGCAGTTTCTAAAACGAATAAAGATTTAGAAATTGATGGGTTTAAGATTCAAGCATTTGCTCGAGAAATTAATTTGTTTTACATTGAAAATGGATTCCGTCAACGTATAGAGAAGACAGATGAAGGATTTGAAATTAAAGGTTTAGGAGTTTATTCTGAATCAGAAATATTAAAAAAAGTACAGTTGAATCCGGAATGTTTTTCTCCTAATGTTGTTCTAAGACCTTTATATCAAGAAACAATATTACCAAATCTAGCTTATATAGGAGGTGGAAGTGAAATTTCTTATTGGCTACAGTTGAAGGGTATTTTTGATTCAACTAATATTACTTATCCAATTATTGGAATTCGGACTTCTATTATGTGGATTGATAAATTAGTTTCTAAAAAGATTGACCAAATTGATTTAGTTTTAGAGGATCTTTTTAAAGAAAAAGATACTGTTAAGCGTCAGTTTATTGAGTATCATTCTAGTAAAGAGTTAAATTTTGATGAAATAGATTTAATAGAGTCTCAACTTGTTAAAAAACTTGAAAAGTCCATTTTATCCATTGATTCAACTATGGAAAGGTATAAAAACTCTGAGATAGTTAAGTTAAATAAGCAGATTGAAGGAATTAAATCAAAGTTGGTTAAGCTATCAAAAGAAAATCATACAAAATCTATGAAATATATTGATCAAATATATGATAAGTTATTTCCTAATGGTCAAATGCAAGAACGATATTTAAATATTTTTTCTTTTTGTCCTGACGGAAATATTTCAAAGCGAATTGATATGTTATATAAGGTTATTAATCCTGAAGAAAAAGATTTTTTAGTTATTAGAGAAAATTGATCTATTGAAATAAACTATTTAATTACTCGTTTCTAAACGTACTATTGTAAAATGTATAGAATATTAATATTTCTTGTTTTTTTAATAACGAGCCATTCTTTTTCTCAAGAGATTAGTGTAGTTGGTGTATGCACTGATAAAAAAGGTATTCCAATTGATAATGTTAAAGTTATAGCTAAAAAAGCAATAAATAATATCATATATACTGATAAGAATGGCTTATTTGAATTAGAATTTTACGCTATTGATTCTGTTCAAATTGAATTTAGATTATCTAATTTACAGAAAAGTAAAAATATATTACTCAAACCAGGAATTAATAACTTGGGAGAAATAAGATTTCAATTCTTACAGCAGGATGAGGTTGATGTTCAAGCAAGACAAGTCGATCCTTTTGATATACCGGAATTAAAGGTTATAGATTGGCAGAATATTCCAATGGGAAATACAGAGAGGTATCTCGTATATACCACTGCTGCAACTTCTAACAATGAATTAACAACTAATTATAATGTTCGTGGTGGAAATTACGATGAGAATTTAGTATATGTTAATGGTTTTAATATATATCGACCATTTCTAACACGTACTGGACAGCAAGAGGGAATGAGTTTTATTAATTCTGCTTTGGTAGAATCGTTAAGTTTTTCAGGTGGTGGATTTGATTCTCAATATGGAGATAAATTGAGTTCAGTTTTAGATATTAAGTATAAAACGCCTACAAAATTAAAGGGTTCTTTAATGGCTTCGTTACTTGGCGTTGAATCACATGTAGAGCATTCGGTTAATTCTAGATTTAATTATTTAGTAGGGGCAAGATATCGATCAATTGGTTATTTATTAAATGCTCTTCCAACAAAAGGGTCATATAATCCTGTTTTTTGGGATGCACAATTTTTAACTAATTATTCTATTACAGAGGATTTAACTTGGTCTATAATAGGACATTTTTCTTCCAATAATTTTCGTTTTACACCTGTCTCATCAGAGACAGATTTTGGTACAGCGAATGAAGCATATTCATTTCGAGTATATTTTGAAGGGCAGGAAAAAACGGAGTTTACAACAATGATGGGAGGGACATCATTAAAGTGGGAATTGAATGATAAAACAAATCTTGATTTTTATGCTACTATCTTTAGTTCTATAGAGTCTGAAAATTTTGACATTCTTGCAGAGTATTATATAAATGAATTAGAAACAGATCCTGCTCAAGAAGAGTTTGGTGATTCGATTGCTGTTTTAGGTATTGGCTCATATCTTTCACATGCTCGCAATAGATTAAATTCTAAAATTATAAACGTTTATCATGATGGTTCTCATACCTTTAAAAAAGGGTATAATGATGAAGAAAAAATAAGATTTCAGCAGCATCAGTTAAAGTGGGGTATTAATTTTCAATTAGATCAATTTGATGATAAATTAAGCGAGTGGAAGTTAGTTGATTCTGCTGGTTATTCTATCCCTCAATCTGGAACAAATGAAATCAATTTATTTGAATCTTTAAAGAGTGATTTAAGCCTTCAATCAAATAGATATACAGGTTATATTCAATTTAATTCAATTTGGTCAAGAAATCAAAGAAATAAATTTATTTCGTTAACTAAAAAATATAGAGTCAAAGAAGGTGGAATAAAAAGAAAATTTGAGAAAACATTTACCGATACTATTACAGAATCACCAAGTAAGCTTGCTTTTCGTATTGGTACAAGAAGTGGTTATACAACAGCAAATGGCGAATATTTTTTAACCCCAAGATTATCATTGAAATATTTCCCAAGGTCTTATATGATAAAAGATCAAAAGGTAGTACGTAGAGATATGAGTATTTATTTTTCATCAGGCATGTATTATCAACCACCTTTTTATAGAGAATTTAGGACTCTTGATGGTAATTTAAATTTAGATGTTAAGGCACAAAAGTCAGCTCATTTTGTCTTAGGTTCTGATGTTTATTTTGGTATGTGGGAAAGAGAAACACCGTTTAAATTTACTGCAGAAGCATATTATAAATATTTGTGGGATGTAAATCCATATGAAATTGATAATGTTAGAACAAGATATTATGCAAATAATAATGCTGTAGCATATGCATATGGAATAGATTTAAATCTTCATGGTCAATTTGTGGAGGGAATAGAGTCTTTTTTTAAACTAGGATTACTCTCTACAAAAGAAGATATAAGGGGGGATTTTTATGATGAGTATTATAATGCTTCTGGAGATAAGATAATATTTGGGTATAGTGAAGATCAAACAGTAGTTGATACTGTTCGTGTTTATCCCGGTCATATTCCTAGGCCAACTGATCAATGGTTTAATTTTGGTGCATTAATTCAAGATAGAATGCCTGTTTATGAGAATGTAACAGTTCAAATGGGAATGCAATTTGGTGCTCCTCTTCCATATGGCCCACCTGATTTTGAGCGTTATAAGGATACTTTAAGGCTTCGTTCCTATTTTCGTGTAGATATTGGTACATCTTATGATTTTCTTTATAATAAAGGAAATAAGGAGTCTTTTTGGACTAAAAATTTCAGCGATCTCATAATTTCGTTTGAAGTATTTAATTTACTTGGTATAAATAATATGTTATCTAAACAATGGGTCCAAGATACTGAAGGTAGATTTTATGCAATCCCAAATAATTTGACTGCACGTCGATTTAATTTAAAATTAATCGCTAGATTTTAATTTTATCATTTTAGATATTATTATTTGTTCTAATTAAGTATTAATTTTAGAAAATTATTATCAAACAAAAATGAGAAATATGAACGTAAATACAATTACACTAATCTTTTTATCAATATCTAGTTTTGTTATATCTCAGACTTCGAATTTAGAAGAAGGGATGAGCTATAAATCAGTTGAGACGAATAATTATGGTCAGCAAGTAACAACTTTCCAGCCTTCTTCTTTTATTCATACTATTCCAGCTAGAGATTTACCTCAAGTAGAAGAGGGAGATATTTCTTCTCAAGCTAAGGTTAAAATTCGTAATAATTTTGAACGTGATGGATATTTAGAAGCACAAAATGCTGTAGAGAATGATCCTGTGGTTCAAAATGTTGCTGGTACAAAATCTGGTATAGCACCTATTGTAAATATGAATGGACAGAGTGGAAGTGGATTGCCACCAGACCCTACTGGAGCGGCAAGCGCAAATTATTATGTTCAAGGTGTTAACACTAGTATACGTTGTTATACAAGTTCTGGTAATGTAGTACCTGGTGGATCATTTAGTTTAAGCGCATTATGGTCGGGTAGTAATAATGCAGGTGATCCAATTGTTATGTATGATAGACATGCTGATCGTTGGTTTATTTCTCAGTTCAATTCTAATCCAAATAGAATTTTAATAGCTATTTCACAAACCAATGACCCAACGGGATCTTATTACGCTTATAGCTACACTTTTTCACAATTTCCTGATTATCCAAAATTTTCGATTTGGTGGGATGGTTATTATATGACCTCTAATTCTACTCATACTGCTGTTGTTTTTCAAAGAGACAAAATGTTAGTTGGAGACCCAACAGCGCAAATGGTTTCTTTAAGTCTTCCTAGTCTAGCAAGCGGAGGGTTTAGAAGTCCATTACCAGCAGACGCAGATGGTCCTTTACCTCCAAACGGTACTCCTTGTTACTTTTTTAACTTAGCAGATAATGGTTTTTGGGGTGTATCTCAAGATCGAATTCATGTGTATGAGATGAATACAAATTGGACTAATACTGGAAATACTTCGGTATCACTTTCTCAACAAATACCGGTAGCATCATTTGATGCCGTTTTTACGGGTGGCTTTGCAAATATTGTTCAACCAAACACTTCACAAAGAATTGATGCAATTCAAGGTGTTTTAATGTATCGTGCTCAACATATGAGATGGACAGGATACAATACGGTAGTTTTAACTCATGCTGTCGATTTAGGATCTAATAGATCTGGTGTTAGGTGGTATGAATTAAGAGACGCAAATAATGGAAATTGGTCAGTTTATCAATCTGGAACTTACGCTCCAACAACTGATAGTAGATTTATGAGTAGTGCAGCGATGGATAATTATGGAAATATTGCTCTAGGATATAGTATTTCTTCTAGTTCAATTTATCCAGGTATTAGATATACAGGAAGATTAAGTACTGATCCACTTGGACAAATGACGTTTGCTGAACAAACTGCAATTGATGGATTAGGTTCACAGACTTTTGCAGATCGTTATGGAGATTATAGTCATATGTCTTTAGCTCCGGATGGAGGAACTTTTTGGTATACAGGAGAATATTTGGGTTCTAGTGGTTCTTCTAGAACAAGAATATTTTCATTTAGATTAGCTGGAAGTGCTGGTATTGATATCGATAATCCATATTACTCAAATTTAGAGATGAATGTACATCAATCTGATGCTAATTTAAATATTAATGTAGATGGTATTTATGGAGATGCTAGTGTTGTTATGGAATTAATAGCAATGAATGGTCAAGTTGTTAAGACTTTAGGTTCAAAACAACCTGAAAATAAAAAGGTTTCAGGTGTTATTGATGTTAGCTCATTAGAGACAGGTATTTATTTTGTTAGAGTAGGGAATTTAAGTTTCCAAACAACGGAAAGAATATTTATTAAATAAGAATTTATCTTATTTATTGATTATTATTTTTCTCTCGATTGTATTATTATCATAAATGTATATAAGTGGAGTGTTTGGTTTTGATGATGTTTCTCTACCTAATAAATCGGTTATTTTAATTAATTTCTTTTTTTGAGGATTTAGTTCCTCGGATATGCTTGTAGTATTATTGTTTATTTGGTTAAAGAAGTTCCATATCTCTTCACTTGCCCAAAAATCATCACTACCCCATGGTGCAATATCAAACCATTCATGAAGACCATTATTTACCTTGTATAACCAAACTTGATTTCCTGTAATAGCATTTTTATATTTTCTCACTTCAGTAAGATTATTATCATTATTAATATCAGGTAGAGTATAGGTAGTTTCAAAGCTACAAGAATTATGATTTTTCCAATAGGAAACAGTTGAATCAACAGGTAGATAATATCCAACACCTGGATAATATCCACCATTGTAATTAAATTCATTATCATTGGTACCATTTAGTATAAATACAGGGATATTTGTTGTCGTAATACAATTAATAGTCATAAAGTCCCACATAGCTCCACCAAGAGGTGCGATAGCAGCAAATATATTTGATTGTTGACAGGTTGCTATATGGTAACACATTTCTCCTCCCCACGAAAATCCTGTTGCAAAAACTTTGTTTATATCTAGTTGGTGTGTAAGAGATAAAGAGTCATTTAATTCTTTTAGGAAGTTTAAATCGGATAATCCATAAACATCCCATTCTGTCAAGCCAGAACTACCATTTAGTGCCGTGGGGTAGCAAACTGCAAAATTATTTTGGTCTGCTAAAATATTAAAAGCTGATGTTGACATTATACTGTAACCATTCCCTCCCCATCCATGAAGGACATATACAATAGGAGAATTTGCTGGTAAATTATTTGGAATGTGTAAATAATACTCTCTTTGAATATTATTATGGGTAAAATAAAATGGGCCATTTTGACTAATCCCAATAGTTGGAATAAAGATTAGAATAAAGATTAATTTTTTCATTTTAAAAATCCCATTAATCCATAATCGTCAGTAAAATTTTTATAATCGCCATATTCTACGCCTTTAATTCTCAAGTCTTGAAAATCCTCTAACGAATAATCAAATAGACCTACTAAGTTTCTATATTCGTATGTATAATAGTAAGAAGAGTTATATTTTGAAATATTTATATAAAACTCATTTTTGTCAGTATTTATATATTTTATCGAATAACATCCAGGGCCTTTCTGCTCTCCTATTTTGTTGTTAACTAATTCATAAATTGTTGTTATAGTTTCTCCACTAATTAATTCAATAGTACAAATATTGGGTTTTATAAATGATAGTTTATTAATAAAGAATTTTTTTTGTTCTTTTTTTTGCATCTGTTTCTGGATATATTCTTGCCTATAATTTTTATCCGAATCGCTCCAAACTTTTCGATTTGACAAATTTGAAGGATTTATAAAAAACATATTAGAAGAATTATTATCATAATGACCATAAGTATAACTGTTGTTCGTTACAATTGTTCGATTGGAATTTAAATCCCAGGTTCCATTAATGTTAGATTTAGAAAATTTTGAGTTTGAAGCTGAATTATTTGATTTAGCAAATATTGGAATATCATTATTGTCTGAATTATTAGACGTTTGTTTATTTTGGTTTTTTGTTTTTTCAATATGAATATCAAAAGCGTGTTTTGCTTTTTTTTGCCGTACATTTTCTTCATTTTCATTTGATTCTTTTTGATTAAGAAGTAATTGATATTGTTCTTCTTGAGCAGTTAAAGAATCTTTATATTGAGAAATTTCTTCTTGTAGAAGGTTAATTTCTTTGATATTATCTTGTTTATTTTTTTCTAATTTATTAAGATCTTCAGATAATATTTTCATATTATTTGATATTCTATTTTTATCTTTTGTTAAAGATTCATTTTCTGTTTTACTATTCTCAAGTTCTAGTTTAATTTTAGATATTTCTTTATTCAGAATATCTTCCTGCACGTTTCGTACTTGAATATCATTTTTTAAGTTAAATACACTGTCTTGGTATTTAATTATTGTTTCTTGTAGGTCTTTTTTCTTCTGAGCGATACTTAATAGAGGTGTCAGAAATAATATAAAAAGATATTTTTTCATTTTATGAGCTTTTTTCAAATATAAAAATAATAGTCTAAGATTTTTGTGTAATTGAGCAAGAGATAAGTTCTTATATTTTAAAATTAGAAATCATTTTTAATTATCTTCACAACAGAATGAGTTCGATGTTAGAAGTCAAAAATATTAGTAAGTCCTTTTTTCGTAAGGAAGCATTGAATGATATCTCTTTAACTATTAATGAAGGAGAAATTTTTGGTTTACTAGGCCAGAATGGTGCAGGTAAAACAACCTTAATTCGTATTATTAATAGAATAATTGAACAGGATTCGGGTTCTATAGTATTTTATGGAAGTTTAATAACAAAAAATCATTTATCCCAAATTGGATATTTACCAGAAGAAAGAGGACTATATAAAAATATGACGGTTGAATCTCATGCGATTTTTTTAGGTCGATTAAGAGGTCTATCAAAAAAAGATCTTAATTATAAGATTAATTCTTTATTTGAACGTTTTGGTATTAATGATTGGCGCAAAAAGCGAATAGAAGAATTATCAAAAGGAATGGCTCAGAAGGTTCAATTTGTTTGTGCTATTTTACATGAGCCTAAATTTTTAATTCTAGATGAACCATTTAGTGGTTTTGACCCTGTAAATGTTGATTTAATTAAGCAAGAGTTGATTGAAATGAAATCTACTGGTAAAGCCGTAATGATTTCTACACATAATATGAAAAGTGTTGAAGAGATTTGTGACCGAGCAGTTCTAATACATAATTCAAAAAATATAAAAGAGGGGACAATTCATGAGTTGCAAACTGAACGAAATTCTGGATTGTATGCGGTTCGTTTTCAGGGAAACATGATTGCTTTTGTTAACGCATTATGGACTGGTTTTGAAGTTCAGGATAAAGAGGTGTTAGGAGAAAATAGATTCATAGTACGTTTAAAAATGAGAGGTGATAGCTCTTTTGAAGATTTACTTAAAGTAATAATTGGACAGGTGAAAATTGAGGCTGCATGGGAAGTTTTACCATCAATGGAAGATATATTTATTGATTTAGTTAACTCAAATAAATTAGAATCAAATGAAGAATAGTATTTTGATTGCCATAAGGGAATGGAAAGAACGTATGGGATCAAGGTCTTTTATTTTACTTTCATTACTTGGGCCATGTATAATTTTATGTTTCATTTATTTATTATTCGCTTTTGGTGGTAGCTCTAAGCAACATTGGAATGTTTTAATTGTTGATCCTACGGGAATAATGCAAAATAGAATTATTTCTAGCGAAGATAAATCTATATCCTATTCATTTGCCGATGGATATATTGAGATGAATGAATTTGCTAATGGAAAAAAATATCAATCATTTGATGCTTTGCTTGAGGTTAATGAAAAGGTTTTGTCGAATAAAATGGGATTTGTTTTTTATCGTGATAGTCCATCTATTCGGATGCAAACAAGATTACGATATCATTTTGAGCGTAGATTGGAAGAGGTTATGGTTAAGGAATTTACTTCGCTGTCTTTGAAAGATTTCAGAAAGATAAAACAGCCTATGTCTGTATACTTTAGAGATGTATATGATCCTAAGAATGAGTCGTCTGATATAGGATCATGGGTTGGGTTTTTCTATGGAGCTATTATTTTTATTTTCATTTTTTTATTTGGCATGACAATCATGCGTTCTATTTCTAGAGAAAAAAGTAATCGTATTGTTGAGGTTATTTTAGCTTCTGTATCACCAAATCAATTGATGATTGGAAAAATTATTGGAGTGGGGCTTTCTGCCTTAGTTCAATTTATTATATGGATTTTGATTATAGGTTTAGGCTTATATCTTATGCGAGAAAATATTTTTCCAGATATGTTAGATGCTGCTAATGTTAATATTGATGATTTAAAAATACAATCAGAAAATCAGTCATATCAAGAAACGATTTTTGCATCACGTGAATACAATCAATTTATTGAATTAATATATAACCGTGTTCAATTTTTTAATATGACAGCCTTTTTTATTTTATTTTTTATTTCTGGTTATATTTTTTATGGTGCTTTATTTGCTTCTATAGGAGCAACTATGGGGTCTGAAAGTGATGGTCAACAGTTTATTATACCTTTGATCTTTTTATTATTATTTGCTTTGTTTTCAGGTTACTATATATTGAATTATCCAGAAAGTCCATTAGGAGATATTCTTCATTATCTTCCTTTTACTTCACCTGTTGTGGTGATGGTTAAATTATCTCAAGGTTATTATGGTCCTGGACATGTTTATGAAATATATTTAACATTAATTGTATTAATTATTTCTTCAATCATAATGTTAGCTATTGCTTCACGTTTATATAAAAATGGGATATTACAATTTGGTCATCGTGTACGTTTGAAACACCTTTTTAAATGGTTGGCTAAATCCTAAAATTTATGCGAATAGCTGTTATCGATCTTGGCACAAACACTTTCAATTTACTTATTTCACAAGTTAACGGCGGAAAATTGCACTTGATTCATACTGAAAAAGAGTCTGTTTTATTGGGAATGGGAGGTATTAATCAAAGTATAATTACAGTTGATGCCTTAAATAGGGCAAAAGAGACATTAAATTTATTTAAATCTAAATGTGAAATTTTTCATGTAAAATCTATACAAGCAATAGGAACTAGCGCATTAAGATCTTCAAAAAACAACTATGAATTAGTTGATTATGCAAAGGATATACTTGATATAGACATTAATATTATTGATGGATTTAAAGAAGCGGAATATATTTATAGAGGAGTAAAGTGGGGATATGATTTTTTTCAACCAGCTATAGTTATGGATATTGGTGGAGGTAGTACAGAATTTATTTTTGCAGATAAAAAAGGTATAAATGAAATGACTAGTTTGGATATTGGTGTTTCTCGAATTTTCCAATTATTTAATGAGCCTGAACAATGTACACAGGATATTATTAAATTGATATATAAATTTTTGAATGATAAAAAGTCTACTTTTTTCACTAAAGTAGATGCAGATATATTAATTGGATCTTCGGGTAGTTTTGAAACTATATATGAAATGATTTATATGAAGTCATTTACTGAATATTCTAGTTCTATTGAAATACCTTTAGAAAAAGTGAAATTAACTTTAGATTGGATTATTACATCAACATTAAAACAGAGGCTTGATAATAATTGGATTGTTGATTTTAGAAAGAGAATGCTTCCAATTGCAGCGTTAAAAATTTTATGGGTAATCAATCATTTTAGTATTAAAAAAATAATGATTTCACCTTTTTCATTAAAAGAGGGTGTCTTAATGACTAATTAATCTCTTATTATATTCTAGTGTGGTTTTTTATCAATTAATTATATTTAACAAAAATAGAATTCGATGAGTAAAATATTAATAGTAGACGATGAACAATCCATACGTAGAGCACTACGTGAAATTCTTGAATTTGAAGAGTTTGAAGTAGATGAAGCGGATAATGGAAAAGTAGCATTAGAAAAAGCTAAATCTGAAGTTTATGATATTATATTTTGCGATATAAAAATGCCTGAAATTGATGGTATGGAAGTTTTAGATGAGCTGCAAAGATTGAAGGTTGAATCTCCTGTTATTATGATTAGTGGACACGGGAATATTGAGACGGCAGTTCAAGCAATAAAAAAAGGTGCTTTTGACTTTATAGAGAAGCCATTAGACCTTAATCGTATTTTAGTTACTATTAGAAATGCTAGAGATAAGAGCGTCTTAATTGAAGAGAAAAAAATATTACGTAAGACAGTAAAGAAATTTAAAGGTTCTTCTATTATTGGTGAAACAGAAGCAATAAATGATATTAAGGATATGATTATGAAAGTTGCTCCTTCAGATGCTCGTGTTCTTGTTACAGGTGGTAATGGTACGGGAAAAGAGCTAGTAGCTCGTTCATTACATGATTTAAGTAATCGTAAGGGACAATCTTTTATTGAAGTTAATTGCGCTGCAATTCCTTCAGAGCTTATAGAAAGTGAATTATTTGGTCATGAAAAAGGTTCGTTTACTTCAGCTGTTAAGCAAAAGAAAGGTAAGTTTGAATTAGCTTCAGGCGGCACTTTATTTTTAGATGAAGTAGGAGATATGTCTCCTAGTGCTCAGGCGAAGGTTTTAAGAGCATTGCAAGAAAATGTAATTCAACGTGTAGGAGGGGAGAAAGACATTAAAGTTAATGTACGTGTTATTGCAGCAACAAATAAGGATTTAAAAAAAGAAATAGATGAAGGTAATTTTCGCGAAGATCTATATCATCGGTTAGCTGTCATACCAATTCATGTACCTTCTTTAAATCAACGTAGAGAAGATATACCACTCTTAACAAATCATTTTTTAAGTATGATTTGTGCAGAGCATGGTATACCAAAAAAATCTATCCATGATGAAGCGTTAACAGCTCTTAAAAAAATAGATTGGTCTGGAAACATACGTGAACTTAGAAATGTGATAGAACGTTTGATAATTCTTGGGGGAGATGTTATATCTTCAGAAGATGTATTAATATTTGCAAATGCAACAAGAAAAGATTGATTTTAGATCAATTGTTTTATTCCTTAAAAGGTATTTGGATTATTTCACCAACACTAGTTTTAGTAGGAATTTCATCTATATACCATTCTAAACATGTAGTATCGTTAAATAATGAAGCTTCTATAGTATAATCTATATCCATTTCATTAATGCTTAATGCACGGTATGCGTATACTCTAACAATTGGAGAGTTATGTTTTAATAATGTGTTTAATTCTTTTTCTGTAGCTAAAGATTTTAATTTTTGGTAGGCATTAAATTCATTTGTGATACTATCATTGGAGCCTAAGTACATTTCTTTTATTCCTTGTGCTTGAGTTAATTCAAAAACAATGCTATCAACTTCATTATTGAAAGTTAAGGGAATAATTTGAGGAGAATATGGATTTGGTGGAATAGCGCGTACCAATACCCTTAATTTATGATAATCTTTAGCTGATATTTCAATACTTTTAATTGAAATAGCAAGGATAATTGAGAATAGGGAGAGCATTCTATATTTCATAATACTATTCTTCTTAAATATATGATATACAATCGGTTGCAAGGTATATAAAAATCCTACTATTTACAAATAGTTGAATCAATTTATACTATATATTAAATTAATTTTATAAAATCTTTTGCTAAACTTTCTGAGTGAAATTGTTCAATATTAATTGCTGTATTAAATAGTTTGTTTTGTTGGTATAAATGGAAGCTATTTAGTATAAATTTTTTTGTGCTTTCTTTATCTTGAAAGTCTGAAAAATGACCTGCTTGTGTAGTTTTGAATATTTTCTCTAAATCACTTCCTTCTTTACCGATACCAATAATAGGTCTTTTTGCTCCAAGATACTCAAAAAATTTACCAGTAATTATACCTTTAATATTTCCTGTATTATTAACTGAAAGTAGTAGTAATTGAGATTTACGTTGCATTTTTAAACTTTCAGAATGTTTTATTGTCGATATTAAATTAAGGTAGGGTTTAAGTCCAGCTTTTTTTATTGAATCAATTACTTGATAATCTGTTGTACCTATCAAATTGATTTTTAATTTAGATGCAAATGTATCTTCTTTTTTAATTAATTCAGAAAGAGCATCCCAAAGAACTTTTGGGTTTCGGGCAAAAGGCATTGAACCAAAATGTACAATTGTAAAATCTTTGTCAAGTTTTATTTCAGAACTATCAAATGTTGGGAAGTCATATCCATTTGTAATGACATGAATTTTTCTAGAGCTAATTTTTTCCAAACCTAAGCCACAAGATTCACTTACAGTTATTACTTCGTCTGCCTCAATTAGACACATTTTTTCTAATTTTTTTTGTTTAGTATTTGCATACTTACTGGGTAATAAATCTTCATAGAAATCAATTTGTGTCCATGGATCTCTAAAGTCTGCTAACCATTTCAAGCCAAATTTTCTTTTAAGATTTCGCGCAATCAAATGTGTTGAGTGAGGTGGTCCTGTAGAGATAATTGTATTTATCTCTGGATGGTTTTTTAAATATTTAGATAAGAATTTTGTTGAAGGTTTTATCCAAAACATTCGTGCATCTGGTATAAATAGATTTCCTCGAATCCATATTATTAATGTTTGAATTACCCCAGCTTTTTTAGATTGGCTAAAACCAATTCCTTTAGAATTTTTTTTATTTAAATATTTGTGAGGCTCAAATATTTTTCTTCGAATAACTTTTATTTCCTTAGGTATTTGTTCAGTTAGTTCATTATCTATTATTGGCCAATTAGCATTTTCGGGACAATATACAGTAAGATTATAGCCATTTTTTTTAAAGTATTTTGAAAACCTTAGCCATCTATATACACCTGCACCACCAGCAGGTGGCCAATAAAACGTAATTAGTAAAATATTTTTTGGAATTTTCAATATTATAGCTTTTCAATCACTTCTTTAATAGCATTTTTTAATCCAGATGGATTTTTCCCTCCTGCTGTTCCGAAGAAAGCTTGACCACCTCCACCTCCTTGAATATTTTTAGAAACTTCACGAATAATATCTCCAGCATGAATCTTTTTTTCTTTGATTATATTGTCAGAAGCAATAATACTTAAGGTACATTTATCATTATCTATTCCTCCTATAATACCAATAAAATTATTTGTTTCTGCTTTTAATTGGAATAATATATCTTTTATTGAACTACCGTCTAATTCTATAATATCCGATAATAAATTAATACCATTATATTCTTTTATGGATTGCTTCAACTTAGATTTAGTAGATTTTGTTTTTTCTTTTTGAAATTGTTCAATCTTTTTTGTTAGAGAGCTGTTTTTATTTAACAGTTCATTAATTGTTTTAACTAAATCTTTTGGGTTTTTTAATAACGAATTTATTTGATTTAATTTAGAAGATTTTTCTATATAATATTTTTCAGCGGTTTTAGATGTAATAGCTTCAATTCTTCTAATGCCAGATGCAATAGAACCTTCAGAGGTAATTATAAAGAGTCCAATTTCCCCTGTTGCTTGTACATGTGTTCCACCACAAAGTTCAATTGAATCACCAAATTGTATAACTCGAACAGTATCGTCATATTTTTCACCAAATAAAGCAATTGCTCCCATTTCTTGAGCCATTTCAATAGGGACATTTTGTTTCTCTTCTAATTTTAGATTATATCGAATATTATCTGATATAATTTCTTGAATTTTTAATATTTCTTCATCAGTTACCTTCGAAAAGTGAGAGAAATCAAACCTTAAGTAATCAGAGTTCACTAATGATCCTTTTTGCTCAACATGCTTACCAAGAACAGTTCTTAATGCATAATGTAACAAGTGAGTTGCAGAATGATTTTTTGTTGTTGCTTCACGCTTTTCTTTGTCAACTATTGCTGTAAATGTTGATTTTATATCTTTTGGTAATTCGTTTGTTAAATGGACGATTAAATCATTTTCTTTTTTTGTATTAAAAATTACAATTTTAGAATTATTGGTTTCAATATATCCTCTATCACCAACTTGTCCTCCACCTTCAGGATAGAAAGGAGTTAAGTTAAAAACAACTTGATAAAATTCTTTATTCTTTTGAGTTACCTTTCTATATTTTACAATTTTAACTTTTGTAGAAAGTAATTCATACCCTACAAATTCTTGTTTTGAGTCTTCGTATATTTCAATCCAATCATCTGTCTGTATTAATGTAGCTTCTCTAGAGCTAGATTTTTGAATTTCTAATTTTTTTTGGAAACTTATTTCGTCAATTGTTAAATTATTTTCACGAGCAATTAATGAGGTTAAATCTAATGGAAATCCAAATGTGTCATATAATTCGAATGCTTTTTCTCCATTGATTATATTATTATTTTCTTTTTTTGTGTTCTCAATAATAATATTCATTCGTTGAATACCTTTTTCTAATGTTCTGAAAAAACTAATTTCTTCTTCATATATTACTCTGAATATTAAATCTTTTTGTTGTTTAATCTCAGGGAAATTTTCACCCATTAATTTAACTAAAACATGAAATAATTCTGATAAGAATGGTTCTGTTAATCCAAGTGTTTGGTATCCGTAACGAACTGCTCTCCTTAATATTCTACGAATGACGTACCCTGCTCCAGTATTAGAAGGAATTTGACCATCGGATATAGAAAATGCTATAGCACGAATATGATCTGCAATTACGCGTAAAGCTATGTCTGTTTCCTCTTTATCTCCATATTTGACATTGGAAATGTTTTCTATTTCTTTTATAAGGCTTTGAAATAAGTCTATATCATAATTTGATTTTTTTCCTTGAAGAACCATTGCTAGACGTTCAAGACCCATTCCTGTATCTACGTGTGTTTTTGGAAGTGCTTCTAACTTTCCATTTTTTTTTCGATTGAATTGGATGAAAACATTATTCCAAATTTCAATTACTTGAGGATGATCTTTATTTACCATTAATTTTCCATCCGTCTTTAATCGTTCACTATTTGACCTTAAATCAACGTGTATTTCCGTACATGGTCCGCATGGACCAATTTCTCCCATTTCCCAGAAATTATCTTTTTTAGAGCCAAAAACAATTCGATCTTCTTCAATATATTTCTTCCATATTTCAAGACTTTCATCATCTTTAGGAACCCCATCATTTTTATCTCCTTCAAATACTGTTACATATATACGTTCAATTGGTATTTTATATATGTTTGTTAATAAATCCCAGGCCCATTCTATAGCTTCTTCTTTAAAATAATCACCAAATGACCAATTTCCTAACATTTCAAACATTGTGTGATGATATGTATCAACACCAACTTCTTCTAGATCATTATGTTTTCCCGATACACGGAGACATTTTTGAGTATTAGCGATACGACGATGTTTTGGTGTTGAATTTCCTAAAAAGATATCTTTAAATTGATTCATACCTGCATTTATAAACATTAAAGTAGGATCATTCTTTACAACCATAGGTGCACTAGGTATTATTTCATGTCCTTTTGATTCAAAGTATTTTAAAAATGCGTTTCGTATTTCTAGAATTGTCATTATTAGATTGGTCTTATTTCTACTAAATGTAATTAAACAAATTTAAAGTTTTTACTTTAATTTAATACTTCCACAATTTAAGTATTATTTGTTTTTAATAGTATATAATTTAATTCTACCATAAATTCTTTGTATAAAAAAAAAGATTCTTTGTAATTTTGAGTATCTCAAAGAATAAGTATAAATATAATCCTAATACTTTATCATATGAAGTAGTACATATTTCATTTGGAAAAAGGGTTTTGCTTGGTCTTTTATGGATTGCTCCTAGTATTCTTTTTGGTTTAATCTTTGCATTTTTTTTTACCCAAGGAATAACTTCGCCACGAGAGAAACAATTGCAATCTGATTTGAATGTAAATTATAATGAATTAAAACGTATTCAAAAAGATTTGATTTTAGTAAATGAAGTTTTGGATGTAATTCAAAATCGTGATGAAGATCTATATCGTGTAGCTCTATATGCTGAGAAATTCCCAGAAGAACTTAGAAATATGGGTACAGGGGGTAGTGATAGATATTCTTATTTGTCTAATATGACAAATGGTGAATTAATTAAAGAAACTTCTATACAAATAGATAAGTTAGAAAAGAGATTGAATGCTCAAAGTATATCTTTTAGAGAATTATTGAACCTTGCGAAGGGTAAGGAAGAATTATTGGCATGCGTACCTGCTATTCAGCCAGTTCGTAATTCTGAATTAAAAAGACCTGTTTCAGGTTTTGGATATAGAATTGATCCTATTTATAAGACTAGACAGATGCATTCCGGTATGGATTTTACCGCAAACACAGGAACTGAAGTTTATGCAACAGGAAATGGATTTATTGAACTCATAGAATCTAAGAGGTGGGGGTATGGTAAATCAATTGTTATTAACCATGGTTTTGGATATAAAACACGATACGCACATTTGAGTGCATTTAAAGTTAAACAGGGTCAAAAAGTTAAACGTGGAGAGTTAATTGGGCTTATTGGCTCAACTGGTAGATCAACAGGTCCACACTTGCATTATGAAGTTGTTAAAAATGGTAAAAAAGTAAATCCAATAGGATATTATCATTCTGATCTTTCTCCAGAGCAGTATGAAATGTTATTGGAAATGACAGAGAATTCATATAAATCTCTTGATTAATAATCATTTTTATAACATTTTACTGTCAAATCGGCATGAAATTTCATTCATTTTCTTCTTATAATGACACAAATGTCATATAAATTGTCAAAAAATTCATTAAAATTTTAATGGCATAGAGATTGACTATGATTTAGTGATTTAAAAGTTGAATTAAATTTTAATATATAAAAAGTTATGGGAAAAATAATTGGAATTGATTTAGGTACTACAAATTCATGTGTTTCTGTTATGGAAGGTAATGAGCCTGTAGTTATCTCAAATTCAGAAGGAAAAAGAACGACGCCATCTATAGTTGCATTTGTTGAGGGTGGTGAACGTAAGGTAGGTGATCCTGCGAAACGTCAGGCAATTACTAATCCAACAAAGACTATATACTCGATTAAACGTTTTATGGGATCAACATTTGGTGATCTTAGCAAGGAGGTTAAAAGAGTACCTTACGAAGTTGTAAAAGGAGATAATAATACTCCACGTGTTTTAATAGATGATAGAAAATATACTCCGCAAGAAATTTCTGCTATGGTTCTTCAAAAAATGAAGAAAACAGCAGAGGATTATCTTGGCCAGGAAGTTTCAGAAGCTGTAGTTACAGTGCCTGCTTATTTTAATGATTCACAAAGACAGGCGACTAAAGAAGCAGGTGAAATTGCTGGATTATCTATTAAAAGAATTATTAATGAGCCAACTGCTGCAGCATTAGCTTATGGTTTAGATAAAAAAGGTGTAGATCAAAAAATTGTTGTATTTGACTTTGGAGGAGGAACACATGATGTATCTATTCTTGAATTAGGGGATGGAGTATTTGAAGTATTATCTACTGATGGAGATACTCATTTAGGTGGTGATGATGTAGACCAAGCAATTATTGATTGGTTGGCTGCAGAGTTTAAAAAAGATGAAGGTTTGGATTTGAAAAAAGATCCAATGGCTCTACAAAGATTAAAAGAAGCTGCTGAAAAAGCTAAAATAGAGCTTTCTTCAACTACCTCATCTGAAATCAATTTACCATATATTATGCCTGTAGATGGTGTTCCTAAGCATCTTGTTAGAACTTTACAACGTTCTCAATTTGAGCAGTTAATATCAAAAATAGTTGAAAAAACTATTGCTCCTTGTCGATCTGCTCTTAAAAATGCAGGTTTATCTACTAGTGATATAGATGAAGTTATATTAGTAGGTGGTTCTACGAGAATACCCGTAATACAAGATGCAGTTAAGAAGTTTTTTGGAAAAGAGGCTTCTAAAGGTGTGAACCCTGATGAAGTAGTTGCAATAGGTGCTGCTATTCAAGGAGGTGTTTTAACAGGAGAAGTTAAAGATGTCCTTCTTTTAGATGTTATTCCACTTTCATTAGGAATTGAAACAATGGGTAGTGTTTTTACTAAATTAATTGAGGCTAATACAACTATTCCAACAAAAAAATCTGAAGTGTTTTCTACAGCTGCTGATAACCAGCCTTCTGTTGATATACATGTTTTACAAGGTGAAAGAGCAATGGCTAATGATAATAAGACATTAGGTAGATTTCAATTAACTGATATTCCTCCAGCACCAAGAGGAGTACCTCAAATTGAAGTGACTTTTGATATTGATGCCAATGGTATAATGAATATTTCTGCAAAAGATAAGGGAACTGGAAAAGAACAATCTATTAAAATTGAAGCTTCTTCAGGTTTGTCAGATGAGGATATTGAAAGAATGAAAGCTGAAGCTGAGGCTAACGCCGATGCAGATGCTAAGAAGAAAGAAGAAGTTGATAAGATAAATAAAGCAGATTCTTTAATTTTTCAAACAGAAAGACAATTAAAAGAGTATGGTGATAAAATTTCTGATGATAAGAAAAAACCAATTGAAGATGCTTTAGCTGAATTGAAAAAAGAATTTGAAGCGAAGAATATTGAAAACTTAGATCCAGCAATGGAAAAATTAAATCAAGTATTTTCTGTAGCAGCTCAAGATATGTATAATGCTGCTAATGAAGGTGGAAGTACTCCTAATTCAGATGCTTCAACTGAATCTAGTAGTTCAGAAGATGAAGTAACAGATGTAGATTTTGAAGAGGTTGATGATAAATAATATTATTTAATATTATATAAATTAAAGAGTCGTTCAATTTTGAGCGACTCTTTGTTTATAATTATATTTAGTTATTATTATCATAATATTTATGTATTTATGAAATCAATTTTATTAATTATACTTATTGGATTTACTTTTTTTCTGAATTCCCAAATAAATTTAGATCAAAATAATGTTTCTGCAACAATCACTGACCTTGGATTTTTTTTCAATAATCCTTTTACTGATAATCATGGCTATGAGGTTCCTATAGGTTCAGGTTCACATACAATTTATTCTAGTGTGATTTGGTTTGGTGGTTTGGATATAAATGGTCAAATTATGCTTGCTGCGCAAGATTTATATGGTATAAATGATGATTTATGGTCAGGCCCATTGACCGTAGATTCAGCTGTAGCAGTAACTCCAAATCCTTTATTACAGTCTATTTGGTCTATTACAAAATCAGAAATAGATAGTCATATAGTAAATTATAACCAACCTGCGTACATTGTTCCTGCTTCAATAATGAATTGGCCTGCTCATGGTGATATTTCTCTTGGATTAAGTTATTATTTAGCTCCTTTTGTAGATGTAAATAATGATGGTTATTATAATCCTTTAGATGGTGATTATCCTTGTATAAAGGGTGATAGAGCTATTTATAAAATCATGAATGACAAGTATGACATTCATGGGTCAGGTGGTTTGCCTCTTGGTATAGAAGTTCATTTTATGTTTTATCAATTTAATTCGAATAATTATTTAGATAATACAACATTTATAGATGTTGATATATTTAATCGTAGTTCAGAACCAATATATGATTTCAAAACATCTTTTGTTTGTGATAGTGATATTGGTAATCCTTTTGACGATTATTTTGGTTGTGATTCGTCTCGTAATAATATGTATTGTTATAATGGAGATGATTTTGATGAAAATTATAGTGGAATTTTAGGTTATGGAAATAATCCACCTAGCTCTGGGATTGTATCTTTGAGTCATGATTTAGAAAGTGTTATAGGATTTGGTAATTTCCCTACAGGAGTTTTTGAAATATGGAATATTATGAATGGTTTTTTGCCTGATGGTTCAATTATTTATAATAATTTTGGGCAGCCAACATCTTTTTATTATTCAGGTAATCCTAATAACCTTGGTAGTTGGTCAGAGATGACAGCATTAAATAGTCCTGGAGATCGTAGAATTATAATGACTATTACTGAAGATACTTTAGAATATCAAGGACATGAAAAATATACTTTTGCTGTGTTATATGATCGAAGTGGAACAACAGCAATAGAGAACGTTAATGGTTTATTAGCTATTTCAGACTCTGTACAATCTTTTTTTAATTCAAATCTAATTGATGTTTGTCCATTTTTAACAATGGAGCTAGATGATATGAATATGAATAAGTTTTTAATTTATCCTAATCCTTGTAATGGTAGTTTTAATTTAAATATAGAATTTAATAAAGAATATAATTTAATTATTTCTGATTTATCTGGAAGAGTAGTTTATAAATCATTAAATCTTACACAAGAAGAAATTGTAGTTAACCCAAAAATTCCACCAGGTATTTATATTGTAAATATTCATACAAAAGGTGTAGTATATAAAAAAAGATTAGTTGTTGAATAAAAAAAAG
>CEUK01049151.1_pt1 | contig 36472 bp, 29 predicted proteins | sample 356451 | NCBI WGS metagenome assembly CEUK01 (sample SAMEA2622843, study PRJEB7988) | marine metagenome | isolation source: saline water (ENVO:00002010), including
CTCAATGAGGTCGACACGACGCTTTCGCAAGACATTCGCATCATCTGCAATGCGGCTTAAGCGATTCTCGGCTTCATCATACTGCTCTATAGAGAGCATGTTCACGTCGCCTAGATTTGCAATCTTTTTCTCAATATTGCGAACACCGGACTCTGCATCACCAACGCTGGGTAAATCAATATCTTCGGCTAGTGGCTCTAGATTTTGACTGGCCATTTCTTGAGTGAGTTCTTCCAAAAGTCGATGTTTACTTTCGATTTCTTGTGACAACTCATCACACCGATTTCGCAGTGACTCTCGCTTTGCACTACTCTGCTCCAAAGCGGCTTTAATTCCAGCACGATCTTCTCTCAGAGATTTGGAACGTTCGTTCAACTCACGGTGCTCTTCAGCCACTTGCTCATGAGCCACGCTCACCGTCGACAATTCACCGCTTAGAGATTCAATCTCCTTATTGAGCTCTTCAATTCGAAGTTGAGCCTTCTCTAGGATGGTTGTTTGTTCAGCAATTCGTCGTTCTATTTCATTGACATTTTGTTGAAGCAACTGAGAATTCGCATTTCCGGTAGCCAACTGCCCCTCTGCGTCAATCTTGGCCTTCATCGCGGCTGCACGCAATTCATCACTGGCGCGTAAGCGCTCCGACAAGTGTTCAGGTGATGAGGAAAGTAGGTTGTCGGATGCGGTTTGTCGTGCTGTGACTGCGACCTCATAGGATTGAGTGGCTTCATTCGCACGATCTTGCACCTTCTTGTGTACATTCTTAGCTTCAATCAATTGTGCATTGCAAACTTTGACCTTGTCCTCAGCAGATTCGAAAGCCGTATTCGCTCGCTTCATGTCCTCTTGCCATGCACGCAATTGAAGGCTGGAATCATCACTGCCGAGTGCATTAAGTCGCTCACGCATACGATGCTGATTTTGTCGTGACTCTGCCAGTGCTGCGTTGACAGTATTGGAGAGTAATTCCAAACGACTCAACTCAGTTTCGGCCTGTTGAACAGCATTCATTCCCGCAATGTTGCCGCCAAACTGAGGGCGGCGACCACGGACGGCACCACCTACCATGGCCCCACTGGCTTCAGTAATGCTGCCATCAAGGGTGACCATTCTGACGCCACCCATGTGGCGTCGAGCCGTACCCATGTCGCGAACAATTAGCGTATCCCGAACGGCATGCTTGACCGCGGATTCGATAGACTCATCATAGTCCAACAAGTCGAAAGCAAAACCAACCACTCCATCCTGTCGTGCAGTCATGACGGCCTTTCCACCGGGTCTCCGCACGGTTAGTTTGTTCAGTGGTAGGAAAGTAGCTCGGCCTGCACGGTTGTCACGCAACCACTTGATACAAGATGCTGCAGTCTCATCATCTCGAACGATGATGCTGTTCATCCCACCTCCAAGGGCGAAAGCCAGGGCTTCTTCGTGTTCACCATCTTTTGGAGCACACAATTGACCCAATGGACCCAAGATTCCAGATACTTCACCTGAGTCTTTCAGTGACATCACAGATGCAACTGCTTGAGCTAAACCCGCCTTGGAACCCGATCTGTTTTCCATCTCACCTTGGGCCCGAGCAAGAGAGCGTTCTGCTTCGCGGACTTTCCGTTCGATGCCTTCGAACTCATCCATGAGGCTGCGCTCTTCGCGTTGGAGACGGGTGATTTCCTCTGCCAACTCAGTCCGATCAGTCTTTTCCTCACCGGATTGGAGATCTTCACCGACCAATTGGAGATCGTCCCTGTTCAAACGGGCATCTGAAAGGGCTTCTTCAAGTTCAGCAAGTCGTTCTTCAGTCATGGTGACTTGATTCAATGCTCGATCTGCTTCAAGGGCAGCAGCGACACGTGATTCGTCGGCTTTAGTCACTGCTTCAGTGGCTTTGCCAAAGGCTCGGTTCAAATCATGAGTAGCACGATCTCCACCTGCAATGGCCTCTCTTGCAGCTTTTTCTTCTGCTTCTGCTGATTCCATGTCTTGATCTGCTTTGACAAGTGCTTGTTTAGCATGTTCCAAACTTCGTTGATGCGCCTCAAGCGCTTCTTGGGCATTGGATTGCTCGCTCTTTAGGACCTGAATTTCATCTTCGGCTTCTTCGATGGTCGACTCGGAGTCGGAAATACGATCTTTTCGGGTTTCAACATCGACCTGTAATTTCCTTAGGCGCTCCCCGAGTGCCTTGCCGTCGTCACCGAGTACCGAATTCAATTGACGCTCTATATCGGCAATTTCGTCATCTAACTCGAGTAATTCTTCACTGGTTTCACGAATGGATGTGGACAACTCCTCGATTCTTGTCAAGTACCCTGTCCGTTCATCGGCAATCATCTGAATATCATTCAAACGCGAACGGTGACGAGCATGAATTGCTGTGATTCTTGCATTTTCCAAAGCATCGGCCAAATTTCGATACTTCATCGCCTGCTCTCTCTCTTTACTGAGGGTTTTGAGACGTGTTTTGAGTTCATCTTCGAGTAATGCGATTCTTTCAAGATATTCTTCAGCCTTCTTTCGTTGGCGATCTGCTCGCTTGATTTCATCATCATATGCGGTTACACCTGCAACGTCGTCCAACACCTTTCGACGTTCACGACTGGACATGGTCGCAAGGTGCGTTACGTCACCCTGTAGGACAATGTTGTATCCATCGCCACGAGCGCCCGCCTCTGTCAGGATTCTGCGGAATTCTGAACTCGTTGATGAACGCTCATTGAGATAATATGCGGTAACTGAGTCGTTTTTCCGATTCAGTTTCACTGTCCGGGTGAATCGGACCTCATCTGCATCGACTCTCAATCTGCGTTGCCCATCATCGCCTTTTGGATTGTCAAATACCAATGTAGCTGTGCAAGAACGGGCGGGTTTGTCCTTCTTCCCTCCATTGAAAATTAGATCTTTGACGTTCTGAGCCCGTAGGCTCTTTGCACTCCGTGGTCCAAGAACGAATTGTATGGCGTCACCACAGTTGCTTTTCCCACTACCATTGGGACCAGTAATTGCCGTAAAACCCTCTTGGTATGGGATGACAACCTCCCCTTTGAACGACTTGAAATTCTCCAATTCTATCGCTTTTAGAAACATATTATTCCCCCAATTTGTATCCCAAGGACACACGCCGGCTAGCGTCGATGTTTCAACGACTATAAACAACACGCCTCGCATACGCGAAGAAAGAGTGATTTTTACCGACAGAATGGGGCGCCATCAGACTGTTTTCATCCCAGAGAGCCGGTATTACCGCATTGCCCACAACCTTCACCGTTGCAATAGTGACAGGTGCGACCTAAACTTCCACCCCAATCATCACCAGTACTGACCTGGAAAGGGTCCTCAAATGCATCAAGCATTAGTGCCCGCCGAAGTTGTCCGACTGAGAAGTCGCCAGGGAGGTGACGCTCAGCAGGACCCAAAAATCGTCGAGTGCCCGAATCTGATATTGCACGTGAGCCGGAGCGTTGACCCCGCCGACGCATGGAGCCCCCCACCAAAGAAATGATCAATGCGATTGTAAGCAAAATGAGTGAGACTCCATTTGGGAACGGGAAGCCGAGAATTTCTCCGGCGTCCATGGGTTGTCCATTGTCCGTCAACATCCCAAAGAAATCTGCAATTCCAACTAGGGCGACGAGAAGGCCAATCCGTTGCAAGTTACGCCCCTGGCGTTCCGCTCGACTCTTGCGTCGGTTTGAAGCGAACAGTGCCCGCAATGCCCTCCATGATAGCAAGGCACCTGTTGTGAGAAGAATGGCATCGATGGGCTCCCATGTTCCAAGAGGTTGGAGACAATCTGAAATCCCAACTGCATTGATGTCTGCACGTATGGTTGCTTCACTGCATGACCCACTAAACACCATTGTCAGGACCAATTTATGCATCTCGCCGCTACCCATTTGGTAAAATCCAATGTGTAAATTCCACAACGTCAGTACGGAGAGAAGCAGGCCGACCGCAAGTTTTGCCACATGCATGGTTCGACCCATTGATATCATTGTATACCGGGCGAGTATTATGACTATCGCCGGGTGCCCCCGGGAAGGACAACGTTGAATGCAAGAATGCTGACCACGGAGTACGGGAGATGAGTTTGTGGCAGATGTGGTTGTCATCGGTTCAGGCATTGCCGGTTTATTCGTCGCCACTCGCTGCGCTCGTGCAGGACTTGACACCATGGTCGTGACCAAGAAAAATCTCTCCGACTCATCGACGAACTGGGCCCAAGGGGGCATCGCTGCGGCCATGGAGAATCACGATTTGCAGTCACATATTGACGACACCATTCGGGCTGGCTGTGGACTCAGCAACCCGGAAATCGTTGAGATGGTGGTCCGAGAATCCGCCCAACGGATTGAGGATTTGATCACATCGGGTGTACAATTTGATACGGACGAAAGTGGATTTGATCTGGCCATGGAAGGTGGCCATTCCAATCGGAGAATTCTGCATGCCAAGGATGCAACGGGGGCTGAAATCGAACGAGCATTGATTGTTGAAGCAAAAGCATCGGACAATCTTGAATTGCTAGAAGACCACATGGCAGTCGATTTGATTCTTCAGGATAAGTCTGCTGAAATCAAAGAAATCTCAGGGATTTGGGTCCTTTCTCCTAATGGAGAAGTTCAGACGATTCCAACTAGAGCCATCATCATCGCTACCGGAGGAGCAGGACACATCTACAGGCAGACTACGAATCCATCGGTCGCCACAGGAGATGGAATCGCCATGGCCCATCGAGCGGGTGCCTTGGTTCGAGATTTGGAATTTGTACAGTTCCACCCAACCGCTCTCGCAATGATGGGAGAGAGGCCCTTTCTGATTACGGAGGCATTGCGCGGTCATGGAGCTGTGCTGATGAACAATGAGAACCTGCAAGATTGGAAGCTCAAAGGTGGCGACCCCGCTTCATTCTCGTTCATGCTCAACTACGATTCAAGAGGGTCATTGGCCACAAGAGACATTGTTGCAAGAGCTGCGGATCAAGAAATGAAACGTACAGGAGACAATTGTGTCTGGTTGGTCACTTCACACCTCAAAAGTATCGACCTCAAGCAAAGATTCCCAACCATCCAATCACGGCTGGATAAGCACGGATTGGAATTGGGTGTTGAGCCCTTGCCGGTTGCCCCTGCTGCCCACTACATGGTGGGTGGAATTTCTGTCGACAAAAACGGCTTAGCACAACAGTGTCCATCTTGTTCAAATCCACTGCCCTTCCGGGGTCTATATGCGATTGGAGAAGTCGCATGTACGGGATTGCATGGAGCCAATCGACTGGCATCAAATAGTCTGTTGGAAGCCGTCGTTTTCTCGAACAGATGTGCCGAGCACGTCATTGCAAACCTGAAACCCGAATCGAATGAAGAATTACCGATATGGAGGGCCGATGGTTTGTCGAATTTGGTTGAACATTCCCCTCTACGAAGTGACCGTATTGCTCTGCAATCAACCATGACTGATGATGTGGGCTTAGTCAAACGAAACGTACGCCTACAGCGAGCTCAAAGAAGATTGGAATTTTTACGACAAGAAGTTGATCATATTTGGAGGGGGAGTTTGCCCACGCGGGAAGTCATTGAGTTGCGAAACATGATTCACGTCTCGAGGTTGGTAACTGCAGCTGCAATCGGACGCAAAACCAATGTTGGACTCCACCACAATCTTGACCACGATTAGCTGCGTGTACTTTGCTCAATTCCCTTAACTAGAGCATGCAAAGTTTGGTTTCGAGGCGTGGGTATGCCGAGTGATTCCCCTCGCTTCACAACCTCACCACAAATCGAATCAATCTCGGTTTGCCGTCCTGCCATAATGTCTTGCAACATACTGACTCTGTTGTCTGCTGTGGCTCGACAAAGATCTTCCAGTCCTTGTGCAAGATCGAAATCACTGAGATCTATGCCCTCAGCGGTCGCGATTCTCGCTGCCTCTTCCATGGCTGCCAAACCAGTTTCAAAGAGTTCAGGGTGGAACAACATCTCACCATTCAATATTCCTGAAATTGCACAAACAGGGTTAATCGCGACATTGAGCAGAAGTTTTGTCCAAATCGTTTTGGCAATATCTTCGCTCCAAATCGGTTGTAAACCTGCCTCATCTAATGCCGAGATAAAACTGTCAACACGGGGTTCAACCGGTTCTAAGTCACTGTTGATAAATGCCCCTAGTTTGATTGTACCACGACTGGTCCACTTCACCTCACCGGGGCCAATCCGAATCGCTCCATGTGTGGTAGATGCCCCCAAAACACGGTGTTTCCCGATGAAATTGGCCAATTTTTCCATGTGTCCTATTCCATTAGAAAGACATAGGCCGATTCCATTGAGAGACAGTACCGAATCGGCAATCTTGCATAGATTTGGCAAATCGTAACTCTTCCCACACAGGATGGCATAATCCGCCCAACCTTGGATTTCTACCGGGATTTCAGTTTGATTGGTATCGAATACAGTCCATCGATCGGGAGCAAGCGCAATGGTACGACCATCCGGGGTATCCAGCAGTAATCCCACCGCATCGAGCGCTTGGGCAGTTTCCCCCCGCGCACAGAGCAAGACTTCGCAACCCGAACGAGCCAACCGAGATGCAATGAGCCCTCCAATAGAACCCACACCGAGAACGGCGACTCGCATCAGGTCTGCCCTCCTGGGCAACCGCTAGGGTTTATGCAGTGAGAAATCAGGTGTAGAATCCATTCTTCTGTCGTTGGTTCCACCCATACAATTTGAACTACATCGTTGTCATTCGTATGGTTGAATTCTGGAAGTGATTCGCCCGATAATAGAGTGAAGTCCGAAATACCCCAGTCATGATCCGTACCGAAATCAGTGGTTTCAACACGAATTTCTATGCTTGAGTTACCACGATTGACTCCCTGATGTAGAATGCCATTGGATGGAACCAAAGTTGCTGTCCATGCGGTTTGATGGTTTGAACATGCGATAAGATGGCCATAATCTGGTAACAACACGGTTCCATTGATTCGATTTTCTGGTAAGGTCATTTCAGGAATTTCAGACATGTTTAGTTCCCATGAACCATTGTCATCGGTTGGGATTGACATTTCAACCCTAGACAATGGACAATGAGTAGATTCAGATGTTTCTTCAAACCACATCAGGTATTCAGCGCTTAGGGACGGGTCGACCATAGAGAAAGCATTCGACAAAGTGGTTGCCGGCCAATATCCGCCTGGTAGGTGAAGGTCCGATTCAAGTGTGACCTCTGAACGGTACACTGAACCATCATCTAGTGTAGTTACCAAATGGGTTTGGATCTCATCACTTCGCAGCAGATGATGTGTGCCAAAGACACCATCAATGCAGATGGTTGAATTTTCACCTGCCGGTAGAGATAGATGTGGGCTCGAATCAAACGTGAACAATCCAACAGGGATTGATTCAATACTGATATTACCGGGAAGTTCAGAGTGCCCTGTCATATTTACACAATACTGAGGGGTGTCAGAATCACCATCCCAAATCCAACTCATTTCAGTGGGAATCGGAGTACTTTGATATGAAAAATTCACTTGATGCGAGCGCGTATCCAACTGTTCCAGCCAATAGATTTCCAGACTAAACAAATCGGCCCTAATCACCGATGGTTGATCTTCATTTTGCGATTGTAATGTGAACTTCAGTGACTGTTCGCTAAGTGGCCCAATATCATCGAATTGACACTCAATTTCTGCAAAATACACAATTTCGCCGCATTCTTCGGAAATCGACAACAAATTGACATCATCCCATGAACCACTGATGCTGAACTCAAACTCAATGTCGATGTCCATGACTCCGAGGGTGTTCAATGGGAGTTCAATTGTGTTGATTTCATCGTTCACAAAAATGAATTCTGAGGGCCATTCTGAGGTGTCCAATCCGGCATCCCAATCGTCCAACTCTTGAACTGGCAATAACCCAGGAAATCCTAGTAACAAAGTGGCAACAAGTACAATGGAAAAAGCATTCTTCGAGCGGTCTGAAAACTCCTTTGCTTCATTGAGAATAAAGGGGATGGCGCTTGCTTCAGGGCTAAATCTACGCCAAGCACCCAAGGCAACCAGCATCAGCCATGGCCAAAATCCACCATTGAATACGATGTATATTCCAGCAACCAAGATACCGACAAACAACCATGTCTGAGTCCCTCCTTCTTCCATTTCACCGGGACTCAACAAGGCAGATAGCAAACGATCACCAGGAAATCCAGGCAAAGGGAGCAATAGAATCCAGCCCATTGTATTGAGAGTGATTCCTGCCAATCCCAAGGGATGTAGCCATGAAGAACGGAGACTGAGCTCTTCCGCTGGAATGTAGAGACTCAACAGCAATTCAGGAAGGACTGAAGCAGATACTGAAATTGGAGATTCGCCAAAACTCGGAGAGGAATTGCTGGTCAAAACGAAACCAAGTACGGTTAGGATCATTCCTGAGATGATCATGATCAGGGGTGCAATGATGGAGACTAATGCCAATGATTTCCGATCTTTGAATGAGAGAAGTTCCAATCGACGCTGGCTGGTAAATCCAATCACCCCAAATGGCCAAATGGGTACGGTCGGCGTCATCAAAAAGGGAACTGCAAGAGGAATGTGGTGACCCAAATCAACTCCTGCTTTCAACGCAAATCTGCGACGAATTTCACTTCCAATTCCCATCACCAATGCGATGGGAAGGGCAAACCAGCAAAACGAATGAGAGAGTAAATCGGGATCTGTCAATTTGGGTCCAGGATCTTGATGCTGAAGCCAAGCCACCCCCGCCAGGGTCAAGAATGAGGTGAATATCAGCCAAACAGCAGCCATTTGTCCCACTGAAAGACCTGGTTCACGACCAAGCAACTTCGGCCTGATGACCAAATCAAACGGCTTTCCATCCTGCAAGGTGGCAAACCAAGACAATCGATTGAGATGTTTATTCAGCTGACTGAGGGCTTTTTCTGAATCCAAATCTTGACCTTTGAGACTTACTCGCCAACCGATCTCAACATCATCCATATCTTCGATAATGTGAAACCAGCGTGAAACAATTCGCTCAATCAAATCGCGATGGGACCACAAATCGGCATCGATTTTCAGCGGTTTAATCGCTTCAGACTCGGCCATGGCCCCACCTCTAGTAAGACTGCGAATCATCAACCGATATATGACCCACGGCGACCTGAAGTCGCAACCATCGGTAAAACTTCGATCATTTATTCTTAAATCGCTTGAGACGGAAGGTCTCTTCGCGCTCCATTTCTTCCAATCGAAGTTGGATGAATGATTGAGCCTCTTGCATCTCGGGAATCACTTTGAATTCCAACGCGTTCACACGGCGCTTAGTCGCCTCAATTTCGACCAAAAGGCGCTTCAATGTGGCTTCCATCTCGGCTGCCTTGACAATGTTTTCAATCAACGCAGAGTAAGAATCTGCTGCTTCGTCAATGTAAGCTGAACCTCCAATCAAACCCACACCGCGCTCACTGATGGTGCTGGTCAAATTGGATCCTTGTACGCTGGGAACGACAACACCCATGATATTGCGAGGACTGACCTCGACTTCGGGACGGTTTGAGATTGCGATTGCGGCACTCTTGACCGCCAATCCACCCTCAATCGCACCGGCAAGGCTGATTGATTCAACCGCTTGTCTGTAGGTCCCCACCAATCCTTCACGCGCCTCAATCATCTCAGAAAGAAGGGTTCGGAATTCGTGGAACAATCCGTCACGCTTGAGCTTCAACAGATTGTATCCATTCTGTGTCTGCTTAATCCGACGCTTGAGATTGATGAGTTCAGAGCGTGTGGGTTTGATGTCCAATGCCATGATTTCTCACCTCCAGTTACTCAATTGCCCAATCACTTCTTTTCGGTAGGATGATACTTGTCAATCCACTTCTGGTCTAGACGGACTAGATATTTGGTGGAAATATTCTGCATGAGATCCCAACACAAATCAAGGGTCTCATCGATCGAACGATCTTCATCACGGCTCTGTCGCAGGAACTTGTCTTCAAACAATCCAGAGAAGTCTAGCAATTGCTTGTCACGCTCGTTCAATGCATCTTCACCAACAATGGCGACAAGACCGCGCAATTCACGGCCCTGTGCATAGGCGGCATACATTTGGTCAGATACCGACTTGTGGTCCTCACGGGTCGTTTTCTCACCGATACAACCACCCATCAATCGAGATAGGCTTGGAAGTACGTTGATTGGAGGATAGATACCTGAACCGTGCAACTCACGCGAAATTACGATTTGGCCTTCTGTAATGTATCCAGAAAGGTCCGGAATCGGGTGCGTGATATCGTCACCGGGCATGGTCAGAATGGGGAACTGCGTGATGCTGCCCTTCTTGCCCTTCACTAGACCGGCACGCTCGTACAGCATGGCCAAGTCAGTGTACATGTAACCAGGATAACCACGTCGACCGGGCACTTCTTCACGTGCAGCACCGATTTGACGAAGAGCGTCACAGTAGTTAGTCACGTCAGTGTAAACAACCAGTACGTGATAATCATGCTCAAAGGCAAGGTATTCTGCAGCAGTGAGTGCCAATCGAGGAGTAATCAATCGCTCGACAGCGGGGTCGTCTGCCAAGTTGACGAATAGTACCGCATTCTCCAGTGCACCTGTTCGCTCAAGGTCACTTCGGAAGAAGTTGTATTCCTCAGCAGTGATTCCCATAGCGCAGAACACTACGATGAACTCTTCATCGCTGTCCTTCAGTTTTGCTTGACGTGCGATTTGCAGTGCAATGTCATTGTGTGGCAAACCAGACGCACTGAAAATGGGCAACTTTTGTCCACGGACGAGAGTTGTACAGCAATCGATTGCACTGATTCCTGTCTGAATGAAATCGTGAGGTGATTGACGACTGTATGGGTTGATTGCAGCACCAATGATGTCGGCTTCACCCTCTGCAACAATGGCTGGGCCACCGTCACGGGGTCGACCAGCACCGTCCAGAATTCGCCCGATCAAATCCTTGCTCACGGGTAGCTTAAACACGTCACCCATGAACTTGACACCAGTTCCTAGATCGACACCTGCGGTTCCTTCGAACACCTGTACGACGACCATGTCGTCACTGGTATCGAGAACCTGACCGTTCTTCATACTACCATCTGTCAAGCGCAATTGCACGATTTCACCGTAAGCTACAGGTTCGGTCTTCTCAAGGAAAACAAGCGGGCCTTTCACGTCTGTAATTGTTCGATATTCCTTTCCACTCATCTAAATCCCTCCTAGTTTTCCTCCGCCGCTGCGGCAATTTGTTTGTTCATTTCGTCAACCAATCCATCGACACGGTCGAGGTAACCGGGTTCGAATCGGTCGCGCATCAGGTTGGTACGTGCTGGGACGTTCACAACATCCTCCAACTGACCCCCTGCTGCGAGTGCCTTCTTGGCTGAATCTTGGAATGTTAGAATGGCTTTGGCCATCTTATATTGTTGCTCTAGACCCGAATATGCGTCGACATCGTGGAATCCATTCTGTTGCAAGAAGAATTCACGAATCATACGTGCGACTTCAAGTGTCAACTGCTGGTCGACAGGAAGGGCATCCGAACCGACCAACTGAACAATTTCTTGCAACTCGGCTTCAACCTGAAGCAGACTGCTGATTTCGGTTCGAATCTCGGGGAAATCTGTAGCGATGTTGTCACGGAACCACTGATCTAGACTCTGAGGATACAGAGAGTACGAACTGAGCCAGTTGATTGCAGGGAAGTGGCGCTGTCGGGCCAAACCTGCATCCAATCCCCAAAATACCTTCACAATTCGAAGAGTACCTTGGGACACTGGTTCGCTAATATCTCCACCAGGTGGTGATACTGCACCAATCACAGTGACTGAACCGTCTTCACCTTCCAAGGTCTCGACACGGCCAGCGCGCTCGTAAAACTCAGCCAAGCGACTGGACAAGTACGCAGGGTATCCTTCCTCACCAGGCATTTCTTCTAGACGGCTACTGATTTCACGCATAGCTTCAGCCCATCGACTGGTGGAGTCTGCCATCAGTGCGACGTCATAGCCCATGTCACGGAAGTATTCCGCGATGGTGATTCCAGTGTATACCGATGCTTCACGTGCAGCCACAGGCATGTTTGAGGTGTTGGCAATCATCACAGTTCGATTCATCAGAGGCTTGCCGGTGTTTGGATCAATCAAGTGAGGGAACTCATCCAACACTTCAGTCATCTCGTTACCACGCTCACCACATCCGATGTAAACCACAATCTGGGCGTCCGAATACTTGGCCAGCGATTGCTGTGTGACCGTCTTTCCTGAGCCGAATGGACCAGGGATTCCAGCCGCACCACCCTTTGCGAGTGGGAATAAGAAATCGAGAATGCGCATACCGGTGACGAGCGGTGTATCTGGCGCATACTTCTGCTTGAAAGGCCGTGGTGAACGGACCGGCCACTTCTGCATCATCTGAATTTCAGTACCATCATCAAGAGTACATACGGTTTGAGTGACGTTGAATGAACCGCTCTCGATACTGGCAACCTTCCCACTTGTTCCGGGAGGTAACATGACTTTGTGCACAATGGTTTCAGTCTCTTGTACTGTACCAATCACATTGCCAGATTCAAGTTCATCGCCAACTGAAACTGTGGCTTCAAAGTCCCAGATCTTTTCCAAATCTAGACCATCAGCATCTACACCACGTTCGATGAAGGTACCCATGGTTTTCTCCAAAACCGGCAGTGGGCGTTGGATTCCGTCGTAAATCTGCGTTAGCAGACCCGGTCCCAACTGTACCGATAGCGTCTGACCGGTGCGTACCACCGGCTCGCCCGGGCGGATGCCGGACGTATCTTCATACACTTGGATAACAGACTTGTCACCGTGTAATTCAATCACTTCGCCCATCAATCCTTCATGCCCTACGCGTACAACTTCATACATTCTTGAACGGATGCCTGTGGCCGTCACCACAGGTCCAGAAATACGGTAAATCACTCCATTTTCGTCACTCATTTTTCGTCACTTCCTTTTTTTGGATTACTTCCAAAGGTCGACGCCAAGCGCCGACTTGATGGACTCTCGGAGGGTATTGTCCTCTTCGGTCCCAATGCCCAACACTGTGGGCGTAATGCTGTCTGCTATCTGCGAGCGCAGACGATCAGACAAGCGAGTCATATCAGCACTATCGATAACGACAATGCCCACATCCTTCTGGCTTAGAAGGCCTCGCATGACTTCAGCGAGTTCTTCATCACCGTTGGGATGATGCAATCGGCTGATTCCAGCCAATTGGAATCCTAAGGTGAATTCGGGTGTACCAACAACAGCAATCTCCATTTTTTCACCTCACAGATTCATGTGCGCTTCGATGACCTCATCAGAGAGGCCTGCCGCTTTGCCACGCACAAGCAAGCGGATGTTTTGCACCTCGAGCACTTTGCTCTCAATGTAGTGAATCACGGGGAATGCTGACAGCGGATTCAGGTAAGAGAAGCGGCGCATCATTGAGTTGCGCTGTTCTTGCAATAGTGAGACCACGGGGTCTAAACTGGTTGCAGATGCCTGAATGGCGTCATCAAATCCGGTATCATCGAATGAGGTGGCTCGGCGGAGGGCCTCAAGCACACCTTCATTCGAATCGGCCATTGATGCAGTTTTGAGAACTGCTTTGGAAATCTTGCCACCGCCAATCATCAGAGCATCTCGATCTTCTCCATTGATTCCCTGACGGAGGCCACGGAATTGGTTGATGATATTTCGATGGTCAATTTCAACCTGGATGTATTTCTCCAATAATGGTGGGCTATCGGGTCCACGGATGGCATCCAATGCATCGCGGTAGTACGCAGAGTCGAGTGTGTCTTCCATCTCCTGTAGGCTCGCATCGACCTCAAGACGAGATAGGGCGTAACCCCAAGGAGTTCCGGACATCGCTGCGACTGCGTCGCTCAAGCTGTCACAATTTCGAACAATATCGAGCCACTTACTGTTGCTCATATTTTCCTCAGGAAGGACTTGACTCGAGACCATTTCGATATCTGCACCACTATGTATGGCGCGCAAGACGGTCTTTGCGTTCTGGTATGAGAATCGCTTGACATACACAGCAACGGTGGATTTCAACCGACCTTGGCAGAAGCCGAGAACGGTTTCAAGATCCGCATCCAAATTATGATTCAGTGCGGCTTCAATAAGATCCGCGCCAGACAAACGGGGAGCATACAAATCAATCTCATTTCGATAACCCATGTCACCGATTGAGATACCAATGGTATCCGGGCCCTGTTGCAATAGTTGGCGCATACGAGTTGAATCAATAAGCCCTGCACGCCGTGTTTTCGCACGCGCAGCAGCATTGGCCACATTGCTGCGACCGTTATTGACTCGAACCATTTTCTCACCTCAGTTAATTTCCAAATAATGTTTCGTTGACAGATGCTAGGCTGGCTTTCCAAGCCTCTTCAAGGCGACTGTCAAATCTGTAATCTAGTACGATCGAACTGTCTGCGGATTCAAGTGTGAATCCTCCCAGTCCGTCGATATCTGCTCCAAAGTTGAATCCCTTCGCTTCCTTCTCTAGCGCTTTGCGGTCAATCGAGACAGGGCGCATGGTCATGCCATCCCCCTCTTTCTTGGCCTCAGCAACAAGGGCTTTGATGAGGGCTGCGCGGCCTGATAGTTTGGCCGAACCAACCTCTGCCTTGACGGCATCCCATGTAGCATCCAACTCCTTTGCTTTTGCAATGAGTTCACGCTTCTGGTTATCCTGTCGAGAGGATGCAACGAGTTCCTTTGAGAGCTGTGTGGCTTCGCGCTCGGCTCGAGAAACAAGTGCTTCTCGAATCTCGGCAACTTCTGCCTCAGCCTCTTTATCCAGTGATTTGGCCGTTTTCTTGGCTTCATCCTTGAGGGCCTTGGCTTCCGCCTTTGCCTGAGCGGCAATTTCGTCAGCTAACGCTTCTAGAGACATCATCACACATTCCATTTAGAGTCGTATCTGTGGTTTGACCGTTCTGCTTAGAGCAAGAACATGGCCAAGAAACCGAACAGGACGATGGTCTCAGGCAACGCAGTGAAGATCAGCGCGTGAGTGAATCGGTCCTTGTCCTCGGCCAACATGCCGACGGCGGCTGCGCCAATTTGTCCTTGGCTCATACCGGTACCGATACCAGTTAGACCGAGTGCAAGACCTGCACCGATCATCTTCATTGCTGCTTCTGTACTTGCGTTGTCTGCTGAATCTGCAGTCTGAGCGGCTACAATGCCTGTTGCAATAAACAACACACTCGAGACAAGCATCATTCGAACGCCTGCTTTCAGGGTTTTATTTTTCATTTTCATTTCCTCCTTTTTTCCATTGCTATGCAAGGAATGTGATATGCGCTACTCCACCTCCACGCGGCGCGCTTTGAATCCGAATGGCTTGAACGCCTCGCCACTCGAGTCGTAGAACTGGCGCATCCATTCCACGAAGTGCAATCGCACTGCGTGGATGTTTGGACTGAATACACCAAGTCCCCATGCAAATAGTTGAACCATGAGCCAACCAATGATGATTACTGGGAATAATGGGCTTGAGAAATCAAGGCTTCCATACAACATGTTGTTGCCTGTTTCAGCGATCTTCACACCAACCACACCGACGGCGAAAAGACGCACATAGGAGAGAACCGTAGGCAACATACCGATTGCTTCGATGCCTGCCAATCCGATGTTAATCGGGAATGGAACGCCATGATATCTGAACAATGTCCACATCAACATGCCCAAACCAATCGCGAAATTGGCCACACCGACCGTCATCACAGTACCCATCAAGTCAATGTAGTCTTGATCGGGGTTGACCCATTTTTCTTCGTATGCGGGAACAGAAAGGAATGCGTAGGCTGCGAGGAAACCGCCAATGAGGATTAGCATCCAACTGCCCTTCTCGAATAAGGCGCAGACGAATCCTTGGTCGCCGTGACCATTTCCATACAGCCAAATGTCCCGGAAGCCAACTGTTAGTCCAATGAGAATGTGTGCGACGCCCAAATAGATGGTGAGAAGAATGAGGTGCTCAAGGTTGCCACCGTGTGCAACATCGGAGACTCGGTGGAATGGGTAAGCGAGTGTGAGTCCGAATGGCCCATCCAGAACCCAGTGGACTTCGCCACCGTTCGGATACATGACGGTCATCCAAGCAACCCAGCCTGGTAAAGACTGATCGTGTTCTGTACCAAATTTTGGTTCTTTCCAATAATAGTGACCATGTGAGCCATCGGGAAGGACGTGTGCCTCACATTGAGCAACGCCAACGATGCCTTCGATGTAATATCCTGCATCATCCTTGCAGACTCCGTGTGGAAGGAACTCAAAGCCGGCAAACTCGCCATAGATATAGCCGAAGATGACCGTGGCAATTCCAATGTAAACGAGGAATTTACCACCCAAATTCATGAGTTCATTGTTGCCAGCACGGCTCATGACAAACGCACCCAGTCCGAGTGTGACCAAACCGTAGGCCATGTCTCCCAGCATCAATCCGAAGAAGATGGGGTAAGTGACGAACATGAAGAGGGTCGGATCAATTCGACCGTAGCCTGGACGACCCACAGCATCGGTCAGCAATTCCATCGGTTTGCTGGCTGTGCGATCTTGATATGCAATCGGTGGCATTTCCTGATGATGGTGGTGGTCCGAATGTCCATGACCGCCGCCGCCAGGTTCAATCTTGAAGGGTTCAATGTCAACAACCGTGCAAATGGATGAGAGGGCGCTGTTCACTTCGTCAGCTCGGGCCATCTCAACCCATCCATCGACAATGAATGCATGGTCCGTGGTTGCGATTCGGACTGGCGCAGTGGCCAATTCTTGATCTCGCTCCAACAATTCCAAACCCGAGTGGAGTGAGTCGGCGTTTGAATCGACCCAAGCTTCAAGACTGGAATTCAGTGTTTCCTGCTCGGCGAGTAGTTCATTCTTCTCAGCATCGATTTCACCCATTCGCATGACTAGGCTACCCTCGTATTCTGGAACCGGGGTTGGGGTGAAGCCTGCAACCTCCAAAGTAGCTTGAGCGGCTGCAGCATCCGCGTTCAACACGAATACACCAACCACAGTCTGCTTTCCTGCGCTGCCGGTGAACATGAGACCGCCCTTCGGGACTTCAACCACTTTGGCGTCTCGAACGGTTCCAATGAAGCAAGTGAGATTCTCATACCCGGACAACAAATCGATTTCCAATTTGAGAGGGGCGACCATCGATAGCATCGATTGCTCATCGGAAAGAGCCTTCAGTGCAGACTCAACTTCATCCAAGCGGTCTTGTGTGGATACCAGTGTATCGACCTGTGAATACAAATCTCCTGAGAGGGATGAGCGGACTTCTTTGATGGACTTGACTGAATTGGATTTCGCCGCAACCATACCGGCCGCGTTGCGCAACTTGTTGACATCACGACTCAATTGATCCGCGGTGTCGCGGGGCGAACCCATGCTGAGATCATCGTCCTCTCCATCGTAGTCTACAAGGTGTAGAGCACGAATTTGAGCGAGCATCTCGATTGTTGCATCCAATTTATCCAACGTACCCGAAGCGACCAAACGGCCCATTCTTCGGGTGTGGATCTGAGACATGATTCTCCCTCATTCAGATTATGCTCTAAACGCATCAAGTACGATGTCTACTGCACTGGAACGATTTGATTCACCATCGTTGTGAATGGATTCAATGGCTTTGTCTCCTTTCTTGGAGACTTTGTTCGCTTCCTTCTGGGCGGCGGCTCGAGCGTCATCGACCATTTGTTGGGAATCGGCCTGTGCTTGAGTCCTACCCTCACTAACTGTTTCAGCTGCGGCAACTCGTGCTTTGGTGACGATATTGCTGGCTTCAGACTCTGCCTTGGCCAGTGTCGCAGCGGCATCCGCCTCGGCATCTTTGATGGTTCGTAATACATCGGCTCGACTCATTGAATCCACCTATGGTGGACCGGCGACCGTTGAGGGGTTTATGATGATACCCTCAGACCAATGAGGCTCTGATTTTTCAGAATGTGCGAAAACGACTGTAGGATTGAACCAAATATACGATTGGAAGCCGCAACATAATGGACACAGAACGGATTGGTTCTGAGGATTGGGCTGAACTCCAGCGCAATCTTGAAGCGACCATCCCTGTGTACGATCGAATCAATCGATTCGCCACTATTGGACAGGACAAGCGATGGCGAAAAATGGTCCGCAGTAGACTTCCTAGTGAAGGAAAAATTCTCGAAGTCGGCTGTGGACCCGGGACTTTTGCTGAGATGATTCCTGATCGTGACCTCACCTGTTTAGACCCAATTCCAGCAATGCTTTCAGTGGCAGAAAAAAGGGTCAACTCCCAACGCGATGCCCCGGCAGAATTTGTTGAAGGGACTGCCGAAGAAATGCCATTTGAAGATGAGAGTTTTGATGCAGCCTGTTCACTATTTTCATTCCGGGATTGGTATGACAAACGCGCGGGACTCTGCGAGGTAAAGCGTGTTCTCAAGCCAGGGGGCAAAGTTGTCATTGTGGATCCAGCTAAAATCAACAGGGTACATGGGTGGCTTGGATACCTATGGATGCGAATCTGGGTGGGTGCTTACGCGCGTTACATATGCAAGATGAGCGATCATCCGTGGAAATGGTTGACCAAAACTTACGTCCATTTTGGTACGACCAAGGATTATGTCAAGATGCTCAAAGATTGTGGATTTACCAACGTTAAAGCAAAACTTGTCTTTCCGGGAATGGCAACGATTTGGACGGCTACAAAACCCGAGTAGTCAGATTATCCATAGCATGCGTCTACAGGTTACTGCGCGCCAGATGATACCTTTTGTCAATGGGTTAAACAGTGCGTTCAGCATCCAATCAGGAAGACGAAAAAGCAGACTACCAAACTTGAATGAACGCTTGGAGTTTCGCATGACTTTACCCATCTGCTTATTCCAACGTTTTTCATATTCGCCTAATGGAGTTCCATCTTTGAGGTGTTCAGCGATCACTTGGCCTGCGATTCGACCCCCTACCATGGCGATGGTAATCCCTGCTCCATTCGAGGGTAGGACCATTCCCGCCGAATCACCAACTAACATGTAATTCCCCTTGACGAATGTCTTGATTGTGCCAGACATCGGTAAGGAACCCGCACCTTTGAACGTGATTTTACCATCGTATTTTTGGATGAATTCATCTGCATACTGGTTCATTGTTTTGCCTTTCGAAAAATTTCGCTGTATCCCCAGTCCAATATTTGCCCCACTAGACTTTGGGAACATCCAAGCATAACCCCCAGGGGCCATGGAACCAAAATGAAGTTCAACAGCCTCTCCGTAATCACCATCCATGAGCACAAACTTAACCGGAATTTTAAGCGATTTTTCATCCCAATAATCTCTCCTAAGCGGGTCACTGTGCCCACCTGCACCGACGATCACCTTTGCAGATTTTTCATCACCATTTCTGAGAAAGACTGTATTCCCTTCTACGGATTTAACATATTGGTCCGTCAAGTATGTTGCTCCCGCTTTTTTGGCCAGTTCCACTAGCGCTTCATCATGGGCCACACGGTTCAATACCAATCCTTCGAAGTCGTACTTTAGCGGCTTACCTGAAGGTGGTAAAACATGCATTTCCGTTGAAATTCTTGAGATAGCCTCGCTAGGTGTTTGAAACAAATCATCCATGTCCGGGACATCCGGACACAAACGCCTCATCTCGTCATTGCTAGGCACCAACTCACCGCATTGCAACGGTGTGCCAATCGGATCGCGACCATCGATGACAAGGACATCCGCACCACCTTCGGCGGCGTAACGTGCAACTGTGCTGCCCGCAGGGCCACCTCCAATGATGATGACATCATGTTCAGCAGAATCAGTCATTGCGAGTCATCACCTGCCGTGTTATGGACTCCAAGACATCCCTAACCTCGGATTCAGGGAATCGATGTAGATGTCCTAGAGCGCGATCCAAATGATTGTGGATTAGAATGTTGCAATATCCAAATGAATCTCCACTTTCCAGAAGTTCCTCAAGTTCATCCCAACGCTCATCATGGAACTCTCCCAGCACATCGGCAAGCTTCCGACGTGCATCGCCATGCAAGAGTGTAAGAGCATGGATAATGGGAAGGGTCATCTTTCCCTCATGAACATCTGTTCCTCTGGGTTTACCCATTCTTTCATCACCTGTCAAATCCAATAAATCATCCACCAATTGGAAGGCAATGCCCAATTCCATCCCAAATTCACGCATGGATTCAATTTCAGACTCAGAGGCACCTGCAATTATGGCAGCACACTCACAAGCTGAAGAAAACGGCCCAGCGGTTTTACCGCGCACGATTTCGTAGTAATCTTCGGGCGTGGTTGACAAATCAGAGACATGTTGCAATTGCTTGAGTTCACCCGAGGCAATTGCAGCGCATGTATCGGCCATAATGCGCACGATTTGTTCATCGTAACGCCCACCGATTCCGAATCCCATTACGAAGAGGAAATCGCCCCCTATGATGGCATGATCCAACCCATGTTTCTCATGCAATGTTTGAACCCCTCTTCGTAGCTTGGCTCCATCATAGATGTCATCATGAATCAACGTCGCCGTGTGGATTAATTCGGTAGCAACGGCGAAATCAATGACATCAGAACGATCTTTTCCACCTACCAAATCGTAGGCCAATAGTGTCAAAATCGGACGGATTCGTTTGCCTCCGGCGAGTAAAATTTCTCTGGCCAATCCCATTGCGTGTGAATATGGGCCGTTCATCGAGGATTCAATGACAGAATGGAGGGCATCCTCGACCTCCATTCGACGCTCGATGAGAATCGTATTCTCTAGCAGGGATTCCGCCATCAAGCCGTCGACAAGGGGTGCCTATATCAACAGGCGTCTACCGCCCCGAGCCAGACACGATGCGTGTCTGCCATTGGCGGGACGAATATGGAGGCGGAAGCAGATTCTAATCAGATACGCCTCGCGTGTATCGGTACTGATGACGACTACACCCCTGTTCACATCAGGAAATGGATGGAAACCCGGCCGCTAGAGAACATCGATATGGACATTCAGTTTGAATCTGAATTGTCCAATGGATTTTCGTTATTAGACAGCGGAGATGTTGACTTAATCGCAATTTCCGCACAAAAATGGTTTCAAAGCGAAAAACCAACAGGGTTGAAGGTTGCAACCGCAATCCCCCGTCGAGATGAAAATCACATCTTGGTTGCATCCGAGGGATGGAAAGTCCCATACAAATCGATCATTCTTTCTGAAAATAAACTGCAAAGAAGGCAAATGCGTAGACATCGACCCGATTTGCGAGTGCTTGACCCATTGGCCTTTGCCGACATGACTAAACTCACTCCCAGCACCAATTCTCGGCTGGATTTCATATCTTGGATGGAAGATCTGCGTGCGAGCAAGATGATTGCTGGTTATGTGACCGAAAGACACCTATTCAACCTTGCAAAAATCGATGCGAGAAGGCATGTTTTGCAAACCGACTCAAGAGATGGTGGAGCCCGCTTTATCCCCAGCCCACTGCAAGGACTAACTCTGCTAATATCTAGGGAAGGTTTTCCCAAAACTCTCTCAGATCAAATCGGTGATTCAGAATCACTGACTGCATGGACTTGCGAACGCATTATTCTCAACGAAATAAGTCCAGAACTCCACAATCGATTAGGGATATTGGTCCGCCATCGGCAAATCCCTTCTTTGTTGAACCAAGCAGATGAGGAGAAAGATTTGCTGCGTTCGACTTCATTGTTGGATGGAGAAGGAGAGATTATCGACAAGACTTCATTGGTCGAAATTCTGCTTGAAGTGGTTGGTAAAACTGGAGAAAAAACGCTATTGCTGGAGAAATTAGTCGCAATCGAAGATGCCACCACCCATGCACGCTTGATGGTGGTAGAGTGGAATCGGATGCTCAAGTCCGTAACAATGGAACATCCTGAAGACATTCGCTTGGGCCCGGCCAGACCACCATTCCTAGATTTGTGACGGCATTTTTTCTAGGGTCCCAAGACGGCCCTTAGGGCCGTGAATGAAGCGTAACATATACAGGGGCTTAGGAACGCAAACCCCGCGAGGGCAAACAATGGTCGATGAAAACCTACTCACACGGTTGTATTCGGCGCGTTTAGATGAACTCCGAGACATGGCCATTTCTCACGACCTTTCAAAATCTGGGAATGTGGAACAATTGCGAGCCCGACTCATCAATGAACTCGCTCTGGCTGACACAGATTTGTCTTGGGATTCGATACAAGAAATGCCCAACAAAGAATTGGGCGAAATGCTAGGTATCTTTGGTATCAAACGCTCAGGTTCAATCAAAGAGAAACGTCAGCGATTGTGGTTGCACTTGAACCATGACCCGAAGAAACTCAATCCTGAAACCATCGCGGAATCCACACGGGACCAATTGCATGAGTTGTGTAAATTCCTTGAGTTACCACGATCTGGAAGCAAACAGCAATTGTTTGCAAGAGTCGCCGGTGTTTTGGCTGCACATGACAACGGTTGGGGGAAGGTCAAGAAGAGTCTGCGTCGCGGTAAGACAACTCCTACCGTCCCAAGTCCGAAGCCTGCTCCCACAACTAAACCGGCCCCTGCACCGGCAATGCCTGAAGATGAAGCTGCTGAGCTGGCAGCGATGATTCAGGCATCCATTGATTCCGTTGATGTGGATGAACTTACTGAAGTCCTAGATGAACCTGATGACCCTCCTCCCATTGAATACGAGGGTGTTATCGAGCCTGAAATCGTCGAGGCACCCCCCGTGGAATTAACGATCGACGAAGGGACTGGTTCAGCCGTCATCGACTTAGAGGCGCGTCTCGCTGAACTGCATAGTCACGTTCGCGAATTTTTGCTTATCAGCAGAGAGCATGATGCAAACGATGTCGCCGCATTTGTCGAAGATTTAGGCGAACAAGGATTCCAGGTTAGCCATGCTGTAGTTCGCAACCGAATCATGGATGAAATTACCCAAATGGCCAATCGGAGAGATGCTGAAACCGAAGCCAGTTCTCAAATCCCTGGCTCATGGAGAGAGCGGAAAGCACTACGGAGATTGGAAGAATGCCGCCCAAGCCTACTCGACTCTTTAGAAGCCATTTTGGATTCTCATGAAGGTGATATCGCCTTGGCCAGGGTGCGATTTGAGGCTGAAGCTGCAGAAGCCGGCCTTGATCTCGATTTGCCGGGTATCAGTGGAAGGGTGCATGGATTGTTTGACTTGCAACTCAGCCTACGGGAGGCCGAGGAAAATACGGACCCTGTGACTGCACGTCGCCAGCGCGCCATGGAGATTCTATACCGTGGTTCACAGGACCTATCCGGCGATGCGATGCGAACATTGCAAAGATTTGAGGAACAAATCGAGAACTTCGAGCGAATTGTCGAAACCTTGGTCCGCAGAGCAGAGGGACAATTTGGTCCGGTCGAACACGCATTATTGGTTCGCTTCTTGGAAAGACGCGGTTGGGATGTTGGGCACCCCGAGGTTCGCCCCCGGGCTATCGCTGCTGCGGGCGCTCTTGCGGCCGCCATGGGTTACATCAGCCCCGAAGAGGCACCTGGTCTTCCAACATCGATTTCACTAGACCCTGACAAGGTATCAGATGTGGTCGAATCATTACGTGGTTTACTCGTCGACATGGGGCGCAGTGCACCTACACCAGACAGTGTTGCACACGGACTTTCGGCAGAAGATGCTGGGCAGGCCGAAGAAATCAGTAGCATCGGGCGTGTCCGGGGTAAATTGGACCAAGCCGACGATTTATTGAGTCGCCTTTCCCGAGGGAATGATGCTGAACCTGGAGAATAATCATCCAGTGGGGTGAGATGATTTCCGCAATATTGAGAGCGCTAATGGCTCGATTCAGAGGAGAATGGGATGGAGTCAGTCCTGAGCTTCGTTTCTTGCTTTATTGTGAAATCGGGTTTTATTGTTTGTTAGCGATTGTTGTTTTCATTTGGCAACCCGGATTTCTCTAAATGAATAGAACTGGTTCTATGCAACTGAGGTTTCAACGGTTTGACGAATAGTAGGACTGGAAGACCTTCGTAACCTGCTCGATACCACGAATCCCTTGGGACTGGAGATCAAGCAAAATTTGTTCTCTCTGTTGAACGTGTGTTTCAAAGTCAGAGGGGCGGATTCCTGCTGAGGTACAAAGTGTCTCTCGGAATTTACTAGGGACCCCAGTTTCGACGATGGCATCGTGAGCAGGATCGTATTTCCAGATTGGATTTAGACGGGGTTTGTTACCTTCCATTCCCGAAATTTCAGCGACCTCGGTGATTCTTCGCAGGGTTTTACCACCACGGTGAACTCGACTCTGCATGAGGATTAAATCCAAGCCGGTGAGCATAATTGGTGGTACGTTCATTGGAGCACTGGTGAGACGTGTTACGGTTTCAGATGCTGTGTTGGAGTGAAGGCTTCCACAGGAACCATCGTGACCCGTGTTCATTGCCGTTAGGAGTGTTGCAGCTTCGGGCCCACGTACTTCGCCCACAATGATCCGATCAGGGCGCATTCGAAGACTAGATTTCAAACAATCATCCATGGATACTGTTGTGGTCCCATCAGGACGTTCTTGACGAGTTTCCATACGCAACCAGTGATCATGGTAAACCTGCAACTCGGCCGTATCCTCTACCGTCAGTAGACGCTTGTCCCATGGAATAAACATCCCAAGACAATTCAGAGTGGTGGTTTTTCCAGAACCAGTCCCACCTGCGATAACGAAATTTGCTGGACGTGCATTGAGGCCCTCAACCCAAACCCACATCATGGCGGCCAATCGACTGTTGATTGTACCCCAATTCATCAAATCAATAATAGTGATTGGATCCTCTCGAAATTTACGTATCGTAAGAGTCGGCCCATCAGGAGAAATAGGAGGAAGGGTTCCATTGACACGAGATCCATCGGGAAGGCGACCATCGAAAATTGGCACAAGACCGGGCCCATTCCCAAGGGGTACATTGGTGAAGGCAGCAATATTCTTTGCAACTTGGATGCCTTCATCATCATTCATCCAAATGTTGGTTCGACAAATGCCGAAGTCACGATGGGCGACCTTGACACATTGCTCACCACCATTGTACATGACTTCCTCAAGTTGGTCATCATCAAGCAATAGAGCCAATTCCCCATAGGCATTGTTTGGTGCCTGACCATCGTAATGATACATTGGACTGGGGTGTCCAGGCTCCATGTAAATCGTCACTGGACCGTATCGAGCAAGTACTTGTTCTGACATTTTTTCACCTCACGCCATTCCCGCTTGAATCGCTTCAAACAAACCGATGTACAACACGGCTGAGAGAGTAGACCAAAATGGAATCCACCACATCGCCTGCTTGGTTCGACCGAGCATTCTTCCAGAAACAACGACACTGAGGGCGGCTGAAGCCATGAGGTAAGGGACCATCACTGCATGGATGTGCCCCCAATAAGCCCCGACTGCTGCAAGACCGAAAACGGCGAACATGAAACCCATGACGCCGGGGAGAAGCAAGCACATGAGCATCAACAGAAGCATGGATTGTCCAGACATCTCACTTTCACGGGTGTTGATGAGTTTGTTTAGGCGGTCGTACTCAACAGACATTGAATTGGTAATTTCACTGAGAGGTGCATCCTGTTCGACAGCTGTTGACAACAAATTGACAACACGCTGAATCAAAACGCTGCGACTATTGATGGCATATTCTGCCAATGCTGCATCGAATGATGTAGAGCGAGAGCGATCTATCGCTTGAGCCAATAGTTTTCCCGTTTCATCGGTTCGGGTTCGGGAAATATCTGTCAATGCCTGTTGCAATCCTAGACCTGCTCCAATACTCGATGAGATTGATTCTAAAACTTCAGGAAGGGCCTCCTCGAGTTGCCTTCTTCGACGACGTTCAAAGAATCCAGGGATGGCTCCTGCAAGACAGGGAAGTGTGATTGGAAGCATGAATACAAGGAATATACTCACCCCGAGTAATTCGTAAAAATCCCAGAGTAATTGCATCAAATTACCCCCGGGTCACTCGAGTGTGCACGATAACCAATGAGAATCATCATTGCGACCGTCAAAAATAAGGCTGGGCCAAAGCAACTCGCTGCAGCAGCAAGGCTCGCCATTCCAGGAATTCCACTGGTCATCAATCCCGGTGCAATGACTGGAATCATGGCTGCAATACCGAAAATAATTGGTGACAGCATTCCGAAAGTCAGCAAAATGGTCGGTAAACCAGAGAGTTTCTCGATATAGGCGCCGAGTTTGTCGTTTCGCTCTTCCTCTTCGCGTTCAGATTGTTGTTGAAGGGCGCGGAGCAAATCGGTGTCACTCGTAACATTGGTTCTCAAAGTGTTTAGAAATCTGGAGTAGGCCTTGCTTGAAGCATCTCGGCTTAACCGTGCGAGTTCCTGTTCCAATTGAGAACCCCGCTGGAGATTTGTAATGACCTCTTTGAAATCCCGTGAAATGACCCCATAACCGCCTCGTCCAATCATCTGTAGCGCAGATTCAATCCCAATTCCTGAACCAAGTAACACCATGACTGCCCGCATTGCATAGAGGAGATCTGCCGATTCCTCTTGATCTGTGGCCACTAAATCACGTCCTCGATTAGCTCAAAGGAATAAGCACCATCATCTCCATCGTATTCTAGACGGTGGAATGCAACTTTGATTTCGATTTCAGTGAAAGGGTCTAGAAGCCAGACTTCAGCGCTTCGAAAGATGTTCAATACTTCTCGATATCCTGCGATTCCAAGGTGTCCACGCATGGTGTAAACGGCCGACTCAGCACCCTCATCGACCAAGTCATCACCTTCGCCTCCACGCTTGACTTCGCGAGTGATGCGGCGACGAATGTTTACTGAAATTTTGCAATTGTCAAACTGCAACCAGTCACCCTCAAATCCCCGAAGAAACACGGTACCTGCCTGTGCCAAAGTGACCCCTCGACCAGCCAACACCATAGGATGGCCTTCAAACTAGCGGGAGAAAGCCGTCCCTATGGGACGGACCTACATCGGCTTGAACCAGCCAAATCGCGGCTCCATGATTTCACACTTGTCATCACGTAGGCCGTATATGGTGTCTTCAATGGCGTCCTCATCGGTGAATCCGCGTTGTGCGCAATGCTTCATGATCGAGTCATAATCGATGCCTTCTGCACCGGCATGTTGCGAAATGATCTCTAGAACTGTAGATTCAAGATCGCCCCCTGAAGACGTGACGGCCTCGGTAGAGGTTGTCGGTTCTTCGATTTGAGGTTCTGAGGCACTGTGGTTTGCACTATCTGTCTCCGACGCATCATGGGCCTCGTGTTCCTCAAAAGAAACTACACGTCCTTCAGCAGCACTCAGTGCTTGTAGGACGCCGACTTTGTAGCCTTCAGGATCCCACTCGCCGTAGTGATTCATGGCCAGTCCTAGGCCATCGATCAGATCCTTTGGGACACCTGCATCACGCAGACTGTTGGCGTCTGTTGATTCCGCGGACTGGGCTTTGCCTAATGCATCGATTCGTCGCATGGTATGATCGGCTGTTTCGACCAGCCAACCGGCATATGTATCGCGATCGATAATTGCATAATCTTCCATTTGCATACGACACCGGAATCCACCGTCCTCGGTAGTATAGTGGTTGGATTTACCAATACAAGCCATCAAAAAGCGGTCTCCACCCTCAAATTTGGCCACCAATTCTTCCATCTCGATGTGCAACTCTGGGCGGAATGAACCGACACTCCACAGGTGCAATCCAGTAGGGTCACGTACAGCACCGCTGTACATAGGGCCACGCTCTGTGTCGCGCTTTTCAAGCCGCTCAATGACACCTGCGACATACATTCGGTTGACCTTTGCTCCCAGTTTAGTAACAACGAATCTTGGATCGTATTCACCTTGACCACCGTCGGGTAGACTGGACTCATAGAATTCACGCGCAAATAGACGAATGGCAGTTTGTCGACGACCGCGAAGTTGATTGGTAATCAAGCAAACACCCCCCACTGTTCACGAACTTTATTGGCAGTCTCAGCCAAATCGGATTCGGATGGTTTGAAGCTATCAGCCATCAACAAGGCACCTTGCCCATCAATCATTGCACGACCAGTAAAAGTGAATTTACGTCCAATCATCTTGCTCCTCAAATCGGCCAAGAATGACTCACCTTTGTCCGATTTACATGCCGCCTTCACATCATCCATACTCATCTCCAAAAATTCTTCAGCGGATGTACGAGCCAGGATGATTGCACCATTTGAAATACCGTCATCAAGGATTAGTCTTAATCTCAAATCTTCGATTCCAACTTGTGGGCCTTGTGAGTTGCACGCAGGATTCATGCAAGCACCATCACGCATCGCTCTTTTGCATTCAGGGCACCTTAGGATGATTCCAGAGCCCGTGGCCACGGAAATTACTGTTGCAGTGCTAGAGACTCCACTTCGTGAACCTCCACTCAGCAACTCTGTAAAATCAACTTCAACCGCATGATCAGTTGCATCAATCGCATCCCAAGGAATTGTGTCAAGAATCTCCGCTTGATCAGCACGATCAACGGTCAAATCAGGTGTACCTTGCCATGATCGAACTCTGACACCGTTAAGCTTCACCGCTACTGGTAATGAAGCGGAATCAATAGGCAACTCTGACCAAGATGTCAACCTGCAGCTACCCGATGGATCGACGGCATCGCCACCCCATACGGTCTTTTCAGAACCATCTTGGCCCGTGAAGCTCCGACTTGTCCATGAAGTAAGTTGGACGATGATTGAGACATCTGCCGAGCCATCCCGTAGTTGGCCGATTTGTAGAACAGATGATGATTGTAGATCTTCCAAACTTGCAAATGCATTGTCGTGGTAGACCTCGACCTTGGTACGATCGCCGATGTTTAACTCGGGGTTATCTCTGAATCTTCGGATGGCTGCACCTTCGATTCTAAGTAGTGTCCCTACAGGGTGGTCAAAGCTTCCGAAGCAGGCGAAACCGATGGTTCCGGTGCCATCCGCAAGACGTCCTTTCACCATGTCCAATGTACCACTTCCATCCTTTTTGTTCACAGTCATCTCTCGCTTTGAGAGCACTCGAGCCACCACAGTTGCAAACCCGTCCATACCCAAAACACGCTCTATTGCAGTGGGTTCGGAAGGAGCTGGTACGACTTTTCTCTCGCTTCCTCGTAAGACTGCGACTCGGCTACTTTGATTCACATTCAGAGAGAATTTACCATTCCACTCATTGACTGATACTCCCTCAAGACGAACCACACTACCGGGAGTTAGGCTCTCGGCATGATTGCCCCAGTCCTTGAAATCCCAGCGTGTACGTTCTCCACCGTCTTCCCATGGATTGTCTTCAATCCATCCGAAAGCAATCTGCTTCTCTTCTCCGCGAACCATCTGCATACGTGGAACATAGGTGACGACCTCAACCTCAATGGTCACGTTGTTGTCATCCGAGGATAAGGCGGAAAAACGCTCAACGGATTTTGCAGCTGGTCGAGTGGACATTTTTGGTGCACCGACTTCCATCCCCGCCTCTTTCTGGAAATGTTCAATCACGCTACGCAAGGCGTGCTTGGGAGGGACAAGGAACTCTTCTTTGTAGCGAGTAAATTCCTTGACAATTTCTGCTTCATCGGCTTCAGGTACGGCTTCTTTGACCGCACGGACTTCATTTTCAAACTCTTCTGGGTTAGACATTTCGAGCAACTCCTGTGGAGGGTCAGCAAATGACCGCGTCCGCACGAGCATGTCCTGCTTGGGCCCAATTAGAGGCCGGGCAGAGAACAATGGTCGGTCGTGCAGTTTGGGGAAGACGCGGCACTCCATTACCTCCGGGACACTCACCGGGTTGCGGGGGTTCTTGAACTATCGCACATTGATGTTGGAGCGAAGTTCGTGGGGGTAGAACTTGTTACCAAATGCGTTCTGGGGTGGGCGTGGCGGAGATGGAATCGTTTCATTTTGGAGGTACGGAGATTGCCCCTGGCACCGGGATTGAAGTTTCCTTGGAACTCGGGGATGGTCCTGCCGGAAATCCACGGAGTATCCCAGTCTACATCCTTCATGGAACCAAACCTGGCCCTGTTTTGGGGCTCATTGCGGGAATTCATGGAGATGAATTGAATGGAGTTTCCGTTGTCCATCACCTCATACATGGCGACGATCATATCGCCGATACAGATGATGATACCATCAATCGCTCAAAACTCGCTGGGACGCTCATCTGCGTACCTGTAGTTAACATCGAAGGTATGCTTCTTGAGCAGAGGGGGGCCCCTGACAATCGGGACATTAATCGCTTGTTCCCAGGTAAAGAAACTGGAAATCAATCTCAAAGAATTGCACACGCTTTGTTCCAAGGTGTTGTGAGTCGCTCAGATTACCTGATCGATTTGCATTCAGCACCCCACTCCAGAACCAACTTACCACATGTACGCGCAGATTTTGACAAGAAAGATTGTCTCGATTTAGCCCGTGCTTTTGGGACCCAAATCATCCTTCATTCAAATGGACCCAAGGGCTCTCTCAGAAGGGAAGCATCCGCCAAAGGAACACCGACAATTTTGCTGGAAGCTGGGACTGCACATCGTTTTGAAATGGAAGCCGTGCATGCTGGAATAGAAGGTGTACTGAATGTAATGGCTCATTTAGGAATGATTGAGCGGACATTGCGACAACCTGCGTTCCGGTTGCTAGTTCGACGATCAAAGTGGGCTCGAGCAGAAGCAGGGGGATTGTTGTACAGCCTGGTCAAAGCTGGAGACCATGTCCAAAAGGGCCAGAATATTGCTCTCATCACTGACCCCCTCGGTGCAAAAACTCACACCATCGAGAGCCCCCGGACGGGTGTCATCGTAGGCCTAGCCCTCAACCCATTGGTTCGTGCGGGCGATCCGATTGCCAATATCGTGTTGTGTTCCGCAAAGAAATGGAATCGTACCCAAATCGAGCAAGGTGCTCAGGGCCCTGAGGAAGAATCCGTAGATGATGAGGAATCCTTGGACGATGCCTGAATCCTTGAGAATAGGCATTGCGCCCCTAAGGGCGCACCGAACAGTCAAGAACTCCTTGTTGTCGCTTAACGCCGCATGTCCGAGGAGGCTGATGTCGTCGAAGACAACACCTTCTGGTGGTCGAATTGGGTACGCGTAGAAAATCTGGAACTGATTTTTTCTTTGGTCTCTATCGGTATCGTGATTTTCGTCATCCAAGAAGACTTGGTCAATACCAACCCGTCACTGTTCTGGGTATTGGCCTTCCTCGATCTGGTCTTGGTCGGATTTTTTGTTGCCGAGTTGTCAAAGGATCTGTCCAATACTGAAGACCGAAGTGAATGGTGGAGGGCTCAGAGCTGGGGGATGCTCGGACTGACCCCTGTGATTTTGGCTGCAATACCCGAAATCAGCGTCATCGTATTGTTCCGATTGGTGCATTTGTCCAAGGTTTATTTCCTCGCAACCAACTTACTGGGATTGCAAGAAACAAGCGAGGAATCGCCTGTTCAGGTCCAAATTCAGCATTTGATTTTCGTCGTGACTGCGATCGGATTTGCAGGCGGCTTCATCGCCTATTTGTTTGAGCAACACGCATCTCCCACCGAATGCGGAGATACCTGTATCGACACCCTCCCTCAAGCCATGTGGTGGGCCATCACAACGGCGACGACGGTCGGATATGGTGACTATGCTCCGGTGACTCCGGGAGGACGCGTAGTTGCAATTTTCCTGATGTTCACTGGAATTGCACTGTATGGATTGTTGACAGCGACACTCTCTCAACTCATTTGGGCAAAAGGTCGTAAATATGGTAAAAATGAGCGAGGCGATGTCGATTCAAATGAAATGATTGAGAGATTGGAAAGGCTAGCCGATATGCGTAGAGATGGTTGGCTGACAGCCACCGAGTTTCACGATGCGAAAAAGAGCGTTCTGACCGGAAAAATGCCGGGGGGGAACAAGGCGAGAGATATCGAGTCACGTTCCCCCATCCCACGTGATGAGCGAAAAGCCAGACGAGAAGCAGCGCGTGCAGGATTCCTCAATGAAGAAGAGTAGTCTTGATAGCCCTCAAGTCGACGACACCGCATGGAGCAGGTGGTTTTCGGGGTCGTCACCGCTTCTGACAGGGCATCCTCTGGTGAATACGAAGACCTCTCCGGACTTGCGATTGCCGACTTCTTGTATGAGGCGATTGCTTCCCCTTTTGTCATCAAGCGTAGAATCATTCCTGATGAGCAAGAGATCATTGAATCCACTCTAAGTGAACTTGCGGATTTAGGGTGTGCTGTGGTCATTACGACTGGTGGTACCGGACCGGCACCTCGAGATGTTACTCCGGATGCGACTGAAGCAGTTTGTGATCGTATCTTACCAGGATTTGGTGAACAGATGCGAGCGATTTCTCTTCGTCATGTACCTACGGCTGTTCTCAGCCGACAAACTGCAGGTACGCGAGGTCGTTGCTTGATCCTAAATCTCCCTGGAAGCCCTCGCTCAATTCGCGAAATTATTGACGAGATTTGGCCCGCAGTCCCATATTGTGTCGATCTCATTGGTGGACCACATATCAAAACAAATGATGGTGTTTGGTCGGCTTGGAGGCCCCCTCATGCTCGCCGCGCGATTGAAGAATGATACCCGAGTCGGCGCAGTATGGCCAAGTTCAAGGATACCGATTTAGAATTGACACGAGCAATGAATGAAATGCGTGAAGTTGAGATCCAACTCGACTTTACCCCAAACGCACTAGCAAGTGTATTGTACAAGCAAGGTGACACTGTTGTCCTCGCTTGTTGTACACGCGCGAGGAACCTGCCTCGTTGGTTTCCTCGTGACGCCACAAAAGGATGGGTCAATGCTGAATACAGCCTACTCCCGGGTTCGACCGATTCTCGATTCCAGCGTGAACGAAGAGGTGCAAAGGGTCGAACTTACGAAATTGAACGCTTGATTGCACGTAGCCTTCGAGCTGGAATTAACCTTGAGGAACTCGGTCCACACAGTCTTACTGTAGATTGTGATATTCTGAATGCAGACGGAGGTACTCGCTGCGCTTCGATTACTGCAGCTACCATCGCTCTCAGATTGGGTGTTCGTCGATTGATTGAGCAGGGATTGTGCTTGCCTGCGGCCGACCGCAAACCCGCAGATGCGGGGCGTGAATGGGAGCCTCGTGAATTGAGTCCAGATGAGAAATCTGCGCACGAAGCAGCTGTTCTACCAGTCGATGTTGCGGCGATTAGCGTTGGACTGATTGGTGAAGACGTGTATCTTGATTTGGATTACATTCTTGATTCAAATGCAGATGTCGACATGAACGTCATCGGCACCAGCGATGGAATGTTGGTTGAGGTCCAAGGAACCGGGGAAGAAGCCACCTATTCTCGGGCTCAAATGGATGCGCTTATGGATATGGCTGAGAAGGGGCTTGCGCGCCTGCACTCGATACAAAGTGATGTTCTCAACAATCAGAGTTGATGGTGCGGTGGGCCGGGCTTGAACCGGCGACTTCCAGATCTTCAGTCTGGCACTCTCCCAGCTGAGTTACCACCGCAGGGAACTGCGCCACCAGCCTCGCATTATCAACCCTTTCGGGTGCTAAATGAGTGCCTCAAAAGAGGTCGTCGTCATCTTCTTCAGAGTCCAACATCATGGGCTCATCGGCCTTTTTGGTCGATTTCTTCGCCGCAGGCTTAGTTTCTTTCTTCGGCGCCGGAGGAGTCGGGGCTGTCTTGCCTTGCTCTGCAGCTTCTCGCTTGGCTTTCTCTTCAGCCTCTCGAGCTGCCAATTCCTCTGGATCCATGCCCTGTGCAATGGCCAATTTGTTGCGACGCTCGTCACGAGCCTGCTTCTCAAACAAGCGATGTTTCGCTTTTTCGCACTGTTGCAACATGAACATGGCATCGTGTTCAAGCAAAGGTGAATCTGAAATCATGGTGATGTCTAACCAATCACCGTCCTCAGCCAAGAATTCTGCAAGAGGCTCAAACTTCAAATCGGATTTCTTAATTTGCGTGTAGTGCAATGCATTGCCCATACGATGTTCAATGCCACTGAAGTGACAATAGAAGGTCTTCCCACCAATGGTTTCTCGAACCAAATCGAATAATTCGCCGAAGTCTTCACTCGTTCGTAGACGACCATGACCTCGTGCATGGATATGGGCTAGATTGAGAACAGGAACTGTACCTTCAACGTGATTGGTAACCTCTAGGACCTCCTCAAGAGTACCCCAGAGTTCCTGCCGTCCGCTGGTCTCAACACCAATCAATGTGGGGGAATTGTCAATCACCCATGGGAACGCAGCATAATCCTCACTTTCGTCCTCGTTGTTCCAAATTTCTGCACAACGATCTACGACGCCAGCCATGACGTTGGCGACCTGCTCATTGGCATCTTTACCACGCTTGAATTCACCATAAGGCCCAACGTGGTATGTGATGTGGCGTGCGTTCACGATCTTGGCCGCCTGCAGGCTGGCCTCCATCTTCGATAGGGTTCGGCTCCGTTCGCGCTTGTTACCCAACAATTCTGCATAGTACGGGCCGTGGAGATTCATTTCAAAACCCGTTTTCCATGACAAAATACCCGCTTGCCAATATTGGTCAAAATGATGAGGTGCAACGGTCCTAACAGTTTGGATTTCCATCGTCTCTAAACCGAGTGCAGTTATGTCATCCATTCCTTCAACAATCGTCCGTCCTTTGCAGGACAACGGAACGCCGGCAGGTCCTAATTTCAGTGGCATATTCTCCCCCCGACCTCTCGGCCGAAACGTTCTATCTTCAAAAGGATGTGCGGATGCATTCTCCTAATAATCTCAAACGAACAGGTATACTTGCCCTTCGTAATTAATGAATATTTGCAACGCGAGACCGACATATTAACCCGAACAAGACCGCGCGGTTGCATCATGGGTGGACGTGGACACATCGGCCGCAGGACGAGGTCTTTGCTCGCCATCGGCCTGTGCCTGATTCTACTGTTGCCAAGTGGAATGAGTGCGACCTTGGTTCCAACCGATTACAATACAGACGTCAAACCCGTGAATTTCTACAGTGCCAATGGTTCAGGCGTTAATGAAGAACATCCTGAATGGGGACAAGCAGGGACATTGTTGGGCCGAGTAGCCAATGCATCTCACGACCCAGAAGCAAATTGGATGGGATTGACAGATTTGCCAAATACAAGAAACATCAGCAACATAGTCTGCGCTGAACCTATGGCCATCCAAGATGAGCGAGGACTGTCGGATTACAACTGGTTATGGGGGCAGTTTATCACTCACGAGATTGACTTCACATTGACGCAAAATGGTCGAGTTGGTGGAACGGGTACACCCGAGCAGGCCAACATCCTGATTTCAGAAGATGATCCACAAATGGGTGCACCTGGTGGTTCTCAAATCCGATTCTTCCGCTCGCTCTACGTGAACGTGACTGATGATCTGGGCATCCAAACTCGAGAGCATCCAAACTCAATCACAACCTGGATCGACGGAAGTTCTGTTTACGGATCATCCATTGAGACCTCAAACTGGTTACGGACATTTGAGGGCGGGAAACTGAAGGTCAGTCCAAATCCGTGGGGGGATTTACTTCCAGTTGCGCAAGATGATGACCAGACTGCGCCCCCAATGTCTTTCGTAGGATTTAGCGCGGATGTCCGATTTATTGCTGGCGATTCACGAGCCAACGAGCATATCGCACTGATGTCATTGCATGTTCTGTTTATCCGTGAGCACAATCGACTCGCGGAGGAAATTGCTGAGCGAAACCCCGATTGGACGGATGAGGATATTTACCAACTGGCAAGGAAACTCGTCGCGGCGCAAATACAAGCCATCACTTACGAGGAATTCCTCCCAAGTTTGGGCGTCACACTCGTCCCATACAGTGGATACAATTCATCAATTAATCCACAAGTAACCAGCTCGTTTGCCACAGTAGCATTCCGCATGGGGCACTCCCAAACAGGAGATGTATTCCTCAGACTTGATGAGAATCGGGAACCCATTGAGAATGGAGTTATGGACTTATTTGATGGGTTTTGGACCACTCGCCCCGTGACGGAAGAAGGAGGCATTGCCCCCATATTGCGAGGAGTCGCAGCCCAGACTCAAGCCGCCAACGACATTTACTATGGGGAGGATTTGAGGAATCATTTGTTTGGAATGCCGGGTGCAGGAGGCATGGACTTGTGCGCTATCGATATCCAACGAGGTCGCGATCATGGAGTCCCATACTACGGAGATGTTCGAGCCGCATTTGGACTCGATCAGATATCCAATTACAGCGACATTACAAGCGATGATGAGGTTGCAGGACGTCTTGCGGAAGCCTATGGTCAACAGGACCCGGGTCATATCGACCCCTACATCGGCATGTTGGCCGAAGATCATCTACCCGATTCTGCGTTGGGTGAAACCATGGATGCTGTCATTCGTGATCAATTCATTCGACTGCGAGATGGAGA
>CEUK01090492.1_pt1 | contig 36240 bp, 30 predicted proteins | sample 356451 | NCBI WGS metagenome assembly CEUK01 (sample SAMEA2622843, study PRJEB7988) | marine metagenome | isolation source: saline water (ENVO:00002010), including
AGCTTCATATGGTTTAGGGTATCCCTCTCTTCGTAAAATTGTTTGAATAGCTTCAGCGACAACAGCCCAATTATTCTCAAGATCTTTTTCAAAAGCGTATTTATTTATTAATAACTTATCTAATCCTTTTAGAGTTGATTTGAAAGCAATAAAAGTATGTGCAAAAGGCATCCCAATTGTTCTTAGAACTGTTGAATCAGTTAAATCTCTTTGGAGTCTAGAAACTGGGAGTTTTATAGATAAATGTTCAAAAATAGCATTTGCAATTCCTATATTACCCTCTGAGTTTTCAAAATCTATTGGATTTACTTTATGTGGCATTGCAGAAGAGCCAACCTCCCCTTCTTTAAGCTTTTGTTTAAAATAATCCATAGAAATATAAGTCCACATATCTCTATCTAAATCTAAAACTATTGTGTTAATTCGCTTTAATACATCAAAAATTGCAGCCATATTATCATAATGTTCAATTTGTGTGGTTGTTTGACTTCTGTTTAACCCTAATATATTATTTACAAAATTATTTGAAAATAATACCCAATCGTTAGATGGGAAGGCAACATGATGAGCATTTAAATTTCCAGTAGCACCACCAAACTTAGCAGAATATGGTAATTGTTCTAGTTGTTTTTTTTGAATAGATAAACGCTCTAAAAAAACTTGTATTTCTTTTCCTAAACGAGTTGGAGACGCAGGCTGACCATGAGTTCTAGCTAACATTGGTATAGTTTTCCAATCCTCACTAAGCCCTTTAAGTTTTAGGATTAACTTATCTAATAATGGTAGATATTCATTTATAATTGATTCTTTTAATGATAATGGAATAGCAGTATTATTAATATCTTGAGATGTTAACCCAAAATGGATAAATTCTATATACTTATCCAATTTTAATTTAGTCATTCGATCTTTAAGAAAATACTCTACTGCTTTTACATCATGATTAGTTATTCTCTCTTGATCCTTAATCCACAAGGCATCGTTTTCAGAAAAATTAGAACATATTAAACGTAAATCACTATACTTTTCTTTTGGAAAATCATTTAATGGTTTAACGCCACTCTCAACCAAAGCAATGAAATATTCTACCTCAACAATAACTCGATATTTTATTAAAGCAAACTCAGAAAAATATGATTGTAATTCTATTGTTTTACTTTGATACCTTCCATCTATTGGTGAAATTGCTGTTAAACTACTGAAATTCATATGACCTTCCTATTACAATGATTAAATATTAACAAAGAACAAAGATACAAAAGCATAGTGAAATAACAGATTTGTATTTCCTTTCATTATTTTTGAGTATGCGATTTTTGAAAAATTTCATTTTTGGAATTAAAGCATACATAAAAGCTATCAAATTAATTTTTGAATATAAGCTTTATTGGTACTTAATAATTCCTGCGGCACTTATGCTTGTCATATATAAATTAGGTGCAATGATTAAAGGTCATCATATAGATGTAGATGCTGAAAATATGAATCAGATAATTTGGCAACTGATATACATAATGATTGAAATATCTATAAGTATGTTACTAATGAAATTTTCAAAATATTTAGTTGTAATAATACTCTCCCCCTTAATTTCTCGCTTAAGTATAAAAACTGAAAAAATTTTAACAGGCAATAAATATCCATTTAATCTAACTCAACTTATACACGATATTAAACGATCAATTAGAATAGTAGTTAGAAATTTTATGTGGGAGTATTGCTTCTTTCTAATTATATTCATTGTATCAATTCTTGGATGGGAAGATCCTAAATCATCTCCTATTTTTTATCTAACTTTTCTTATAGGTTTTTTCTATTATGGATTTGCTTTTCTTGACTATATTAATGAAAGAAGAAGATTAGATATCGTTGAAAGTATTTTGTTTGTCAGAAAAAATAGAGGGTTAGCAATTGCCATTGGTTCTATTTATTCATTATTAATATTAGTTCCCGTTGATTTAGGAGCACTGTTTGATTGGTCTAGTTTCTCTGTAGAACCCTTAAAAATGATTTCTCGCTTCTCATGGCATTTGTTCTTATGGCTATGCGCAGCAGCAGCACCAATACTAGCGATTATAGCTGCTACAATTGCAATGGATGATTTAGTTGACTTAAAATCAAATAAATATTCTGAAAAAATTTAAAAACATATCTCTTTTAAAGAAATTTTAATTAACTATACAATAACAAATAAAATTCAAACGATGCGTCAACTATTACACTTCTCCTTAATTATATTATTCTTGGCTTTTTTTAAGAATTCTTACGGTTTTGAATACCATATAAATCCTCCAGATTCTTCAACTAATATTATAAATAAAACAGCAGCAAATTATTTTATTAAAGAAGGTCAATCCTTCTTTAGTTTGGGTAAGATTAAAGATGCGTTAATTAAATTTAGGCAAGCAAATGTAAAAGATCCTAATAATTGGAAAGCTGATTATTGGATAGGAAAATGTCACTATAGATTAAATAATTATGGCTATGCATTAAAGTACACTAATTCAGCAATTGAAAAAGGAAAAAACAAAATAGATGATGAAATATATTACTTACTTGCTACCTCAAATCATCGATTAGGTAACCTTGAAAAGGCAATAATTAACTATAAGAAAGCAAATAAATTGCTTTCAAAAGCTAGAGCAAATACACTAAGAATAGAACACCATATTAATGAATGTAATTTTGCAATAGATGAAATAAAAAAAGGTTCTAAATATAAAAAATCACGCATTCAAGGAGGTATAAACTCGGCTTATGATGATTATCAAATCATATTATCAAAGGACGGAAATACAATTTATTTTGTTTCCAGAAGAAGCAATACAACCGGAGGTGGTTTAAATCCAGATGATCAGCACTACTTTGAGGATACATACAAATCTGTATATAATAAAGAATTGAAAGAATGGAGCATGGCAGATAATGAATTAGGCAAACTTAATTCTAATGGTTTTGATGCTTTAAATTTTATTAATTCAGATGGAAATGTAGCCTATTTAACCGTTAATTCTACATATCAAAAATCAAAAACCCCTACAAAGAGCTCAGATATTTGTATAGCAAAATTAAATAGTAAAGGGTCCTGGAATTATCCAAAACCAATTAAAAATATTAACACCTCATATTTTGAAGGATCTGCAAGCTTAACTGCAGATGGTAATACAATGTATTTTGTTTCTGATCGAAAAGGCGATACAAGATCCACTGATATATATGTATCACACAAAAATGGAAAATCATGGGGTGAAGCAATACCTTTATCAGACAGTATAAATACTCCTGGTCGTGAAACAACACCTTTTATATCGCCAGATGGTAAGTATTTGTTTTTCAGTTCTGATGGACATCTAGGATTTGGTAATTTAGATGTATATGTTTCAGAAAATATAGGAGGAAAATGGAGTAGTCCAATAAACATGGGTTATGGTATTAACTCTGTGAATAACGATACCCATTTTTATTATAATAAAGAACTACAAAAAGCTTTCATTTCTGGATTTGAGATTGTTGGAAATAAAGCAAATATTGATTGTTATGAAATAGACATGCAAAACTTTAAACTTCCTAAAAAATAAAATGCCAAAATATTTTATTGAACTATCATATGATGGATTAAATTATCATGGGTGGCAACGTCAACCAAAAGAAATTTCTATTCAAGAGGTAATTGAAGAATGTTTAACAAAATTACACTCTAATAAAAAAATTGAGGTTGTTGGTTGCGGAAGAACTGATTCAGGAGTTCATGCAAATCATTTTATTTTACACACCTATATACCTGAGGTTAAAAATACTAGCGAATTTATTTTTAAATTAAATTGTATGCTTCCCGATACAATTGCTATATCAAATATGTATCCTGTAAAAGATGAAGTTCATGCAAGATTTAATGCAACTTACAGAACTTATCGTTATTTCATTAATCAACAAAAAGATCCTTTTAAAAGAGGAAATAGTTGGTATCTTCAAAATAAGTTAGATATAGATAAAATGAATCACGCAGCAAAACTTCTTATAGGTGAACAAGATTTCACATCATTTTCTAAAATTAATACGGATGTAAAAACCAATATCTGTAAAGTTAAAACAGCAAAATGGAATCAACTAGAAAATCATTCTTTCTATTTTGAAATTATAGCTAATCGATTTTTAAGAAATATGGTTAGAGCAATTGTTGGCACACTTGTAGAAGTTGGGATAAATAAAAAAAACCCTGAAGAAGTAAAAAACATATTAAATGCTAAAGACAGGAAATATGCTTCTGCATCTGCTCCAGCCAAAGGACTTTTTCTATGGAAAATTGAATATCCAGAAGATATTAAAGTATAGATTAATCTATAATTAAAATATAATTGTTTTTCTTTCCTTTACCTAGTAGGACATAACGATTATTAATCAATGTGTCGGTAGTAATCAAAAATTGATCATTTACCTTTTCTTTATTAACTGATATTGAATTGCCTTTCAGCTCTCTCCTAGCCTCTCCATTTGAACTTAAAAACCCTGTTTTTGCAGATAAGGCATCTATTATTCCCAAACCTTTGGTAATATCACTACGAGAAATATTAGCCTTAGGAACACCATCGAATATTGCTAAGAAATCTTTTTCCGAAAGTTCCTTTAAATCCTCAGATGTAGATTTACCAAATAATATTTTTGTTGCATTAATAGCGGTATTCAAAGCTACTTTGCCATGTGTTCTTATTGTAATATCTTCCGCTAAATTACTTTGGAGTATTCTCTTGTGAGGAGCTTCCTTATGTTCAGCAATGATTGATTCAATCTCTTCACGAGATTTTAGTGTAAATATTTTAATAAAATTTTCTGCATCTACATCACTAGTATTAATCCAATATTGATAGTACTTATATGGGGATGTCTTTTCTGGATCTAACCATATACTTCCATCAGCAGTTTTGCCAAATTTAGAACCATCTGCTTTCTTAATTAAAGGAGTTGTTACAGCATATGCCTCATTTCCACTTTTACGACGAATAAGCTCGGTACCTGTAACAATATTACCCCATTGATCAGATCCCCCCAATTGAATAATACAATCTTTATGCTTGTTTAAGTAATAAAAATCATACCCTTGAACCAATTGATAAGAAAATTCTGTAAATGACATACCTGTCTCCAAACGTGACTTCACAGAATCCTTAGCTAACATATAATTAATCGAAAGATGTTTACCAACATCGCGAATAAAATCGAGAAAACTAAAATCTTTCAACCAATCATAATTATTAACTAACTCCGCTGAATTATCTCCACAATCAAAATCAAGAAAAGATTCTAATTGTTTTTTTATACAAGATAGATTATGATTTAATGTTTCAGAATCTAATAAATTTCTTTCTTCAGACTTTCCTGAAGGATCTCCAACCATACCTGTTGCACCACCAATTAAAGCATATGGTTTATGACCTGATCGTTGAAAATGAACGAGTGTCATAATTTGAACTAAATTCCCGATATGTAAAGAATCTGCTGTCGGATCAAATCCAATATAGCCAGAAGAAATTTTCTTTAAAAGAGCTTCTTCTGTTCCGGGCATAATATCATGTATCATACCTCTCCATTTCAATTCTGATATAAAATTTTCAGGCATTAGATTAGTTTGTCAATTTTTTAAACACTTCTTCCAAAGTATTATCTTCATTACGCAGAGTTAGTGTCAGTATATTCTTTTGTTGTGCAAATTTAGCAATCACTTTTCTTAAATCAATATTTTCTTTTGACTCCATAAGCCAGCCTTTTTCTAACTGTTCTATTTTAGCTACTCCTTTAATCTCTTTTAATTCTTTTTTAGAAACTAAGCCATCAAATTCAACATAAACAGTTTGGACCATTTGATTCTTTTGCAAATCTTTAGCTTTATCATTTGCAACTATTTCACCTTTATTAATAATTACAATTCGATCACAAATAGCTTCAACTTCTTGCATGATATGTGTTGAAAGCATCACTGTTTTTTCTTTTCCAATTGATTTTATCAACTGACGAATCTCCACTAATTGATTTGGATCTAGACCAGAAGTTGGTTCATCTAAAATTAAGACTTTAGGGTCATGAATAATAGCCTGAGCTAACCCTACACGTTGACGATAACCTTTAGAGAGTGCACCTATTTTCTTATTTTGTTCGAGCTCTAATCCAACTTTTTTAATTATATCAGTAATACGAGCTTTAACATTATCAATCTTATAAATATTAGCAACAAATCTTAGATACTCCTTTACATACATATCTAAATAAAGTGGATTATTCTCTGGAAGATATCCTATTATTTTTCTTGTTTCTAAAGAATCCATAGAAACCGACTTGCCACAGACTTTGACTTCTCCTGAAGAAGCTGAAATATATCCAGTAATCACTTTCATTGTAGTTGACTTACCTGCACCATTTGGTCCTAAGAATCCAACTATTTCACCTCTATTAACATTAAAAGAAATGTTTTTTACAGCTGCCTGATTTCCATAATACTTAAATAGATTTTTTACTTCAACTGACATTATCTCTTGTTTAAGTAACGAATTTAATGAATATTAGTTGGAATAATAAGTGTATTGATTGAATAGAATAAATATTTCTACATCTAGAAATTATTTTTAGGTGAAAACTTCTCACATATTAATTGCTTAATAGCTAGAATTATAAACAATAATTACCTTTGCATATAATGATTAACCGAGGTAAAGTTATAAAATCAACCGGTAAGTGGTATAAAGTTGAACTAGATGATGGATCAATAGTTGACTGTCGAATTCGTGGTAAAATTAGACTACAAGGGTTAAAAACAACTAATCCTATTTCTGTTGGAGATGTAGTAAAATTAAATAATGATAAAGATGATGAAGGGAACCGTATTATTAATACAGTTGAAAATAGAAAAAATTATATAATTCGTAAATCAACAAATTTGAGTAAACAGTCTCAAATTTTAGCAGCAAACATTGACGCTGCATATCTAATCGTTACAATCCATTCTCCTATAACACACCTAGTATTTATTGATCGTTTTTTAGTCTCAGCAGAATCATTTCGTATACCAACTAAAATTATTTTCAATAAAATTGATTTATACGCAAAAGAAGAAATCAAATACATAAATAATTTAATCAAAATATACGAGCGTATTGGTTACCCTTGTCATAAAATATCTGCCTTAAATAAAAAAGATGTTAATTTTCTAAAAGAAGAAATTAAAGGAAAACAAGTAATGATTTCCGGGCATAGCGGAGTTGGGAAAAGTACCCTAATTAATGCTATTGATGAGAATTTAAATATAACGACGAATGAAATTTCAATAACACATAAACAAGGAAAACATACTACAACATTTGCAGAAATGCACAAAGTTAAAAGTGGAGGGTATATAATAGATACGCCTGGAATTCGGGCTTTTGGTGTTTTTAATCTAGATAAAGAAGTTATGTCTCATTATTTTCCCGAAATGAGAGCTATAATGAATAATTGTCAATTTAATAACTGCCAACATTTAAAAGAACCAAATTGTGCTGTTAAAGATGCACTTAAAAATAATATTATTGAAGAAAGTAGATATTCAACCTATGTTCAACTTATGGAAGAAGATATTAATAATGTTCATCGTAAAAATATTTTTGAATGAGAGTTTTAATTCAACGTGTTAGTGAAGCTTCTGTCAAAATTAAAGGGAAAATAAATGGAGAAATTAAACAAGGTCTTGTTTTATTTATAGGAATTGGAGAAGGTGATTCTGAAGAAGATATAGACTGGTTAATTAATAAAATAGTCAACCTACGTATATTTAATGACGATAAAGGAATAATGAATTTATCAAGTAAAGATATAGACTCGGAATTTCTTGTGATTAGTCAGTTTACCCTTCACGCATTAACAAAAAAAGGTAACCGTCCAAGTTATATTAAGGCTGCAAAACCAAATATTGCTATTAATCTATATGAATCATTTATTCAAAAATTAACTAATGCACAAAGAAAAAAAGTTGCTTCAGGAATTTTTGGCGCTGATATGAAAGTATCATTAGTTAATGATGGTCCTGTTACCATTTGGATTGACTCAAAAAACAAAGAATAATGAAAATAAAAGAATTGCAAAAAGAAGTAGATCAGTGGATTCAAAAATATGGAGTCCGTTATTTTGATGAAATGACAAATACAGCAATACTTATGGAAGAAGTAGGTGAAGTGGCACGTATTATGTCTCGTAGATATGGAGAGCAAAACGAAAAAGAAAGTGATAAAAACAAAGAACTTGGAGAAGAACTTGCTGATGTACTATTTGTGATTACATGTATAGCAAATCAAACCGGTGTTGATCTTGAATATGAGATTAAAAAAAATTTTGAAAAAAAAACACAAAGAGATGCTAAGCGTCATATAAATAATGAGAAATTAAAATAACTCAAATATTTATAAATTACTCATCAAGAACCTTTTGGATATTAGGTTTAAAATATAACTCTGACTTTAATATCTTCCCATCTGATCTATAAATAGGTTTTCCATCTTTATCTAACTTGGACATATTTGAACGTTGAATCTCAGCGAATACTTGCTCAATTTTATGTTGCATACCATGTTTTAGAATCGTGCCACAAAGAATGTACAATTGATCCCCTAAAGCATCTGCAATCTCTAATAAATCACCATCTTTAGCAGCTTGTAAATACTCTTCATTCTCCTCTGCCATAAGTCTATGCCTTAACGTATAATCTGCTTCACTTATATTAGCTTTTGGTTCATAATTATTTTCAATTCCAAAAGCATCGTGAAATTTCTCTACCTCTCCAATTGTTTCTTTTAGTGTCATATTAATTTTTTTCACAAATATTGAAATTTGAAACTGTATAAACAAATAAAATAAGAGTTGAAAAAAGAATGAGAATAAGGTTCTGATAAAGTGTATAATATCTAATTTTGTATCTCAAATGATAGAGAACATAAAACATATTCTTAAAAAGTACCTAAAATACTATAAGGTAAGAAATCGATTCAAGTCAAGTGTTCGTATTGAACAAGAAAAACTAGTAGAAAATTATCGTAAATGTCAATTAGATAATACACTTCCAAGTATAAAAAAATCTGGATTTAAATTATTTTCTCAATTTGAAGAGGACGGTATATTACTATATATTTTTTCAATTATTGGAATGAAGCATAAGACATTTATAGAGTTTGGATCAGATGATGGTATAAATAGTAACTCAGCAAATCTATATTACAATCATGATTTTACTGGATTATTTATAGATGGTAATAAAAAAGCAATTAATCGTGGACGTTATTTCTTTAATAAATATGGTAATCCGAAGGTTGAAAAACCTATTTTTAAACACGAATTTATTACTGTAGATAACATTAATCAAATAATTAAAGATGCAGGAATTAAAGGCGAAATAGGTTTATTATCCATCGATATTGATGGAAATGACTATTGGATTTGGAAAGCAATAAATATTGTCTCTCCTCAAGTAGTAATAATAGAAACACATAATGAATTTGGTCTCAATGATATCATTGTGCCCTATGACCCTACTTACATTTACCCAGGAAAACATCCGGTTTATCATGGTGCCTCACCTATTGCAATGACAAAATTAGCTAAGAAAAAAGGATACAGATTAGTGGCAGCAAATGAACTAGGGTTTAACTTTATTTATGTTAGAGAAGATTTAGGTTGTGATTTTCTGCCTGCAGTATCGGAAGAATCCTTACTTGAGCATCCATCAAATATAAGTGCAAGAAATAGCTTTGAAGAAATAAAAGATTGGACTTTTGTCTCTGAATAAATCTACAATTATAATTAAGAAACTTGTTCTAAATCATTCCAAAATCCAGGATAACTTTTAGTAACAGCTTCTGCATTTTGAATTTCAATACCACCTTCAATAGTAGTTCCAATGATAGCAAGACTCATAGCAATTCTATGGTCATTTTTAGAATCAACTACAGCACTACTCAAAATAGAATTACCAATAACAATCATATTATCTCCATCTAATTCTATATCAACTCCAATTTTACCAAATTCATCCTTTATTACATTAGCTCGGTTACTCTCTTTGTTTAATAAACGAGAAACTCCTTTTATTTGACTTTTACCATTACATTTTGATGCCAAAACTACTAAAGCAGGAAATAGATCTGGACAGTGTGTTGCATCAAAATTAAAACTCTTTAAATCTAGAGCATCAATAGAGTATGAATCTATATTATAATTGATATTACAACCAGCTAACTTTAATGCTTCTAAAAGATAAATGTCAGCTTGCTTCGACTTATGATCTAAACCACAAATTCTAATATCGTGACCAATAGCAGCTGCAACAAGCCAAAAGCTAGCAGAGCTCCAATCGGATTCTACATGATATTCACATGATTTAAAATTTTGTGAACTATTTATTTTAAAAATCTTGTGACTTTTATTCTCAATGTTTATTCCAAATTCCCTCATTGTATTTATTGTCATATTAATATATGGGATACTATTAATATTATTTACTGTTATCTCTTTGATACTATTAGACAATGATAAACCTATTAATAATCCAGAAATATATTGGGAAGATAAGGACCCTTCAACTTCTATTTGATCTTTATTTATATAACCTTTAAATACAAGTGGAACTTTACCACTATTTGATGAAATTTCTATACCATATTTAGTTAAATATTTTTCAAAAAAAGATTGATCTCTATTTATTAAAGATCCTTTACCATAAATATGATGAATACCTTTTTGAGTAGCACATAAACCACCTAAGAGTCTTAATCCAAGGCCACTTTCGCCAACATTAAATTCTAAAAATTCCGGAATTTTTTCAATTCCCTTAATCTTTAATGTATTTTCTGAAATATACTCTATTTCAGCTCCAAGGATCCTAATATTTTTCAGCATTGATTTTTCATCATCACTCTTACCAATATTATAAATAACAGATATGCCTGTACTTAGAGCAGCACATATTAACGCACGTTGTGTATCACTTTTAGAAGGAGGAATAGAAACATCACCCTTTAATATTGTTTTTTTTAAAATTTTATTCATTAATTAAGAAAGTGGTTTTTTTCCTATTATAAAATCTTTTAAATAAAATGGTTCCCAATAAGCTATATCTTCAAAATCTTCATTATTAAATTTCATGTAAGCTAGATTAACATGACCTTTTGCAGAACATTTTATTTCACAATCTAAAAGACAATCCCTATTTTTCCAAAGCTCAGAAGTTTTCAAAGCACCATCACCAAAATAAACAAAAGGAAGATATTCTTCATATGAATTTTCATCAAGTATATCGGCAGAAATATCTTTTTTTAAACATAAATCTTTATCCATAATTAAATTATAAACCTCCATTCTCCGAGCATCTATTAAAGGACAAAAATTAATATTCTTATGTTTTAATTTAGCCATTTCAACTAAACTTCTTAAAGAATCAATCGCTATAAGAGGAATATCTAAAGTATAACATAGACTCTTAGCAGTTGCCGCACCAATTCTGAGGCCAGTATATGATCCTGGACCAGAAGTCACAGATATTGCACTTAAATTATTTATTTTAATTCCATCCTTTAAAAGAACTTCTTCTATAAATAAATTTAAATTTTCTCCATGAGAATAACGATCTTCTAGAGATTCTTTAAAAGATAGTAATTGTCCATTTTTTGATAATGCCACTGAACATACTTTTGTTGATGTCTCAATGTGTAGTATATAGTTATTCACAAGCTTCTTATAATGATTGCTAATATATTAATAAAATTATATTGTATTAGTTTAAAATTCAAACTACAACATTAAAAATATATAGTAAATTTAAGAATCAATAAGTTCTATATTTATAGAAGTATAAAATACTATTTTGATAAAAAAAACAAGATGACTATATGGAATCAATTTTAATTATCGATGATGAAATTGACATTCGAGAAATACTTAAATACAATCTAGAAAAAGAAGGATTTAATGTATTTGAATCTCATAATGGAGTAGAAGGGATTAAAATCGCTGAAAATATTCTGCCAGATTTAATTATTCTAGATGTTATGATGCCTGATATGGATGGAATCGAAGTATGTCATTCACTTAGAGAAAATGAGAAGACATCTAATATTAAAATTTGTTTTTTAACTGCAAGAAATGAAGATTACAGTCAAATTGCAGGTTTTGATGCTGGTGCAGATGACTATGTTGCAAAACCTATTAAACCAAAAGTTTTAATAAGCCGAATAAAAGCAATACTTAAAAGATCTAAAATAGATCTTAAAAAGAAAACCATAACTATTGATAATAATAGACATTCTGTAATAATAAAAGGTAAATCCACTATCCTTCCAAAAAAAGAATTTGATCTTTTGAAACTTTTATTATCAAACCCCAATAAAGTCTTTAAAAGAGAGTATATTTTAAAAAAAGTTTGGGGAAAAGGGGTTATTGTTGTAGATAGAACAATAGATGTTCACATAAGAAAATTAAGAAAGAAAATTGGTTCTAATTATATAAAAACAATAAAAGGTGTAGGTTATCAATTTATTGATTCAACTGAATAAAAATTATATTGTTTTTTCTAAAAAAATATCTCAAGGTTTACATAGGTTAATAAATAACCCAATACTCCACCACCTAGTACAATCAAAGCACTATTAATTTTCTTAAAAAGAAAAACAAATACTATACTAATTATTGCAATTAGCATCATCCTCCAATCAATTATAGTCTCTTTAATCATTTCAAATGATACACCTAAAATTACTGCCACTGCTGCAATATTTATCGAATCTAAAAAAACTGTAATAATTTTTACTTTTCTCATTTTTGGAATTAATGGATTAAGAATAGCAACAAATATAAACGATGGCAAAAAGATACCCACAGTAGCAGCAATAGCACCGTAGAAGCCATTAATTTGCCATCCAATAAATGTTGCAGTTGACAAGACGGGGCCTGGAGTAAATTGACCAATAGCAATTGAATCAATTAATTCCTGTCTTGATAGCCATCCATTCATAACTAATTCTGAATCTAAAAAAGCAAATAAAACATAGCCACTTCCATATAAAATAGAACCAACTTTTAAAAATGTCAAGAAAATTTTAAGCGTTCCTATTTTTGCAAATTCGGAATTCTGAAGAAGGAGCAAAGGCAAAAATGAATTCAACCTATTAAAAGTATTTTTTTTTATTATGTAAATAAACAAACCAAGTAATCCACATAAAAAAAGAGCAATAATTTCATTAACACCAAGAATACATGCTGCCAAAGTTAGTATACCTAATACACCCAATTCTATACTTTTTAAAGCTTTTTTACCTAGCTTATATGCTGCCATAATTATGATAGCAATAACTGCTGGCTTTATTCCATAAATAAAAGGTTTTACGTTTGGTAAATGTCCATAAGAAGAATAGAACCAAGCAAATAATCCCGTTAATAAAACTGCTGGAAAAATAAAACAAAAACCAGCTGTTATCAATCCCTTCCAACCTGCTCTTTCATATCCGCAATGCATCGTCATTTCAGTAGAATTTGGACCTGGAATTAAATTAGTAGCTCCAATTAAATCAAGAAAATGTTGTTGAGATATCCACTTTCTTTTTCTAACAATTTCATCCTCCATCATTGCTATATGCGCTGCAGGACCCCCGAAAGATATGACACCCAATTTAAGGAAAAGTAATGCAATCTCTTTTAACTTACTATTTTCAGACATTTATATAAATTAACAACAATTACTATCTGATGAACAACAAGAAGATTGATCTTCATCATCATATATAGTAATATCATTATTATCTTTTACTAGACATTTATCCTCTGCTAGACAAGCAGTCTTTTTAGACTTCAGAATAAATGATTCACCATCAAAATCTAAACTATAACGACCAATTGTTGATTCTTGATATTCAACCTCTATTTCTAAATCATCTATTAATAATTTCTTCTCTGAGAGTGAAATAATATCATTAACTTTTTGGGTTGAAAGCCTATGCTGAAAATCATCAGAATACCAAAGTTGGAAATTGATGTTTTTTTCTTCTCTTATTTCTCCTCCACAATCTATTATTTTTCTTGAAACAATTCCTATTTCAGTTATATGAAAATGCTGAGGTACTTTTCCTTTATTCTCAACCATAAAGTTGATTTTTGGAATTAATGATATTATTCTCTTAAACTCTGATAACTTCATAAATCTTATATTTCTCCAGCAACAGCTTCAGATACATTAATAATGTGATCTCCTATTTTTTCACAAGAAGAAAATAAATCATTATACATTATACCTGGTTTGAATTTATATGTACCTTTTTCTGCTTGCTCTAAATAAGACTTTCTTAATTCATTTCTCATACGATTAATTTCAAGTTCTATCTTCTTAGCATCATCTAAAGTAATATGACCATATTCAGCATTTAAATTTTTATTCATTACAGAAAATGCTTTCTCTACGACATCTAAAATTTCATTTAAATTATCGCGCTGTTCAGGAAGAAAATAAATTTTACTATCATCCTTTCTCTCAATTGTTTTAGACATCTGATAATATATATCACCTATTCTTTCAAGATCGTTAGTAATACTAAGCATACTTCTTATTTTTGAAGAAGTTTCTTGACTTATTTCTTGAGTAGACAAATTATCAAGATATTCCGCTACTTCGCTTTCAACTCTATCAGTAATCTCCTCATATTTTTTAATCTTGTTAAAAATTTTATTTCTAACTTTTTTGTCTTGATCATTTATTAATGTTTTTATAAAACCATTCATTCGAGTAGTAACTTCACCAAATTTTGCGACTTCTTTTTTTGCCTCTAAAATAGCTACCTCAGGAGCTCCGATTCCTCCTACTGAGATATAATCTAACTTAAATTCTTCATCAGCTTCACCCTTTGACTTAACAGTTCTTTCAGCAAATCTTACAATATATGGGACAAATCCTATCAATAAAAGAACATTTGCGGAATTAAACAAAGTATGAAATAAGGCTATTCCTTCATTTGCCATACCTGTATTTTCAGGGTTAAATGCAATGCCATGAGACTGACCGATTATAAGACCAATACCATCGAGAAAGAAAGGTATAACAAGAAGCATCCAAGTAACTCCAATTATATTAAAAAGAGAATGTATTCTTGCTGATCTTTTTGCGTGAACATTACCGATTAAAGAAGCAAGTTCAGCTGTAATGGTAGTTCCTATATTTTCACCAAGAACCATTGCACAAGCAACTTCAAAAGGAATTATACCTTTAGATACCATAGTTAATGTTAAAGCCATTGCTGCACTTGAAGATTGAATGACTATAGTAACTAAAGCTCCTAATGCAACAAACATAAGATTACTAAAAAATGGAATATCTTTATAATTAACAAAAAATTGAACAAAGGCAGAATCTTTATCTAAATCAGGTACTGCATCCTTCAAAAATTGAAGACCAATAAATAAGATAGCAAAACCAATAATAGAATTAGCTAAGTCCTTAGACTTTCTGAAAGTCATAAATAATAAAGGTGCACCTAATGCAATTAAAACTAATGCATACGAAGATATACTAACCTTAAAGCCTAATAATAAAACTAACCATGCTGTAATTGTGGTTCCAATATTGGCACCCATCATTACACCTGCAGACTGTCTAAGGTTTATAAGTCCTGCATTAACCAAACTAACTGTCATAACGGTTGTGACAGAAGATGACTGAACAATAGATGTAGACATAAATCCAGTAAAAACACCCTTAAACCTATTAGAAGTTATTGATCCAAGCATCTTTCTTAACTTTTCTCCTGCTGTTCTTTGAAGTCCATCACTCATAATTTTCATTCCAAAAATGAATAAACCTAAAGAGCCAATTAAAATTAAAAATTTCATTATTCCCCAGGCTCTTTTTGTTTTTACTTTCATTTTTTTAGACCAAAGAACATCATCCTTACTTCTATCAAAACCATCATCAACAATACCTAGATAAGCTTCATAGCTTTCAGCCCCAACAAGATCTTTAACTTCGAAGCTAGTTTCATTAAGACTGAAAGGCTTAGTATATTTCCAATCACTTCCTTCATATCCTTTTTTGTTCCTTTTAGAACCAATTTTAGTATTATATCGAATAATTAATTTTTGATTGTCTTCTAAAGATGTAAACAAATCATAATCTAAACTCCATGTAATTTTAAATCCTTCACTTTTAGAACTTGCTGATACATTCTTGAAGATAGATTCATCTATAATTACTTGAGTAATTTCTTCTTCTGGTGTTAAAATTTGTGTTTCTAATTTATCTTGAGATATTAAAAGATTTGGACTTATAAACAATATTGATATTAAGAATATTAGAGTACGCATTACAAATAGTTTTAGTTAAATAAAAAAACAAATCTAATTATGAATTATATAATTTTCATCAAAAAATAAAAAAGTTAATATATAGTTAACATTGATTTGTTATAAAAGAAGAATATATATGAGATTCATCAATTTTAATTAAAAAAAAATAAAAAAATATACATATGTTAATAATTTGTTAAACTTATTTTTTCATACACTATTTCTAAAAAATTATCCCCTACTTTGAACTGATTTTTAACCAAATATTTAAACTAATGAAAAAGCTAATAACCCTATTTTTTATATTTAATCTATGTAACACATTTGCTCAGGATATGACAAAAAACCCTTTCGGCAAAGGAATAATTAACTTAGTATCTAAAGATTCTTCTTGGTCAACAAAAGTGGCTTTTCGTTTTCAAACACGTTATGATGGTGGATATGATTTTGGGGATAGCACCTTCTCTGACCGCGCATATGTTAGACGTGCAAGAATTAAAGGTCATGGATATGCTTTTAGCCCTAAAGTTCAATACAAATTTGAATACGACGTTCATAATGGATTTGTATTAGATGCTGTTTTAAAATGGAATTTTGCTGGGAACTGGAGTCTTTGGTTTGGTCAAACAAAATTACCTGGAAATATAGAGCGTGTATTCTCATCTCAAAAGCTACAATTAGTAGATCGTTCACTTTTAAATTCAAGGTTCACTCTCGATCGTGATGCTGGATTTCAATTGAGACATCATTTCAATGTAGGAAAAACATTTTTAATAAGAACTAAACTTGCTGTATCTCAGGGAGAGGGATTAAATAGAAAATCACAATCTGCAGGAAATGGGTATACGGGAAGAATTGAATTACTTCCTTTTGGAAAGTTCTCAAAAAAAGGTGATTATTTTGCCTCAGACCTTAAACGAGAAGAAAAACCTAAGCTAATGCTGAGTTTTACATATGATTATAATGACAACGCTCTACGTTCAGGAGGACAAATGGGTCAAGATATTACAGGATCTACAAGAGACCTCCAAAATATTCAAGCAGATGCTCATTTTAAATACAAAGGTCTCTCCTTTTTCGGTGAATATGCAAATAGAAAAACAATGGATGGCATAGCTGTTAATGAGCTAAACGAAGTATATTATACGGGTAGTGCTCTTAACCTTCAAGCAGGTTATCTCTTCAAAAACAATTGGGAAATAGCAGGAAGATACACTCAAGTTAACCCAGAAGACATTACTGGATACAATAATATTGAACAATATACTCTTGGTTTTTCTAAATATGTTGTAGGACATAATCTTAAAATACAAGGTGATATAGGTCTAACTCAAGAAGATAATAAAGAAAATACTGTTTTATTTAGACTTCAAACAGAATTTAATTTTTAATTTTCTAAACCTTAATATAGATTTTAAAGAAATATAATTTCTTTAAAATCTATATTAAACAACCATACTAAAAAATAACTAATCACTATATTAGTATAAATATTATGACATATTAAATAATATAATTTGAGAAATCTGAAACCTATATACATTATATTAGGAGGAAGTTTAATAACATTATTTATTACACTAATAATATTTTCACAACTTAATTCTTTATCGAGAATACCATTTCAATATATTTTAGGAGCATCAATAATCATATCTCTTTCGGTGCTTATAATATTTTATTTCCTAATTAAATATTTTATCACTAATAAATTAGATATACTCTATAGATCAATTAGAACAGGTAAATTTAACGATGACTCAAAAAAAAAATACAGCCTAAAAGAAGATTTAATATCTAACGCTGAATTAGACACTAAAAGTTGGAGAGAGGAAGAATTAAAAACTATTTCAAAACTAAAAGAAGTAGAAGCTTTCCGGAAAGAATTCCTGGGAAATATAAGCCATGAATTAAAAACACCTGTTTTTTCAATTCAAGGTTATATACTTACACTTTTAGAAGGAGGTCTAGAAGATAAATCTGTAAATAAAGTATTCTTACAACGAGCATCTAAAGCTGTTGAAAGGATGACTGATATTTTAGAAGACTTAGATCAAATTATTGAAATGGAAGTAAAAGAAATCAAACTTGACATAATAAAATTTAATATCGTAGAATTAGTTTCAGATTTATTTGAAGATTTAAAAGTACAGTCAAAAAACAGAAATATAAAATTAGAATTTTCAAAAAAATACAACCCAATATGGGTAAAAGCTGATAAAAATAAAATTGCACAGGTAATTACAAATCTTCTAAATAATTCAATTTCTTATGGAAATGAGAATGGAATAACTACTGTTCGTTTCTTTTCAATGGATAATATTGTAACGATTGAAGTTTCTGATAACGGTCCTGGTATCTCTGAAGAAGAAATACCTAGATTATTTGAAAGATTTTATAGAGTTGAGAAAAGTCGTGATAGGCACAAAGGTGGAACTGGCTTAGGTTTATCTATAGCTAAGCACATAATTGAATCTCATGGGCAAACAATTAATGTTAGAAGTACTGTTGGTGTAGGATCAACTTTCACATTCAGTTTAAACAGAGAAAAAAACTGATACTATCTAAAAAATTTAGTTCCAGATTTAACCATCCTTTTTAATAAAGGACTCGGTCTATATCGATCCTCACCATATTCATTAAACATTGATTCTAGCTTAGATAATACATTATCTAATCCTAATTCATCTGCCCACATCAGAAGACCCTTTGGATAATTAACTCCTTTCGTCATAGCTAAATCAATTGCTTCTTTAGATGCTATATTTAAAAATAATGCATCAATAGCTTCATTGATTAACATAACAAGAATACGTTCAAAAATTTGTTCCCCTAATTCACGATTTTTATTTGGAGGAACATTTAATGTTTCATCATTATAATCAAAAAATCCTTTTCCAGATTTTCTACCAAAAAATCCTGCCTCTTTATATCGTTTTTGAGTAAAAGAAGGCTTATATCTTGGATCAAAATAAAAAGCGCTAAATACTGTTTCAGTAACGGTATAATTAACATCATTACCAATATAATCCATCAAAGTAAATGGTCCCATTCTGAATCCACCTAACTCTGTCATTGCCCAATCTATTGTAGCAAAGTCAGCTATTCCTTCTTCATAAATACGAATAGCCTCACCATAAAATGGTCTTGCAACTCTATTAACTATAAAACCTGGTGTATCCTTGCAGACAACAGCTACTTTACCCCAACCATCAATCAATGATTTTACATTTTTCAAAATTAAATCGGATGTTTGAATAGAAGGGATAATCTCAACTAAAGCCATTAAAGGAACAGGGTTGAAAAAATGAATACCAATAATACGATTTGAAATCTTTAAAGAGGAACCAATCGAAGCAATAGATAAAGAGCTTGTGTTTGATGCTAAAATACAGTCTTTTGATACAATCGATTCTAACTTTGAAAATACTTCAGATTTAATATTAAAATCTTCTACAATTGCTTCAATAACAATACCACAATCTTTAAAATCTTGCATGTTTGTAGAATATACAATGTTAGATTGAATGGCTATTGACTCATCTTGTAGTATCTTTCCTTTTTCAACAAGCCGAGCCATAATTTTTTCCAATTTGGTTTTCGACTTATCTAAAACTTCTTTATTTATATCAACTAAAATAGTTTTATGACCATTCTGAGCTGATACCTGAGCAATCCCTAACCCCATTGTTCCTCCTCCTAAAACACCAACATTCATAAAATGAAAATTTAATTATCAATATTTACTATTTATTTACCCTTAAACTTAGGTTTTCTTTTCTCTATAAAAGCGTTGACACCTTCATTAAAATCATATGTTTCTCCTGCTAATGTCTGTAATTCTTCTTCTAAATTTAATTGATTTTCTAAATTATTATTGAAGCTTGAATTAACAGCTTTTTTTGTTAGTGCAATTCCCTTAGTCGGCATAATAGCCAATTTATATGCAAAATTAGATATAAAAGTATCGAAGTCATCGTCATCTATAGCTTTATATATCATATTCATTTCTTCGGCTTCTTTGGCTGAAATTTTATCTCCTGTAATCATCAAAGCTAAGGCCTTTTGTACACCAATAATTCGAGGCAAGAAAAATGTACCTCCTGAATCAGGTATTAAACCTATTTTAGAAAATGCTTGAATAAAACTAGCACTATTTTTAGCTATAGTAATATCACAAGCCAATGCTAAATTTGCTCCTGCTCCTGCAGCAACACCATTTACAGCTGCAATGACAGGCTTATTTAAATTTCTGATTTTTAAAATAATTGGATTATAATGATCTCTTACAATAGTTTTTAATTCAGGTCCATTTGGATCTATCGCTTCTGACAAGTCTTGTCCAGCACAAAAAGCTTTACCTTCTCCAACTATAACAACGACTCGAATGTCATCATTCGATGAACAAGTGTCTAAAATATTTTGAAGCTGAAATGCCATTTCCTTATTAAAGGAATTAAAAACTTCTGGTCGATTCAATCTTATTTCACAAATACCATTTAAAGTAGAAACATTAATCAACATGTTATATATTTTTGATATTACACGAATATAATTAGAATAAAATTGTTCTAATTAAAGAATTTAAAATAGTTATTAGGTTTTTATGAATTTAAAATTTCAGATGCTCTTTTCTCTATTTCATCCTTCAATGACCTAGGTTTTAAGACTGATATTTCACCTCCATATGACAACATAGAACGAATTAATTCTTCAGAAATATTTACTTTTAGTTCAAAAGTATAACCTTCCTCATGCATATCTAATATTCTTTGAGAAGAATGAAATGGTAATGAATCGATATATCGAGAAGCAATATTATTAGCTTTAAATCTAACAATCTCCGGAGATTGATTACCACTTGTAATACCTATAGAATACTTAAAATAATTATCTGGATTAAAATCAGACGGCCTTTTCATTTTATCAGTTGTAATAACTAAATCTTCAATCCGATCTAAGCTATAGGTTATATAATCATCTTTATTAAGATCAAATGAAATTAAATACCAACGATTACTATACTCTTTTAATAATAATGGTAATACTTTTCTAGGTTTCATTTCACCTGAGATAAAACTAGTGTAATCAAAAGTAACAAGTAACTCCTCTTTAATTGCATCAAGTATAGGAGTCAAAAATTCATTACCCTCTCCCGATATTGATTTTTCAAATTGAATGATTTCTCCATTATCATCATTTGAAACAGAAATACGATCTACAATTTTATCGATTGCACTTCCAAAATGCCTAAACATATTGACATTTTTAAACTGCATTAAAGTCTTAGCAGCAAAGCTAATAGAGCTTAATTCATCTTCTGTTAAAGGAATATCATTAATAGAAAAATTAGGGTTTTCGTAATAATAGCCGAGATTTAACTTACTGTATTTAATCGGAGCATCGTGTTCCATTCTCATATTGAATATATCTTTTTCAATAGTAGAATCGCAAATATGTTCCCCATCAATAGATCCATACAAGGCCTCTTCACATGCTTCTCTTAAATCTCTTTTACTTGGAAAAGGACTATACTTATTTCCGATACACTTATCAATTATTCTATACCGAATTAAGGCATTCTTTATATGAGGCATTTTAAAAAATTAAAGTATTTTTTCTTCTTTTCTATAACCAAATAACTCATAGTACTTAATCGCTTTTACAACCTGTTCAGGAACATCTTCTTCCCAACTAGAAGCGCTGGCTTTAATTTTTGAGAGAACGTCATCAGACATAATACCAAGCAACTTGGAGTCAAAATTATCAAACTTAGCTAACTTTCGATTATCCTTCATATATTCAAGTAAACCATTTAAATTTTTAGGTACAATAAAATTATCTAAAGAATAAAGCTCACCATTCTCAACATTATTTGCAGGATATACATACATAATAACGTTATTTCCAAAACCTCGTCCAAAAGCTTCTAATAAACCACCAGATAAATTATCATAATAACTCTCATCAAATATTGTTTGAAGATTATAGATACCAGCAATAACACCCATCCTAGCACCTTTAGCTATAGTAGATAAATAATCAACCATTTTATAATGTTTTAAGTAATTACTTATCATAACAGTATATCCCAATGTCCCAAGCAATTCTGCTCGATCTACAAAGTCCTTGTCTAAAATTTTACCATCTGCTGTAAGGTCTTTTAATGTTAATTCAAAAACAACCGCAACATTTTCTTTTTCTATTCCTTCTTCATTTAAAAATTGTTCGGTCCCCCTCTCAATCATATCAATATGAACCTTTGTTACAGGTCGGAATCTTCCACGCATTAATAAAATGTTTTTCTTATACAAGGCAGAAGATGGTTGAATAACATTTCCAGTCAAATCAAACATTGTTGCATCAGTAATTCCTCGCTTAACCAGATTTAGAGCAATAATCCTATTATCTACATCCTCAAAATCAGGTCCAGAGAAACTAAGCATATCAATTTCAATTTTTTCTCTAGGAAGTCGTTGAACTAAATTTGATAAAAACTCATCTAAATCATTATGATGGAAATAAGCGGAATAGATTAAATTAACACCTAATATTCCTAATGACTCTTGTTGAGCTTTATGACTGTTATCATGCATTTTAACATGAAGTATTATATCATTTATAGGTCCACCTAATGTTAATTGAAAGCGCATTCCTATCCATCCATGTCCTTGATTCGTTTTATGATAATTTAGTGATTCAACAGTATTACAAAATGCAAAAAATCTTTTTTCCTTATTCTGATCAGAAAGACGTTCATTTAAAAGTTTGTACTCTTTTTCAAGCATAGTTTTTAAACGCTCTTCAGAAACATATCTAGAAGCCTCACCATACATAGAATCAGAAATTTTCATATCATATGCCGACTGAGTATGTGCAATAGTTCCAGAGCTACCTCCTGCCTTAAAAAAATTTGCAGCTACCTCCTGCCCAGCACCAATTTCTGCAAAACAACCATAAATATCTGGGTTTAAATTAATTTTAAGTGCCTTATCTTCTGTTGTCAATCTTCTTTCTTCTATCATAATCAATATATATAATTACAAAAAAAAACAAAAATATGTATTATGGTTCCTGAAAATCAGGATTATTAATAAATGTATAATCTGTTAATGTTAGTAAAAATTTTTTAATTAAATCTTTCTCAAATGCATCTAACTGAACTCCTCCTTGACTAGCAAATTCAATTAAAGGGTCAATTGTTGGGCTAATTTGAATACCAGAAGAATAATGCTCTATTACTTCGTCTAATGATGAAAATCTTCCATCATGCATATAAGGGGCAGTGAATTCAATATTTCTTAATGTTGGAACCTTAAACTTTCCATTGTCATTTGGATCTCCTGTTATTAACCCACGACCATTATCTGCAAAATTAAGATCTAAACCATTATTACTAAATTTCTGAACCTGCATTAACGGCCCATTATGACAGTGAAAACAATCTGCGCCATTTAAACTCTTAAATAAATCATAACCTGCTATTTCATCTGGAGTAACTGTTAAGTATATATTTTGCTCTAATGAATTTAGAGGTAAATTATTCTCAACCTTATATATGACATCATATTTAGAAGATCCCGAAATCATTGTTCTTATGAATTGAGCAATTGCTTTCGCTGCATGTGTAGAATCAATATCAGTAGTTTGAAATGCTTCAAAGAACATATTTTTATAGGACAAATCAGATTTTAGAGTCAAAATAACATCAGTCCAATTATCATGCATTTCTATTGGATCTTCAACAGGTATTAATATTTGTTCTTCTAGAGTTTTAACTCTTCCATCCCAAAAGAAAAAATTATTCCAACCAACATTAATTAATGCCATTGAATTTCGATTGCCTATAGTTCCATTAACGCCAAAAGAGTATTGATTTGAGTCTGAAAAAGAGGCGGATGGAGCATGGCATGTTGCACAAGAGATAGAATTATCTCCGCTTAACTGTTTCTCATAAAATAATTTCCTCCCTAATTTTACGCCCTCAACAGTCATAGGATTATCTTCTGGAATTTCCATTTCTGGAAAATGACTAGGTATTTGAAGAATATAGGGAGTAGGAGTATGATTTACTTTATCCTTTTTACAGGATAAAAAAAACATAATGAAAAGAAATAAAAGCAACAAATACTTCATCAAAAAAGTGTTAATGATTCTTTAAAATTTGTCATAATTTTATCGCTTAAAACCTCTTGACCTGTTGATGTATGAGAAGTATGCTCTATTTTTAGGTCGATTGAGGAAGATCCAGTATCTAAAAAATGAAGTAAATCAAGTTTTAATGAAAATACATGTTCATCACCAATATTCACCCAATTAATATTATCAAATGATAAACTCTTTAAATTTTCATCTTTACCTACATGAAAAATAACGTTATGATCAAATAAAGAGATTCCATCTTGGATCGTATCTACCTTTGCTTCTATTTTCACAAAAATATAACCCGGATTCCAATCCCAATGCATATCATTTGAATTAGAAATATAAAGCCAACTCATTGGATTAAATCCCACAGGATCATTATGATTCAGTGTAGGACCAACTCCTAGATTAGCTTGAATATCCTCATAATAATCTTTATCTCCAGGACTTTGCATTAAAGTGTCTCCACGTAAACGATAATCAAATAAAGCAACATCCTTTAATAAATTCAACCCATTTCTTATATCTTCCATATAAAACTTAATTTCTTTAAACTTCACATCATAACCTTCAGGTGTTTGATAAATAGAATCTAAAAAAAGAGTCTCACTTCCAAATGTTGGTTGAACAGTAATTCTTAATAAATCAGAAGAAGGAGTATGCACTTCTGGTTCTTCAGGTTTACAAGCAATTAATAACAAAGAACTAAAAGATAAAAGAAATAATTTTAAGAAAACATTCATACCCAAATTTACAAAATTATATACCAATAATTATTATAACTTTAGAACAAATAAGTAACTCCAAAATTTCACAAAAAAGATAGATTTATCTTGATAATAACTTTTTACTTTGATTGAAGCAATAGATAAACCGTTAAAAATTGTTAATGCATCTGCAGGAAGCGGAAAAACATATCAATTGGTAACAGAATATCTTCTATTATTATTAAAAGAAAAAAATAATCTTAAAGGGTTTGCTAACATTATAGCTATGACTTTCACTAATAAAGCAGCGCTAGAAATGAAAGAAAGAATAGTCAAAACTCTGGATCAACTTTCATATCCTGAAAACTTAAATACGGAAGAAAAAGAAGAAATATTACAACGGACCAAAAAAATCGGTGAAATATTGAAAATTGATGAAAAGGAAGTTCAATTTAGAAGCAAAAGTATACTTACAAATATACTTCATCAATATGAAGATTTCCATGTAATGACTATTGATAAATTCAACTTAAAGCTTATTAAATCATTCAGCAAAGACTTAAACTTACCAAATGATTTTGAAGTTATAATTGATGAAAATGAAATAATAGAAAAAGTTGTAGACAATATTATTGGAAAATTAGGCGAAGAAGAATCGAAAAAATTGAATGATATCATATTCTATTACGCAAAATCAAATATTAATGATGGAAATAAATGGAATTTCAGACAAGAGCTCATTAAATTTTGTAATGTTCTAAAAGATGAAAAAAATATTCCAATAGTCAATGGATTAATGAACACAAAATTCTCAACTGAAGAATATGACAAATTAATAAAAGAAAAAGAAAAATTTGATAATGAGTTCTTAATCCATACTAACAAAATAAAAAAAGAACTTTATCAAGTAGATAAAAATCTTCTTCCTAATAAAAGTAGGACCTATAAAGAAATCTTAAAAATTACAGAATACAATTCATTTTATTGTGATAACAAACCATTATTCACTGAATCTTTCATTAAAAATTTAACTGTTGAATTAAAGCCAAAGCAAGTATACCCACAAGCAATAAAAAATAAAATATATCAATTAATAAACTTTTGGGAGAGAAATTTAGAATACTATTCACTATTAAAGTTATTCTTGGACAACTTTTTTAACTTAGCTTTACTCCAATTTATTTCAAAGTCACTTCAAAAAATCCATCAAGATGAAAAATTAATTAGAATATCAGAGTTCAACTCATTGATTTCAGATTTGATAAAAAATGAAAGCACCCCTTTTATATACGAACGTTTAGGAAATAAATTCAATCATTTTCTATTAGACGAATTTCAAGATACATCTAGACTTCAATGGTTAAACTTAATCCCTTTAATAAAAGAATCTATATCTAAAAACAATAAAAATTTAATTGTAGGTGATCCAAAACAATCTATATATAGATTCAAGAATGGCATTGCTGAACAATTTATCACTTTACCAGAAATATATAATCCAGAAGGAGACCCTAAAATTAATGTTGAATCAAAATATTTCAGTAAGAATGGTATAAAATCTGATTTAAAAAATAATTGGAGGTCTAGTTCAAAGATTGTTCATTTTAACAATGAGTTTTTTAACATTTTAAAAATACGTATACCTTGTTCTAATGAAGAACATTATAATTCAATTAACCAAAAACCTATGTCAAAAGTTAATGGTAAAGTTGAAATTATTTCTAAAAATGAAAAAAAATCAACTATTGAATTACTCCCACAAATTCTTAATTGGATAGAGGAATGTAAAAATAATGGCTTTAAACTTAAAGAAATATGTATTCTAGGTGATAAACATAAAGACCTTAATATATGGGCATTGGGACTAAATGAAGCTGGGTATAAAGTTTTATCAAAAGATTCTTTACTAATTACTAGTTCTTTAAGAGTTAAATTAACAATTGCATTTTTATATCTAAGGTTAAATCCTTTAGGACAAAATGAAATTAAAAGATTTGCTGAACTATTTTTTAGAACAAATTCTATGTCATATAATGATTACAAAAATTATATGATTGAAGATTTAAAAAATGGTAAACATCATCGAAGATTTGATAATGTTAATTTTTTAAAAACTCATTTTGGAGGAGTTAAGAAAATCTTTTTTAAATATGAAAATCTATATGATCTCATACAACAGTTTTACGCTATTATAGGATATAACGAATTAAAAGATCCATATTTACATCACCTATCAGATTTAATATTTGAGTATGACATCTCTAGAGGTCCTAATTTAAATTTATTTCTAAAAGATTATGAAAGAAGAAAAAATAAAATATCAGTCCAAATCCCTGAAAGCGATGATGCTATTGAATTAATGACTATCCATAAATCAAAAGGCTTAGAATTCCCGGTAGTAATAATCCCAAAAATGTCATTTAGCAGTCAACTGAAAAAAAATTTTTTAGTCAATATTGATAACTTCATTGTTTACAAAACCCCATCTAAAGAAAGTAATATTAAAAAGTTAAAAGAATTACACAAACAAGAATCCAATCAAATAATTTCCGATAATTTCAATAAATGCTATGTCGCTATGACAAGACCAATTGAAAGATTATATATTTCAAATTTTTTCGATAATAATTCGTTTGGAAGATTATTTCATGAATCGCTCAAACAAATTAAAGACATAAAAACTAAAGATGATATTCTTTCAATATCAGACTCAGATGGACCAAGATCTAAAAGAAAAAAAGAACAAGAAAAAGAACAATTATTTAATCCAAAAAAAGTATCTGATTTATTATGGTTCCCTAATATTGCTCTACAAGACAATAAACAATCATTAGAAACGGATTACCTAAATGATGAAAAACAATTTGGAGAGCAATTCCACTACCTAGCTAGTATAATTAAAAATAAAAATGATATTGATGACAAAATCAAATCTTGTATTAAAGAAGGGAAGGTTTCTCAACATAATTTAACTCAATTAAAAAAACAAATAATGTTGTTGTTTAATAATCAAGATTATATAAGCTTATTAGAAGGGAATATTAAAATACTAAATGAACAGGATATTATAATAAATGAAACAACAATTTTAAGACCTGATAAAATAATTTTCAAAAAAAATGAGACTATTATTATTGACTTCAAAACAGGACAACCAAAAGATACTGATAAAAAACAGATAAAAGAATATCAAATAATTTTAGAAAAAATGAAGTACCCTAATGTTAAAGTTTATTTATTCTATACAGCCATAAATGAAATAAAGATTGTATAAAAAAATTTAAAATAGTTCATTAATTATTGTATCATCAACAATTTGAGGAACTGTAACTTTTAATTTTTTTTCAACTTTCATGGCACGTTGAATAGCAAAAATAGCACCTTTATTCCGGGCCCAACTTCTCCTCGCTATACCATTATTCACATCCCAATGTAACATGGATTTCAATCTTCTCTCAGCGTCCGAAGATCCGTCTATTAACATACCAAAACCACCATTAATTACTTCTCCCCATCCAACACCACCTCCATTATGAATAGAAACCCAGGTTGCTCCTCTAAATGAATCTCCTATTACATTTTGAATTGCCATATCAGCAGTAAATTTAGAACCATCATAAATATTCGATGTTTCTCTATATGGAGAATCAGTACCAGAAACATCGTGATGATCTCTACCTAAAATTACAGGTCCAATTTTCCCTAAAGCAATCGCATCATTAAATGCTTTTGCTATCTTCATTCTACCTTCAGCATCTGCATATAATATTCTTGCCTGAGAACCAACAACTAATTTATTCTCTTTAGCACCTTTAATCCATTGAATATTATCCGCCATTTGTTGCTGTATTTCAATGGGACTATTTTTCTTTATTTCCTCTAAAACTTCACAAGCAATATTATCTGTAATCTCTAAGTCTTCTGGTTTACCAGAAGAGCATACCCACCTAAATGGTCCAAAACCATAGTCAAAACACATTGGGCCCATTATATCTTGAACATAAGAAGGATATTTAAAATCAATTCCATTCACATCCATTACATCCGCTCCTGCTCTTGAAGCTTCTAACAAAAAAGCATTACCATAATCAAAAAAATAAGTACCATTATCCGTATGCTTATTTATTGCTTTAGCATGTCTTTTTAATGATTCTTTTACTCTTTTTTTAAAATTATTAGGGTTCTTAGCCATCATAATATTAGACTCTTTAAAAGTCATACCAATAGGATAGTATCCACCAGACCATGGATTATGCAAAGAAGTTTGATCAGAACCAATGTCAATAGTAATATCTAAATCATAAAATTTTTCCCATATTTCAACAATATTACCCAAATATGCTATTGATACTATTTCCTTACTCTTTTTTGCCTTTTTTACTCTTACTACTAATTCATCTATATCATCTATAATCTCATTTACCCAACCTTGTTCATGTCTAATTTTAGTGATTTTAGGATTAACCTCTGCACAAACTGTTATACAACCAGCTATTGAACCAGCTTTTGGTTGTGCACCACTCATTCCTCCTAAACCAGAAGTAACAAATAAACTTCCAATAGGTGATTTATTTATTTTTCTGAATGCATTTAATACTGTAATTGTTGTGCCATGAACAATTCCTTGTGGTCCAATATACATATAAGAACCTGCTGTCATTTGACCAAATTGAGTTACACCTAAAGCATTATACTTTTCCAAATGATCAGATTTTGAATAATTTGGAATCATCATTCCATTTGTAACAACTACTCTAGGAGCATCTTTATGGGATGGAAATAGACCCATAGGATGACCTGAATAAATAACTAGCGTCTGATCTTGTGTCATTTCAGCTAAATATTTCATAGTTATTCGATATTGAATCCAATTTTGGAAAATAGCGCCATTTCCTCCATAAGTAATCAATTCATATGGATGCTGCGCTACAGCATGATCCAAATTATTTTGAATCATTAACATAATAGCTCTAGCTTGCTTACAATTACCTGGATATTCATTTATTGAACGTGCATACATTTTATAATTAGGCCGATATCTATGCATATAAATTCTACCATATTGATTTAACTCATCAAGAAACTCTTTAGCTAAGAATTTATGCTGAGATTTCGGGAAATAACGCAATGCATTTCTTAAGGCTAATTTACGCTCAGATTCTGATAAAATTTCTTTTCTATTAGGAGCGCGATTAATCTTTACATCATCGATTAATCTATTTGGAATTTCAGAGGGAATTCCTTCTAATATACAATCCTGAAATGAATCCATAATATACAGATAATATTTTTCAGTAAAGTTAAAAAATAAAGCGCGTCAATATCAATTGGCGCGCTTTATAATCTTAAAAGTTTTTGCTATTTTATGATTGTAACATTACCTGTATAAGTATACTTACCATCATTTAATATGTCTTTTGTTCTTACAATCCAATTATACATACCTTCTTGTAATGGTTTACCTTTATACATACCATCCCAAGGAACTGTTATATCATGAGACTCCCAAACAATCTGACCCCATCTATCAAAAATTAAAAGTTCAAAATCATAAGGGTCAATTCCTTCCATATGAATTAACCATGATTGATTAAATTCATCACCATCCGGAGTAAATGTATTTGGAGCATAAATGATAACCTCAGGGAAAACTATTAACTGATATTCCATCGTATCAATACATCCTAATTCTGAAGTTACAATCAAGCTTATATCATATGTACCTGTAACACCGTCAGGGAAATTTACATCAACATCTTCATTAGTAGATTGATCAGGGAAACCTCCATCAAAATACCACTGATAAGTATCACCATAAAAGGAATGATTTTGAAAATTAACTGTTGTATTAAACATCATAACAGGATTTGGGGAATGCTTAAAATCAGCTATTGGTTTTGGTCTTACATTAAGTGCATCAATAAATGTAAGAGAATCTACACATCCTTCAAACGAAGTAATAATCATCTGGATATCATAAAGACCGGCCATTAATACATCTGTTACAATAGTATCTTCATTAAGAAATTCTTGATTGCCATTTATAAGCCAATAATTATACTGACTCATATTAGGGTCAGTTGAATTGACTATAGTAAAAATTGCAGGTTCACACTGATTAGGGTCTAAAACAGTATATTGAGGAACAGGTAGTGGTGATACAGCAACATTAGTAGTTAAAACTAATGGAGAAGATTCACAACCATCTGTAATTGTCAAAGTATAATCTGTTGTTATAGAAGGATCAACATTAATCGTATGATTACCTATTCCATTATGGATATCTCCTGAACTCCAAACAAAATTATACGGAGCACCTAGACCTCCAACTACTGAAGCTGAAATATCTGTTGAATATGTAGGGCATATAGTATCCCAAGCTGAAATTGAGCCAGTTAATGGAGGAAGTAAAGTAACATCAATTGAAAGTGGTGCTGATAAACAACCATTTTCATTCTCAGCGTATACAGTATATGTAGTTGGGATCAAAGGATTTACTACTTGATTCGCAGAAGTATCTGTTGTATGATCCCAATGATATATAAATGATGTTCCTCCAATAGCAGAAGCAGAAAGATAAGCTGTACCGTTTTCACAAATCAATGTGTCATTACTGACCGAAATAACAACATCTGGCGGATTAATTACATCAACATCAACACATTTTTCACATCCTAATGGAGATTTTGCACATACAGTATAAGTACCAGCAGTAAAAACAACTGCAAATGAATCCACTTGCCAAGTTATACCCCCATCAAAACTATATTGATCAGCCTCTAAACTAGTAATATGAATTTCACCATCTGCAACACCTTGACAAGAAGGATTTATAGAAGATGCTACAATATTTAAGTCCTCTACGGAAACCATCATTGTATCATAAACATCTCCACAGGTAGAATTCCCTTCTCTAAAATAGAATTCATATATCCCCAACTGATTTACAGAAACAACAGCGTTAGGATCAGACCAATTTGGAACAACGTTTACTGTTGGTGCAGGAAGTATTCCAGCTGCTGAATAAGTCCAAAGTAAAGTATTACTTATATCACTTGCAATACCAGCTAAATTTATGGGATCACCTATACACAATGATTGATCAAGACCAGCGTTAGGTGATGGCTGATCAACTACATTAATAGTAAATTCAATAGTGTCAACAACTGAACCTTGATCTACTATTTCAACTAAATAGTCTGTTGTGTCAGTTGGATTAACCATAACACCTGTAATACCTGTTACATCTGAAACATTATTAGTTACTAACCAAGTTGCAGTAGCATTTATCCAACCTGAACTTAACATTAAGTCAACAATAGCAGTATCTCCTGAACAAATTGTTTGATCAGGTGTGCCTCCTGAACATCCAATTGAAGCACCTGTATTAGGAAAAGTTAAATTTACTACGCCAGATTGTGCACTATAATTTGAAAACATTAAAATATAAGCTTGTCCTGCAAGAACAGGTATAGATGGTTGAAAATTACCAGCAACACCACCTGGAGGAGGGCCTGAAGAAGACATTCCAGTAAATCCTGCAGAAGATGCATTCCAATTACATGCTGCTGGAGCTACTAAATTATTTTGGATATCTGAACAACCGGTTACAGGATCATAGGGCCATAATTCCCAATCAAAAAAACCAGCGCCTCCAGGAGCACCTATTTGAAATTCTAGTTGACCATTGGATGTTACATTCAGAACAAACCAATTTGGATTCAATTCACCCGCAAAAAGACAACCAGCATTAACACCAGCTGGATTTGTATTAGGATTAGAAAAACTTCCAGAAGGTGGAACCACAGGGTTTGGACTAGCTCCAGTAGTAAGAGGAAAAGGAACAGGTATTGAGTTACAAATATTCTGTGCTTGATTACATGCATTTGATGCTGTTGGTGCTCCTTGTGAAAAAGAAACTAAACCAATAATAATGAATATAGAAGTTAAAATTAATCTCATATTGAATATTATTTACAATTAATGAATGGATATGGTTGCATTATATCAACACCATATACACCTATTTGAATACAATACAAAGTACTTGCATATTCACCAAACCATGAAATAAAATCTTTTTTCGTCAGTTCTTCAATATTTGCGGTAATTATCAAAGCTCTCTGAGTATGATAATCTAAACGAACCATTTCAATATTAGGATTATCATACATCTCCGTTTGCAACTCCTGCATAACAGATTGATTTGGAATATCAAACATACACTGAGCAAATAATCGTGTATCTGTATATTTTATTTTATTTTCTGTTGTTTTAAAATCCTTATTAATGGATTGTTTTGACTCATTTTGAGCATAAGATGAACTTAAAACAAAAACAAAAAATAGAAAAATAATATGCTTCATTTTATTTCTTTTTTAATTTAACGTATCATTAAAAATTTGGTTGCGTATTAAACGCATATTTTGTGAAACTAATTATGGGTAATTACGCAAATTTATAACCAAAACACCTATAAAAATTTAAACTTTTTACCAGGATAGAATGCTTTTGCACCTAGTTCTTCTTCAATTCGTATAAGCTGATTATACTTTGCCATTCGATCACTTCGTGATGCGGAACCAGTTTTTATTTGCCCACAACTTAAAGCAACAGATAGATCAGCTATAATACTATCTTCTGTTTCACCACTCCTATGGCTCATAACTGCAGTATAATTGTTTTTAAACGCCATATCTACTGCCTCAATCGTCTCAGACAAAGTGCCAATTTGATTCACTTTAATCAAAATTGAATTTGCACTATTTAAAGAAATCCCTTGAGAAAGACGTTTTGTATTAGTCACAAATAAATCATCTCCAACCAATTGAATTTTATTACCTAATGTTTTTGTTAATAATTTCCAACCTTCCCAATCATCTTCATCTAAGCCATCTTCTATTGAAATGATAGGATATTTGTAACACCATGTTTTCCAAAAGTCAACCATCTGTTTTGAAGAAAATATCTCACCAGTTGACTTAAATAAATATTGGTTTGAATCTTTATCATAAAATTCTGAGGCTGCTGCATCCAATGCTATCCAAACATCTTCACCAGGCTTTAATCCAGCTCTCTCTATAGATTGAATAACAACTTGTATAGCTTCTTCATTTGATTTTAAATTAGGTGCAAAACCTCCCTCATCTCCAACATTAGTTGACATACCCTTTGACTTTAAAACATCTTTAAGATGATGAAATATTTCAGTTCCCCACCTTAATCCCTCTGAAAAAGAAACTGCGCCAAAAGGCATTATCATAAATTCCTGAATATCAATTTTATTATCAGCATGAGAGCCACCATTCAAAATATTCATCATTGGAACAGGCATAGTAAAAGCTTCTGATCCCCCAAGATATTTAAATAAACTTATATTTTTTTCTGAGGCCGCAGCTTTAGCACAAGCCAATGAAACTCCTAAAATAGCATTTGCACCTAAGTTAGATTTATTTGGTGTACCATCTAACTCAATTAATTTTTCATCAATTTTTCTTTGATTACATATATCAAAACCTTCTAAAGATTTATAAATAATAGTATTTACATTATTTACAGCTTTAAGAACTCCTTTGCCCAAATAAATACTTTTATCTTCATCCCTTAGTTCTACTGCTTCATGAATTCCAGTCGAAGCACCAGAAGGAACTGCAGCTCTACCAAAATGACCCGATGAAGTTTCAACATCAACTTCAATTGTTGGATTACCCCTTGAATCTAAAATTTGTCTTGCAAATATTTTAGCAATCAAACTCATTTCTTATATTTTTTCATGTTTTCAACGAATTGATCAAAAAGATATCTTGAATCATGAGGGCCAGAAGATGCCTCTGGATGATATTGAACTGAAAAAATTGGCTTATTATTAACCTCAATACCTGCTATAGTATTATCATTTAAATGAAGATGAGTAATGTTTATATTATTATTCGATTCTGCACTTTCCCTTGATATAACAAAACCATGATTTTGCGAAGTTATTTCTCCTTTGCCTGTTTTCACATTCATAATAGGATGATTTATACCACGGTGTCCATTAAACATTTTTTCTGTAGAAAGACCCTGACTTAATCCTAAAATCTGATGGCCAAGACAAATGCCAAATATTGGTTTATTTTGATTTGTTATTTCAGAAACTAAATTAATTGATGAATTCATTACTGAAGGATCACCAGGTCCATTTGACAACATATATCCATCTGGTTGAAATGAATTTAAATCTTCAATAGTAGAATTTAATGGAAACACTTTTACATGACATCCCCGATCAACAAGACATGAAATAATACTCTTTTTTACACCAAAATCAATTAAAGAAACTCTATATAGAGGTTTTTTTGGTTTAACTTCATAAATTTTCTTTGTTGAAACTTTGGAACTTAATTCTAAACCAGACATTGATGGTACTTTAGAAAGTCGTGACTTTAAAATGTCAATATCTAATATTTCAGAAGATATAATAGCATTCATTGCACCCTTATTTCTAATATGACGGACAAGCGATCTTGTGTCAATATCTGAAATACCAACTTTTCCATTCTCTAACATATAATCTTGTAATGATTGTAAAGCAGAATACCTAGAAAAACCATCAGAGAATTTTTTTATAACCATTCCTGATATTTTAATCCCATCAGATTCAACTTCATTTTCATGTACACCGTAATTACCTATATGAGCAGTAGTCATTATCAATATTTGACCAAAATAGGATGGATCTGTAAATACTTCTTGATAACCAGTCATGCCTGTATTAAAAGCAATTTCACCAGTTGTTGTACCAATCATTCCAATAGATATACCTTTAAAAATTGTCCCATCTTCTAATAATAATATGGCGGGTTTTTTATCATTCATGTTAGAAATATTTAGTTAAAAATAACAAATACATATTGAACTATTGACTAAAAATTAGATATAAAAAAAGGGGATTTAATAATCGCCCCTTCTTTTAATTTTTTTTAATTCATTATTTTTCTCCTTCTTTTTTTTCTTTACTATCCAAAGCATCTTCCTCTTTCGCAGAAGGAGTATCCGAAACATCTTCCTCTTTCGC
>CEUK01104835.1_pt1 | contig 36172 bp, 27 predicted proteins | sample 356451 | NCBI WGS metagenome assembly CEUK01 (sample SAMEA2622843, study PRJEB7988) | marine metagenome | isolation source: saline water (ENVO:00002010), including
ATCTTCCGTATCGAGTGGGTGCATTTCGTATTGTGCAAGACGTACGAGGTTTCGTGGCCCTGCAAATTCATCAAACATCTCATGATCTCGAAGAACGTGACATGTATTGACACATAGGAAACATTCGATGCATTCACGGAAGTGTTGAACTCGGTCAGCTTCCATTTGATTGAACTGCCAATCCATTTCTTCTGGACCGTTGATTGGTGCGATACGTTGAGCAACATCATAGTTCCAAGAAACATCCGTCACCAAGTCCTTGATGTGGGGGAAGGCCTTCATCGGACGAATTTCGATCGGCTTTCCTTCAGGCGTTTCTGCAACAACATCGCTCATTCGAGTCATGCACATCAAGCGTGGTCGGCCGTTGATTTCTGCTGAACAGGAACCACACTTACCAGCCTTACAGTTCCAACGAACAGCCATGTCAGGCTCTTGTTCGTGTTGAATACGATGCATACAATCGAGAACGACCATGCCTTCATCGAGTGTAATTTCGTATTCTTCGAGATTGGTTTCTCCATCTTCTCCACGAGCGACTTTGAACGCCTGCTTTCTTCCTTTTAATGACATCACTCGCCACCTCCTTGTTCCTTGGCCCGCTCAGCAATCATGGCTTTGACCTCCTTGATTGCATCTTGGAGGTCTTCGCGTATTTCTTCAACTGGTTCCTGTCGAATCTTGATTTCACCATCTTCCATCCAGATGATGTTGAGCGTTTTGCCCCAGTATTCATCCTCAGGTGTTGGCATGTCTTCACGAGTGTGGCCTCCACGGCTTTCTTCTCGAGTGAGCGCAGCGAGAGCACAAGCACGAGAAACATCGGCCATGTTAATCAAATCAAGGGCTTGATGCCAACCTGAATTGTAGCGTCGACTCGTACCTGGGAAGGATGTCATCGCACGCTCTTTGAAGGCTGTAAGGTCATCCAATGCTTCCTCAAGTTCGTTCTTGGTTCGGATGATTCCAACCTTGTGCTGCATCATCTCTCGCATTTCATCGTAAATCATACCTGGATTTTCGCCACCTTCTCGTGCAAGTGGTGCAAGCATGTCTTCAATCGCCTTGTTGACTTGTGCATCATCAATGCTTGGTTGCGCAAGATCCGTTGCTCGCTTTGCTGCAAATTCACCTGCACGCTTTCCGAACGTGATTAAATCAGACAGAGAGTTTCCACCAAGACGGTTTGCTCCGTGAAGTCCGGATGCAGCCTCTCCACAAGCAAACAGGCCAGGAACGGTTGTCTCTTGGGATTCAGCATCAACTCGGATACCGCCCATGATGTAGTGTGCAGTCGGTCCGACTTCCATCGCATCCTTGGTAATGTCAACACCAGCCAATTCCATGAATTGGTGATACATGGATGGGAGTTTCTTCTTGATGGCTTCTTCACCACGATGGGAAATATCGAGGAAGGCTCCGCCGTGTGGTGAACCTCGTCCTGCTTCAACTTCAGCCTTGATCGCCTTCGCAACGACGTCACGCGTCAAAAGTTCAGGTGGTCGTCGAACGGTTGCAAGTTTACCACTCACGACCTCTTCGACCCATTGGTCAGCTTCTTCAATGGTTTCAGCATGGTCGCCTTGGAACATTTCTGGAACATAGTTGAACATGAATCGGTCGCCTTCGCTATTGGTCAATCGGCCACCTTCACCACGAACACCTTCTGTCACGAGAATACCGCGAACGGATGGAGGCCAAACCATCCCAGTAGGATGGAATTGAACGAATTCCATATCTCTCAGTTCTGCGCCTGCCCATAGTGCGAGTGCATGGCCATCGCCTGTGTATTCCCACGAACCGGAACAAACGCTCCAGCATCGTGTACTGCCTCCAGTGGCGAGTATCACCGACTTTGCTGAGAAGGCGTGGAAATCTCCATCAACACGAGTGTAGGCAACACAACCCGTAACACGGTCACCTTCCTTCAACAGATGACGAACGGTGTATTCCATGAAGATGTCAATGCCTTCGTGGATGCCTCGTTCCTGAAGTGTACGAATAATCTCGAGACCAGTAGCGTCTCCGACGTGCGCAAGTCGTGGGAAAGTATGCCCTCCAAAGTTGCGTTGATTGATGAGATGCTTTTGTGTCCGGTCGAAGACAGCACCCCATTGTTCGAGTTCTCGTACTCGATCGGGTGCTTCTTTAGCATGGAATTCAGCCATGCGCCAGTCGGCAAGCCACTTGCTTCCTTTCATGGTATCATGGAAGTGAACCTTCCAACTGTCACGAGGATCAGCGTTCTGAAGAGCTGCAGCACAACCACCTTCGGCCATGACCGTGTGCGCCTTGCCGAGAAGAGACTTCGTAATGATCGCAGTTTTCGCACCGCTTCGTGCAGCTTCGATGGCGGCTCGCAAGCCTGCACCACCAGCACCGATGACAACGACATCGTATTCGTGTTTGGTATATGTTTCACTCATCTTGTTCACCCCACCAAAACAAAGGCCATGTCACTGATATGTCCTTCTGCGACGGCGATGGTCCAAAGGTCGCCAAGGAAGACAAAGCCGAGACTTGTCCAGAACCAAAATCCGTGTGATCGGTTGAACACGCTGATTCGCTTGAAGAGACGACCGCGAAGTGCAGAAATTCCACTCGCCCATCGGTCAAGGCTGCCACCTGCAAGGTGGCGTAGTGCGTGACAGGAGGTCACGTACATGGTCAAAAGGAAGGCTTCTGTTGCCATGATGAAGGTTCCAAAAGAGAAGCCCCAGCCAGCGTCAAAGTGCAACGTATGGGTCACATCCCACCACTTGATGACGATGATGATCATCGCAGCATAGAGGAAGTAACGATGAAGGTTGTTGAAGATGAACAATCGCTTCTCACCGCCATAGCCAATCTTCTTGTTGATCTCAGGTTCATCAACCCAACAACCGGTTGGTGATTGGAAGAAGGTTCGATAGTAGACGCGTCGCATGTAGTAGCACGTTCCACGGAATCCGAATGGAATCCACAGAACAAGAATTGCAGCATTGACCCAACTGGGGTGGTCCCATTCATTGAGTCCAAACAAACTCCACTCGAGGATGTTTGGAGAGAAAATTGGAGAAACAACCGTCGAACCTTCGAGTTTGTAAGAAATGCTTTCCGGGAACAGTATCAATCGCCAAGCAGTGTAAATCAATGCAGCGGTGAGCGCAAGCCCCATCCAGAAGGGTTGTGCCCACCAATTGTCGATTCGGTCGGTACGTCCAAGCCCGTTAATTACGGGGAGTTTGATGCCTTCGCCCATAGGTTCACACCCTTCCCTTTCAGGGGAGATAGTTGTTCCAACAACTTGGGGTCTTTGAGGTTGGCCCTTCGCTCGTGTGCAACGTTTGAAAGAAAACCAATGGTAATTCGAACGATTAAGCGAGTTCGTCCCATCGAACTTCTGCTTCAACCATCTCGATTTCCTCAACATCCATTTGTGCAAGTTGCAACTTTCCAGAGAGTTCATCGTTGACAGCATGCCAGTAGGAATAGGCTTCAATAACCCATATTCCTGATTCACGTGTACCATTTCCACTGCCCTTAACGCCACCAAACGGAAGGTGAGCTTCAGCACCCGTAGTCGAGTTGTTGATTCCTGTCATACCTGCCTTGATGCCCGTCTTGAAGCGATAGGCTTCGAGTCGATCGTTGGTGTAAATGGCTGAGGACAAACCGTAGGGGCTTGCGTTGGCTAAATGGAGCGCATGATCGAAGTCATCGGCCTTGACCAAAGTGATCGCAGGTCCGAACATTTCCTCGTGGAAGCATCGCATGTCTTCTGTAACATCTGCATAGACGTGTGGCCACATAAAGACACCATCTTCAGCAGTACCAACGAAGCCAGATGGCTGGTTGTCCGATGTGATTCGTCCTTGGCCGTAGAGTTTGGTTGCTCCGTCCTGTTCGCAGATTTGGATGACTTCAAGGAAATCCTTTGCGTACTTTTCAGATAGCATCGAACCATAGAGAACGCCTTCGTGTTGAAGAGAATCACCTATTCGAGTAGAGTGAACCTTCTCCATGAGTTTCGAAACGAATTCATCGTAGATGTCCTTGTGAATGATGAGGTTTCCAAGCGATGTACAACGTTGCCCAGCCGTTCCGAATCCAGCCCAATATGCGCCTTCAACAGCGTTTTCAAGATTTGCAGTGGGCATAATGACCAACGGATTCTTTCCGCCAAGTTCGAGCGAGCAAGAAACGAGATTTCGTCCACATACTTCGCCAATCATCTTTCCAACAGCGGTTGATCCTGTGAAAGAGACTTTGTTGACGCGACCTTCATCGACAGCGTCGATGAGGTGCTGACCCGCTCCACTGCCCTTGCCATGAACGAGGTTGATAACACCATCTGGCAATCCAGCCTGGTGCATGATTCGAGCGAGTGCAAACGAAAGCAATGGCGAATCTTGAGGCGACTTCCAAACGCATGTGTTTCCACACATAATGGCTGGAATCATCTTCCAGAATGGAACTGCAGATGGGAAGTTGCAAGCGTTGATGATTCCACATACACCGAGAGGCCTACGGTACGTGAACAACTCCTTGTCAGGAAGTTCAGAATTGACCGTTTGGCCGTAAAGTCGTCGACCTTCCGATTGGAAGAACAAGCAGGTGTCAATCGCTTCTTGGATTTCACCACCACATTCTTTCAGTGTTTTTCCAATTTCACGCGCTTGAAGTCGAACCAGATCGTCTTTGTGGTCCATGAGCAATCGTCCCATGTTGCCGATGATCTGTCCGCGTGTTGGAGCAGGTGTCGCAGCCCATGCAGGGAATGCAGCATGAGCAGCATCGAGTGCAGCATTGACGTCGTCCTTCGTCGACAGTGGAAATGCACCAAGAACGTCGAGAAGGATTGCTGGATTGCGCGATTCAAAGGTTGCACCATCGCTCGATTCAGCGAGTTGCCCATTGATGATATTGAACCCTTTTACACTCGGGCGATTGTTTGGATTGTTGGCTTCAAGAAATGTCAGACCTGCTTCAAGAACGTGGACCATAAACACTCCGAGTTGAAGACCCACCATCAAGGCTACGATTCAATCGCATGAAATTCATAAGGGATTTTCCGAACTCATGGTTTTAGTAGTGTCGCAACTTGGAACTGGTATGTCCGGCGAAGATAACGAAGTATCATTACGTGTAGCAAAAGCCATTCCATCCGATGTAGGGCATGGTCGTGCCAGAATTTCAGGCGAACATGGTCTCGACCTCAAGCCAGGTGACATCGTTGAAATCAAGGGCGAAAAGCGCTCAACAGCAGCCATCTATTGGCGTAGTCGTCCAGAAGATGCGAAGATGGACATCGTCCGAATCGATGGAATCATCCGCAAGAATGCAGGCGTTAGTCTTGGAGATCGTGTGTCCATCGTTAAGGCAGAAGCAAAAGAGTGCACGAAACTCACCCTTTCTCCTGTCATGGCCAACAAGCAGAAGGTCAAGTTTGGCCCTGGAATCGAGGGCTTTGCACGACGAGGCCTTTCAAAGCGTCCTGTCATGGCAGGCGACAGAATCTTCATCCCTGGCATGACCTTGTTCGCTGAAGCATTGCCCTTCGCCGTCGTTCAGACCACGCCAAAAGGCATTGTCAAAGTGACCAGTGATACTGACATCATCATCAAGGATGAAGCCATCGACGATGAGGATGTTGGCCAATCCGAAGGTATCACTTACGAGGACGTTGGCGGAATTGGTCAGCAATTGCAAAAAGTTCGAGAAATGATAGAACTGCCGCTTAAGCATCCTGAGTTGTTCCGACGTCTCGGTATCGACCCTCCAAAAGGTGTCTTGCTCCACGGGCCTCCTGGTACTGGGAAAACGATGATTGCAAAGGCTGTTGCTACTGAGGTAAACGCTCACTTCAAGGCGATTAACGGTCCTGAAATCATATCAAAGTACTACGGTGAATCGGAAAAACAACTTCGTGAGATTTTCGATGAGGCGAGTGAAAAGGCACCTGCGATTATCTTCATCGATGAAATCGATTCAATCTGTCCAAAGCGAGAAGATGTTAGTGGCGAAGTTGAGCGACGTGTTGTTGCTCAAATGTTGACACTGCTCGATGGAATGCAAGGAAGAGACAACGTTGTCGTTATCGGTGCAACCAACCGTCGGGATGCCCTCGATCCAGCACTCCGTCGTGGCGGGCGTTTCGACCGAGAAATCGAAATTGGTGTGCCCGACCGTGAAGGCCGAAAGGAAATCATGGAAGTTCACACCCGTCAGATGCCGATAGCAGACGACTTTGAAGTCAACTGGGTGCTCGACAATACCTATGGATTCGTCGGCGCTGACCTCGCAGCCCTAGTGCGAGAAGCTGCCATGAAGGCGCTTCGAAGGTACTTGCCAGAAATCGACCTCGATGAGGAAACAATCCCTCCTGAAGTTCTTGAGAAGATGGAAGTACGAATGAGTGATTTCCGTGACGCCATTAAGGATATCGAACCTTCTGCACTTCGAGAAATCTATGTCGAAGTTCCTGAAATTGCTTGGGATGAAGTCGGTGGACTCGATGAAGTCAAGGACCGACTCAAGGAATCGGTTGAATGGCCACTTACCAAACCAGAAGTATTCGAACACTTCAACATCAAACCGCCACGAGGCATCGTTCTCTTCGGTGCGCCAGGAACGGGTAAAACACTCCTTGCAAAGGCAATTGCCAACGAAGCACAAGCGAATTTCATCTCCATCAAAGGTCCTGAAATGATATCCAAGTGGGTCGGTGAATCTGAGCGAGGTATTCGCGAGATTTTCAAGAAAGCAAAGCAATCCTCACCATCGATCATTTTCCTTGATGAGTTTGAATCCATTGCGAGCATGCGAAACGCTTCGAACGGCGAAGGAAGTGACGTCGGTAACCGAGTCGTGAACCAACTTCTTGCCAGTATGGATGGAGTTGAATCACTCGACGGCGTCATTGTTGTTGCAGCGACCAACCGTCCAGAGATGATTGACCCTGCGCTGTTGCGAAGTGGACGATTTGAACGTGTTCTTCACGTTCCACCGCCCGACGCTCCAGCACGAGAAGCGATTTTTGAAATCCACTCAAGCGGCATGCCACTCTCGAAATTCTCCATCAAGGATCTCCTTTCCAGCATGGATGGATTTACGGGCGCTGATATCGAAGCTGTCTGCCGAGAAGCTGCGTTGATCGCCATGCGAGAAAACAAGAAGAAGGTTGCAAAGAAGCACTTCGATGAAGCCATCACCCGTGTTCGTCCAACCGTCACGCCTGAGATGCTTGAGTACTATCAAAAGATGGAAACTCGATTGACATCGGGCCTGTCGAACATCAAACGGAATCGAGACTACGGTTTCGGTATCGAAACGATGTGAGCACGGAAACGGTCAAGTCCTTTCTTCACTGACAGGATAGCAAGGCGAGAGCATGTCATCGAGTTTCGGTCAAGAAATGCTTGGACGCATTGTCCAGGATAAAAAGGGCAAGGAACTTGGTACGCTTGCTGATCTTGTTATCGACGTATCCAATGGCGAAATTTCAGAGTTATTGGTTCGATGTGCGAGCAACATCGATGCAAACCGTTTACCGTTTCCACAAAAAGATGGTTCTGTTGCCATTCCATCGACTGAAGTCGCCTCCTTTGGGGCCGTAATTATGCTCAAACTCTGATGAGCATTTTTGCAACAGGGTTGGACAACCTTCTAAACCGATGTGAAACCGTGTATGTATGAACGGTGTACTAGGGAGGTGAGGAAATGGCGGCCGAGCGAAGCAGAAATTTCAAGCGAATTGGTCTTCAAGTCGCGTTCTGGGCTGTTCTTGGGATCCTTCTGCTCACCATCCTTCAGAATTTCATCAATCTGAGCCAGACGACACAATTGTCTGCGTATGATGATGATTGGGACGATATGTCTGCATTCCGCGAAGACATCAATGCAATGGGTGTTGAAACGAAATCATTGGTCAGCAGTCCGCTGCTTTTGGCGGACATTGAAGATCCTCGAAATACGACTTTCGTTGTTGCGGGTGTTGAACGCGATACGCTCTCCTTCCCGCAATTTGATGAGGATGGATTCATAACGATTGCAACCGAAGACGGTTATTCACCCTCAGAAGTTGATGCCATTGTGGAATTTGTCGATAATGGGGGGACTGTCATCGTCCTCGAAGACTTTGGTTATGCAGGAAGCATTGGTGAGGCATATGGCGTTCGGTATACAGGTCATCAACTCTATGATACCAATTACGTGGCTGAACTTGATAAGAACTACATTTGGATGTGCATGCAAGCAACATCGTGTGGCATGAACGGTACCGAACTCGACCCTTCAACAATCGAAGAACATGAACGTTGGTCATCTGAAATCGGTGAACATCCGTGTTCAAATTTTGGAACAGAAACGATGACCAAGGAAGAGGCAGGCGTTTGTTCCCACCATTGGGTCCAGACCTCTGGCGATTTTGGTCGAATCGAATACAATTCAACCTATACGATGCTGTTGAACAATGTCACGGGTCTTGAGATTGTACCTGGTGTTCGTGGTGCGCTCAACGATGTGAGTGTTCGAGCGATCACAAGCAATCAAGCAACTGTTGACGTCAACGGTGACGGCAAATTCTGGGTTGGCAATGAACAAACCAGCGAAACGCCAGACCTCTGGGGTCAATTCAACCTCTCGATTGAAGCCTGTGCCTCTTCCAATTGCGACCCCGATGAGGGAGGCCGAGTCTTCTTCATTGCAGATGGTAGCGCGTTGATCAATGCCATTTACGATTATGAAGGCTTCAATGCTGGTGAATATGGTAAAACAGAGAACTTCATTCCAGCCAACGACAACCGTAAATGGGCACTGGATGTCATCGCAGAAGCAACAATGAGTACAGTCGAAGGATATGGTGGACAACCTTCCGAGAATGCACTGGTCATCTTTGACGAAAGTCGTCATCCACAAAACGCATTGCTCGCTGATTCCTACAACACGGTGTATTTCCTGCTGGTCTACTTCACAGGCGAGGGTCTTGCCATGCTTGTTCTCTTCGTCGTTCTTTTCATCACGTTCGAGGCTGTTCTTCTCAAGAAGAAGGACCCAGAACCATGGCGACACGTCTTCAGCATCATTTACTACGGCTTTGGTGATGCCAATCGGTACACCTATTACGCAAAAACGGAGAAGATACGGCAGGTGTTTTTGTCGAAGGTACGAAATCAGAATGGATTGACTGTCGAGGAATTCCATGCAATGTCGGCAAAGGAATTGGTTGGATTAATTCAAGATCCTGTGTTAGCTAAATTTGCGATTGAACCGGGTAAATATTCCCTGGAACAATCGGTCGCATTGGTCAAACGCATCAAAGCATGGGGGCGTAGGTGACGATTATGTGGACCCGCAAAGCAGCATTCACATTCACGGGAGGTATTGCCCTCATTCTTATTGGAATGATGATCACCAACAATCAGATGATGATTCTTGGTTTGGCATTGATCACATTCATCGTCGTCAACTCGTGGGTTTCAGGACATGGAGACATCGAGGTACAACGTACGCTTTCTGCAGATAACTTGTACAAAGGTGATGACTTGTACGTTGAACTTCTTGTTACCAATCGTTCGAATCGACGTACGCAACTCTTGGATGTTTACGATAACATTCCTCACGAAATGAAACTTCGAAGTGGCTTGAACCAAATGCGTCTCAATCTCCGTCCTGGTGAAAGCGCTCGTATTCGCTATGTGCTTCGTTGCCCTCTACGAGGCCATTATTCGATTGGACCGGTTTCTTTACGAGTCCGCAACACATTTAATCTCGGTATTGAGGATATGTATGTCGATCATCACTCCGATATTGTCATCTTCCCACAAATCAAGGAAGTCGAGGAAGCGTTCCTTCGTTCAAGAACTCCGAAGATGTACACAGGCGCTACAACGCTCCGTACACCTGGTCAAGGTTCTGAGTTCTATTCACTCCGAGAATACGTGCCTGGAGATCCATTCAAAAACATCAACTGGAAGGCATTCGCTCGAACTGGGGATTTGATGGTCAATGAGAAGTGCCGAGATGCAGTCACCGACCTCTACCTACTTCTTGATTCAAGAGATGTCTCTCGAATTGGGACCGTTTTGAAGAACCCGCTCGAGATGGGGACCGTGAGTGCTGCAAGTCTTGCAGCTTTCTTCCTCAAGCGAAGAGATAGCGTAGCCTTGGGAATTTATGGGGATGGACTTGCCTATCTTCCACCAGATACAGGTGACAAGCAGTACTTCAAGATTCTAAGTTCTCTTGCGGGAGTAAAACCAGAAGGGAGTATGCCTCTACAAGCTGTAACGAACTCACTGAGCGGTCGATTCAGTCGTGGAAGTCCAGTGTTCATTATTTCCTCCTGTGAGGGTGATGGTACCGTTCCAGCAGCAGTTCGAGACCTAGTTGGACGTGGACACGAGGTCACGGTTCTCTCACCTTCAAGCATTGATTTTGAGCGACTCGTTTCTCGTATTCCTCGAATGTCCTATGAAGTTCTCAAATTAGAGCGACAGAATCGGTTGACAACACTTGCAGGTTCGGGCGCACAGGTCATCGACTGGATGCCTGACATGGATTTGTCACAGGCGATTATGCAGGTAAGGGGGTATTAGATGGCAGGTGAAGTCGATCCACAGAGCGATGTTTCCCTGATGGGGGGTCGTGCTCGTACGCTTCATCTCAAGACCTTGCGAAAGCAATGGCAAATCATTACACTCCAGGTCGTTGCAACCATCGCACTTGTATGGATGTATCTTGAGGTCGTTTCGACCTACGTCGTCAACAGCATTGACCATACAATGCTGTTCGCTTCACTTGAAGATCTGGTTGGTGAAATTCCAATCGGAGATTGGTTGATTGGTTCAGGCCGAACTGGACTTGCTCGTTTCTATGTTCCAATCGTTTTGGGCCTCGGTCTGGGTGGTTCAATGGCCCTCTTAGCCTTCCAATCTCCCCGTGTTCAACAACGCATCAAACTTGGATTCATCATTACCCTGATGGTCCTTCTCATCGGTCGTTTGGTCCTCACCTGGATTCCTTCCATGCTTTTCTCTTGGGATTTACGACCTCCTTCAGAGGGTGAACTCAAGACCTTGGAATGGCCATTGTTGATGATTCTCTCACTGGTTATTCTCTTCATCTATCTTCTTCCAGTGATTATGGGTACACGAGGAATATGGGGATTGTCTCGTCGTTCCATTGGCTGGGCGATTGGATTCACCTTGTTGTTCTTGGGAATTCACGCCATCCTCACGTTCCCATTGATCAAAACACAACTTGGCGATTGGGGTTCCAACCTCATCTCGCTTGAATCACAAGTAAGCGATCCAAGCGTCGGAATCTTTGGATTTGATTTGGTTACGCCTGAACAATTCTCATTGATTCTGATCGCCGTCCTTATCATGGTCTTCCAAGAGTCTGGCTTTGGTGTTATTCGCTACCTCGAATACGCCTACCGCCTGCCTGAATCGTGCAAGCGAGATCCTGAATATGTCCGCCAAATGGACAACGTTCTCAACGGTCATTTGCGACATACTGCTGGATTCCTCACCATCACTGGTTTGGTGACGATGATCGCACTCGGCTTCCACAGCGTCTTGCTGGAAGTGGTTCGAGAATCAACAGGAAGCCAATGGGCTGCTCAAGTTTCTGAATCGATCGAATTATCGCTTACCTACGGGTTGGTCATATCGGCTCTTCTCTTCTTGAGTCTTGTCGCAGTCTTACGATTCTTTGTTCCATGGCAACGTGTTTGGGGACTGATTGAATCAATGACCAATCGGACACCTGAACCTGTCCAAGAGAAAGAGTACTGATCACTTGGATGCACGGATGGATTGCATCATCCGTCCAATGATTTCGGTTAGAATAAGCATGCTGAGTGCGAGTCCAATCGTTCCAAGCCATTGATACACGACCTTATCGGTCGACGACCATAGATATTCATTGAGAAAAACGAAACCGACGATGGCTGCAATGAATACAAGTTTTTCCAACAACATTGGATAAGCAGAACCTTTGGCTTCATTCCGCAAAAGAAGTGTTTCTGTCATGCAATCACATCAGAAATCCAATTCGGAGAGTTGATCGTGCAACGCATCAAGTCGAGGGTCGCTCTTCGGTTCTTCCACTTGAGGTGTTCGCAAGTTGCGTTCAGCATCAAGACGAGCCAACTCGGCTTCTAGATCGGCCCGATCTTCTTTGATAGGAACTTGACGAATTTCTTCAACAACTTCGACCTCAATCTCGGAATCATCAGGTCCTGGCATCGCTTCCCATGCATCAACCAATTCAACAACTGGTTCAGCATCAAGTGATACACGCTCTTCGACGACCAATGTAGGCTGAATGTGCTCCATCATATCCTCCATGACGGGTGTGCGTTGGCCGACTGGGATGGATGTTCGTTCAAATGGAAGGAACCCATCGCGTTGGAAATCCCACATTGCACCACGAGGTACACCTTTGGTTAGGCCAGAGGCATCGATTTGTGTAAGCAATTCTTCCAATACTTGCGCCGTCTGTTCGAGTGCAATCGCCTCTCCAGCATCACGTTGATCGGCTTCAAGATAGATATCATCGAGAGCGACACGAATCAAGCGTCGAGTTTCAACTGCAACACTCGGCAACGCCTCAGGACGCATACAATTCATTCGCAACGCTTCAATCTCTTCGGGTGGAGCACCAAAGTTGCCGAGTTGATCCAGCACATTTCGCATCCTTCGAAGCATAGTAATCGAGCGATCATAATCTTCGAGAATACCTTCTAGATCGATGATAAGATGGCCAACGGTTTCCCCAAGTTGGTTTTCCAATCGTTGTTGAACGGACCATCGAGCCAATCCTCGTACAGCACCAGCGGTTTGCGGAACCTGTCGTTCAAGAAGCGTCATGACTTCACTGCTCAACAAGTGACGAGGTGTTGCAGCAATGTGATCAACGGTCGATTGAACAATTTGCAATGCTCGCTCAACTGCACGATCCAAGAGGACAACAGAGTATCCAAGCGTTCGAGCATGCTCAAGGCGTTCAAGCACAGGGCCAAGGCCTCTAAAGGTTGCATCATCATTGAGCAATGCTTGTGCAAGCGGTTCTTCAGCGAGTCGAGCACGAAGCCGTTCAGCTTCTGCAATATCAGCAACGGCTTCCTCGTGCGCATCACTCAATGCTTCAGCACGAGAAATAAGCCCAGAAAGTTCGGTTTCCGCATTACCTCGACGCGCACCAAGGTTACCGAGTTCGGTCAGCAACTCCTTTCGTTCGCCCATCAATTCTCGCATTTCGGAATGAAGTTGCATACGTCGTGCTTCATCCTCAGCAAGACGTTGACGTTCTTCTTCTGCTCGGTGGCGACTGGAAAGTGTCTCTGCCTCGATTTGATCCAATCGTGCTTGAGCAGATCGGATTTTTTCTTCAGAGGCACTGCTCTTCGATTGTGCATCGGCTTGACGGTCACGGAGTGTGACGACTTGCTCCTCAAGTGAACGCAAACGACGTTCTTCCAGTTCAATCTGCTCACGTATTGAGGACAGTCGTTCTGCATTGGATTCGAGTTCAGCACGCGTGGTTGCTTCCTGGTTCGAGAGCGTTTCAAGTTCATCTCGTAGCGCAGCACTGCTCTCCGTATCTCCAAGCGCCTTTGCAAGTTCAGATGCACGTTCACTCAGTTGATGTTCAAGTTCGCTGACTCGACGTAGGAGGCGGTCTGCACGTTCTTCCGCTTGTTCCATCCGAGTTCTCGACTCAGATACTGTGACTTGCACCCGATTCAATTCATCGTTTTTCGATTGAATGGTTTCAGTGTGTTGGCCTGAGGACTGTTTGATTTCATCAAGACGAACCATCGCTTCAACGCGTTCTTTTTCCGCTTCTTGCAGTTGTGTGGTTAAACTCGCATTGGTTCGCATCAATGTGTCTGCTCGACGTTCAGATTCTTCGAGACGTCGACGCAATCCAGCATCAACACCTGCGAGTGGAGCAGCATCTGGTAGTGCTTGTGCCGTTTCTTGACCACCAACATGGATGCTCAATTTCGATCGTATCACTCGTACATCAGCGAGTCCAATCTCGAAGCCATACATCGTTGTCAACCGATGCATCATCGAATCACGACGCTTCTCAGAGCGGGTACGAACGGATGATAGCGCCTCAACAAATTGCTTGAGTGAGAAATCCTCAACATCACCCGTTGATGATGAGACCATCGTACCTGAAGCAAGCCGATGCAGTTTCAGAATACGTTTGCTTTCCGTCAATCCAAGCATTGCATCATCGAATGACTGCCCATTCGCAGCCATTGCAACAGGAAGGCCGTTGTTGAGTGCAAGCGATACGGCTTTATCGCTCGCACCCGCTTTGAGATGCCCTGTAACTCGCTCTTCAAGCGCTGCTGTAAGCATGGACATGACGGCATCAGAACCACCTTTTCCTTCTCGAAGAACAAATCCATCTGGGAGCGAAGCAGAACCTTCCGCATAGGTGCCAATTTCACCATCAAGTTTTGCTGCAACATCGGTCAACAAGCGAGCATGATTCGCATCGAGCTCGGTCCAAATGGCCAGAACAATGGTGCTACTCGAAGCAAGTAAGAGAGAAGCATCGCCTCTGTTCAAGGAAGCATATCCGTTGTTCCCACCTAGGTTATCTTGTTGAGCATTCAATGCATCGGAAAGGGAAGCAACTGAAGCGGACAACGCATCAGCCTCTCCTGGTAATTTGCCCATGCTATCGATGAGAATGCCCTGATCGGCAGCTAACGCGCCTTGAACATGCTCGTAATCAGAGAGGGCTTGGAGAACAGCGGAGATGTTTCGTGCAAAGAGTCGATCGGTCAGCGAATGACTTGCACCAAGTCCTTGTGCGTCCGCTTGGAATTCGAACGCTTCTGGCAACAATGTAGCCAATTCAGCAAGACCATGCATCGAACAACTGGAAGCAATCAATCGATGCTGATTCTTTTCAGCTTCTTCCAATGCTTCACGAGCATCTGCGCCACCGAGGAGTTTGGTTGCACTCGTCCCTTCGCAAATCCATCCAACAATACGTCCAGCACGGACCAATCGATGGCCAAAGGGCGTCTTCCGTCGACCCACCCAGGTCGTGATGTAGCCGTGTTCAAACGGTTGGATGGTCCCAGCGGACACATCAACATCATCATCAATTCGTTCAATGTGTGGTAAATCAAACATCATATCACCTCAGGTTGCTTTGCGTTCCATTCTTGTCGCAAGCGTTCCAATCCATATCGCCATGCGCCTTTTTTCCCATCCTTTCCGGAAAGGTGGATGAAGAGATTATTGTCAAAATGATCGAAGAGCGTCAATCGACGACCTTCGCTCCAGGTTTCAAACAGTGGGTAGATGCCGAGTTGCTCGCCCAATGAACAATAATTTGCCCATTCCTGTCGCTGTTCTTCGACCGATTCTGGCCACTTCTTCGTGCTCAGAATCTCTTTTCCGAACTGATCGGTTAATCGAACATGACGAACTCCTTCGAGTTCGCAAAGTTGAGAAAATAACCTGTCCAGCATAGGAGCCCAAGTCCCTTGACAACAACGTGCCATTCAAGAACTTTCCCGAAACTCTTCCCCCGTAGGGGGATTTGGCAACCAAATTCAAAATTCCAACTGCGAAATTTCAGTTTGATGAGCGCGGAGGATGAAAGAAGCATCATTTTCCGCGCTACGCTCATGTGAAAAATACGAGGGGCTGGATAAAAAATCCAATTGAAATTTTTATTTTTCAATTAGAGTTTTACTCATCAAATACAACTCAATCGGAGGCGTTTAATGGAGGTGATGTGACGATTCACCATGGCCGAGGCAATCTCCAACCCATTCCAGGCTCCGGCCTGTGATGTATGTGGAAAGGATGCGGTTGTTGAGCAGGCTTACTCTGGTCGTATCCTCTGTGGCCATCATCTCGAGAAATCGATCCGCAAGAAAGTCGCTAAGGAACTGCGTAAGCAATTGCATCTGGACAAATCAAAACCAACCACGGTGTTTGTTGCCATATCTGGTGGAAAGGACTCAGCTGTACTGTTGACACTTCTCGTCGAACTTATCGGAATGCGAAGAGATGTTCGTTTGGTTGCTGGATGCGTTGATGAAGGCATTGAGGGATACCGCCCACCTTCACTGCAATGTGCAATCGATCTCTGTGAATCACTCGATGTTGAATTCATTTCAACAAGTTACGAAAACCTCGACTTCCATGACATGGATGAGGTTGTGAAACGCTTACCCATCATTTCGGAATCAAACGAAGGTGTTTCGATGATGCCTTGTTCGTACTGTGGTGTCTTCCGTCGACAAGGCATTAATGCATTAGCACGTCAAGTTGGTGCAGATGTTGTTGCTCTTGGCCACAACTTGGACGATATGGCACAAACCGTTCTGATGAACATGACCAATGGAGACATCGATCGAACGTTACGACTTGCTCCTCATACGGATGCTCCTGTCGATGGTTTACCACCAAGAATCGTTCCATTACGCTGGATTCCTGAACAAGAAATTCATCTTCTTGCTATGCACAAACAACTACCGCTTCACCATGAGGAATGCCCCTATGCGCAAGGAGCATTACGCTGGCGCTATCGAGACATCGTTGCTCAGCTCGAGCAAGATGTTCCAGGAACGAGGCACAGTTTGGTACGGATGTCGGACAACATCAAGCAGGTTGCTCGACAAGGCACGCCTTCTGTCCAATCCCATCCTACAAAATGCGAGCGTTGTGGCTCACCAACATCTGGAACAACATGCAAAGCATGCGATATGCGAGACTTACTCGATGTGGATTTAGATTAGATTGAGAATCAATTCATCCAAATTCTGCGGGCGCTGGCAATAATAACAGCGTAGCATCAACGGGTCGGTCTTCATAACGACCAATCGATGGGGAAGTGGCTCTCTTGGATTCTGCGTAATGCAGTTTGAGAAGGTGCAGCGGACAACATTCCGGACTTCTTCGCCCAAGTTCACATTCAATTTCTCTGCAACCGAATACGCTCGAATGATGGCAATGCTCGAATCTGGAGCAACCAATGCGAGTCGGTCGAGTTCAGACTGCGTTAGTTCACGGTCTTCGACCTTGATGATGTCTTTCGCCCCCATCTTCTTTGATGGGACATTCATCACCAAGGAAACAGGAACAGAGGTATCACCAGAAAGGTTGAGTAATTCGAGTACTTTGAGAGCTTGACCAGATGGAATATGGTCAATGACCGTACCGTTCTTGATCGCCGTAACTCTTCGCATGTTATGTTCATCAGCCATCAGGCATCACCTCCACCGATTATAGCAGGAACTTCGATGTTTAAGAGTCGACACAAGAGGGCCATTCGGGCGACAACACCGTTGAAGGCTTGCTCAAAGTAACGAGCGTGTCGAGTTGAGTCGACGCTCGGATGAATCTCATCAACACGTGGAAGAGGATGGAGAATGATCATCTCTGACTTGGTATTGTCAAGGTCGCGTGCATGCAATTTGTAGGCGCCAGCAACCTTGGCGTATTCATCCTCATCAGCGAAGCGCTCCTTCTGGATTCGTGTCATATAGACGACATCGGCTTGGTTGATGTTGCCGAGAAGATCTTCTGTTTCGGTCACATCCGCTCCATGTTCGCGTAGATCTTCAACGATTTCAGTCGGCATACGCAACAATTCAGGTGATGCAAAGATCAAGCGACAACCGAATCGAACAAGCGCATGTGAAAGGCTGTGGACCGTACGCCCATAGCGAAGGTCACCAGCAAGAATCACGGTCAAACCTTCGAGCGTACCATGCGATTGTTGAATGGTAAAGAGATCGAGCATGGTTTGAGTAGGATGGTGGCCTGCTCCATCACCTCCGTTGAGAATAGGGACGCGCGCAGCATCTTGTGCATAGCGCGCAGCACCTTGTCGTGGATGGCGCATAGCGATGATATCGGTGTAACCATCGACCATTTGGATGGTATCGAAGAGCGTTTCTCCTTTGACAACCGAGGACGTCTTAACGTCACCAAGATTGACAACATCGCCACCCAATCGCTTCATGGCGGTCTCAAAGGACATTCGAGTACGCGTGCTCGGTTCAAAGAACAGATTGCCGAGAATCTTCCCTTGGAGTAGCGGCAGATACAGTTCGCCTCGAGCAACAGGAAGAAGTCGCTCAGCATCGGATAGAATGCTGTGTATATCGTCATTGGTCAAATCGTCCATCGTGATGAGTCCTTTCATAGGAAGCCCCCTTCTCCATCAACCATCCAACCACACCCTTGAACATTGTTGCCGAACAGTATGCAAAGAGTCGGTGGTTTCTTCATCAAAACCTTCTCTGGACAAATCATGCTCTGGGGCGATGTTGAGGAGGCTATCAAAGCCGAGCGCTTGCTTCGTATCCAAAGAATCGAGCGCCTGAGCACCATTTGTGCGCTCTTTTGCCTGAGTGGAGCAGTATGGTTAGCATGGCCAATTTTGAAAGAAGCCTTCGTTGGGGATGCAAGTTTACTCACAGGCCTTGGTATGCCTGTTCTCGTCCTCTTGTGGGGCATTGTGATTCAAGATCTCATTCTCGATGATCCGCGTGCACGAACGAGAATTGGAGCAGCGACAAGCATCGCATGGCCAATTCTGTTGATGTTTTCCATTCGCGCTTATTCGACGGATATGAGTGAATTGCTCGCAGCGATCTTGTTTGCAGCACTAGGTTTTGCAATGTACCAATTCTCAGCAAATACGTTACGTGGTGGCATCGATGTGATGCGTTTTCGAGCGATGATGACCAGCATTGGAGCCTTAACGGTGCTTGGAATGTTGGTTGGTGATCGGGCAGGAGAAACCTGGATTGTTGAAACCGAAGATTGGGCGCATCCGATTCTGGCTGTGGTTATGATCGGTCACGTGTGCTTCCTTTGGTTCGCTGGTGATGATATGCGTGAGGAACGCAAAGCGTTCCGTAAGGAACTCGATTCGATTGAAAACCGTCTGTTGGTTCTTCGTTCACAAGGTGCAGCAGTCGATCAAGCAAGTAGCCTTGTCATGACTGCGAAGGAAGAGGGCCACATCGACCCCTCTTTTGGAATGCGTCTTCTCAAAGAGGCAGTGGAAGACATCGAACGCTCACTTTCGCTTGCAACAGATGTCGATGTTGTACGAAGTGAGGCCCTCCTTGTCATTCAACATGCAGAAGAGCTGGCTCCGCTGGCAAAGCGCCCTCGAAAGTCCTACGAGATGGGTGAGCGAGAGATGACGCTTGGCTCGCTACGTGAAGCAGAAGGATTGTTTCGTCAAGCAAAACGTCGAGCCCAAGAGATCGTCACCTGGTGGGAACAAGCAGAAACTTCGATTCGAGAAGCTGAAGAATTACTTACGGGTCAATCGGGAGCAACCATTGACACTCTTCGACAAATAATTCGCGATGCCAAGAAACAACTCGATCGTGAAGCGCCGAAGAAGGCGTTCGAATTGGCTTGCGTGATTCCTATTCAACTTCAAGCAGATGGTGATGCGAAAGAACGTGCAGTCGAAGTTCTCAACGATGCTGCGAAAGCGCTCAAAGCTGCGGATGGATTTGATACATCCGAACTTGAGCATCGATTGGAACAAGCAGAAACTGCGCTTGATGCAGGCGATACGGGCCAATCCATCGGTCTCGCAGAAGGGGTCATTCGCGTGATTCAAATCGAACGCGAGGCGATGGAAAGCGTACGTCGAGCCCTCCGTCAACGGAAGAAAATCACTGAACGATTCGATGCATTTGATGATTCAGATGCATGGATGGATCGATTCAAGCAGGTCCAAAAAGCAGCAGATGAACGTCAATGGAGTCATGCTGCAACCTTGCTTGAACGACTTACCATTGACCTTGACGCCCTTGGAAATGAACAAGGTGAAGCACAAGCCTTGTTGGACTTCGTTCGCCAAGAATGGAAGATCTTGAGAAATCAATGCACTGCTTCCAGTATTGCTGTTACCGATGAGGATATGAAGCAAACCGAGGCTGCAATTTCACTTGCAGAAGAGCGCTTGAATGGCGGACAAGTTGAGGCAGCTCTCGAACAACTTGGACAAGCAGATGCTTCGATGGAACGATTGCGAAGGCGAGTCTAATCATACAAGGTCTCGTAACATCAAATCGTTGTAATTGATACCACTTGGTAATCCAAGGTCAACAGGCATACCAGCAATCGTCGTAATCACACCATAGAGATGCAAATAGAGTCCATGTGGAGGTTGTTGTTCCCCATTGTATGGAATCTTCTTCCACAGATTCGATTTCATCCAATACTTGGAAACGGATTGCTCCTTCGAGTGAACAATCCAAGCATTGGCTCGACCTGCATGTTTCCGTGCTTGTGTTGAACCCAATCGTGGTGAGATGTGGACCGTATGAAGAATTGGCCATTCCCGCATCCAGTCGCCTGCTGAATCGATCAACATGGTCATCTTTGTTGGTTCGGTTGCCATCGCATCGAGGAGCCCCAATTCGTTGAGAATACGGATCAATGAGCGAACATGTGGATGGCGTGGTTCACTTCTCCGAAGTTCACGAGCGATTCGAACCGCAGTGTTTGGTCGATTTGCATCAAGATGCAACAATGCTGCAACCACTCGGCCTTGTGACCATGTTGTTGTTGGTAGTTCGGCATGCTCCTCATGCTTCTTCATGAAGGATTCAAGTATCGATAAGGCCTCTTCACTGCGTCCACTTAAGCGCATACGTGCACAATCGCCCAGCAACATAAGGCGGTCTGCAGGCTTGTTTCGATACGTGGTATTCGCTCGAGGTTCTCCTTCAGACGTACGCTTGAGCAAATCGATGTTTCGACGCATCAATGGGTCGATACCGAGAACAGGTTGTGATGCACTGGGAACACTTCGCTTTGCATCGATTACAGCGGCAAACCATTGCAAACGTGCTGCCTCAATATCGCTCTTGTTCAACAAGGCAAGACGAGGCGCAGCCTCAGGTAGATCTCGTTGACATAGACTTGCAGCGGCAAGAATCAATCTCGCAACTTGAGCATCTCGGCCGGTTTGCAATGCAAGCAAAGAGACAGCATTTTCTTCAGCTTCTTCCCAACGATTCAAACCTGCAAACAACTGCATTTTTGCACCTGTCTGTCGAAGTAAATCCAATCCTTGTGTCGATGCTTCAGTTGGATTCAAAATTTCATCATAGTGTTCAATGGCTCGCGTCCATTTGTCCTGAGCGATGAGTTCTGTGAATGGACGTTGCTTGAGATAGATCATGTCTTCCATCTGTGTCAACATCTGACGCTGTTCACTGATGCTCGCATCGAAGGTAATGTCATCCAGTTTTGAACCGACCTGAAGCGAGGTTAACCATATGAAAAGGAAACAAATCTGGCCACCAGAAGCCAGCATCCAGGTCAATTCCTCCATTGCATCCTTTTCGACATAGATGCACAATGTATTCTCCCAATTGCCACAGGCGCCTCCTTGTGGAAGGAAACTCGAATCCCAGAACGTGATCATTGCTAAAGCGAGAAGAAGCATTGATTGGCCAGCAAATCCAGTGAAACAGAAGTTGAGTACTTTTGCTTGTTGCGAACGCTCAGCTCGAAGCAATCGACTATCTGCTAAACGAATTCCACCTCGACCAGATACATCTTGAACATCGAGGAAGAGAATCCTTGCAACTTCGTAAACGAAGAGGAAACCAACCAAGGCAACGTTGAGCAACAAAAACAACAGAATCGATGTAACCAAAGGAACACGCAAACCAGGGTCAGGTATGTTGGAAAACAACTCGATAAGGAAGAAACCAAGAATTCCACCTTCTTCCATAATCGTCGCTTGTTCACGATATTCTGGAAGTTCAATGACGCGGTCGGAATGGGTAAACAACTCAGGTGAAACGATGATCGCAATGAGGGACAGTAAGGTGTTGATGGCTACAACAGGCATGGCCAAGGTGTTCAGATGAACAATCCGAGCAATCACTTGTTGTCGGGCATTGGGTGCATGATTGTGAAACGGTGATGCATTACCTCGAGCAATTTGAGCCGATGATTGTCGCAGTGCTTGCCAAGATGTACCCATGACACGACCGTAGGCAACAATCGAGGGCGAGAACGCTAGAAGAAGTGAAGCACTCAATTGATGCGTAAAGGAAACGCCCCATGAACTTAGGAGAGAGTAAAACAGACCAACACCGATGAACCAAAAGATGGTGAGTGCGATGTATCCTGTATTTCGAGCACGACTCGACTCTTGCAACTTGGCTTTACCATGTCCAATCGGTTTGATGATTTGTGCGCCCAGTGATGATCCCGAGGAAATGATGGCTGGAAGGATGATTAGAATCAATGCAAGGGCGATGTTTGGCGCATGGAACCCATCACTCCATCCTTGGGCATAGATGATGTATTCAAAGAACAACAACAGAGCACCAGTCAGAGCGAACAAATAGGTTGCAACACCAAATCGCATACCTCGACTTCGCAGAAGATCACGTGCTTCAGTAAACGATTCAGTCACCGTGTGAACTTCATATCGCTTCGGTCCTGTTTCAAAAGCAACCTGCAATCCACGTAATTGACGAGGAACAACGGTTCGCCAGAACAAGAGGGCAATAATGCCTGCTAAAATCAATGGCAAAACGGCGATGGAGGCAAAACCCTCAACAATCACCGGGCCAGTCATGCTTTTCCCAAACCATGTTTGCTTTTATGGAATGCGAATCAAAGTGACACGGAACTCAGTTTTCGCTAGGTTCAGGGACCAAGCTGGGCTCAGCAGTTTTGTTCTCAATTTCATCCATGAGGCTTGTGATGAATTCTTCGACAGGAAGGTCCGAAATCTGTGCTCCAGTTCGTGAACGTAGTGAAACACAATTGTTGTTCATCTCACCATCACCAAGAATCATCATGTAGGCTGGGCGCATCTTTCGATGGGTTCGAATCTTCTTTCCAATGGTATCGTCACCATCATCGACCTTGACGCGAACACCGTGGTTTTTCAATTGTTGAGCAACGTCAGCAGCATATTGCTTATGCTTTTCAGAAATCGTTAGAATGTGGACTTGTGTTGGCGATAACCAAGTTGGGAACTTACCAGCAAAATGTTCGATAAGGACGCCACAGAATCGTTCCATTGAACCAAATGGTGCTCGATGGATCATGACAGGACGGTGGTTTTCTCCATCGCTTCCCTTGTACCACAAATCAAATCGTTCAGGAAGATTGTAATCCACTTGAACGGTTCCCAGTTGCCATTCTCGACCGATAACATCCTTGACGACGAAATCGATTTTCGGGCCATAAAACGCAGCCTCACCCTCTTCTTCGGACCAATTGACACCGAGTTTCGCAGCTGCTGAACGACATGCTTCTTCGGCTCGATCCCAACGTTCGGATTCACCAACGTACTTGTCGCTGTTTGGATCACGCAATCCAACTCGAACTCGATAATCATGCATTCCAAGCACATCGAAGATGGTCTGAACCAATTCAATACAACCCATGACTTCGTCAGCAATTTGATCTTCAGTAACGAAGAGGTGGGCATCATCTTGGGTGAAGCCACGTACGCGAGTCATACCAGAAATTTCACCAGACTGCTCCCATCGATAGACGGTTCCAAATTCAGCAAGGCGTAGGGGAAGGTCTCGATAGGAACGTGCTTGCGAAGCATAGATCTTGACGTGATGTGGACAATTCATTGGCTTGAGCATGTAACCATCGATGTCGCCCGTACTCATCATATTGGATAACTCGGAACACGAACAGCCTTCATCTGCAAGTTTCTTCATCAAATCTCGCTCGACCAATGGCGGATACTGACTGTCTTGATAATACGGGAAATGGCCAGAGGTTCGATACAAATCCAGTTTTCCAATATGTGGCGTGAAGACTTGATCGTAGCCTTGTCGGCGAAGATGATGCGAAATGAAATCTTGCAATTGTTGGCGAACAATGGCTCCACGAGGCGTCCAAAGAATCAGTCCTTGACCGACTTCTTCATCCACATGGAACAATTGCAAATCCTTGCCAAGTTTACGATGGTCGCGTAATTTCGCTTGTTCCATTCGATGCAGTGTAGCCTTGAGCGCCTCCTTTGTTGGCTCAACAATGCCGTAAATTCGTACCAACTGCTCTCGAGATTGGTCGCCTCGCCAGTAAGCAGAGGAGACTGAAGTAAGTCGGCTAAACATCAATTTCGCCGTACTTGGAACGTGCGGTCCAAGGCAGAGATCGTACCATTCACCTTGCTTGTAAATCGTTGATCCATCACCATCTTCCAACTTATCATCGATGATTTCAATCTTGTATGGGTTGGATGTGAAGTGGTCACGAAGTTCCTGATCATCCAATTCAACACGCTCAACCTTGAGATTGCGTCGTGCGATTTCATGCATTTTCTTCTCAATAGGTTTCAAGTCGCCTTCACCAATCGGTTCCATGGCAAAATCGTAGTAGAATCCACGATCGATGGCAGGGCCGATGGTTGGCTTTGCATCAGGATAGAGTTCCATGACCGCTTGTGCCAACAGGTGCGCAGCACTGTGACGTAGAATGTGAATTCCTTCATCACTCTCTGCAAGGATGCCTTCGATATGGCAATCATCGGTTAGCGCCGTCGAGAGGTCTCGCTCAATATCATTGATGCGTGCTGCAAGGCAACCATGCTTCTTTCCAAGCGCATCGGTGACAACTTCGCCAGCGGTTACGCCAGCAGCGTATTCGTTGACTGTTCCATCAGGAAGGGTAACGTTGACCATCGACATGGGGAGCGCCTCTTGACTACGCCTCGACGGTCCTCTTCATCAAATCGACGCTTGAAATCACCACTCAACGATGATGTCATCATCCAAACTCTGCGACGGTTTGTCGAGAATGACTTGTTCCTTTTTCTCTGTTTTCGGCTTTTCTTTTTGAGAATCCACGACAAAGGACTCAGGTGTTTTCACTTCACCAAGTTTGAACCCAAATTGAGGCTTCATAACTTCTTCCTTTGGAGTTTCATCGGGTGTCTTTTGCTCGATCGATTCCTGCTCAATCTCACCCTTTCCCATTTCTTTCATGCTCTCTTTCATGATGTCATCGAGAACAATTTCGTCAGGAACGGACTTTTTCACCATAGTTTTCCATATCTGTCATGAACTTGAAATCATCGGTAAACAGGGCGATGCATCGTTGATTTGACCATGAAGCATATAGCCATCTTATGCAAGCATCAATCAGAATGGAAGAAGGTACGTCTGTCCGATATTCTGACGCATCTCAGCCCTTGGAGGCTGAACTGCCTCCTGTTTCGTACAATGGCGTCTTCTTTCTCATCGGCATGTTGTTCATCTTGTTCATCGGTGCGATGACCCAGGGTGATTTCAGCCGAACGTTACGATTGATGGGTTGGCGAGACCCTGTTACGAAGGCATACACGATCATGTTGACGACGCCTATTTTCTTCGAGATGCTGTTTCATCCATTGGATCGTTTGGTGAAGGATTATCCTCGTATTCGCGCGTATCTTCACAACCTGCATCGACATGCTCCCTATTTGATCATCACTGGATTAGTGATGCTCTTGATGCGAATCGAGAATGTCTTCGACGTTCCGTTTAACGAATGGTTAGGTTATGATTTGACACCAATCGTCTATTCGATTGAAGGCAACATCGTTCCAGACATCCAGGCAGCAATGCGGACAGGATGGATGGACACGGCCATGGTCACGGTCTACGTTGGTTTGTATGCGCTCTTACACGTGGGTTGTATCTTCGGATTTTCCTTAAGTGGAAATACGGAGATGGTGAAGAAGTTCACATTCACCTGGTGCGGTGTTTATCTTGCAGCCTTACCGTTCTACCTCTTTGTTCCAGTCAACGAGGTTTGGGTGACGAGTAGTTTGCATTGTGATCTGTATGGTTGGAATGAAGCGAGCGGTATTTTGTACACGAATTGCGATGACACATCTGGATACATCCATGCCATCGCTTCGATCAACAACTGTTTCCCATCGCTTCACAATGCATTTGCATGGGCGCTACCGTTTCTCTTTTGGAAGACTGGACACAAGCGAGCGGGTAATCTTTCAGCCATTTTTGCGAGTTTGGTGACACTCAGCACCGTGTATCTCGCCATTCATTGGCTAATCGATATTGCAGCAGGCATCCTTCTCGCTTGGATCATAACCCATTATGCAGTACGAGTCAACTACACGATTCAACCATCGTTGAAAGTGACCGATATCGAATGGATAGAGAAGGAAGCAACCATTGAAAATGAATAGGCTTTAGCAGGCCCATGCGCATCGGTATCGTCGTCAATCCAGATGCTGGTCTGGGAGGCCGTCTTGGCTTCAAAGGAAGCGACGGTCGAGCAAAAGAAGCACGAGAAGCTGGTGCAGTCGATCGTTCAGGTCCAAGGATGCAACAATGCATTACCAAATTCTTAGAACTTCAACAATCGAGTTTGAATCGCATGGGTGTAACCCCAACCTTCGTAGCATGGACAGGTCGAATGGGCGGCGATTGGATGGATGGTGTTGATTATGAGCAACGCCAGCCATCGCCATCTGAATCGACTGCGGACGATACAGCAGCACTTGTTTTGGACTTAATTTCTGCAAACGTTGATGCCATTCTCTATGCAGGTGGAGATGGAACAACTCGCGATATCGTCAATGCACTCAATGGTCATGAATCGCCACTGATCGGCGTTCCTGCTGGGGTGAAAATGCATTCAGGCTGTTTTGCTACGACACCAAATGCTGCAGCGGAAGTACTCCTTTCATTCCTTCAAGGCGATTTGATGGTCGCCATTACTGAAGTGATGGATTTGGACGAAGAGATTTATCAGCGAGGTGAATGGAAGGTGCGTATGTATGGAGAAGCCTGGACGCCTTCAAGTCCTCGATTCATGCAAGGAGCTAAGGAACAAGTTGAGCGAGCAAGTGAAGCTGAAACCATTGAAGGGCTTGCAAACCATATCGGGAACCTCATCGAAGATGACCCTGAATTGATGGTCATTTGGGGAAGTGGTGGTACACTTCGACGTATGGGTGAACACCTTGATGTTGAATTGACACTCCTTGGAATTGACATTCAGCACAAAGGGAAAATCTATGCTGATTTGAATGAGGCTACTTTACTTCAACATCTTGTGAAGTATGACGGGCCACGACTTCTTCTTCTTTCACCGATGGGCGGACAAGGTTTCCTCATCGGTCGAGGCAATCTTCAACTCTCGCCAGATGTCTTGCGTGCCATCGGTTTAGATTCGATTCTTGGTGTTGCAACACCATCGAAATTGCTTGGACTTTCAAGTGTCCGAATCGATACAGGTGATGTATCACTTGATGAGGAATTTCAACAACGAAAGTTCGTGAAATTACTCCAAGGGTATCGAACGACCCGTGTCATTCGTGTCCTTGAAGCCTAAGGTAGTGGCTGACCTGTTGATGCGAGAAGAAGTCCGAGGAACGGAGGACTCGGTCGTCCTGGTCGTGATTTGAATTCAGGATGGTACTGGACGCCAACATAGTACGGATGTCCATCGAGTTCAAAGATTTCACAACGCTGTCCACTCTCATCCTTTCCAACAAATTTCAGACCTGCTGCTTCGATTTGTTCAACGAGATCTGGATTGATTTCGTAACGATGTCGATGTCGTTCGTCGACGGAATCGCTTCCACCATAGAGTCGCTTTGTGACACAATCATCGACTTGGAAGATGGTTGGTCGTGAACCAAGACGCATTGTTCCTCCAAGATGCGTCTTCGAAATCTCAGGCATGAAGATGACTGCAGGGTTGGCAGCATCAGCATCGAATTCGGTTGATGTAGCATCCTTGATACCCAAGACGTTTCGACAGAATTCAATCGTTGCAACCTGTAAACCGAGACAAATTCCGAGGTAAGGAACGTTGTTTTCTCGAGCGTATTGTGCGGCAAGAATCTTCCCTTCAATTCCACGATCGCCAAAGCCGCCGGGCACCAAGACACCGTTTGCATTGCGAAGAAGATTCCAAGCATCGGAGTTGTTATCGCCTTCCAAGTCGCTTGCTTCAATCCAATCAATGTTCAATTTTCGCTCAACAGCTAACGCTGCATGTTGCAAGGATTTGATAACGGAGAGATACGCATCGGACAGGTCTGTATACTTGCCAACCATTGCAATGTTTACTTCCTGCGTCAATTCATCGAGACGGTGCGCCATGGCTCTCCAGTCTGCAAGAAGTCCCGTTTTGTCACAATCAATGTTGAGGATGTTGCAGAAACCTTGTTTTTCAAGCATCAACGGAACATGGTAGATGTTGGGAACATCGTGGGTCGAAAAGACAGCATTTGGATGAACATGGCAGAATGCAGAGAGTTTCTGTCGAGTTTCATCGTTCAGAGGTTGGCTTGAACGACAGACCAGTACATCTGGCGTGATACCAAGTCCCATGAGTTCTTTCACCGTGTGTTGGGTCGGTTTTGTCTTTTGTTCACCAACTGGTCCCATAACGGGGACAAGCGAGACGTGAACGAATGTGACATTCTCTCGACCGACACGGAATTGGAACTGACGTAAGGCTTCCAGATACGGTGCGCTTTCGATGTCACCGACGGTTCCACCAAGTTCGATGATGCAGACATCGGGTGTTTCATCACTTCCATCGGCTGGACGTTTTGCAACATCGATGATCCAATCTTGAACTGCATCGGTGATGTGCGGAATAACTTGGACAGTCTTGCCAAGATAATCGCCACGTCGTTCTGCTTCAAGGACCTTGGAGTATATTTTTCCAGTTGTAAGATTGTTGTCCCGAGCGAGATTCAAGTCGAGGAATCGTTCATAATTTCCGAGGTCGAGATCGACTTCGCCACCATCATCGAGAACGAAGACTTCGCCATGTTCGAATGGACTCATCGTTCCAGCATCACTGTTGAGATATGGGTCGATTTTGATGGAGGTGACGCGTAGCCCAGCACTCTTCAGAAGAACGCCGATGCTACTTGCTGTAACACCTTTGCCCAGTCCACTGAGCACGCCCCCGCTGACAATTACGTACCTCAAGCCTATCAACGGGATTTCTAGCGGTCGCGCATACCATATCAATATTGGCCATGAGAATTGACTATGCTTCATCTCTAATTTCAAGTATCGTCAGAATTAGCACGGTTTATGTCGGGGCTTTCCGGTGACAAAATTCTGGTCACTGGAGCATTGGGCCAGATTGGTACCGAGCTTGTTGAAGCTTTGCGAAAGCATCACGGCGCTTCATCCGTCATCGCTTCCGACCTTCGACCCGTCGATCAGGTTGACGGGAGTCAAGGCCCATACATTCAACTCGATGTTCTCGATACTGATTTGATCGTCAAGGTATGCAAAGAGGAAGGCGTTGGTACCGTGTATCACTTGGCAGCCTTGCTTTCTGCAACGGGTGAGAAGAATCCAGCATTGTGTCGAAAGGTCAATGTTGGGGGGACAGTCTCGGTCTTTGAAGCAGCTCGACAGTGTTCGATGCGTGTCTTTACGCCTTCATCCATCGCCGTTTTCGGACCCGATGCACCAAAACATGCTCCACAACTCACAGACCTCAATCCGACCACTGTGTATGGAGAAACCAAGGTCGAGGGGGAGCAACTTGCCAAAGAGTATGAAAAGAAGTATGGACTTGACATACGCGGGATTCGATATCCTGGTCTCATCTCCTACAAGGCGCCTGCAGGTGGAGGAACGACGGATTATGCCGTAGAAATATTCGAAGCGGCGCTCAACGATGGATACTACGATTGCTTCGTTCGACCCGATACGCGATTACCGATGCTCTACATGGACGATGCGATTCGTGCAACGTTGATGTTGATGGATGAGCCGAGTGAGAATCTTGGTCCATCGAAAGCAGGATACAACATCGACTGCTTCTCGTTTACTGCGGAAGAACTAGCAAACGCGATTGCAAACGAAGTGGACGGATTCAAATGTGATTTCACACCTGATGTCCGCCAGAACTATGCGGATTCATGGCCAGATTCCATCGATGGATCTGTTGCAAAAGAGGAATGGAACTGGTCGCCTGAATTCGATCTCGATTCGATGGTCAAAGCCATGCTCGATGGAATGTCGAAGAAGCAATGATTTCTGTTTGAATTTGAAATCATTGAGAAATCCACTTGTAGGTGCGGGCGCCTTCGTTTGCACCATCTTCACCAATTTCGACAAGTGCAAACTCACCTCGAGGAGAGACAACGCTCTCTTCCTGCAAGCCTTTGTGGAGATTTTCGTAGGTGATTTGGTCGATGGCGACACGTCCAGCAAGACGTTCAAACAATTGCCATCGAGCAACGACTTCACGCCAGCGAGGAGCAACTTTGCCTTCAAACACCTTGGCTTTCGCTCCAGATCCATAGCCACACAATCCGAACAGTTCGCCTTCAAGTTTGGAATTGTCTTCCAAATCGGATTCAAAGGTCGACATAAGCGCTAAGAAAATCGAACCCGTGTACTGGTTTCCAATGAGGCTTGAAGCACGCTGTCCTTTCTCGATTCGCTCCTTATGGAATTCCATGTATTCGGGTGTCTTCGAGATGGCTCGTCGATAACCATCCATTTCTTTCTCCCAAGCCATGATGGCTTCAGGATCGTCCGTCTCAGGCTTCTCTGGTTGTTCGCCAATTTGTTTGATGACCGCAGGCCACATTGGTGTGTTCATGCGGTCGTGTCGAAATACGTCAGGGAACATTCGCTTGGCTTGGAAAGCATACGGAAGGTGCATGATGATGCGAGACCATTGTTCCGTAAATTGTGTATCGAGTTCAGGGTCCCATCGCTTTTGTTTGATGGCTCGTTGGCTAAAGTTGTGGAACGCTTGTCGAACAGCCTGTTGATAGCATCGATTGGAGAACTGGCCATCGAAAACGGGTTCATCGCGATGAACGCTCACGGACTCTTCGCCATGTGCAAAGATTCCGAGGCGTCGAACGGTTGATTCGGGAAGATGCTTGACCATTCGATCAACGATTCCCTTCTTGAGTGATTGACCAGTCTCTTGAGCCAATGTCATGACGTTTGAGATGACTGATCGGAGGCTAACATTTCGACGAGGCTTGAAGAAATCATGGACAGGTGTCGTCGAAACACCCCAACAATCTGGGATTTCGAGGAGACGAGGATTCTGGCGAATCAACAGCGCACCACCGCCTGCACCTTGTGTGTATTCGCCACTGGATTCGAGATCGTATTTGGCATTATCAGAGAAAATAACGATACCAATGCGGTCATCCTCTTCGCTCGAACGAGCAGCCCAGTCGAGTGTTGTATGAAGTGCATCGACTGCACCGATGCAAGCAAAGGTCATGTCAACAACATCGCAGTTACGGAAACAGTCCTCTCCAAAACGGTCTTGATAGCGTTGTGTAAGCATATCGAGAATGTATGTAGCGGTCGGTTTCGCACCATCCAATGCTGATTCAGTACCCAAATACATGCGACCAATATCTCGAGGGTCGATGCCATTTCGATCGATAAGACGCATGACAGCCATAGCACCCATCGTTGCAGTATCTTCGTGAACATCGGGGATGGCCATGGCTTGCAAGCCCAGCCCTTTGTTCAATTTCCCATAGTCTGCACCGCGCATCTCTGCGAAGTCACGCATGTCCATGTAAAGGCGAGGAAAATGAATCGCCACATCGTCAATCCCAACGTTGACCATACCAATCCGCCGAATTTTGCATATTTATAAGGTGGTTCTCAAACGGAGAATTCCATAATGACTTATCTGCGGTCAGGAGCTGTTCCATCGAGTTTGGCTTGAACATCATCAGGAACACCAATTTCTTGCTTCGCCCACAGAACATCATCAATACGTAGTACAGCGATAGTCGCTTCACTCGCACCCGAAATTGCTTGTTCAAGAACACGTGATGGTTCAACGACATTGGACGTTCGCATGTTTTCAGGTTGCCTTGAAACAACGTTCAATCCAATGGTATCATCCTCTTCCTTTGTTTGGATGGCTACGATTTCCAACAGCGTGTCGATTGGATCCATTCCAGCATTTTCTGCGAGAACTCGCGGAATGGTTTCCAGTCCATCGGCAAAGGCTTCGATGGCGAGTTGTTCTCGTCCGGGTACAGTTTCAGCATAGCGACGCAATCGTCGTGCTAATGCAATATAGGTCGCACCTCCACCTGGGATTAATTGTGGATTTTCCCGTAGTCGACAAGCTACTCCAAGTGCATCAGCGAAGCATCGTTCAACTTCTCCGACAACCGTTTCAGTGCTTCCAGTTGCAACAAAAGTTGCACCCCCTTCATCCGCTTCGAGAATCCAGTGATCAACATCGCCCCATCGTTCGCATCGACTCGAAATGAACACGCCAACATCGCTTTGTTTTGCTTGATGTATTGTGGGGACAAGTCGTGCACCACAGCCACGAGCGAGTAACTCCAAATCGCTTTTTGCAACTCGACGGAATGCTTTGATCCCTGCTTCAGCAAGGTGCGCGTGCATGCTGTCATCGATGCCTTCACGGCATGCGAGGAGTTTCACATCCAAATCAATGAGCAACTTCACTTGGTCCAAGAGACGCTGTTGTTCAGCATCTCGGAATGATTGCAATACGCTGGTTGACGTAACATTTAGTTGAACATCGTTGGTTAATGATCGAAGTTCAAGCCCACCATCGACGAGAAGAATGGAGCCGGGTCCGAGTGAGGAAGGCATCTCAACATGTGCTCGCTTCTTAGGAAGAGCAAGTCCAGTAATGAGTTTCGATTCTTCAAGCGAAGGACCGCTTCGTGTGATAACCTTCACGCGAGTTGGATCGGCGACTACCGTTCCGTTTGTTTCCATTGCAATAGTTTCTGCAGCCTCAACTGCACAAGCAGAGATGGTCGATTGCATATTCTTGTGAAGTTTTCCAGCCAGTGAGGTCATGGTTGCGGATTGGATATCCTCAATGGTTGCTTCAAAACTTAGCGTTGGTAGATGTTCCTTACAGTAAGTTTCAGCCATGCGGTAGCCACGTGCAATCGTTGCTGGATGAACGCCTTGAACAACGAGATGCCAAGCGTTTTGCAACCATTCTGCGGCGAGAAGGACCGTTGAGGTTGTACCATCACGAACGGTTTGGTCTTGTGCAGCACTTGCAGCGATGAGCATGTGTGCGATTGGATGCTCAACCTTTGCAGATTCAAGCACGGTGATTCCATCGTTGGTCACCATGCTACGTCCTTCATCATCAACGAGCAACTTGTCCAAGCCTTTTGGTCCGAGTGTTGAGCGAACAGCACCTGCAAGTGCCATCGCAGCTTGGATGTTCTTGCGAAGAGCATCACGGCCCGTCGTACGGTCCGTCTCTTCAAGGATTGAAGTATCGCTCATGGCCACACCAACGGTGACTTGCACATAAGTGCGATGTTTCAGTCTTCTTCATCAACGACTTCGAAGTCAGCATCAACAACATCATCACTTTCAACGTTGATGTTTCCATCACCTTCACTGTTTTCGGCTTCAGCCATTTCAGCGGCAGCAGCTTCGTACAACTTCGAGGAGATCGCATGCATTGACTCTTCAACTTCCTTGACCTTTGCTTGAATCGCAGCCTCATCCATCGCTTCATCATCGATTGGCTTCCCATCTTCGTCTTGGACGAGTGCCTCGAGTTCTGTCAATTTCTCTCGAACAGGTTCGAGGTCAGATGCATCGAGTTTGTCTTCGTTCTCATCAAGGGTTCTTCGAGTCTGGTAGACGATTTGGTCGGCCATGTTTCGAAGTTCGATCTTGGCCTTACGTCGCTTATCCTCTTCAGCGAAGGATTCTGCTTCTGCAATCTTGGCTTGAATTTCGTCTTCGGAGAGCGAGGTCTGGGATTCGATCTTAATCGACTGTTCCTTACCCGTTCCCATATCCTTTGCACTGACGTTGACGATACCGTTTGCATCGATGTCGAACGTGACTTCAACTTGTGGAACACCACGTGGTGCTGGCGGAATATCCGTCAAGTGGAATTGTCCAAGTGTGACGTTGTCCTTTGCAAACTCTCGCTCGCCTTGTAGGACGTGAATTTCGACAGCAGGTTGGTTGTCGCTGGCTGTGGAAAAGACTTCACTACGTCGTGCAGGAATGGTTGTGTTTCGCTCGATCATGGTCGTTGTAACGCCACCGAGCGTCTCGATTCCAAGTGTGAGTGGTGTAACATCGAGAAGAAGGATGTCGGAAACTTCGTCATCACCGGCAATGATTCCTGCTTGGAGTGCAGCTCCCATAGCAACTGCTTCATCAGGGTTGATGCCCTTATACGGTGCCTTTCCAGTCTCCTTTTCGATTGCGGACTGTACAGCTGGTACACGCGTTGAACCACCAACAAGAATGACCTTGTCGACATCACCTTTCTTGACACCAGCGTCCTTCATGGCTTGTCGAGTAGGCGCCATCGTATCTTCGATGTGCTTTGCAATGAGATCCTCAAATCGAGCACGAGACAATGTGATATCTAGATGCTCTGGATTTCCGTCCTTCATGGTGATGAACGGGAGGTTGATTTGCGAGGACTGGGTTCCTGAAAGTTCAATCTTGGCTTTCTCAGCAGCTTCTTTGAGCCGACTCATGGCCTGGTTGTCCTTGGACAAATCGATGCCAGTTTCACGCTTGAATTCGCTCACAAGCCATTCAATGATGCGTTCGTCAAAGTCGTCACCACCGAGTTTGTTGTTTCCTGCGGTCGCCTTGACTTCGATTTGTGGTTGTCCATCTACATCGTAGATTTCGAGGATGGAAACGTCAAATGTTCCGCCACCAAGATCGTAGACGAGGATGGTTTGGTCCTCACCTTTGTCCGCACCGTATGCAAGTGCAGCGGCAGTCGGCTCGTTGATGATTCGAAGAACATCCATGCCAGCAATTCGTCCAGCATCCTTGGTCGCCTTTCGCTGAGCATCGGTGAAGTAGGCAGGACAGGTAATGACCGCTTGCTTAACCTCATGGCCAAGATATGCTTCAGCATCTGCCTTCAACTTCTGAAGAATGAACGCAGAGATTTCCTGTGGTGTGTAGTCTGTTCCGTCAATATCGGTCTTCCAGTCTGTCCCCATGTGTCGCTTGACAGAGATCATGGTGCGGTCTGGGTTGGTGACGGCTTGGCGCTTTGCTGTGATACCGATCAATCGCTCGCCATCTTTGTTGAAAGCGACAACGGAAGGTGTTGTTCGCGCGCCCTCAGCGTTTGCAATGACAACGGGTTCACCGTTCTCAATGGTGGCTACACAGCTGTTGGTTGTTCCTAGGTCAATTCCGATTACTTTACTCATTTTTCCATCTCCGTTCATAGAATTGGGATTCCTCCATCATCGTCGTCATCGTCGTCATCGTCAGCTAGATCGATGGTAATGTCGCCGCGTAGGGGAATGGTATCGTCACCATCGTCCGATGGTGGAAGTGCTGCGAAGGCATCCTCAGGAGGAATCAATCGCAAGGTGATATCGAGGATGCCATTGTTGAGTGTAAAGTCAACAACGTCCTCGCAGGCATGTGGGAGCTCAATGCGTGCAACAGGTGCAAGTTGTGTAGTCCGATGGACTTCAACGAGTGTGCCTCCATCAATGAGATTCAACTCGACTTGGTCTTGTTCGAGTTCTTTCTTGGCAAAATCAACGGTGATGGTCATGTTCCATCCCTCGAGGTAGACATCGTCAGCGGGCAGAACCATATCGTCATCTTCTTCGCCATCTGGTGTCTCAATTTCAACAGGTGATGCATCAACGCGAACATCGACGCCCATGTTCTTGAACAACTCATTGAAATCCATGCCCGGTTGGAAGAAATTCTGGAGATTGCTCAAGTCGAAATTGAAGTTGACATCGCCCTTCGCAATGCGTTCTTCATCGATGCCCATCTTCTCAAATTGAGCACGAAATTGTTGGAGAAGCGCACGCAGTTGCTCTCTGGACATGTTCATGCCCATGTTGGAAAGGAGGCGTTCAAGTTGATCCAACATCTTCTCTTCCCAATCGTCTCCAGCCACCGATTTCACCACTACTTAACCTGAGGTTACATAGTAGCGAGTGCGGTGTGGTATATGAACCTGACTTTCCATAAATCGCGAATCAAAGCCCGGTCAAGCCTGAAGCAGTCGTCATCAACACTCCGCGCCCCATTCGTTCAGAAGGGGCACAGAGGTCGCATGTCATCACACAAGCGCCAGAACAAGAAACGAACCTTCTTGCGCTTGCTTTGTTTTATGCTCCCGTGGTTTGCTACCTGGGTGTCGTT
>CEUK01124945.1_pt1 | contig 36058 bp, 33 predicted proteins | sample 356451 | NCBI WGS metagenome assembly CEUK01 (sample SAMEA2622843, study PRJEB7988) | marine metagenome | isolation source: saline water (ENVO:00002010), including
ACCATCATCATCTGAATCTGCTTGCTCGCGTGCATCAAAGGGGAAAGCATCCGATCCTGAAACGCCATCATCATCCCAATCATAGGAACAGCCTTCTCCCCAGACGCCGAGTATTGCTCCTGAATTGGATGCGGAATAGTCGTAGACCAAAGACATTCCAACATCTTCGAGTGGAAGTCCTGCATCATCTTGTGAACGAATCATGATGACATCACCCGTACCGAATGTAGCGACTGCTTCACCATTCACCGCATTGATGACATCATAGAATGTGACCTTAGATTCACTATTTGTTGGATTGAAACCGTACACTGTATTGTTCGCAAGATTCCAAATCTCTTGGTTGTATTCACCTTGAGAATCTATCCAATTGATGCACATGTTCATGCCCTGAAGTGCTAATTCCTGTTCACTTCCTGCGACTGTAATCTTCCAGAATCCAGCCTGTACTTCAGCTTCCGACACATCATAATCAAGGACAAATCGTGGAGGTTCAGCAGGCAACGCTTGCAATGCTTGTACTTGAGCAACTCTCGGTATGTTCGAATCAATGCTTACGATCTGATTTGAGTGAGGTTCGGTTTCATACCGTTCTTCGACTGGCTTATTCATGTCACAAGGATCATCGACGCACAGTAACACTTCAAGCTCAATCTTGACATTTGTTGTCGCCGATGTCATGTAGACCTCGCCTTGAACTTCAATGACATTCGAGGATTCCATCGAGGGGATGTAGACGCTGTGGCGATCAAGGTCATGCCCATCCGTTTGGAAGTGAATGGCAATCATGTGACTTGCATTTAATTCATTCATCTTGCTTATTTCGACGGTGACTGGAACGATTGTACCAGTCATGATCCATTCAACATTGTTGAAATCGACATCAGGATCCATCCAATAGATAGGTTCACTCTCCTCAGCAAGTGCGTAAGGAGATGATGCAATACAAAGGAAGGTGAATACCACTAAAAAAGTAAGAACCTTGTGAAGACGTTGGTTCATGTTCTTTACTTACCGACGAAAATTATAGTTTTAGTGTTCAATCTTGGAATTAAATCGAGACCATTCAATATACAAAATTTGAATTGCGTTTGGATGGACGTAATCATGTGAAAGAGATCAAAACCAATTCTCCCATATCTGTCAAAAAATCGTTTAATGTTTCAAAAAACGAGTTATGGATGCTCATCAGCCAACCTGGCAATCTCAATGACTGTCATCCGTTTTGTGAGTCAAATGAAGTCATACATTGGGATGAAGATGGTCATGTTGATCGGCTGGTCTATCTCACTGGGCGAACCTACATTCGTCAGTTCTTGACATGGGATGAGGGTAAAGGATACTCGCTTCGTATTGGGGAAGAGAACGGTTTGCAATCGTTTGTTCAATGGGAGATTGAGGCCATTTCTGAGGACAAGTCTCAGTTGACGATTACCGTACATCCATATCTCCTGGCAGGATACCCAAAGGTCGTTTCGTTCCTTCCGTATCAATTCTGGATTAAGCCAAGAATGCGTCAATATCTTCATTCCGTTGTTTCTGGATTTGAGTACGTTGCTCGAACAGGCGAGCCTGTTCCGAGGAATCACTTTGGCCGCCACCCTTGGTTTTCATAACTTAGTTATCAAGTTCTGAGAGAATGAGATCGACCGTGGCTTTGGCCGAGTTAAGGACGCCCGGTAATCCTGCTCCGGGGTGGGTTCCAGCACCTACGAGATAGAGTCCATCGATACCAGAATCCTTGTTTGATGGTCGGAAGTAAGCACTTTGTGTCAGTTTTGGAGCGACTGAGAAAGCAGATCCTTTGAATGCAGCAAGTTCACTTTCGAACGTTTTTGGCGTGATATGTCGCCGTGTAACAATATGCTTACTTAATTCTGGCATCTCGACTTCGAGCGCTTTAATGATACGATCACCATACTCGTCTGCAATGGAATCCCAGTCAACATCGGCTCTTCCAAGATGAGGAACTGGAGCAAGAACGTAGGCAGCACTGCATCCTTCTGGAGCAAGACTCTTGTCGGTCACGGTTGGAACGTGGAGGTACAAACTGAAGTCGTCAGGAAGGTTGTTTCCTTTGAAGATGTCATCAAGCAACCCTTTGTATCGAGGGCCGAACAAAATCGTATGGTGTGCAACATCCTTGTATTCGATGTCGGTTCCAAAGTAAAGAACAAACAAAGACATCGACCAATCCATCTTTTCGAGTTTCTTGGCTCGCTTTTGCGCGACTTTGGAATTCGAGTAGAGTTTCTTGTAGGTATGATGAACATCGGCATTGGAGATGACCATGTCGTAATCCTGGGTGACGTCGTTTCCATCTGTGATTCGATGGATGGTGCCTTTTCCGTTCTTGATGACATCGACCGATTTGACGGGTGTTGAAAGACGGATTTCTCCTCCGAGTTCTTCGAAGAGTTTGACCAATGTCCGCACCAACGCATGGGTTCCACCCTCAGGAAAGAATACACCCCATTCACGCTCAAGATAGTGAATCAGCGTGTAGATGGATGAGGTTTGGAATGGATTACCACCAACGAGCAAGGAATGGAAACTCAGGGCTTGTCGAAGATGATCGTCTTTGACATACTTGGAGATGGTCTTGTAGACAGAACGATCGGCTCGTAGTTTGATGAGCGAAGGCGATACTGCCATCATATCCGAGAATTTGAGGAACGGCCGGTCTGCGAGTTCAGTGTATCCTTTGTGGAAAACCTTCTTGGCGTATTCGAAGAACTTCTGATAACCTTCAGCATCGGATTGACTGCGTTCTGCTATCTGTTTGACCATGGTTGCTTCATCTCGAACGTAATCAAACCGATCTCCATCGCTCCAAATCAATCGATACATGGGTTGTACTTCCATGAGTTTGATGTAATCCTCTAGGTTTCGACCTGTTAGATCAAACAAGTCCGTGAGTACATGTGGTGCGGTAATGACGGTTGGACCTGCATCGAAGGTGAAGCCATCATCGTGGTAAACGTAGGCTCTACCTCCCGGCAAGTCTCGAGCTTCGTAAAGCACTGTTTGGATACCGGCACTCTGCAGTCGAATAGCAGCACCGAGCCCACCAAATCCGCTACCAATAACGGCTGCTTTTTTGTTGGATTTTGCAGAATCAGCCATACCGTTCCGTTCATGTCATTGCTTGATAATGTTCGCTTTTTTCTACGGGAAATATCGCTCTCAAAAACAACCGCTTATAACCAATTCAAAACTATTTCATCGTGGTGGAGGCCATGGTTCAATCAATGGATATTGACAACCCTGAACTTATCCTCGCTACCAGTGGTGAAAGTTTTCATTGGGCACGTCGATTCCTTGGAGCCAAAATGGGCCATGATGCTGCTCGATTGTATTCCTTCTGTCGTGTGCTTGATGACATGGCGGATGGTGACATTCAAGACGGACCAGAACACCTTGTTGAGATTCAAGCAAAATTAATCCAAGGTCAATGGGGAAAGCATCCACTGCTCGATCAGTTTTCAGACATGGTTGACGAATACGGCCTTTCAACCAATGTTGTCTCTTCGCTTGTGGAAGGACTTCTTGACGACCAAGCCGATGAAGTACTCATCAAGGATGAAGCAAATTTGATTCAATATGCGTACAAAGTTGCAGGAACGGTTGGATTGCTCATGTGTGATGTGCTCAATACCGATGAACCCAAGGCAAAGCCACATGCTATCGATCTTGGTATCGGAATGCAACTGACCAACATCGCTCGAGATGTCCTCGAAGATGCAAAGATGGGGCGACGATATCTCCCCGGCACTTGGGTTGACAACATGACGCCCCAGCAAATCCTTGAGGCTTCAAAGAATCCTTTTTCGCATGAGGCTCTCCTTATCACAGAAGCGGTTCATCGACTACTTTCACTTGCAGAGAAGTACTACGCAAGTGGACGTCGCGGATTAGCCTATCTTCCTGTGCGAGCACACTTCTCAATCGGTGTTGCTGCTAAGGTCTATAGACAAATTGGCATTCAACTCCTAAAATCAAAGGACGCCTGGTACGGTCAACGACAGGTGACGTCGAAAGCCAGCAAGGTCTTCTGTACTCTACGAGCCACTATGAGTTTATTCCGACGCTTCCCACATCCACGCAAACCGCACAACACCACGCTCCACACATCTCTGGCATGCTACAAGAATCAAGGAGGTGTATGGAGATGAACACCCACATTCTCGGCGATGGTATCGCTGCGATGATGCTCGCTTCTCGAGCCGGAGAATTGCCTGAGCATGAAATGACCATCGTCCATCCTGAAGGAGCACCGATGTCGAGAGATCACATGCTTGGTTTTTGGAAAATGGATGGTCTTGAAACAGCTGTTGAATGTTCGAGAGCGTCATGGTCAAGATGGTCAATCATCACGAACGTTGGCAAGAACGTTATGCATTCTGACAAGCACGCCTACCACGTCATGCACAAAGCGAATTATTTGCAAACCTGCCGAGATAAAGCGGAACAGAATGGTGTGAAATTCATTGAGCAGAGAAGCATGAATGCCGAACAATCATCTCTCACATTCGACTCGCGCCCTCCTCATGCCAGCAGGAACGCAATGTTGCAACACTTCCTTGGACAAGAAATTGAAGTCGACAAGCCTGTTTTTGATCCTTCAACAGCCGTTCTCATGGATTTCCGTGTTGATCAAAGCAAAGGCATGCATTTCATCTATCTCCTACCATATTCGCCAACCGAAGCATTGGTGGAATCAACGCTTTTTACCACCAATGTCTTGCAGCGAGAGTACTACGAGAATACCATCAAGAATTACCTCGCAGATCACTACGGCGCTTCAATCAAGAACATCATCCATGATGAACAAGGCGTCATTCCGATGGGATCGCTGTCACCGCATGACGAGAGCATACCGGGAATTGGTGCAAATGCGGGTGCTATTCGACCTGCGAGTGGATACACCTTCGTGTTCATTCATCAACAAATTCAGCGAGCCATACAAGCATCAAACCAGGGCAAGCCTCTTCGATTCAAGCGACCGCACAAGGCAATCGATGTATGGATGGACGCAGTACTTCTCACCGTTTTGAGAAACTGGCCACAACAAGGGCCGAAGTTATTTGGAAGAATGGCTTCATCACTCTCAGGAGATGAATTTGTTCGATTCATGAGTGGACAAGCCAACTGGCGTCTACGTCTCAAGGTAATCATGGCCATGCCCAAACTTCCTTTCATTAAGGGCGTATCAAAGCATTTCTTTCAACGACCCAAAAAGGTGGTTTCATGAGCCTCTTGGCTGAGTTGATGAGTGTCGATCTATTCAATCTCATTGGACTGCTCAGTATTGTCTTCATTGGACTACCGCACGGAGCAATGGACGGAGCATTGGCCATCCACCTCGGATGGATGAATCGCCCAATCAAGGCGGCATTATTTTTGTTGGCTTACGTTGGGCTGGCTACCGTTGTCGTGGGCTTGTGGTTGATTGTCCCAACTGTGGGATTCCTGATGTTCTTGGCCATCAGTATGTTTCATTTCGGCAGGGGCGACATTGTTCCTCGAGCGAAAGAACATCAATTGGTTGAAGTCCTGATGCGTGGCGGTCTTGTGTTGGCAGGGATTAGCCTGTTCCATCGTTCAGAAGTTGATTCAATCTTTGAAGTGCTTATTGGCTCCGACACTGAAATCGTGTGGTTGTTCCTTCAAGCAGTTGGTGTGTTGACAATCGTACTGATTCCCTACGTCATTATCTCGAAATCGAAGCAAGAACGAACTGCATCCAGTGTCGAAGTGATTGGTTTGCTCGCTCTCTTCGCAATCGCTCCTCCGCTTCTAGGGTTTGCGATTTATTTTTGTGGAGTCCATTCTGTACGTCACTTCAAGCACATGGGTACGATGCTCAAATCAACGTTGCAACAATTCCAAGTCACGCGTACAACCGTTATCTTCTCCTTGATGACGTGGGCGGTTGGGTTGTTGGCGTTGGCCAATCAATCTGCATCCATAGGACTCGAGCCAGCACTTCTGCAAGTCATCTTCATCGGACTTGCAGCCCTGACAGTACCGCATATGATCCTTGTTGATGGTCTTGCAAAACATGAATCCCGTGTTGCATAAAGTCAAGGCTTGAATCAAGATACTATAAGATAGGCAATTAAACCAACGTCATGAGAAGATTCCTCATTCCACTTCTCATTCTCGTTTTCTTGTTACCCACGGCTCAGGCAGAAACCTATCGAATCACTGGAAAAGCAACCTATGCAGATGGTACGCCTGTCACGCTTGATTACGTCTATGTGCAATGCATTCCTGGTGACTTTGCTTGCTATCAATACAGAGGTGCACAGTCCATCACGGATGCGTATGGATCGTATTCAATCGTTCTCGATGTGACGGACGATGAGGACGATCTAGACATTCTCTTGAATCTGCGAGGCGAGAACTTCACACATACCATCGATCTCGATGCATATCGTAATTCAACCAACAATCAAATGACGCAGAACATTCAACTTGAACAAAATCCACCGCCCTCTGGCGTATTCCTTGGTTTTGGTTGCTTCATTGTGCTGTTTACCTTGGTGTTTGTTTCGGTCTTACTACGAACTGGTCGACGGTTATCAACCAAGCAAGGTCGAATGGATTTTATGGGTATGAAGCAAGTACGAATGTTGGAATGTCCAACATGTAAGGAAATGATTGCTCAGCACGAAATGGTCATGCATTTGATTGTTGAACACGATATGGAAGCGTTCGATGCAGGAGAATTAGCTGGCAAAGTCATGCGACGAACATGGTCTGAAGAAGAGTGAAATCACGATATTTTCATTTACACGTTCACAATTATGAAAACCTTTGAGGTAAACCAAGTCATATGGAGACAGACCAGGATGTGGTCGCTGCGTGGGAAGCGTTGCGCGAACATTGGCTGATTCCAACAACTGGAAACAAACCTTCTCGCTACTTGTTTTACAACTTCCTTCGCTTGACGCTTGGACCGACGTTTCGATTCCTTTTGCGGTTGAGAATACGTGGTGAGCATCATATTCCTCGCAAAGGTGGTGTCATCCTTGCAGCAAATCACTTGTCACATGTTGATCCGATTATGGTCATTCTCGCATCGAGAAGGACAACCCACTATCTTGCAAAGGATGGGCACTTCGAGAAACTTGGAACTCGATTTGTCATGAAATCCACAGGACAAATTGAGACACAGCGAGAGAGTGGAGGTCTCGATGCATTATCGAGTGCGGCTGATGTTCTTGATCAAGGTCGTGCTTTGGGAATCTTCCCTGAAGGTACTCGCTCAAAGCGAACAGAAGCACCGTTCCTCCTACCTGGAAAAACAGGTGTTGCTCGATTGGCAGCATCTTATCCAAACAGTGTTGTCGTTCCAATAGCATTGCTTGGAACGAGGGCGATGATGCAGCCACAAAAACACAAACTTCCACGATTGTACAAACGCATTACGATTCAAGCGGGTGAAGGTGTAACATGGTATCAATGGTTAACGGATGTCAATGGCGGGAATCAATCTGCTGCATCATTGAAAGAACTTGCAGAGAAAGAAGAACATGAGATTCGAAGTGAACTCGCATCCATGTATCGTCGCTTTACCGACCAATTGATGGGAAGTATCCTCGCGCTTGGCGCTCCTTGATGCTCGGTAAGCCTCAAGGGCTTCCATCGATGACAACCTTTTGGTGAGCCTGTGCAAGCGTATCTCAACCTCATGAAACACATTCTCGACAATGGCGTCGAAAAGGGTGACAGAACGGGCACTGGGACACTTTCAGTCTTTGGTTATCAGATGCGTTTTGATCTCTCCGAGGGCTTTCCTATGGTGACGACAAAGAAACTGCATTTGCGCTCGATTGTTCACGAACTGCTGTGGTTCCTCAAGGGCGATACGAACGTGAAATACCTGCAAGAGAATGGTGTCCGTATCTGGAACGAATGGGCTGATGAAAACGGAGATCTTGGACCAGTCTATGGAAAGCAGTGGCGCAAATGGGAAGCCAAAGATGGGCGCATTATCGATCAGGTCGAACAAGCTATTGAACAAATCAAGAACAATCCGAACAGCAGACGCATCATCGTTTCAGCTTGGAACGTTGGTGAACTCGATGAAATGGCTTTGATGCCTTGTCATGCCTTTTTCCAATTCCATGTTGCTGATGGTAAATTGAATTGTCAACTCTATCAGCGAAGTGCTGACGTGTTCCTCGGCGTTCCGTTCAACATTGCATCCTATGCGCTCTTGACACATATGATGGCGCAAGTGTGTGGACTTGAAGCAGGAACATTCGTTCATACGCTTGGTGATGCGCATCTTTACATGAATCACCTTGACCAAGCAAGAGAACAAATCAGCCGAGAACCGCTTCCACTTCCAACATTGAAACTTGACCCTTCCATTACCAACATCGATGAATTCACATTCGAGAGCCTCGAAGTTGTTGGCTACGAACATCACCCTCACATCTCTGCACCCATCTCGGTTTGATCAGCATGCAACTGAAAATGATCCTCGCCATGGATTTGGATGGATGCATTGGCAAGGAGAATGGATTACCATGGCGACTACGGTCCGATATGCTTCGTTTTAAGCGATTAACGATGGGTCAAGGCAGCAGTGCAGTCCTGATGGGGCGAACTACATGGGAAACCATTCCTGAAATGTATCGGCCACTTGTTGATCGCATCAACATCGTCGTCACTCGCAACCATGAGTATGCGCTCGATAATGCTAAAGTCGTTCATTCTATAGAGGATGGAATCCAATTCGCAACCGGCAAGAATTGTGATGAATGTTGGATTATCGGTGGTGCAAATGTCTACGAACAATGTCGAGATATGGTTGAAGAGATTCATCTCACATCGGTTGAAACATCCAATTCTGGTGATGTCAAAGTTGGTTTGTTTGGATCTGAATGGAATCGTGAAGTGATTGAATCGACACCACAAAACAGCGACAATGAGCATCCGACAACGTACATGATTCTTCGAAAATCATGAATCTGTGTACTCAGTGACACGAATCCCAAGTCGACCCTTACGAGCAGGACGTTGCATGATTTTGTCGACTTTTGCTTCGAAGGATGCTTTGAGATCGATGTTCATGGCCAATGAATGACCCATCAACAGAATCAGAACATCAGCCATTTCTTCAGCGACTTCTTCAATCGGTTTGTTCTTGGTAATTGCAGCAGCAAGTTCACCCAACTCCTCAACGGTCAAGGCGATTCTGTAGCCCATATCATGACCATTGTTTCCAGCAAAATCGTGTTTCTGATGAAATGCTGCAACGCGTTTCATCATCCCAGTCCAGACGTCTTCGTCATCTGAGGCAAGCCAGGATTCAACCGAGAATGGTTCCATGGGTGCTGGTTTTGTTGAACGCTCTAAATCATTGTGTCAACAATGAAATGATGCATGACCAGACAGGACCGAGTCGACGGTTGGCTTCTGCTGAAACCGCCTCATGGTTCAAATCTGCACTTGCATCACCGGGTTCTTTGCCAGCAGCCCAGTTTGAACCGATGAGGAGGGCTGCATATGGCAACTTCACTTCACGGCAGAGTTTTGCTTCTCGAGGCATGGTCATACCGACGACATGTCCGCCAAGTTTCTCGATTGCAAGAACTTCTGCAGCTGTTTCGAATTGTGGACCTTGTGCCAACCAGTAGGTGAAAAAGAGTGGTTCATCTGTCAAGTTCTGATCCTTTCTCAGAACGGTCTCCAATGAGGCATTCATGTTCGGGTCGAAGGGAATTGTCACCGATGTGAATTCGGCTTCATCATCATGGAAGGTTGTGGTTTGTCCTGTAAAATCGATGTATTGATTCGCAAGTCCAACGCGACCAGGAGGAAACGATTCAACGATGCAGCCAACGGAACATACCGAAAGTACTGCATCCATATTCGCATGCTTCAAGGCCCAAACGTTGGCATGGTGATTGATGGTATGTGGCGGCTTGTTGGCCTTTCCAGCATTATGATGTCGTTGGAGAAAGACGAGGGTCTTCTCTTCCGAACCGTGTCGAAGATGAAACGACTTCAACGGAACGTTGCCATAGGGTGTCTCAACGTCAAACGAATCCGTACTGAGAACATCGATACCTGCATCTGCGAACGGCTGGCCTGTGGCCATATTGAGAAGACCCGTACCGCCGATGATTGCAAGACGCTGCATGAACATCCCTCTTCGTCAAGGGTTGTCAAATGTTCGATGATTACTCTTGCAAGCGCTCAATAAGTTCAGCCTTCTTTCCGGAGACAGGCTTGCCTGCTGCCTTGAGGAGATCTTTGAGTTCTGCAACGGTCATTGAACTGTAGTCAACATCGTCAGAAGATGCTTCTTCAACAGGGGCTTCTTCTTCAGCAGCCTCTTCTTCAACAGGGGCTTCTTCTGCTTCTGCAACATCTTCAACAACGTCGTCTTCAGCCTCTTCGACTTCCTCAGCATCGTCGTCGCCTTCTTCTTCAGCCATTGCTTCAGCAAGAGCTGCAGCCTTCTTGGCCTTGATTTCGGCTTCCTTTCGTGCTTCTTCAGCATGAATCTCATCGAGTGTTGGCCCTTGATCCATTTGCACACCCTCTTGCAAGAGTTGGCTCTTCCGGATGACGACCGATCGGCACGGATAGATGCTCTTGATTTGGTTTTGAATCTCACCTTCGAGCGAACCATCGAGCATAGCGACTTGAAGACCATCATAGGTGGTCTTTGCAACGAAGCCACGTAGAACATCTCGTGTCTTTGCACGGATGGATTGCTTAACAGAGGTTTGAACACGCTTCTGTGTGACGATCAATGGCTTGATTCGGACAAGGTAACCGTCTTCGGTGACAACATCGATGACGTCGTCGATCTTACCACGGTATCGGCGAATTTGTCGGCGAATGTGGTTGGTTTGGTGGTGATGTCCAATGAATGTGGTCAATGCGTCTTGTCCAACGGTTTCCGAGACTCGGAAACGGAGCATGACGTGCATCTTGGTGAAGTCACCGTTGAATTCTTGCTGGGTCATTTCGTAGATACGTCCAATGATGTGTTCGTCTGACTCACCGATGGTCTCACCAATGTTTTGGTAATTCCATGGGTGTCGAGGCGCTCGAATCGTGTACCAACGCTTGGTCTTCCACTTGTCTCTCTGCTTACGGGCTGCTGCTCGCGCTTTTGCGCTAATCTTCTTTGCCATGGCACTCATCTCGGAGGGTATCTTGAGGGGGCTACCCCTCTAGCGTTCCACCGACATACATCACCTATTTGAAGCAACTTGATGGAAAAGAAGAGCGGTAAACCTCATGACCCCCACGTGATAACGCCTCCATATGGGCATTCTTCACGTTCATGCAGCCGCTACTGCGCATGAATTGCAGGACATCCATTTGGTCACAGAAGCCCTTGAGTGGTTCAGTGAAAGCGAATGGGATGTCGATATGACGACATCGTATCACGGACCAAAAGTCGCCATGCTTTCAACACAAATCAAGAAGAAAAAGCAACTTGATGCTTTTCTCGAAAAGCTCGAGCCACATCATCCGACGATCCTTGCCGAACTCGATGCACGGATGGATGAAAACAATGTGATTCATCTTCGTTTTAGCCTTGAATCGATTATTGGCCAAAAGGTCGAGTTGATGCAAACAGACGAGAAGGGACCGCTCATCAAAGTCCGCATCAAATTGGCAGTCTATCCTGGACAAGATGCGCAATCCATCGCATCGGACATTTTCGGTTGACCTAAACCCACATGGCCAAATGAATAGCATTCAAGTAGTTGATGACAATCAGAAAATCATGACTCACGTTGTCACCTCAGCATGCATGAACCACAAGTACCAAGATTGCGTCGCAGTATGTCCTGTTGAAGCCTTCCGAGAATTGGATACCTACCTCGTCATCGATCCTGATGAATGCATCGATTGTGGCGCATGTGTCCCTGAGTGTCCAGTGGAGGCCATCTTTGCTGATACCGATGTCCCTGATGAAGAGGAAGAATGGATCGAAAGGAACGAGAATGAAGCTCCTGATGCTCCAATCGCTGAAGGCGATTCACCTGTTCTTGGCTCCTAAATCGAACATGGTCGTTAACCAACCTTCTTGAAGGGGTAAACCTCCGCAAGGATTGATACTCATGACACGTACGGATTTTACGCAACTTCGACACGGTAGTGATTTGCTGAAGCGAGGCTTCGCCCGTATGCAACAAGGTGGCGTCATCATGGACGTCGTCGATGCTGAACAAGCGGCCATTGCAGAAGATGCTGGAGCTGTCGCCGTCATGGCACTCGAGCGTGTACCTGCCGACATTCGCAAAGCCGGTGGCGTTGCTCGTACGAGCCATCCAGAGATGATTCAAGGCATTCTTGACTGCACGTCGATTCCAGTCATGGCCAAGGCCCGTATAGGTCACGAAGGTGAAGCACGAATTCTCGAATCCATGGGTGTTGATATGGTTGATGAATCCGAGGTTCTCACACCTGCTGATCCGTTCTTCCACATCAACAAGAAAGCATACGAGATTCCATTCGTTTGTGGTGCAACCGAACTTGGTGAAGCCGTCCGTCGAATTCACGAAGGTGCGGCCATGATTCGAACGAAGGGCGAGGCAGGTACTGGCAATCTTGTCGCAGCCGTTACACACTCTCGACTCATTACACAAGAAATCAAGCAAGTCCAGTCCATGGACGACAACCTCCTTGATGAAACAGCGGACCTTATCATGGAGCGCTACCGAGTTCTTGCCAATACATCGAAACTTCCGGGAACCTACTTCGGAACACCGTTCGGAACCATCGATGGAGACATGCATGCATCCATTCGCTCCGTGTTGGACGAGGTCAAGACGCTCGGACGACTTCCAGTTGTCACATTCTCCGCTGGAGGAATCGCTACTCCTGCTGACGCATCCCACATGATGCGTATGGGCATGGATGGTATCTTTGTAGGCTCAGGAATTTTCAAGTCCGATGATCCACCGAACATGGCGGATGCAATTGTGATGGCTACAGCACATTATGATGATGCGAGCAAAGTTGCTGAAGCACAAGCCATGATCGAAGGCGACCCGATGAAGGGTGACGAGCTCGAAACCCTTGAAGTTCGTTTGGACCAACGTGGTTGGTAATCACTCCAACGGCGTATCAACACTCACATCGCCAAGTGTCCACTTGAGCGTCTTGATGACGCCTTCAAGCGCTTTGAAATTACGTGCAGCATCCTTCATACCATCTCGGTCGCCACGCTCTCGACAATCCTCAAAGAAGTCTTTCCACTTCCTCATCTTTTTCTCAGCACGACCAAGCATGGTTTCTATTTCTTCCCATGTCCTATCGTAGGTTCGCTCTGCTGCCATGATGTGTTTCAATGCCCGAGGGTATTAGAACTCAGTGCCTGCATCCTATATGTTTCAGGCATTTTCGAGGCGTTCTTGATCACCAAGAATTGCACCCTTTGCAGATACATTTCCTGAAACGATAGCACCTGGTGAAAGAATACAGTGTTCAAGATGAGCCCCTTCTTCGACACGAGCACCCCTCATCAATACGCATTGCTTGAGCAATACATTTGCGCCAACTACTGCATCTTGAGCGACAACAGATTGTTCAATCGTCGCACTTGAATCAACATTTGAACTTGGATGGATAAAGGATCCATGCTCAATCCGTGCGCCTTCTGGAAGCGGGAATGGAAGTTCATCTCTTCGTTCAATTAGGACATTTTGTGCACGAATCAATTCCTGTGGAGATCCAACATCAAACCATACACCATCGATGGCTTGCGCATACATTGGCCAACCCATTTCAAGCAATCGTGGAAACAGATTCTTAGAGAAATCATACTTTTCTCCTTCAGGGACAAGAGCCATTACTTCTGGTTCAAGGATGTACAAACCAGCATTGATGACGTTGCTAAACGCTTCTTCAGGTGTTGGTTTTTCCTTGAACTTTCGAATGTATCCTTCTCGTAATTCACCATCGACGTTCCCATCGTTCGAGGAGGACAGTCCAACGATTCCAAAGGGACTTGGATCTTCAACTTCCCATAATGCCATCGTTGCTTTCGCACCACTACGTTTGTGTGCTTCTAAGAGCGCTGCAACATCGAATGATGCGACAGAATCGCCAGAGCCAATAATGACGGTCTCCTTTATTTCATCAAGAAGGAGACGTACACTTCCTGCAGTCCCCATCGGCGTTGCTTCTTGGTTAATTCGAGCGGTTCGACCGTCTTGATTCCAATCTTCAACATGTTGAGCGAGCATTTCTCCACGATAACCCGTGGTCACGATAAGATTGGAAACACCACCTTGTATCATCGAATCTTTGACAAAATCAATGACAGGTCGTCCAAGAACCTCAACCATTGGCTTTGGTCGAACATCGGTGATTGGTCGAAGTCGTGAACCCTGGCCTCCGGCCATGATGATGCCAAGCATACCGATCAGCGTCGTCGACGACCAGCCGACATATCGATTCGGCCCATCTTTTTCTTTTTGCCACCACGCTTTGGAGCGTTGGTTGCTTTGGTTTCTTCTTGACCCATTCCACCAAATGTAAGTGTTCCTTCACTTAGGAGACTGGAAATTAATTCTTCAGCAACTTCTTCCGATTCAGCACCCGTCTTGAGACTCTTGGTAACAGCATTGTTATGTTCGGTCATCCAAGACTTTCGCTCTTCACGAGCCATGTTGAGTTCATCACGAACCTTGTTGACATCGGTCATCATCTCATCGATCTTTGCGTGTGTTTCATCCGCTTTGGCTCGAAGTGCAACGTATTCGTTGTGATGGCGGTCGCCTTCTGCTTTGAGGAAATCACGGTGTGCGAATGCTTCGTCAACTTCTTTTGATTTCTCATCTGCTCGACCAACTGCTTCGAGCATGGCTTGGTGTGCAGCATCCGCTTCTGCTTTGAGCGTCTTGATGGCTGAATCAAGGTCATCAAGATCGACTGCAACCAATTCAAATGCTTCAACTTCAGGAGCAAGTTCCTGAATACGTCGATGCATGATTTTGATCTTCTCCATGGTCTCCTTTTCCTTCTTTGGACCCATGGCCGATGTGTTGTAAAGATTCTCGAGTTGTGCTACATCTCGCTTGAGTTGTGCGTGTTCTGCTGTTGCACTCTTCTTCTCACTCTTCTCACCACGTCGGCCTTTGGCTTGACCAATGACCGATTTAATTTGATCTTGAATCGCATTGCGCTTTTCCTTGAAGATACGAATTTCGGAACGAATCGCTTTGACCTCAGCGAGGACGACGTCAACCTTTTCCTTGTGTTCCTTGTATTGAGCTTGAACAGCATTGCGTTGTTCAGCAGCTGAACGAGCATCAGAACTGAAGTTGTTACGGACTTCTCGCAACTTTCGTACTTTTGCTTCCATTGCATGAAGGCGGTCACGCAAGTCTGCATCAGGGCGCTCTTCTGCCTGGTCCTTTGAACCCAACATACCATTGCGTAGCGGTTTTGCATTTCAAACCTATGGCTTGAGAGAATCGCTTCAAACGTTGAAAATTTCCAATAATTCCAAGACGCTGGCAAGGCCGATAACGATCGTTCCAATCACTTGAGTTGACAACGTAATGATTCGTCGAAGACGTCGCTGGAATTCGTTACGAACATTGACATTGATTTGACGACCGATGAGAAGATCACCACTGACCTCTTCGAGTCGAACCGAAACCGTCGCCTCTCCGAATCGTTCAGGAAGGAGAGTTTGCCATGCCATGGTTCCATCTCGTAACAAACCGGTCATCTTTCCTAAAACATCCTCATTGCCTTCTACGGCAATAGGGAGGGCGTCACTGGACCACCAAACTTCCTTACCAGGTGCAAGTTGGTAGCGCATAGCGATTTGATTCGGTCGGAAATCTGGTGATTGAACACGGAAGACAACCGTTCTGCTCTTCTTGGAGAGATTGTGCATGAACACGAAGAGATTGGCTCGCTTTGTGACAACGTTCTCCAAATCAACTTCGAAGACCAAATCCTTCAATGCAGGATCTCGCCCGAACTCCATATCTTGTTCAATACGATCGATGAGACGGAAAAAGGCTGGACACTGTTGTTGTGCATGTTCGATCAATTCGAGCCACAATTCAAGGGTGAAGGATTCATCATTGAGCAAGACGTCAGCACCTTCCTCTTTGAGAACTTCTTCAAGTTCGAGGCGAACCGTCTTCGAATCGAGACCATTGTAATGTCGATAAAGGGTCATAAGGACCTTTTCTCGCGCAAAATCATGCTTAACACCACGCTTAACATGACCCTGAACTCTTCGCATCAGTTCATCGTATTGTGAGCGTAGAAGCGGATCGAGATGGGTTCGAATCATATCATCGAACACACCATCCAGCGTCGAAGGATGGACAGGTGCTTCAAAGGCATCCAGCAAGCCAGACTTGTCGACCATATTGAAGCGATTTTGTCGTGTATTCATGTGGAATCCAACGGCAAGGAGAAGCATACCCCATGAAGCAAGGAACATGTTTTCACCGAGTGATGTTCCGAGGCCAAATAGAAGGACGCCTCCAAGGCCAATCAAGGCAAGTAGGACGGTGGTGAAGGAGAGCGAGTGCATACGCAGCTGCTTCTGGATTCGATGCGCCATACCATCGTATCCATGCAATGCCTCGATGCTTTGATGGCGGTTTTCCGATGCTTTAACTGCGAGAACAAATGCTGAGTATGAAAGAGCGATTCGATAACGATGAATCCCTAATGCTAGCAACCAACCAATACCAATCACAGTGCCAAGGAGGAGTAAAGTTGAACTGAAGGATTGGCCAACTGAAGGCTTGATGCTGGACTCCCACCAATTTGGATCGGTTCCATCGTATGCCCAGGCACCAAGAAGCGTAAACAACGAAAAAGCGGGAAGGAGAAGCGTTAATCGCAATCCAAGCGAAATCAATTGATTGTCAATGGAGAGCAGTACCCGCTCTCGCTCAAACAAGGTGGAAGACAACGCTTCACCCGATGTGTCAACAACCGTTTCGCTCACACAAAGTCCTCGATGTTGCAACTCAAAAGCGTTCGGGGTTCATTCATAGAAATGCCTTCATTTTAGTCGTTGATTCGTTGCACGATGATGTTCTCGGCAATCGCATCATCCAGCATCATCTCAGCACCATCGACCTTGTAGAGACCTGAACCGCATGAAGTAATGCTTCGTCCAAGGGCAAGAGATTCCTGCAAAAGTGCTTGCAACCCTTCTGAAATCAACATCCCTTGAACTGTACCCGATTGATCGACTTCAAGTTTGGAAAGTTGTACATGCGTTTCAGCAAAAGCACGAATTCTCGTATTGAGATGAGCACCGGTTTCGGGAATAATACGGCCGCTTGGATCGAGTTCAGGATGTCCGAGGAGGACCGTTAATGCAACCTCCAAATCATCATCGATGGCATGCTCGAGACGACAAGCAGTTTCGTGCATATCGCCATCGAACGGAATTCGATCGAGCAAGACTTCAGCAAGTCGATGACGACGTTTCATCATTTGACCGTGTTCAAGCCCTTTCTGGGTTAATTTCGCACCTTTGTATCGCTCATAATCGATGTATCCTTTACTCGATAATCGTTGAATCATTTCGGTTGCAGAAGCTGGGGAAACCTTGAGTCGTTCGGCTAAATCACCGGTTCGAACCCTTGAATGCTCATTCCTTTCATAGAACTCATACATGGTCTCGAGGTATTCATCTTCAAACTCTTGAAAATGGCCGGCCATGCTTGTCGCTGGGCGTTCTGAAATAGAAGCCTTTCTCTTTATGCTAGCCTGCTGAAAAGACATTCGAACATGAAGGACAACGCACTGAACCCTTGTATGTTGAAGGGACACGGAGTTTCGAAGAACACTTTGGACAGGCGATCTCAACCTTCGATTCAACTTCCTCTTCGACAGGTTCAGGCTCGTCAATGGATTCCAATTCATCATCGAAATCAATCGATTCTTCAGCCTCAACATGGAATTTCTCAGAACAATCCGGACAGCGAACGGTTCCGGAATAATCGCCGGGGATTCGTAATGTGCGTTCACAAGCAGGACAGGTTTTCTCAACCGGTTCAGCCTTCTTTTTCTCTTGTTGAGGTTTCTTCTCTTTCGACTTGGCTGGTTCAGAGGCTTTGTTCTCTTCAGAAGAAACGCCTCGTCGCATGTGAAGGACAAAAATAACGCATGATGCTGTGGCAAGGCCACCTCCGATGGCGAGGAATGGGATTTCGAAGGACGCCTCTTCAACCGGCTTGGGTGTGACCAGGAAACTCTGTTCATCTTCGATCACCTCTCCATTGTATCGCCATTCAGCAGTGAGGAGCATTTCATTCCCATTGGGAACAATAAATGTGAAGTCGACGTTTCGCAAGGAGCCTGCTTGCAAAACATCGGTCGTTGCCTGAGCAAGCAAGAGTCCATCGCTATCTCGAAGATACAACTCGCCCGATGGGCCATCAACCAAACCTGCGTTTTGCAATGTGATTGTGATTGTGACATCGTCGCCCTCAACCGGTTCGCGTGGGAGCGAAATGGCATCGATTTCGAGTGCATACGCAATCGTATCGATCGTATATGTGGAAGTCGCAATGTAGCTGTTTGATGATGAAAGCCAACCGACAGGTTCCATTCGAACCAACACGGTCGTACTCGGAACCTCACCAAGCGTTGTTTGGCCAGTTAACGTCCCAGAACCGAGGGTGACGATTTGTTCATGGACATAAACATCGGTGTCCGAGGAACGATATCCAAAGCGGAGTTTGACATCTCGATCAACACCGTCCGTTATCGATGCATTCCAATGAAGCGTAACCCCTGTCGCCTCGATGGTTGCATGAACCTCTGCAAACATATCCTGAGGCGGTAGAACAGAAAGTGTCGAAGTGCCAGCAAGGTCGGAAGAGACAATTCCGTCCAATGAAACAATGCTCCATTCGAGCGTCTGCATACCTTCATCCAAGTCTTCCAGCGTAAGACGTAGTTCGCCAGCAGCACCCGCATCGAGGACCAACGATTCGCTTGTGGTTTGGACACCATCATGGATGACCTTGAGTTGAACAGTGCCTGACGCATCACCTTGGTTTCGTACGATGAACGACATTGTCAAATCATCACCCTTATGCCATGGCCCTCCAAGAAGAGAAAATCCACTCGAACCAGCCTCGAAAAATTCGGCAGAGGTAAGATCTTCCAACGAATAATTCACCATTGTTTCAGTCGATTGATTCCGATCTCCATCGAGTGAACATTCGAACACACCTGGACGCGCATAAACCTCAACAACATCGCTTACGGTTTGTCCAACATCAAGCGGCAAGGACGCATTGTAGACTTCTTCATCGAGGAAATCACAGACCAATTGCCCTGCAAATGCACGTTCACCATTGGCATTTGACGACGTGAGATTGAATTGAATCAAATCACCGGATGCATAGGTTTCAGTCAACAGTTCGATATCGAGATCAACACTTGGAAGTGGTGGCGGCCCAATGAGGATCGAATCCATCAGAAGTTCACTTGTGTTGTTGATGGACATTTCAACATCGAGTTGGCCTTCCATCACCTGGACGGACGAAAGATAGGACAAAACCTGCGTGGACATGGCATCGATGGTAACACTCTCGAAGTACACCGTTTCATTCCAATCGGATTGATTGACGTCGAGGACAACCGCGACAACTTGGGAATCCACTCCTGTGTTCTCGATAGGAATTTGCAAATCCAAATAATCACCTTGACGAATGGTCAAATTACTGGTAAGTTCACCGATTTCATTTGCTCCAGAATAGGTGAGGGATGTGAGCCCAACAAATTGAACATCGACAGGCCCATCCGCTTCCACAGGTGTTGCAATCAAGAACGATGCAAGCAACATCCCAACCAAAATCATGGTCGAGAAGGAGTTGCGTTTGTTCTCCATAGAGTGGTTGAAACTACGGAGGTTTTTGAGCATGATGTCGAACAAAGGCATGACGGGAGGTTTATTGATGGTTGTAGGGTGGGCGAGATACATGACGCCTGAGGAACTCTTGGCCATTACGCCTGAGTTGCTGGGCAAAGCCATCCTTCATCGAAGAGAACGCCTTGCTGCGGAGATACCTGAACAACTCGATGCACGAAGCGATGAACTCACAGAAGCAGCTTCGATGGCGCGTGTTGCAAAATCAAAGCGTGACGATGTCAACAAAAAGGTCGCCTCACTCAAGCGAGAACGCAATGATGCACAAGCCAAAGCCAAGGCCCTGTTCATGGAAGCAAACGCAATACAAGATGCGACGCCACGAAAAAAAGGTGACACAACTCCCGAACCAGAATGGGCAAAGGAACGTCTACAGCAACGACTGGACGCATTGGATCTTTCATTGCAAACCAATTGGGGTACGCATGTTGATGAGCGAACAACACTCAATGAAATGAAAAACCTCATTCGAGAACATGAGGACTGGGTTGATTCTCGGAAAGAAAAATTCTCTGAAATCAACAAGATGAAGGAATTGCGAGAAGATGCAAAAAAACTTCTTGAATCTGCGGACAAGGCACATCAAGCCATGGTCCAGTTGCATGATGAGAATCAAATATTCCATGACACGTACATCGAAAACGAGGAGAAGCGAAGACACGCTGACGCCCGAACGACCCGCTTGGCACAAGCACTCGATCAAAGCCAACGAGGTATCGACTTCTGGAAGAATTGTCTCGAACATGGATTCCATGAATTGCTTGCAGAGGCTGAACGAGTACGTGAAGGTGGGAAATCGTCACGCGCTTTAGCACGAGAACGTCATCAACAACAAAACAAGGCGGGTGAGGAAGAGTGATGGTCTGTTCGAAAACCGGCCTTTCCGCAGAGCAGCAAGAACGTTGGTCCTACCTCTATCATCATCTTACCGAAGATCTCGAAATTCCAGATCTATCAGCGATTGATGAAAAGAACATCAACAAATTAGATGCTGAATTAGCCAATTTACTGAAACGAATCGGTGACGCAAAAGCAAAGAGTAGGGAATCACTTACAAAGCACTTGAAAGGTTTGTTAACCCGTCGATTCCGACGAAACGCGGTTGTCGAAGCTTTCGGGTCAAGCGTGACAAATCTGTCCATTGGAACAGGTGACCTTGACATCTGTCTCTCGTTCAAAGGCGATACGCCGAAACGAGTACTGAAGATTATTTCTGGACTCCTCCATGAAAATGGAATGGATAACATCGAAATGATTCCAAATGCACGTATTCCAATTGTCAAGTTTAAGGATCCGCGTTCTGGACTTGATGTTGACATTTCCTTGGATAATCGACTTGCAATCTACAACTCTCGGATGTTGAAATCGTACGCTGAAGAACGACGTCTACGTCAATTGGTTCAAATGGTCAAGTACTGGGCGAGCCGACGTGGAATCAACAATGCGTTCGAAGGTTCGCTGTCATCGTATGCATGGACCTTGCTCAGTATTCAGCATGCACAAATGGTTCAACCACCACTCGTTCCGAATCGCCAAGCAGGCGGTGAGTCTGAACCAATGAAATTCAGAGGACAGACCTTCGATGTCGGCTTCAATTCTGAAACATACACGACTGAAAACCAACAATCACTCGCCTCACTCCTCATGAGCTTCTTCGATCGATTTGCAACTCGGTGGGATTGGGAGTCGATGGTGGTCTCAATTCGAAACGGCCAGCCCCTTTCGACGAAAGAAAAAGGATGGAAACATCGAGGCCCATTACCCCTTGAGGTTGTCACCGGTGCGAGCGACCGAAAGATGGAGCATATCATGCCGATTGAAGATCCATTTGATCACGAACATGATCTCTCTCGAGTTGTTCGGGCCGAGGGTGCAATGTCGATACAAAACGAATTCATGCGTGCCCTCCACATGCTCTCTGAAGGTAAGACCTGGCAATCAATCTGTCAACCTGTTCATGAGATGACGGATGAGCCTGATGATTTATTCCATGATTTGCGAACCATTTCTGCTGATGAAATCGAAACTCGGCTGGATGCTATGCAAACTGAGTTGGCCAATGTCGAGAAGCAAATCGATGAACTTGTCAAAGAGCATATCAATTCCAAAGAACTGCTCGACCTTTTGCGAGAAGGATTGAAGGAAACGCGTAATGTCAAGTCTGACCGTCAGCAAATTCTGTCCGAATTGCGACCTCTTAGCATGAAGGTACAAGAAATGCGCCAAGTTCGAGACGGAATCGATCAAAGAATCGCCATTCCCACCAAGCGCATCAAACAAGAAATGCTTCGTATCTTTGAGAAATTAACCTCGGAAGTCGATGTGTTCAATGCTCCATCGCTCGGTGTTGAGAAAGGTGATTTCTCATACTTCTTTGAACTACAAGCAATGTATGAAGCATCACTCAAATCGAATGAAGCTCATCAAGAATACATTCGATTACGTCGAGAGCAAGACCGAGAACTTCGAGCAATCAAGAAGTCGAAGAAAAAGGAAGAGAACGTTTTGAAGAATCTCATCGAGACAAATCCTGCACTTGAAGGCGTTCACCTCAACCCAAAAACAATCCGAGAGTTCAACAAGAATGCGAACTTGCTCCAACGTTCGATCAATCAGCAATATTCTGCAAAACACGAAATTCGTCGAGAGATTGGACGCCTCGAAGCTTGGCAACGTATCGCTGCTAGGAAGCAACGCAACAGTAACCGAAACACAAGCAATCGCAACAGAACGCCGAGAGCACGGGCTCCTGAGGTCAACATTAACGAAGTTCGACAAAAGGCATCAAGTGGCGATTCCATCTCACTGAATGAACTCGATGCATTGCTCGCTAAAGGGGGCATTGCGAGCATTGGCAACAATGAACCAAAAGCATCGCAACAAAAACAACGGCAATCCAAGAAGCGCCCTTCCCGTCGAATCGACATCCGTCAAGGACGAACGCGTGGACGAAAAGAAACCAGGAAGTGAAGCCATGCATGCCGGATGGCGTCAAGGACCTTCGCCGAAACAACTCTCAATCGAGTGGACTGAATCCATACGACAATTGTTTCTCGAAGGAACAGGAGAAGACTACTTCATCGGATCAATCCAATCCTTACCCGTCCCTGAGTGGGAAGGGAACTTCATGCTTTTCGATTCACAAGAAGCATCACATCAAGCCATGCGTGGACTGCTTTGGACAACGCCGTTTCAAGAAGAAACGGTTCGAATCGTCTCCTTTGTTCTTGATGCAGGAGCACGTGGAAAGGGGTGGGGTTCGCTCGTTTGGAACATGCTTGTAGAGAAGATGCTCCCTCTCGGCATAACACAAATTCAATTGGAAGTTCGTGCTTCAAACGAACGTGCAATATCGTTCTATAGAGAACGAGGGCTGGAAATTATCCAAGAATTGCATGGCTATTATCGACAAGGTTTAGGCTACATGATGCGAGGTCCGTTGCAATACCATCATCCAAACAATCATACACCCAAAGAATGAGTTCCATTTGTGCAAGATACGTTGGAAGCGTTACGTAAGATTCCTCACGTGACCGCAGTTCATCTCCTCTCAGAGGGCGAAACGCATCCAGAGATTGAATTCAAAGCCCTTGAAACGATCATGTACAAGAAAAAACGATTGAGCCTTATCGGAAAGAATGGTTGTGCGATTCTCTATTCAACAAATGCTTCGATCGTATTGGTCAAATCGAATGCAAACGTCAATCTCGGAGCCATTGACCTTCTTCTCGACTCAATCGAATAATGGCCCAAGCACGACCAAACCATGCGGGCCAACATCGACAGCCTGCTTTTCCATTGCATGACGAACATGCCGCATTTTCTCGATCTGCATGGTTCGGACCAACTTTCCATTCCGATGATCCATGCCCATGTTGATGACTGCATCAGCCAAGAAGCCTTCATTGCCTTGGAGTTCCGCATGACTTCCCAGATTACGTTCCGTAATGAGAAGAACATTGAGATTCATCGACCGTAAAAAGTCGAAGAACGAGAACATTTTCTTTCGCATCGCCTCGTCCACTGTCGTTAACGAATAGATGGCGCCAAGAGAATCAAGGACAAAGGTGGTGAAGCGATCTCCATGTGTTTGCTTGAAATGCTCGATCATCTTTCGTGTAAACTTGAGATAATCCATATCTTCGTTTTCTCTACGAAGTTCAGTAAAATCGGTCACCTGCAGATTCATTGGCAATTGCAGGCCAAGACTGGATGCCCCTCGCATCAATGAATCAACGGTCTCCTCAACCGTGCAATAAAGCCCAAACTCACCTGTTCGGTTGAGGTGATTGGTCAACAAGGTCAAGCAAAACGAGGACTTCATCGATCCAGGCGGTCCTGTAACCAAACTGATGTATGGTGCATGAAAGTCGGATTGCACCACACGTTCCATTCCTTGCATTCCACCTAGAAGCATCTTCTCACCAACTTGAAGCAACCCTCCAACCACTTTGAACGTTCCTTTCACCCGATATGCTCGTTCATCAACTATCGTGCGGAGTGAAGGGGTTATATGGGCGTGGTAGGTCGGTTGCTCGTGGCATATCCTCGATTGCCACGAAACGAGAGTGAACACCATGGATGATTTCAAACAACTCTTTGAAGAACGACGCTCAATTCTTGATGGAAAAGCAACGCAGTACCGTGAAGAGCGTGATTCTTGGAATGAGAAAACCAAAGAATTGGTATCTCAGCGAAATGAATTCAATGCCGAAGTTCGCGAATTGATTCAACTCTCGGACCAACAGAAGCAAGTTCGTGAACAAATGAACCAAGTTGTTCGCGAAAAGAAGGTCGTTCGTAATGATGCAAGCAAGAAGGTCTCAGAAATTCGAGACAAACTGCGTGCAGATCAGCCCGAAGAGAAACCTGCAGAACGAGGACCACGTGGCCGTCGAGAACGACCGGTCACACTTCAATCACTTCAACGCGAATTCAGCCGTCTTGAACGTGAATTCGAACGTGGAGAACACACAGGAAAGAACGAAGGCAAAGTCATGAAGCGTTTGAAAGAACTTAATGCAAAGATTCGTCAAATGAAGAAGGATCAAGCATCGTCCGATGCAACTTCAAGTGAAAACGAAGAATTGAACGCTGCTCGCAAGGAACATGACGAAGCACACCAAGCTGTTCAAGAAGCTGCCTCTGCTGCTCAAGAGGCGCACGACCTCATGATTCAATGGGACAAGGAAGTCAACAAGCAACGTGAGCGTGCCAACTCGAAGCATCGAGAATTGCGAAATACCAAGCAAGAAGCCGACAAAGCACATCGGTTCTACATCGTTTCATTGCGATGCCTTCACTCCATTCAGGATATGATGCGAGCACGTCGTAGTGCTGAGGCTGGTGAAGGTGAGCGCCCAACTGCTCGTGTTGAAGTCCAGGATTTGATGAGCAAATTGATGTCCGGAGATACCCTCACAACCGAGGAATTGATGGAATTGCAACGATTTGACTGATAGCGCCCAATCGATGGTATCAAAGACCGAGATTGACAAGAGGCGGTTGAGAACCATGCTTCAACGTGATGATATTGCTCAAATCATTGAAGAATACGATCGAATGAAACTTCGAATCGGCATGACTGCATCACATTCAGCACTCGATATTTGTGATGGAGGTATCGAAGAGGGGTTCCCAACCGTAGCCTATTGTCAAGAAGGTCGCCACAAGACCTATGCGAATTACTTCAAGACCAAGCGTTCAAGTTCAGGCCGTGTTCTCCGAGGTATGGTTGACAAGGCGATTGTAATGCCTTCATTCAACGATGTTATGGACGAATCAATGCAGGTTGAAATGCGAAAGCGGAACGTTGTTTACATTCCAAACCGTTCGTTCACATCCTACTCATCCATCGAGGATGTTGAGAACAAATTCAAAGTTCCACTTTTTGGTTCGCGAAACATGTTGCGAATGGAGGAGCGAACAGAGGAGCAAGATTACTACTGGATTCTCGACAAGGCAGGACTTCCTTATCCAGAGGCCATTGAAAATCCTGAAGACATTGATTGCTTGGTTATCGTCAAACTTCATCATGCACAAAAGAAACTCGAGCGTGGCTTCTTCACGTGCGCATCGTATGCAGAATACAAAGAGAAGTCTGAAGTTTTGCTCAAGGATGGAATCATCGATCAAGCCTCCCTTGATGGTGCACGAATTGAACGCTACGTGATTGGACCGGTCTTCAATCTCAACTTCTTTTACAGCCCACTTGCCGATGAAGGAGAGAAATTGGAACTCCTCGGTGTTGACTGGCGATTTGAATCATCTCTGGATGGACACGTTCGATTGCCAGCTCCACAACAGATGACCATGCCTGCGCATCAAAAGATTCCAGAGATGACCGTTGTTGGGCACAATACGGCAACAATTCGTGAATCATTGCTCGAGAAGGCGTTTGAACTTGGAGAGAAATTCATCAAAGCAAGCAAAGAGCATTACGATCCTGGAATCATCGGCCCATTCTGTCTCCAAACGTGCATTGACAAGGATATGAATTACTGGATATACGATGTTGCACCTCGACTTGGTGGAGGAACCAACGTCCACGTCAATGTTGGTCATCCATACGGAAACGCCCTTTGGCGAAAACCAATGAGCAGTGGCCGACGAATTGCCATGGAATTGCGAATGGCTGCTGAACAAGATCGTTTGCTCGAAGTATTGACATGACTAAAGTCATGTCAAATCATGTTCATGTTCACGGCATTGGCTTTTGTTTTGGAATTTGCTTGAATTGAAAGAATTCAATTGGTAACTCCACCACTCGCCCAACTCAGAACCAAAATCCACAGTCCGACCATAACAAAAATAGAAACAATTCCAGAAATTCTCGCACCATGACGGAAACTTTCTACAAATGTATTGCTACTGGCCGCTATAACAAATCCGATGATTGGCCAGATACAAAGTGAATACATAAAGAGGGTTAAACCCATCAATCCTGGAGAAGAACTCTCAAAAATTCCAGTCATTGCTAATGCGAATACAACCACTGGGATTGAAGCAGGACCAAACAGACCGTAAAGGAAGCCCGTAGTCGGGTCAATGATTTGAAAATCTTCATCCTCAATATGCTCTGGTTCATCGATCAAAGCCTCTATGACAAATGCATGACCACAGTCAGGACAACCGATTTTTCCAGAATAACTTGCAGGCGTTGTCAGAGTACGACCGCATGAAGGACAGGACACTACTTGCTTACGTTCAGCAAATTCAGGATGATCAGAAATCATACTATACATTCTCCAATACAGAAAAGATGATTTGAGGTAGAACTACGAGGAGAAGAAAAAAAACATACAATTTGATCGACATTCTCGATCCATCCCTCAGAGGTTTTTTTCCAAGTTTTTTTGCACGTGAAAATAATCGATGTGCAAACAATGGCCAAATCACCATAATGCCAAGCAAATTGATTGCAAAGAGGACATCTTCGACAAAACTATCACGAATGATGGATGTATCAAATCGTAGCACCACAAACAACGAGAGGAAGGAAGTTCCCAATCCAACAACGATTGGAAAGAGCAAGCCATACCAGAATCCCTTAGCATTCTCTTTGGCTCTACTGCTGAGGAAGATGGACATCTTACTCAGCCCTTATCGAAAGGTATCAATCACCTAATTGTTGAATTGTGGGAAGTATTGCTTCGTATACATTGAGGCTTGTTCAGGCGTGTATCCTTGTGAGAGCAATCCATTGTAATAATCCATAGCAGGATCAGGTTGAACCACTGGCGGAGGTGCAACAGCCTGCGCATAGGTTTGCGTTGCTGCTGGTTGCTGATACGGATTCGCTTGTGCAACAGGCATGGTCACTTGTTGTTGCATCATCGGTTGTTGAGCAGGAACTTGAGCGAATTGATTCATGTCAAGTTCCTTCGGACGACGTGTCATCATGAAACCAAGTCCTGCGAGTACCAAGACGATGACACCGTAGACGACAAACATCAATGGACTTGTGAAGAAATTCTCTTCCTCACTTTCTTTCGGTTCAACAGGTTCGACAAAGACATGTGTCAATTTATCATTGATGTACGCATCTGCTCCATCTTCAAGTGTCCAAGTTTCATCCGGATCGGACCAACCATCGCGGTCCGTATCTGGACAACCGAATCGATCGTTAAATGAAAGACCATACACGTCAGGACATTGATCGCCCTGGAATCCATCGAGTTCATCACCATAGCCATCACCATCGGAATCTCTCCACTGTGTAGGTTCATTGTAGAAGTGATCGGCTCCATCTGCTTCGGTCCAACTCAATTCAGGTGTTGAATAACCATCTCCATCGGAATCGATGCAACCAAAACGGTCAATGGTGGAATTGCCACCAATGTTTGGACAGGCATCGGCTTCAAAACCACTCGAATTGTCACCATAGCCATCACCATCAACATCGGACCATTGTGTTGGTTCTGTTGGGAATGCGTCTTGGACGTCCCACCATCCATCACCATCGGAATCAGGACATCCGAGTATTCCGTTTTGCCAACTTGTTCCTGGTTGCATAGGACAGGCATCTTGGTCTTGTGCACCATCCATGTACATACCTACCCAGTTTTCGGGTCGATCAATCCATGAGGCGTTTCCATAATTATCACCGAATCCGTCTTCATCGAAATCACTCCATTGTGTTGCATCACTTGGGAACGCATCCGCCCCAGAATCAACACCCCAACCTTGAGTTGGTGTCGAGTAGCCATCACCATCAACATCCACACATCCGAAGCGGTCAGTGGTTGACGTCCCAGGTGTGTCAGGACAAGCATCAGCAGGGTCACTACCAAGGTTGTCGCCATAACCATCGTCGTCTGAATCGCTCCAAACGGTTGGATCCATTGGCAAATCATCGATTGAGTCGGCCCATCCATCACCATCCATGTCTGGACAAGCATTCAGACCACCCTCGGTGGAATTGCCTGCTTCTGTTGGACAATCATCCGACGTGTCGGACCACATGTCCCCATCTGAATCGAGACAGCCTTCTGTACCGAGTGTGGAAGTTCCTACGACCGTTGGGCAATCATCAGCTGCATCTTCAAATCCGTCGTTGTCATCATCAGAGTCTTCATCGGAGTCTCGACAACCATCACCATCAATGTCTGAGGTTGAATCGGAAACCCATGTTGGACGAGGTGGTGAATAACCACTGCGTGGACAAGCATCATCAACATCGAGGACACCATCGTTATCATCATCCGTATCTTCAAATGAATCATCCTTGCAACCATCGTTATCCCAATCCGTTGAAGAAGCTGGATCGTTGAAATCACGGGAACTTGTCCAGTTGAATTCACCATTTCGCGGACAATTATCTGGGAAGTTATCAGTTAGACCGTCGTTATCGTCATCGGAATCACAAGCATCACCTTCAGCATCACCATCGGTGTTTGCTTGGTCTGAATTCGGTACGGTTGGACAGTTGTCAGGAGCAGAGTCGAGTACACCATCTCCATCGGTATCAACAAGACCTGATGGATCAAAGACCCACGTAAACAAGTCACGTGCTCCACCAGAGGACACCTGAACGCCTTTGTGGGTCATCGTGCCTGAGAACGAACCTGCCGCACCAACATAATCGCTGTTATTGGAAGCCAAATCAAACACATAGTCGTATTGCGAACCTCCAATCTTTTCGACCCAATTGACGGAACCTGAACTGGAAAGACCGACAACAAAACCATCATGATTTGAATTTGAAATTGACTTCGAACCTGCGGTGAATGTTGAGGTAAGATAGCCTCCAAAGACGACAGCTCCACTGGAAATGACTGCAAGACCCTGTGGTTCGTCAAACGCACTTGTTCCCGAAACCATTGCCCAACTGTTTGCTTGGTTTGCAGCACTCTTCGCTACGAAGATGTCGTTTCCTCCATAACTCGAAGTGGCAGTCCATCCACCGCTGGTGATTGTACCATCAAATGTTCCAGCCATGTAGGTCTCACCATTACCATCGACATGGATTTTCAATACTGCCGTAACTTGATTGCTGGTTCCAATACCAGTTGTTCCAATGATACCACCATTTGAATCGATTTCAACAATCACTGCGTCAAGTGTTCCAACGGCAATGTAGGTGTTGGCACCCCATTGCGAAATGCCATCAGTAGAAGTTGCTAACTTGACACCGCCTGAAGGTGTGAGTGACATGTCATAGAGTTGATCTGCCCCAATGCCACCGCCACTAATGACCCACTTCAATGTACCTTGATTGCCGTCAAATTTTGCAACATAGATATCTTGCGTTGTTGCATTAATGCTGATGCCACCAAAGTCAGTTTCTCCAGAAAATGGACCAGAAACAATGAGATCACCCATCATATCAACGGACATTGAGGTCGTTCGACTGAATTCACCCGACCCGTTGACCAAGGTTGTGAAGCTCTTTGCCCACATCCAATTACCAAATGGGTCTGCCTTGGCAACAAAGCCCTCAAAGTGATAGCCAGAGTTGAGGTTGGTAATGATCGAGTTCGGACCAGGTGGCCCAAAGGAGATTTCTCCGTAAAAGTAACCAGAGACGAAAATCTCGCCAGCCATTCCAACAGCAACATCTGTCATGACTGAGAGGCCGCCACTGGCGACACTGTGGTCAGCACTGATGAATCCCGTCCAAGCACCTTTGTCATCCATCTTTGCAAGATAGAATTCTCCCAAACCAATCGAATTGTACGGTGAACTCGGAGAGAGCGTATGGGTTCCATAAGTCAATGTTGAATTCGTCCATTCCGACATACCAACAACCCATCCTCCATTTGGAAGAGCGATAATGTGTTCTCCATCTTCATTGGCCTGACCAGAACCAGCGGCAAGGATTGATGTTGGTGCAGAGCGTCCAAGTGTTGACAATGCTTCAGGCGATTCGTCAAGTTGTTCGCTCGCCTGTTGGTCAACATTCGAGAACTGTGGCATGGTCACTGAAGTGACCATGATAACAATCAGAAAAATCGGCAAGAGTGCGTTTAAGCGTGTGCGCATGACAAGGCTATGCCCTTAACAGACATCAAGCCTTTCATCCAATGCATGAAAAAATCAAGCAATGTTATCGTCGAGTTGCAAGAGATCGCTGTCTCCAGCATCAAGAACGCAAATCGTCGAAATACTGAACGGTTTACCGCATGCAACACCGAGTTCACGGTTGACAACAGGCGCTTGGTGAACGGTTACTTCAGGATGACGAGCACGCAGGTCATTGATGTAATCCGTTGGACAGTTTGCAGCAAGAAGAATGAGTCGAGCATCTCCTTTCGCACACGCATCCAGCGTCTGACGTTGTCCAAACAGTAGGCTTCCAGTTGCAATTGCAGTTTTCAGTTGTCGGCTTAAATCCATATTTTTTCCTCCATTCTCCACATGTGTTTCTCATGGTTGGAATCATTCCTCAGGGATGTAGAACAACTCAACACTACCCGTTCCGAGGGAGATTGGTTGTCCAACAATGATGTTCTCAGCAACACCAGTAAGACGATCGGTCTCACCGATGATACCCGCCTTGAGCAGGTGGTTGACAGTAACTTCGAACGCCGCACGAGCAAGAATACTGTGCTTGGTTCCTGATACACCGTGACGGCCGATAGCACGAACTTCACCTTCAGAAGTCATGACGTCAGCAACCATCAACAGGTGGCGTACGTCGACTTCCAAGCGAGCTGAAAGTAGCGTTGCTTCAAGTTCGTTAATGATCGCTTGTCGAGCGGCTTCAATACCAAGATAGTTGAAGATTTCAATGATGTTGTTGGTGTAGGTACGTGTTCGGTCGATGGCTTCAATCTCGCTAACTCGAGAAAGATTCGATCCAATCGTCGAGAGGTAGTATTCACCTGTCTTATCGTTGTGCTGAACGTTTGCACGCTCGATACCTGGAACACCTTTCAATCGTAGGTCGCGAATCTTCTCTTCGAGTTGAAGCAACATCGTGTACGATGGCGGGTTCTCTTCCAAATCTGCAAGATCTTCTTCAGTTGCAACACCAGGGATAATGGTCAAAACACCTGGATTCTTTTCCTTGTCAGCTTGCACAAGTGTACGGAGCGCTCGCTCCAACTTGTCCTTCACTTCCATTCCAGTCATGTTCTTTTGCTTCAACTGACCTTTGTTGAGTTTCAAAACCAAACGTCGTTGTGCAACGTCGGTGTTGATGTCAGCGATATTGAACGTTGTTGTGACTTCGAGTGCTGCTGCCAATTTTTGTGCTTCATCACTTGAATTCTTCTTGTCGTCCTTCAGATGAATAATCATTGTCGGCGTACTTGGAACCTTACGAGCATCGACGATCTCGATAATACGTGGCAGACCCTGTGTGACGTTGACCGTTGCAACACCAGCATAGTGGAACGTACGCATGGTCATTTGTGTTCCCGGTTCACCAATCGATTGTGCGGTAATGATTCCAGCTGCTTCGAACGGATCGATGCTCGCCTTGTCCAATGCTGCAAACGCGTCAGCAACAACGGTTGCTGCTTGCTTCTTGGTCAACTTCTTGATCTTACGGTCATGGATTGCAAGCGTCATATCATGAACGATTTTGTCGCTGAATCGGTTGGTTCCAAGTTCTTCAATCGCAGCTTGTAGGGACTTGTAAACAGGGTCGTCAGCAAGTTCATCATCAAAGGAACGGAGTTTACGATCAACATCGTAAGCATCCAAATCTGCGGCAGTCTTTGCACGTGATCGTGTGCGGGTTCCTACACGACGCTTGAGACGAACGTTGGTGGTTGGACCTGTTGCTTCCGAACCAGCAGCACGATTCTTCTTGAGCGCCCCTTCGATGGTATCTCGAATTGTACCTGCGGTTTCAGAATCGGTTTCACAAATCTGAGCGATATCCTGAGCTGAAAGGACCTTGACATCATCCCACTTTCGATCGTTGGCGAGGGTGTGAGCAAAATTTTCAGCAATACCCAAATCCATGAGCTTCTTCTTGGTTGCACTCTTAACGACCATCAGACGTCACCTCCATCATGGAATTCTTCGACATCATCCCATGCACCGAGATCCTCTTCACGTTCCTCACGCTCAACGCTTTCTCGAGTGTCACGAGAACCACCATCGGTACCGAGTGCACCGTCGATGATCACATCGATGTTGAAAGCAGCACCATGGACACCACGACTTGGGTCAATTCCATCCTCACCGTAGGAGAATTGGATGATTCGGTTTGCAGTGTTACGTACTGAGAGCATATCATCGTTGAAGACCTTCAAATCGTCCATTGCGTTAATGAGACGTCGTTGCATGTATCCGGACTTGGACGTACGGACAGCAGTATCGACCAGTGACTCACGACCAGAAACGGAGAGCATAAAGAACTCCGTTGGTTCAAGGCCACGCTTGAACGAGCCTGAAATAAATCCGCGATCTTGTGCACCTCGGCCACCACGCTTGAAGTGAGGAAGTACACGCTCGTTGTATCCACGCTCAAGACGTTTACCACGGACCTTTGCTTGACCGATGGAACCAGCCATCATGTTGAGGTTGTCCATCGATCCACGAGCACCGGAAATGGCCATGTTGACCGCAGCGTTGGTTGAACCGGATTGATTCAATTCGTTCTTAGCAACGTCACCAGCAGCTTGCTTTCCTTCATCGAGCATCACCATGATGTTCTCTTCGAGGGTTTCTCGCATGGTGCGTCCTGCACGGACTTCGTATTTCCGGGGGTCACCTTTGGCAGCTTCGAAAAGAGCGAGTTCTTCTTCGACGAGAGCCCGCGCAGAAGCGTTTGCCTCGTCAATGGCTTGAAGCGCATCACTGCTCAAATCTTCATCATCAATACCGGTGGTAAATCCGAGTGAAGTACAAGCAGCAATCGACAACCGAGTAAATTCGTTCAAGAACTGAGCGCCCTTTTCTGAACCATTACTTTGAACGATTGCATCGAGAAGACGACCATCTTCTGCACCGATTGCACGCTTGTCGAGCGTACCGGTAACAGCTCCGTTCTTGACGTGGACCTCATCACGACTTCGAGACATGAAGTGAAGATTGATGTTATCAGGAACAATCAACGAAATGATATCTGCTCCACGGAACGCATCGTTTCCATTCTCATCCTTGACGACTTCAGGAAGGTCGCCAGTGTAGGCAATGCTTCCAAGCATTTCAAGTCCATGCGCCTTCGAAACCAATGTGCCAGGACGGGTGAGAAGGTATGCACCAGAGATGTGATCGTGAATTCCACCGATGACAGCACCACCATAACGAGGTGTCAAGATGTGTTCTTGAACACGCATCAGGATCTTTGCTTCCGCACGGGCTTCTTCGGATTGAATGACGTGAAGGTTCATTTCGTCACCATCGAAGTCCGCGTTGTACGGCGTACAAACTGCGAGGTTGAAACGGAAGGTGTGGCCTTCCATAACTCGGACTTCGTGAACCATCATCGACATTCTGTGAAGGGATGGTTGTCGGTTGAAGATGGCAACGTCACCATCGATAAGGTGGCGCTCTACTTGCATGCCTGGCTTCGGGTTTCCACGGATATCAACCGTTGAAAGACGATCTTCAACAGGCGTAGGCATATCGTACTCATCCACAGGGCTACCACAATGTGGGCAGCGAATTTCAAGATGTTCTGGGAATGGCTCTGGGTCAGGGTTGTCGGCCTGAGCAAGTTCATGCATCCATCGGTAGTGGAGAACAGCGCGTTCATCATCCTCGGGAAGCGGATGACCGTGCTCATCCTCACCACGGAGGTTTCGAAGTGTTGCTTCGTCATCGACGATGTAACTGGTTTCAGTCAAATCACTGCCTTCAACACGGTTAATCAGTGGGCGAACGACCATACCAGGTAAGAAATTCGGCGCAGGTAGGACCGAATCCAAGTCATAGCGGAGCGTATGTTCAGATTCACACTCAGGGTTGTGACATCGGAATCCAGCGTTGATCAATCGACTTCGAGGGTTGATTCGAACACGTCGACCATCACCACGAACGATGTAGTTTACACCGGGGTGAACATCTGGACCGCGAAGAATCATTTGTCGCATTTGCTCACGGTTTCGCAATGTGACACGGATAGGTACAGTCAATTCCTTTGCTACCTTCTCAGGAACACCGACTTCGTTGACGCCGAGATATGGGTCTGGCGAAATAACGGAACGTGCACAGAAGTTGACACGCTTACCCGATAGGTTGGAACGGAACCGTCCTTCCTTTCCTTTCAAACGCTGTGTGAGCGTCTTCAATGTACGGCCAGAACGATGTCGTGCAGGAGGTACACCCGAGGTCTGGTTGTCGAAGTAGGTCGTAACGTGGTATTGCAACAACTCCCACAAATCCTCAACAATCAGTTGTGGCGCACCGGAGTCACGGTTTTCTTGGAGTCGTTGGTTGATACGTAGAACGTCAACCAGCTTGTGTGTCAAGTCGTCTTCTGAGCGGTCACCACTGTCAAGGGTAATTGACGGTCGAACCGTAATCGGCGGTACTGGAAGAACCTTGAGGACCGTCCACTCAGGGCGGTTCTGCTTGTCCATACCAATGAAAATCAAGTGCTCGTCAGGAATGCTTGCAAGCCACTCTCGAACATCACGAGGGTTCATCTTGCGCTCAGTTTCCTTACCACCGGTCCCAACGTTCTCGATCTTTTCCTTGAACGTGGTTGGTTTGTCAAGACGAATCTCACCTTGCATTTCACCACAGTGCATACATGTACGGCGGTTTTTACTGGATGCAACCTTCTCAACTTCCTTGATGATGCTTGAGAATTCGGTCGAACCAACACCGTGCTTGGTGATGATATCCTTGATACGAGATCGGTAGTAATCTTGTTCAGAAAGCTCAGGATTGGACGGGTGCGTTTCCTTCGCAGAGTGAAGAAGGACATTGCTGCACGCCTTACATGTCGATTTGAGTGCTGTCTTGATCAAGTTCACGAATCCGATGTGAATAACAGGCAATTCAAGTTGAATGTGTCCAAAGTGACCTGGAGATTCATCGTACTTGCAGTTGTCCGTTGGACAAACAAGACCTGGTTCGATAACACCCATGTGCGGGTCCATCAATCCTTGACGATAGGCGTGACCATCGTCCTTGTAGGTATCAGGTGTTTTGACCTCGACCGAAGACATCTTTCGAATTTCGACAGGGTCCATCAAGCTGAAACGAATTTGTGCAATTCGCTTTGGA